>Ga0207657_10001831_pt1 | contig 22955 bp, 26 predicted proteins | sample KBSC33metaG_FD_184316 | JGI IMG/M metagenome (GOLD analysis project Ga0207657, IMG submission 184316) | Corn rhizosphere microbial communities from Kellogg Biological Station, Michigan, USA - KBS C3-3 metaG (SPAdes) (version 2) | ecosystem: Host-associated > Plants > Roots > Rhizosphere > Soil ... | reverse complement strand
GCCATCGGCAACGACGCCTTCGGGGCGCAGGCCATGGCGCTGCTCGCCGATGGCGGTGTCGACCTCACGCACATGCGGCGCGTCGACCAGCCGACCGCCATCGCCATGATCTATGTCGACGCGCAAGGCGAGAACGCCATCGCGGTGCTGCCCGGCGCCAACGCCACCCATACCGCCCAGGATGCCGACCGGGCCATCGGACTGATGCAGCACGGTGAAATCCTGCTGTTGCAGCAGGAGATTACCCAGGCGGCGACGGATCGCGCCCTCGACCTGGCGCGCGAACGCGGCATGATTTCCGTGCTCAACACCGCGCCCTTCCTCGAGTCCACCCCGGCGCTCGCCGGCAAGGCCTCGATCCTCGTCGCCAACGAGACCGAATTCGCCCTGCTCTGCAACGGCGAGACCGAGCCGCTCGAGGGGCTGATGCGCGACTGGGCCCGCGGGCACGCGCAGACCCTGATCGTTACCCTCGGCAAGGCGGGGGCGCGCGCCGCGACCGCCGACGGGGGCTTCATCAACGTGCCGGCCCTGCCGGTTACCCCGATCGATACGGTCGGCGCCGGCGATACGTTTTGCGGCTATCTCGCGGCCGGGCTCGATGCCGGGCTGGACCTCGAGGCCGCCATGCGCCGCGCCGCCGTGGCGGCCAGCCTCGCCTGCACCCGGCCGGGCGCCCAGCCGGCGATTCCGACCGCCGCCGAAGTGGCTGTTGCGCTGGGGTAGGGCCATCGGGGGCCCGGACCTCGTCCTTCGACAAGCTCAGGATGAGGTCCTCCGGGGGGAAGCGCTGGAACCCTGCTATGAGCGAATTGCTGTCGGAGCCCTCATGGTGAGCCCGTCGAACCACGAGGGCAGGCCCGAGCGGTGCGCTATGCCGGCAATGCCGACCCCTCAGCCCGGCCGCGCCGCCTTGAGCAGCGGCTCGATATGGTCTTCGAACAGCAGCCCCGGCCGCGCCTGGAGCGCCGCCGGATAGCGCCGCTCCGCCTCGAGCGATATCGCGAGGAAGGCATCGAAGCCGGCTGCGGCTTCGGGGTCGGCGAACGGATAATAGCCCGCGGCAAGGCGCTGGCGGATCACCGTCTTGGCGGCAATCATCCGTCCCGTCATGCCGGCGCCGTTGCTGAGCGAACTCGGCTGCTTGACGTAAAGATGCAGCGGCGCCCCCAGATGCAGCGAGGTGGCGCTGCCGGCATAGAGCCGCATCAAGAAATCGAGATCGTTCATGTTGGGCAGGGTGGGATCGAAGCGCGCGTCGGTCCTTTGCCGGTCCCAGCCGATCATCGAATCCATCGACAGGTTCACCCATTTGTGCTGCCCGGCGGTCAGCACCCGGTCTGCCCCGGCGCCGACCTGCCGCAGCGGCCGCAGCGCGGCGTCGGTGACCTGGATGGCGGTCGATACGATGGCGTGCTCGCCGAATGCCGTGTTGAAGCGGTCGAGCTTGTCCGACGCCATCCGGTCGTCGGCATCGAGCAGCGCCGCAAAGCGCGTCTCGCAGGCCGCGAGCCCCGCATTGCGGGTCGCCGAGGCGCCGGTGCCGACGCCGCCGGAACTGAGATAGCGGATGCGCCGGTCGGCGAGCCCCAGCGCTCCGAGCACGCTCTCGTAGTCCGCTCCGTCGTCGGCGATGAGCAGCAATTGCCAGTTGGAAAAGCTTTGCATCATAAGGCTTTGCACGGCCCCTGCGAGGGTCGCCTCGGCCTTGTAGGCCGGCATGATGATGGAGATGGTTCGGTTCAACTCGGGTCTCTTTCGTGCCTTGCCCTGTCGATCTTGAAGCAGGGCGCGCGCTGTCCCATATTTCGGAGCGAAGATGGTGCCGCGATCTTTGGGCCGTCTTCGGACGTTGCTTGTGACAAGGACGGATCGATGTCTCGTGTTTCGCTGTTCTCAGCGCCTTTTCTGCTCGGCTTCGACGCCTTCGAAGAGCGGGTGGATCGGTTGGCCAAGGCCTCCGACGGCTATCCTCCGTACAATATCGAGCGCACTCTTGATGCCGACGGTACGGAAAAGTTCCTGATTTCCATAGCTGTCGCCGGTTTCTCGGTCAGTGAGCTTGACGTTGTGGCCGAGGATAACCAGTTGCTGGTCCGCGGTCGGCAGAAGGATGACGCCGAGCGCCAATACTTGCACCGCGGCATTGCGGCGCGCCAGTTCCAGCGAAACTTCCTTCTGGCCGATGGCGTTGTTGTGAGTGACGCGGAGTTGAGGAACGGCATGCTGATCGTGTCGCTCCTCCGTCCCAGGGCCGAAAAGATCGCGCGCATCATCGAAATCCGTTCCGCGTAAGGAGACCAAGATGCAAAACAGAGGCAATGATACCCCCGCCGCGACGTTCAACGCCGCCAATCCGCTGAAGCACCTGACGGCCGCGCAGTTCATGGCCTTGGGTGGCAATGCGGTGGTTTACGTCCGCCCGATCCGCGGCGACAAGCTGTCCGAGATGATGGTCGAAAGCGACGATCTGGCCGCCGAAGCCGAGTTCCAGCTGGTGGTCTCCGCCGATGGCTCGCCCCTGATGGTGGGCGACAGCGAAGAGGCCGTCGCCGACTGGCTGTCCGAGCGCAATTATGGCGTGGTGTCCCTGCACTGAGGCAGGCCATCAGGGCTGCAAGGAAGAAGGGCCCGTTCGGGCCCTTTTTGTTTTGCGATGTTGGCCCTCCCCGTACGGGGAGGGAGGCGATGTAGCTCCCGCTCAGGCGGCGTGTTGCGAGGCGATCGGGGCGGTGAGCAGAGCGTAGAGCCGGGCGGGATCGTCGGTGGCCCGGAGACTGTCGACCAGCGAGTCGGTGCGCAACAGCCGCGCCACCCGGGCCAGCGCCTTGAGGTGGTCGGCGCCCGCCCCGTTGGGGGCGAGCAGCGCCATGGCGAGATCGACCGGTTGGTCGTCGACGGCGTCGAACTCGACCGGCCGCGCCAGCCGCACGAACACCGCCACAACGCCCTGCAGACCGATCAGCTTGCCATGCGGGATGGCGATGCCGTTGCCGAGCCCCGTGGAACCAAGGGCTTCGCGGGCCTCGAGCGTTTCACGGATGGTGGCGGCCTCGCTGCCGGTGACGCGGGCGGCATGTCGGCTGAGCAGGTCGAGAAGTTCGGTCTTGTCTTTAACCTTGTCGCAAGCAAGGACAGAGTCCTCCGAGAGGATGTCTGCGAGTTCCATTAAAGCGCCCTGTGGAATTGAAGTGTTCGGGGGTCGGCATCGCCCTAATTGGCGGTCAAGGAGGGATCGATCCAGCCGATATTGCCGTCAGCGCGGCGATAGACCACATTCAGCCCGCCGTGTCCAGCATGGCGAAATACCACCACGTCGCCCTGCAGCAGGTCGAGTTCCATCACTGCTTCCCCGACGCTCATGCGCCTGAGGCTGGAAGTGGTCTCCGCGATCACCGGCGGCGAGTAATCCTCGGCCAGTTCCTCGTCATCGTCGCTGGCGGCCAGCACATAGGCGGTGGCGGCGCCGTCCTCGTCCAGCGGGCGCCGGCGGCTCTTCAGCTTGCGGTTGTAGCGGCGAAGCTGCTTTTCGATGGTCACGGCCATCAGTTCATAGGCAGACACGGCGTCTCCGCCATAGGCGCCCGACTGCAGGGTCGCCCCCGAATCGAGATGCAGCATGCACACCGCCTGGAAACCCGAACCTTCATGTTCGAGGGTGAGGTGTCCTTCATAGCCGCCGTCGAAATACTTGCCGACAACGGTCTCGAAATGCTGCACCGCCTTCTGGCGCAGCGCCTCTCCCACATCCATGTTCTTGCCCGATACGCGTAAGGTCATGGCATCCTCTTCATCTGTTTCGGCGGTGCGGGAAATTTCCTCCTGTTCACGGCGGCAGTTCCCCGCACAATGGAGTCTAACGCGCCCTCTTTCATTGAGGCAATGCGCTAAGCCTTCCACCAGACTCAATTCCCCAATGACAGGGGGGTTGCAGCAGGATAGATTCCCCCGTCCGCCAATATTCGGAATGGATGGGTAAGCCGCCATCGCGTCAGCCCGTTGGCGCCAGTTCCCGTTTCTGCCGGCGACGGATGACCGAGGAGGGGATGTTCATCCCTTCGCGGTATTTGGCGACGGTGCGGCGCGCCACCTCGATGCCCTGTTCCCGCTGCAGCAATTCGGCGATGGTGTCGTCCGACAGGATATCGCCCGGCGCTTCCTGCTCGACCAGTTGGCGGATGCGGTGCCGGACGGTTTCGGCCGAAAAATCCTCCCCGCCAGTGCTCGAGGCGAGCCCGGTGGTGAAGAAATACTTCATCTCGAACAGCCCGCGCGGTGTCGCCAGATATTTGTTGGCGGTGACGCGGGAGACCGTCGATTCGTGCATTTCGATGGCGTCGGCCACCAGTTTCAGCGTCATCGGCTTGAGCGCGGTGACGCCGCGGACGAGAAAGCCGTCCTGCTGGCGCACGATTTCCGTGGCCACCTTGAGGATGGTCTGCGCCCGCTGGTCGAGGCTGCGGGTCAGCCAGTTGGCGGTAGCGAGCGCATCGGTGAGGAAGCTCTTTTCCGCCGCGTTGCGGGCTCGCCTCGTGACCGCCGCATAATAGGTGCGGTTGACCAGCACGCGCGGCAGGATGTCGGCGTTGAGCTCGATCTCCCAGCCGTCGCGCCCCGGCCGCACGAAGACGTCCGGCACCACCGCGTCGACCGGCCCGGCGTCGAACGACAGCCCCGGCCGGGGATCGAGCGCGCGGAGCTCGGCGATCATCTCCAGCAATTCTTCGCGATCGCAGCCGATGCAGCGGCCGAGCGCCGCCAGATCGTGCCCGGCGAGCAGGTCGAGATGGGCGACGAGGTTCGCCATCAGCGGATCGAACCGGTCGCGCTCGCGCAATTGCAGCGCCAGGCACTCGGCTACGTCGCGGGCAAATACCCCGACCGGATCGCAGCCCTGGATGCGGGCCAGCACGCTCTCGACCATTTTCGGCGGCGCGCCGAGTTCGGTCGCGACGTCGTCGAGGGAGACCGTAAGGTAGCCCGCCTCGTTCAGGCCGTCGATCAAATAGCGGGCGACCAGCCGCTCGGCGGGGTCGGCAATGAGGTGCCCGACCTGTTCGGCCAGGTGGTCGGCGAGCGTCGGGCGTGCCGCCACGAACTGTTCGTAATCAACCGCCTCGCCGCTGCCGTCGCCGCCGCTGCCTGTGGCAAAGCTGCTGCCGCCGGCGTCCGGGCCGGTCTGTTCGGGGAAGACGTTGTCGACCGCGGTATCGAGGCCACCGGCGATGCTTTCGGCGCTGCCAATGGTATCGCCGCGGAGCACGATATCGGCATCGGCGCGGATTTCGGCTTCAGGAAGCGGGGGCGCCTCGTCACCCGCCGCGGATTCGCCATCGTCGCGCTCGAGCAGTGGGTTGCGCAGCAATTCCTCGTCGACGAAGGCATTGAGATCGAGATGGCTGAGCTGCAGCAGCCGGATCGACTGCATCAATTGCGGCGTAAGGGTCAGGCTCTGCGACTGCCGCACCTCGAGCCTGGGCGACAAGGCCATCGTCAATTCTCTCCTTCGGCGCTGCGTTCTCCTCGCGATTCATGCCGCAATTCGCGCCGCCATACAAGTTTTGTGCCAATCGGCCAAATAACCGCGCCCACCGGAACGCGGGGCCCAAAGTCACGGGTGTCGACCGACCCCTCGGCCGACGCCTACATGGAGAAGCTGTCGCCGAGATAGACGCGGCGGGCGTCGGGGTCGGCCATGATCACCTCGGGCTTGCCCTGGATCATCACGGTGCCGCCATAGATCAGGTAGGCGCGGTCGACGAGGCTCAGCGTCTCGCGGACGGAATGGTCGGTGACCAGGACGCCGATGCCGCGCTCGGTCAGCTTGCGGACCAATTGCTTCACTTCCGCCACGGCGATCGGATCGACCCCGGCGAACGGCTCGTCGAGCAGCATGAAGACCGGGTCGGCGGCCAGTGCCCGGGCGATCTCGACGCGCCGCCGCTCGCCGCCCGAGAGGGCGAGGGCCTTGGTATCGCGCAGATGGGCGATGGAGAATTCCTCGAGCAGCGCCTCGAGCCGCGCCTCGCGCTCGCGCCGGGTGCGGACGTGCCCCTCGAGCACCGCGAGGATATTGCCTCTCACGGTCAGGCCGCGAAAGATCGAAGGCTCCTGCGGCAGATAGCCGATGCCGAGGCGCCCGCGCTGGAACATCGGCAGGCGGGTGATCGGCCGCCCGTCGAGGCGGATCTCGCCCTGGTCGGGCTTCACCAGCCCCATGATCATGGTGAACACGGTGGTCTTGCCGGCCCCGTTCGGCCCGAGCAGACCCACCACTTCGCCGCGCTTGACCGCGAGGCTGACATTGCGCACCACCACGGCGCGCCCAAAGCTCTTGGCGAGGCTGTGGGCGACCAGCCAGCCAGTCTGATCGACCCGTCCCTGGGCCGGCGTGGCGTTCATTCCGATGTGAACACCCCGGTAACGCGGCCCCCGCCGCCGGCGGAGAACGTCGATTTCTTGGTCCTGAGGTCGACCACGAGGCGCGTGCTCTGGACTTGCCCGGACTTGCTGGTCACCACCACATTGCCGGTGAGGGTGAGCAGGCGCGTCTTGGGGTCGAACACCGCCTTATCGCCGGTGGCCTGCTGGTCGGGGGTGATAAGGACGACATTGCCGGTGGCTTCGAAGCTGCTGATGCTGCTTGGGCCGCTGGCGCCGTAAAGGCCGACGACCTGGTTGGCCTTGAGGGTGATACCCGTCTCCTCCACCACCACATTGCCGGAAAAGGTCGCCTGGTGCCGGGCATCGTCGACGACGAAATGATCGCCGGTGACGACCACCTTTTCGGTCGCGGCGGGGGGCGTCCCGGCGGACTTGGCGGTCGCCGCCCCGGCCGCTTGCGCGGCAACCGGGGTTAGCGCCAGCAGCAAGGCGAGGATGATCACGCGGGCGCGGCTCATGGGGTTGGCTCCGGGCTGTCCTCGCCGGCCGGCTGCGTCGCCGTCAGCCGCACCGGGCCGTGAAAATCCCAACGGTCGGTCGTCGCGTCATAGTCGAGCCCGGCCGCCTCGATGGTGCTGCCATCGGCCATGGTGATGGAGACGGGACCGTCGGTCGTGAGCGTCCGGGCGGCGAGGTTGACCGAAACATTCTGCAGCATACCGGCATTGCCGGCCGAATCGCCGACGCTGGCGCTGCCCGGCACCGCCAGCACCTGCTTCAGGGTGGCGAAGGTCCCGTGCGACACCCTGGCGGTCATCTGGTTGCCGGTGGTCTTGGTGAGCTGCAGCGTCGCGTCGGTCAATTCGATCAGGTCGGGGTTGCTGATCGCCGTCTGGGCGCTTGCCGCCGCCACCTTGTAGACGTCGCCATTGTCGAGCACGCCGGAATAGGACGGCGTCTCGACCGTCACCGTGTCGCCGGAAAAGCTGACGCTGCCAATGCCGAACTGGTTGCGCAGATTGGCAAGAAAGATCTGCGCGGCAAAGATCGCGAACACCAGCACACCCGCCGCAGGTACGCCGAGGCGCAGCGCGCCCACCACCCGGTTACGCCGCCGGAGCCGGGCGTAGATGGTGTCGCGCAGGTCTGCGGTGCCCGTCGTCGCGCTCATGCCCGGGCTCTCAGCTATGGGCGAAGATGTCGATTTCGGGCCAGCCCAGGAGATCGAGCTCGACCCGCGTCGGGAGGAAATTGAAGCAGCTTTCGGCCAGCGCCAAACGGCCTTCCCGGCGCAGCATGCGATCGAGATGGCGCTTGAGATCATGCAGGTAGAGCACGTCGGAAGCGGCGTATTCGAGCTGCGCCTCGGTGATTCTTTCGGCGCCCCAGTCCGAGCTCTGCTGCTGCTTCGACATATCGATGTTGAGCAGTTCGCGCGCCAGGTCCTTGAGCCCGTGCCGGTCGGTATAGGTCCGCACCAGCCGCGACGCGATCTTGGTGCAATAGACCGGCCCGGTGACGACGCCGAAGCGCTGCTTCAGCGCGGCGATGTCGAAGCGCGCGTAGTGGAAGATCTTGGTGACGGCCGGGTCGGTCAGCAGCTTCACCAGGTTCGGCGCCGAATCGGGCCCGGCTTCCTGCGGAATCTGCACCACGTCGGCACTGCCGTCGCCGGGCGACAATTGCACCACGCACAGCCGGTCGCGGTGCGGGTCGAGCCCCATCGTTTCGGTGTCGATGGCCACCTCGCGCCCGTAGCGCGACAAGTCCGGCAGGTCGCCCCGGTGCAGTCTGGTCGCCATTGCAGTTCCTTCCGTCGCTAGTCAAGCCGTTGATGGCACACGAACACGGCCTTGGGAAGGCCGGGTTGCTGGCGCGCCGGGTCGATCACGGCCGCGCCTGCTGGCAGAGGGAATGCCCATCGGCGCAGAGGTAATAGTTGACGTTCGGCTCGAGCGGCACGCGGCTGTCGATGCGGTAGGCGACGCCGCCGCTGCCGGCGGCCAGTGTGACGACATAGGGGGTCGCCAGTCCCCAGCCGCCGTCGAAGCCGGTGAAGGCATCGTTGGCGCCGGCGGCATAGCCGGCCTTGAAGGCATCCTCGACCGCGTGCCGGGAGCCGGGCGGCACCGTGTCGCCGATCTGCAGCGCCCGCCCCTCGAGCCGCCCCTGCGCCGCCCCGACGCGCAGCCCGTCGAAGTAGTTGCCTGTTCCAGCAGCCGCCGCGTCTGCCGCCGTCTTGTCGGCCGCATGGCCGGGATCGGCGTTGGCGGCCCGCAACACGGTGGCCGGCAGGAAACACCCCGTCACAAGGAGGCCGACGGCGGCCGTGCGCCCCATCCTGCCTGGCCGCCTGCGCATTCCTGACCTCCATCCTTCGTGATGAACGGCATCCCCGGCCGTCATCCCCGGCCGTCCGGCGGATGTTTTTTCTCGGCCGGCGGGGCTGAACAAATGCTGCACGGGGCGTTCAGGGCTGGTTTCCGGGCCCTGAGGTAGTCTCTTGGCGTTGTTCAACCGGCGGCGCAAGATTTTCGCCGCCCCAGTTAGGGAGGTCAAAATGCGTAGACTCGCTACCGCTGTCGTTGTCGGGCTGTCGCTCGTTGTCGCCCAGTGTGAGGCAAGCTTTGCCCTCAGCAAGAACCAGGACGCCGGCGAAGGCAAGTGCATCTCCTGGTGCTACGCGCACAACAAGACGGAAAACAGCCAGAACCGCTGTATCATCAACTGCATCGACTACTACACGCCCAAGGGCAAGGTGATGAGCAGGGCTGTGCCGCCCCCCGTTACGCCACCGCGCCACGGCATCGTCGTCAACCACGCACCGGTCCTGATCGGCCCCGCCGCCCCCGGCGCTGTGCCGCGCTCTCATCCTGGCAAACCTCGCGTCAACCTGCTGCCGCTGCCCTGACGCCAACCGGGTTGACTCACGCATAGCTCTGCGGCTATACAATACCTATAGCCAACGGGGTATGGATCGCCGGTGTCGCAGCTTCAGGATATCTTGTTCAGAACGCTCGCCGATCCGACGCGGCGGGCGCTTTTCGAGCGGCTGTGCCGTGAGGGCGAAAAAACCGTCGGGGCGCTGACCGCGCGGGCAGGGGTTTCCCAGCCCGTCGTCTCCAAGCATCTTGGCATCCTGAAGCAGGCCGGGCTCGTCCACGACCGCCGTGCCGGCCGCCAGACCCATTATAGCGCGGCGCCCGGCGCCCTTGCTCCGCTGCTCGACTGGACCACCGAAATGGCCGGCTTCTGGGAAGCCCGGATCGACCACCTCGAGGCACTGCTGACGCGGATGGACCAATGAGCGACACCCTGCCCGAAACCCGCTCCGTGGTGATCGAGCGGGAAATCGCGGCGCCACCGGAGAAGCTCTGGCGGGCGCTGACCCAACCGCATCTGATCGCGGAGTGGCTGATGCAGAACGATTTCAAGCCTGTCGCCGGGCACCGCTTCACGCTGCGCCGGCAGCCGAAGCCCGAGGTGAACGTGGTCATCGACTGCGAGGTGCTCGAGGTCGAGCCGCACCAGACCCTGACCTACACCTGGCAGGCCTTCGGGCTCGAAAGCGTCGTCACCTGGACCCTGACCCCGACGCCCACCGGCACCCGACTGACCATGGTGCAGACCGGCTTCCGGCCGGACCAGGAGACCGCCTATCGGGGCGCCAAGGCCGCCTGGCGGCAGTTTTTCGCGGGCCTCGAGCAGCTCGTCGCGCGCCTCGATTGAGCGGCCCTCAACTGTATCCACCCTGGCTGCCGTCGAGCGGCCGGCCCTGCAACTGACCAACGGAGACTTCCCATGAAGATCAAGCTGACCAGCGTCTATGTGGACGATCAGGACAAGGCGCTGCGCTTTTATACCGAGGTGCTCGGCTTCACGAAAAAGGCCGATTTCAGCAATAGCGGCTTTCGCTGGCTGACCGTGACCTCGCCCGACGAGCCTGATGGGGTCGAGCTGCAGCTCGCGCTCAACAACAATCCGCCGGCCAAGGCGTATCAGGAGGCCATCTTCAAGCAAGGCCAGCCGGCGGTGATGTTCTACACCGACGACGTCAAGGCCGACTACGAGCGCATCAAGGGGCAGGGTGGCGCCTTCGCCATGCCCCCGACCGAAGTGACCGGCTCGACCATCGCCCAGCTCAACGACAATTGTGGCAATCTCATCCAGATCACGCAACTGAAGCGCTGGTAGCGGCGCTCCCGCAGCCGTTCCGAACGACGACCGAGGACCCGCCGATGGCACTTCCCGACTACGGCTCGATCATCATTCGCGGCGCCCGGGAGAACAACCTCAAGAACGTCTCGCTCGATATCCCGAAACGGCAGATCACGGTGTTTACTGGGGTCTCCGGTTCGGGCAAGTCCTCGCTGGTGTTCGGCACCATCGCGGCCGAGAGCCAGCGGCTGATCAACGAGACCTATCCGGCCTTCGTGCAGCAGTTCATGCCGCATTACGGCCAGCCCGACGCCGATCTGCTGGAAAATATCTCGGCCGCCATCATCGTCGACCAGCAGCGGCTCGGCGGCAATTCGCGCTCGACCGTCGCCACGGTGACCGACACGGCACAGATGCTGCGCGTGCTGTTCGCGCGCCTTGCGGAGCCGCACCTCGCCTCGCCCGGGCTCTATTCCTACAACGACCCGCGCGGCATGTGCCCCGATTGCGAGGGCATCGGCCAGCTCGCCGCCATGGACATGACCGCCGTGGTCGACGAGAGCAAGTCCCTCGCCGCAGGGGCACTGCTGTGCCGGGGGTTCGAGGTCGATGGGTGGTGGTCCTCGATCTATTTTCGTTCCGGCCTGTTCGATGTCGACAAGCCGATCCGCGACTACACCGACAAGGAGCGCGACCTGCTGTTCAACCTCGACGACGGCCGCAAGGTGAAGGTCAACAAGATCAACCTCACCTACCAGGGCGTCATTCCGCGGCTCAAGCGCTCGCTGGGCGACAAGGATCCGGAAACCCTGCAGCCCCATATCCGCGCCGAATACGAGCGCGTTTTCACGCGCAAGCTCTGCCCGGCCTGCCACGGTGCCCGCCTCAACGCAGCCGCGCTTTCGAGCCGGCTGGGCGGCCACAACATTGCCGAGCTCTCCGCCATGCAGGTGAGCGAACTGGCGCAACTGGTGCGCGCGATCGACGCGCCGCAGGTCGGGCCGATCCTCGCCGCGCTGGCGGCACGGCTCGCCAACCTGGTGACCATCGGCCTTGGCTATCTCAGCCTCGACCGGGAAAGCTCGACCCTGTCGGGCGGCGAGAGCCAGCGCGTCAAGATGGTGCGCCATCTCGGCTCGTCGCTGACCGACATCACCTATGTGTTCGATGAGCCGTCGGTGGGCCTGCACCCGCACGATGTCGGGCGCCTCGCCGGCCTGATGCAGCAATTGCGCGACAAGGGCAACACCGTGCTGCTGGTCGAGCACAAGCCCGACATGATCGCCATCGCCGACCACGTGGTCGATCTCGGGCCGCTCGCCGGCAGCAAGGGCGGCGAGGTGGTCTACGAGGGCGATTTCAGCGGCCTGCTGAGTTCCGGCACGCTCACCGGCAACCACATGGAAAAGCGCCAGCCACTCAAAGACAAGGTGCGGCCTGCAAAGGGCGCGCCGCTACAGATCGCGCACGCGAAACTCAACAACCTCAAGGACGTGACCGTCGCCATTCCGCGCGGCGTGCTGACCGCGGTGAGCGGCGTGGCCGGCTCCGGCAAGTCGAGCCTCATCCAGGGGTGCCTGCCCGCCGCCTATCCCGAAACCATCATCATCGACCAGAATTTGGCGCGCGGCTCGCGCCGCTCCAACACCGCGACCTATACCGGCATCCTCGACCACGTGCGAAAAGCCTTCGCCAAGGCCAATGGCGTCGATGCGGCGCTGTTCTCGGCCAATTCCAAGGGCGCCTGCCCGGACTGCAACGGGCTCGGGGTGATCTTCACCGATCTCGCCCATCTCGATCCGATGGTCACCGCTTGCGAGACCTGCGAGGGCAAGCGCTTCCTGCCCGAGGTGCTGGAGCACCATTTGCGCGGCAAGTCGATTGCCGACGTCTACGAGATGAGCGTCGCGGAAGCGCTGGACTATTTCACCGAGCCGGCTGTCGCGAAGCTCCTCAAGGGCCTCGACGACGTCGGGCTTGGCTATTTGACCCTCGGTCAGCCGCTATCGACCCTTTCGGGGGGCGAGCGGCAGCGGCTGAAACTCGCCGCCGAGCTGGGCAAGAAGGGCAATATCTACGTCCTCGACGAGCCGACGACGGGCCTCCACATGAACGACGTCGATACCCTGATCGGCCTCTTCGACCGGCTGGTCGACGCGGGCTCGACAGTGATCGTCATCGAGCACAACCTCGATGTGATCGCCCGCGCCGACTGGGTGATCGACCTCGGTCCTGGCGCCGGGCATGAGGGCGGCACGGTGCAGTTTCAAGGCGTGCCGACGGCGCTCGCGGCCGATGGCGGGACGCTGACCGGCCGCTATCTGGCGCAGCGCCGGCCCGCCCGCTGAGGCAGGTTCCGGCTCCAGTAGCCGGCACGGTCATTCCATGCCGGTAATCACCTGCTCGACCTGCTCGACCGTCGTCGTCTTGGGGTCGATGTCGTCGGCGACGATCGTGCCTTGCCGCATCACCACGATGCGATCGACCACCTGGAAGACATGGTGGATGTTGTGCGCGATGAAGATGCAGGAATGCCCCGAATCGCGGGCATTGCGGACGAAGCGCAGCACGCCCTGCGTTTCGGCGACGCCCAGATTGTTGGTCGGTTCGTCGAGAATGATCAGGTCGCTGTCGAAATGCATGGCGCGGGCGATGGCCACCGCCTGGCGCTCGCCGCCCGACAGCGAGCCGATCGGGGTATCGGGCGGGATGTTCTTGGTGATGCCGACCTCCGCCATCAGCTTGTAGGTCGCGGCCTCCATCGCAGCCTGGTCCATCCGGTTCAGCCAGCGCGGCCCCTTGACCGGCTCGCGCCCGAGAAACAGGTTGCGCGCAATCGACAATTGCGTGACCAGCGCCGAGTCCTGATAGATGGTTTCAATGCCGTGCCGGATGGCGTCGGTGGTGCTGCGCATCTCCACCTTGACGCCGCGCACGTAGATCTCGCCGCTGGTGGCGGGAACCGCACCCGAGAGCACCTTGATCAGCGTCGACTTGCCGGCCCCGTTATCGCCGAGCAGGCCGACGATCTCGCTGCCGTAGACGCGCATCGTCACGTCGCGCAGCGCCCGGACCCGGCCATAGGATTTGCTGATGTGCTCCATGCGGATGAGCTCGTCGGCCATGCGTCAATCTCCCGCGTGATGCCGGCGTTCGAGCCAGGAATGCAGCGCCATCATCGACAGGATGATCGCGCCGATGAAGATGTTGTAGGCGAGCCCCGGCACGCCGATCAGCACGATGCCGTTGCGCATGATGCGCAGGATGAAGATGCCGATCACCGTGCCGATGATGGTGCCCCGCCCGCCATTCAGGGCGGTGCCGCCGATCACCACCATGGCGATCACCTCGAGCTCGTACCCAGTGCCGCTGTTGGGATTGGCGGCGGCGGTGCGGATCGAGCTGATGATGCCGGCAAAGGCCGACATGGTGGCCGAGAGGATGAACAGCCACGTCTTGGTGCGCACCACATTGACGCCGCGGGCCATCGCCGCGCCCGGATTGCCGCCCGAGGCGAGGATCCAGTTGCCCGCCTTGGTCTGCGTCAGCAGGTAGCCGGTCCCCACCGCCGCGAGGATGAACCAGAAGAGCGACATGTAGACCCGCAGCGGCCCGATGTAGAAATCCCCGACCAGCACATCGGCGAGCCACGACCCCTGGGCATTCCAGGTGCGCTGCGGAAACCCGCTGGTGATGTAGAGGGCGGTGCCGCGCGCCACCAGCAGCATGCCCAGCGTGACGAGGAAGGACGGGATCTTGAGGCGGGTGACCATCCAGCCATTGACCCAGCCGATCAGCGCCGCGAGCCCGATGGCGAGCACGAAGGCGACCCACATCGGCACGATGCCGCCATTGAACAGCGACCACATGACGACCGGCGCCAGCCCGAACACCGAGCCGACCGACAGGTCGAATTCGCCCGAGGTCATCAACAGCGTCATGGTCAGCGCGATGAGGCCGAGCTCGACGGTGAAGGCCAGTGTGTTGGAGATGTTGAGCACGGACAGGAAGTCCGGGTTGATCGTTTCGAAGACGACGATTTCGACGATCAGCAGCACCAGCGGGCCGAATTCGGGCCGGCTGATGAAGCGCTGCAGCAGCGAGCGGTGTTCCACGGAAAGTCCTGGGGCTTCGACAGGCGCCACGAAAGCGTTTCCAGGAAAAGTGCGAAGCGGTTCTTCGGCTCGGAAACGCGACTAATCAAGTTGGAGCCCCATTTTGATTCCATCAAAATGGGAAATGCTCGAAAATGGACATTCACGGCCGCCGCAGGCCGTGAATGTCCCTCGGATTGAAACTACTTGGCGGCCTTCCCCGACAGGATGTCGTCGTAGCTCTGGGCCGTGTCCTTCTCGTAGAGCGCGCCGGTGATGACGTTGAAGCCGGGCCGGATGCCGCTCGCCGCCATATTGGCCAGCGACAGGGCGACATAGCTCGTCGCCTGCGGGTCTTGCCACTGGGCGGCGTTGACGTAGCCGTTCAGCACTTCCTGGGTGGTGTCGAGCGAATTGCCCCAGCCCACCACGGGAATCTCGCCCGGCTTGATGCCGACCTGGTCGAAGACGCGCTTGATCGAGCCCATCGCCAGATCGCCCATGCCGATGATGGCCTTCACCTTACTGCGGTTGGCCGTCAGGTAGTCGGACATGCGGGTGATGATTTCCGCCTGGTCGAGGGTCGTCTCGGTGACCTCCCAGGTGACGCCGAGCGGCTTCAGCACGCTCGAAATGCCCTGCTCTTCCTGCACGCCATAGGTGGCGCCGGGAACTTCGACCGGCATCCAGACGAAATCGCCGGATTTGACCAGCTTGTGGTCCACCAGATACTGCGCCCAGGCGGCGCCGAACTTGACGTTATCGCCCCCGACATAGGCGTCGAAGCTCGCCGTCGGATCGGGCGTGTTCATGTTGATGATCGGGATATGGGCGGCGTTGGCTTCCTTGGCCAGTTCGACCAGGCTTCCCGGGTCGGGGCTGGAGGTCACGATGCCGTCGGCATGGGCCGCCAGCGCCGCCCGGATGGCTTCCTGCTGCGAGGCGACATCGCCGTTGTGAAACGACGTGTTGACGGTATTGCCGGTATCGGCAGCCCAGCGCTTGGCGCCGTCGAGGAAATAAGTCCACACCGGGTCGGCGGGCGAACCATGCGAAACCCAGTAAAAGGTCTTTCCCGCCGCCAAGGCGCCAGACATTGGCAGCGCCAGGGCCAGCAGCAAACCTGTCGCGAGCAGCGACAATTTCTTCATCATTGCAGTCCTCCCTTTCGGCCGATGCATTGCCAGCCGCCCCGACTATTGCAATCACCCCGCCAAAACTCAATCGAATATATTTGGCCAAAGCAATGCCGTCCCGACCGGGGGCGCAAACTGTCTGCAAAGCCGTCAGATCGCCAGCACGGAAGCCAGCCCGGGGTCATTGAGGCGCAGGTAGAAATAGCCGATGCCCGAAATGCCCAGCATCAGGCTCTGGTTCACTCCCCCCCCCGCGATGCCGCACGGCCAGGACCCGGCGCTGCCATAATGCTCGATGCCGAATTCGCCCACCTGCCTCGCCAGCGCGGCAGCCTCGTCGTCCGCGGCGGCGGCAGCGGCCACCAGCAGAATATCGGCGTTGCCGGCGAGCCCGTGGCAAAGGGCGAACCCCGCCACCCGCTGCTGCAGCCCCAGTTCGAGGTAGCGCCGCGTGGTCCTGAGCGCGGCGTTGATCGCCGGGGCAAAGTCCTCCTCCGGCAGCAGCCTGGCCGCCAACAGGCGCGATAGCGCGATGCCGGGCGCGCCATGGCACCAATAGGTCGCAAAGCTCCGCTGTCGCCGGCCGCCGCCCGCCGCCTGGCGAAAATCCGGCCAGTTTTCCGCCGTCGCCTCGTAGACCGCATCCTCATAGGCGAAGGCGGCCAATGCCCCCTCCCGCCAGCGTGCCTCCGGTACGATGCCGTAGAGCTTCAGCAGCCCGTAGGCGATGCCGGCCGCGCCGTGCGAGAACCCGGTCAGCGGGCGTTGCCGGCCTTGCCCGCGCAACGCCCAGGAGGCTCGGCCGGCGCTGTCATAGAGCGCCTTGCCGAGCAATTCGTCGGCCAATAGCTGCGCCAGCTCGAGGTGCGCCGGCGCACCCCCCTGCGCGTGCAGCGCCAGCAGCCCGGCGATCGCGCCGGCCCGCCCGGCCAGCAGATCGGATTCGCTGTCGTCATGCTTCAGTTTCGGCACCGCCAGGGCGAGCTTCGCCCCGCGGTCGATGAGTTCCAGGCAGTCGGTCGAGGCACCGGTCCGCGTCAACGCCAGGGCCAGGCCGATCCAGCCCGAGTAGAGCCCGATGCGATCGCCGCCCGGGACGTCCTCCGCGAGATAGGCGGCCTGCCGGGCCGCCGCAATCGCGGTGGCGGCGATCTTGCTGTCGCCGGTGGCCCGCGCCAGTTCGCCGAGAAACAGCGCCACGCCCGCGACCCCGCCATAGAGGTCCGGCCCCAGCGCGGAAAACACCGCCCCGGACAGCCGGTTCCGGGCGGCAAATTCGGGCGGCTGCGCGCCGATCCAGGTGCACCGGTCGTCGTGCCAGATCGCGGTTTCGACCACGCTCCGCCCAATCGCCTCGGCCGTCGCCAGAAAGTCCGGCGCCGCCGCGCGCTTCGTTGGGCGCCGGCGGGGCACTTCGGGCGCGCGCCGGACGACCTCGCCGAGCTCCGCATAGTCCCGCGCCGAGCCTGGATTGAGGTGCGGGCTGTCGAGCGACAGCCCCTCGCGGGAAAACCGCGCCGCAATGGCGGCCACGCGTCCTTCGACGTCGGCGATCTTGTGCTCGTGCGCCTCGATCAGGCCCTCCGCCATCAGGCGGCAGCGATTCATGCCGAAACTTTCGATCTCCAGCGGGCCCTTCGCCACCGGGCTTTCCGCCACCCCGACGCCGCGCGCCAGCGCCTTGGTGAACACCGGCGTGCGCTGCCCGAGATAGGCGCCATAGTCGCGGTAGACCTCGCGCAGCGCCGGCAGCGCCGCTTCGAACCCCTCCGGCTGGATGTAGAGCACCGCCGCGTCACAGCGCTGGAACAACGTGTCGTCGTTGAGGATCTTCAGCTTGAAGCCCAGTCCGGCGGCGTTGAGCCGGCTGGTCATCAGCTTGATGAAGGGTGCGGCGACAATCGCCTGCAGGTTGAAATAGAGGCGCAGCACCGTGCCGCTTTCCTTGAGCGGCTGGTCGCCGACCGCCATGTAGAAGCCGGGCGACACGCCCACCAGTTCCTTTGGAAAACGCACCTGCACCGTGGCTCCTGCCACGAGGTCCTGCCCGTCCGCCGGCCTGACATTGGCTTGCTCGACCTTGAGGCTGAGCCCGTTGCGGCTGACGACGAGAATGTCGCCCTCGCGACGGGCCACAGTCCAACTCGGGTCCCAGCCGCCCTCGCCCTGGTTCGCCTGCGACAACGACTCGACAAAATCGAGACGACCGAAGGCGGCCCGCTTTTCGGCGCCCGCATCCGTGGCCCGCGGTTCGCCGGCGCAGTAGAAATCCTCGTACAGCCGCCCCTGCAGCGCGAAGGTCAGAAAGCCCCGCACCTTGTCGGCGGGCAACTCCCCTTGCAGCCGCCTTGGCAGATTGTCGGCCGCCTTGCCAAACCAGTTGAAGCTCACCGGCGAGGTGATGGTGACCGCCTCGACCGCCTGCCTCAAAAGCTCAAGGTTGTGTTCCATGACTCTTCGCTGGGAATGCCGAGCAATTGCACCGCTGCCTCGGACGGACGCCGCATCATGTTGAAGCTGAGCTGCAGCAGGCAGACGGCGGGGCCGGTCAGGAAGTTCGAGTTCTGCAGGTGCTCGAACGCCGTCTGCACCAGCCGGCCGCCGGCATAGGAAACGCTGCGCCACAGCCGCTCCTGCCGCGCCGCCCGGTCGAGTCCGAGCCCGTTGGCGTAGGCCTGCCAGAAAGCGTCGATGGCCGGCTGCATCCGCGTCAGCGGCCATTGCGCCAGCTTGACGAAATCCCCGGGGTCGGCGTCGCCGCTGATCGGCATGGAGAACACCCAGTAGGAGAGGTAATCGGCAAAGATCGAGCCCACATCCCAGCCGGGATCGCCGATGGTCGCCAGCTCCCAATCCACCAGCTTGAGCTTGCGTGTCTTGGCGCCGCGCGCAAAAACCACGCAGTTTTCCCATTTGAGGTCGCCATGGATCAGGCATTGCGGCGCCCATCCGGCGCGCAGCGTGTCGAGCAGGCGGCCATATTCGGGGAATTCCTGGATGATCTTCACCAGTTGCAGGTTCGACCCGCTCACCTCGCGCAAGAACCCCACCGCCGGCAGTTGCAGGGCCGACAGCGCCCACGGCGGGTCACTTGGCTTGGTCAGCCAGTCCGGCACGAGCGCATGCACCCGGGCGACCGCGCGCCCGAGCTGGGCGGCCACGCCGGTCGGGAACCGATGCGTGCGGGTGTGATATTCCCTGAGGTTCTCCGCTCCCCTGAGGAACTCCATCACCAGCACGTTGTTGTCGGCATCGTAGGCGTGCCGGCGCGGAAAGAAGGCGCCGGCATCGCGCGCGCCGAACCGGGCGTGCAGGAACGCATAGGCCGACGCTTCGTTGGCGACCGTCAGCGCACGCTCCGAGCCGACCCCCTGCTTCAGCAGGTAGGACACGCCATGCTCGTTGGCCGCCCGGAAGCTGCGATTGCGCCGCGAAAATTCGGCGACCGCCAGCCCGTCATCGACCAGCTGACGGCGGGTCACCAATTCATGGTCCACCAGGTAGGGTGCCACCGACTCGGCGGTCAACCGTCGCCAGGCGGGTGCCGGGCGCGATTCCGCTACCCGCATATGCAGCATGAATTGGTGCCGCTTGAGGCGCCCCGCGTGTCGCAGTCGATGCTGCACACCGTCGAGATGACGATGACGCAGGTCAGCGTGGTCAGCAGCGTCCACCAGGTGCTCCAGCCGAGCCCGCCGCCCTGCGTGCCGCCAAGGTGCAGGCGGGCGATGTCCCCGCTCAGAAAGTCGGTCTGCACCTGCTGCGCCCCGACCTTGGTACGTACCAGCTTCGCATCGGCCTTGAGCCACGCGACCGTGCCGCCCAGCGCCGCCTGCGCCGTATCCATCTGCTGGGCGTGGACGATGTCGTCCTCGCGGATTTCGATGAATTCGGTGAGCTGGGGCGAGGTATAGAGCCGCCAATAGCCGGCCCGCGCACTCTTGCCCAGCAGCCCCACATACATTCGGACGTCGGGGACCGCCGCGGGATCCGGAACAAGGCTGGCGACCAGGGGATGTTCGACTAACCGTTTGCTCGTAGCCATGAGTTCACCCACATATCCGTTTCTCGTATGTGCAGGCCAAGCTGTAGATCGGGCAGACGCCGATATAGGTCACCCCGCACTGGACGGTGCAGCGACCGGTGCAGCCGATCCAGTAGGATGGGCAGGCCGCCAGGAACGAGATGATCGTCTCGACGATGGTTTCGGTAGCGAAGCCGCCGCCCCCGCCGATATTCACTCCCGCCGCCGAGCGGAGGAAATTGGTGGCCACCGGTCCCTTGAGGAACCCGGCCTGTTCGTCCAGCGAACGGGTGCTGACCCGGTGCAGCCTGGCGTCAGCCTTGAACCACACCGTCGAGCCGCCGATCGGCGATTGCGCCGTCGGCAGGTCGGCGACGTTCAGCACGTCGGCTTCGGCGAATTCGAGATATTCGGTCAGGTCGGGGCGGGTATAGAGCCGCCAGCGCCCGGCCCGGCCGGCTTTGCCGAGAAAGCCGATGCGCACTTTCGCGCCCGCTCCCTCGTCATCGCTCCAATCGATATCCGGATTGAGTTTGTTCGGTTCCATGACCCACCGCCGGTTCACCAAACCTTAATGTCTCTTTATACTCCAGATTTTCGATGGTCGGCAATTCAATATATTGATGTTTACTGAACGTGTAAGTGAATCATGATATTGGGTCGTCAATGTTATGCAAAACATCGAGACAATGTGGATAAATATCTGATTATAACTTAAGTTGAGGCCGGATGTGCCGGTTCGGGCGCTTCCAGGATACACGCACGGTGGTTTTGCCTCAGAAACGCGACCACTCAACGGCTTAGGACCCGATTTTGACTTGGTCAAAACGGCAACAACTCAAATAGTTGGTTCAAGGAATGGGCTGGGCCCATCGCGGATGTGTGATCCGAATCTTGCCCGCAGGAGCGCGCCCATGGTGGCCCCCGCCTCGTCCGACAGCATCCTGATAATGCTTAACTCTTTGACCAGCGCGCGGCTGGAGAGCGTTGGTGCCCCGGAGAAGACTCGAACTTCCACGACTTTCGTCACACGGACCTGAACCGTGCGCGTCTACCAATTCCGCCACCGGGGCATCGGCAACGGCGCGCTGAACCGGGCGGCTCGGCGCGCCGCTACCTAGGGCAAGCCGGAAAGGCTTGTCAATTGTCAAAGCGCCGGGTTTCGCTGCAACGATGCATTGGCGCCCGTAGTTCTGCCCGACGACCCGGCTTCTCGTGACCTGAGCGGCAAGGCCAAGGGAGAAATGCCGCCATCTGCGCGATTTGCCTACCAGCTTCGGCCGTCCCAGTGGCGGATGGTATTGCGATCGATCGACGGCGCGCCCTCGAGGCAGTTGACGTTGACCACCACCATCTCGCTGCCGTCGGCTCCCTTGCCGCGCGAAAACGATTCGATGCCGCATTCGGTGCAGAACAGGTGATCGATGTGGTGCGTGTTGAAGTGATAGAGCTGCAGCTTGTCCTCGCCCGCGAGCAGGGTGAAGTCGGCCGCCGGCACGCTTTGCATCACCCAGCCCAGCCGGCGGCAGCGCGAGCAGTTGCAGTCGCCCATTTCGCCGAGATCGCTGGTCACCTCGAATTTCACCGCTCCGCAGTGGCACTGCCCGGCATAGGTCTGGCGTCCGCCCATTGGCTCGCTCCGTGATTGAACGGGTACATAACAAGAACAACGACATTGCCGAGTCAAGCGCCGCCGGTTCCGACGGTCGCCGGCCGAAGTCTCTCGACAGCGGGCGAAGCTTCGCGTTAGAACCCAGGAACGCCGCGTTTCCGGAGCATTGCCGTGGATATTTCCAGCAAGGACCTCGTCACTGTTTTTGGCGGTTCCGGCTTTGTCGGCACGCAATTGGTGCAGTTGCTGGCGCGCCGGGGCTATCGCATCCGGGTTGCGGTGCGGCGGCCGGATCTGGCCGGGCATCTGCGTCCGCTCGGCGATGTCGGGCAGGTGGTGCCGATCCAGGCCAATGTGCGCAATGTTGAATCGGTCAGGCGCGCCGTCGCGGGTGCGGCCATGGTGGTCAATCTCGTCGGCATCGGTTTCGAGCGGGGTCGGCAGCGCTTCGACGCCGTGCACGTGGCCGGCGCCCGCAGCGTCGCCACGGCAGCCGCGGCCGCCGGAGCCCGGTCCTTCGTCCATATGTCGGTGCTCGGCGCCGATCCCGCCGCCGCAAGCCTGGCGGCCCGGTCGCGCGCCGCGGGCGAGGCGGCGGTGTTCGCCGCCTTTCCGGAGGCCATCGTGCTGCGCCCCTCGCTGCTGTTCGGGCCGGGCGATTCGTTCTTCAACCTGATGGGCGCGCTGGCCCGGCTCTTTCCGGTGCTGCCGGTGATCGGGGGCAATTCAAGATTCCAGCCAGTGTTCGTCAAGGACGTGGCACGTGCCCTGCTCATTGCCATGGAAGATGGGGTGAAGCGTGGCCGCATTTACGAACTAGGCGGGCCGGAAATCGAAACTTATCGCCAGTTGCTGCAGCGCGTGCTGGCCGCCACCGGCCGCAACAACCCGCTGCTGCCCATCGGCCCGGGCCTCGGCAAGCTGCTGGCCGTGCCAATGGGGCTGCTGCCCACCCCGTTGCTCACCGCCGATCAGGTGATCCAGCTCCAGTCCGACAATGTCGTCTCGGCGGAGGCGCAGCGCGAGCACCGTACGCTCTCCGCGTTCGACATCACGCCGACGCCGATGGAGGCGATCCTGCCCGGCTATATGTGGCGCTTCCGCAAGCACGGCCAGTTCGACCGCCTGGCGGTGTGAACGCCGGGCGCGCCAATCCGTCACTTGACCCGGCGGCTGCCCCCGGCAAGTTTGCCTGATGCACCCTGATTCGGCCGAAAGCTGCGCCCGAGCATGACCTGGCTGGCCGAGACCGCCATGCTGGCCCACGGCTGGCGACGCTTTCTCATGCTGCTCGTGGCCGGCGCCATTGGCGGGCTGAGCGTGCCCCCGTTCTATCTCCTGCCGGCGCTGTTCGTGACCATGCCGCTCTGGGTCTGGGCGCTCGATGGCGCAGAGCGGCTGCCCGGCTGGCGCAGGATCTTCGGCCCGGCCTTCAGCATCGGCTTCGCCTACGGGCTGGGCTATTTCATCGTCGCCTTCCACTGGCTCGGCGCGGCCTTCTTCGTCGATGGCGGCGTCATGCTGGTGGTGATGCCATTCGCCATCCT
>Ga0207657_10001828_pt1 | contig 22959 bp, 18 predicted proteins | sample KBSC33metaG_FD_184316 | JGI IMG/M metagenome (GOLD analysis project Ga0207657, IMG submission 184316) | Corn rhizosphere microbial communities from Kellogg Biological Station, Michigan, USA - KBS C3-3 metaG (SPAdes) (version 2) | ecosystem: Host-associated > Plants > Roots > Rhizosphere > Soil ... | reverse complement strand
ATTAACCTGCTGCGCGAAGGACTTGATCTTCCCGAGGTATCGCTAGTCGCGATTCTTGATGCGGACAAGGAAGGATTTCTGCGATCTGGCGGATCACTGATTCAAACTATCGGACGTTGTGCGCGGAACCTGTACGGGCGGGCCATCCTCTATGCCGACAGGATGACCGATTCCATGAAGCGTGCCATCGACGAAACAGAGCGCCGGCGGGCCATTCAGCGTGCCTACAACGAGGCGAACGGCATCACGCCCGAATCCATCGTCCGCCCGCTCACCATGTCGCTTGCCAGCATCGTCGAAGCTGACTACACGGATCTAACCACCGACACAGATGGTATTCCGGAGTTCAAGTCTCAGGAAGAGCTCGATGCTTTCATCGCCAACTTGGAGCAAGATATGCGGGAAGCCGCTAAACGTTTCGAGTTCGAGAAAGCAGCCAAACTGCGGGACACGATCAAGGAGCTTAGAACCAAGGAGTTCCTTTTTGCCTAGCGCGGGCGCCAGCAATCGACGGGCCTTCAATGGCAAACGGCGAACCGGTGATGGGAACGTGGGCGGGCGTGAAGTTCATCTGCCGCTGCGTGCAGCTGCTGCGAGTGGCCGCCGGTAGTAGTTGTAGTTCAGGTATTTTGAGTTAGAGTCGCCGCCTAACTTTTCTGTCTCACCGACGAAGAGGTATCCGCCCGGTTCGAGAAACATGCGTAGTCGTTCCAGCAATGCGCTGCGATGAGTCATGGATAAATGCGGCAGCACGTCGAGGCAGAACACGCAATCAAAATGTCCGAAGAAGTTGGCCTGGATCAGGTTCATCGGCGAGAACGTGATCAGGTTCCGCAATCGCGGTTTTACCAGAAAGTGATCTCCCACACGCGAAAAGTACGATGAGATCCAGGGACTGGGAACCTTCTGCAGTTTCGCTTCAGGGTAGAGCCCGCGCTCAGCCGTTTTGAGGGCTGCACGTCTTATGTCGCTGGCCACGATGTGAATGTTCCAGCTTACGCTGCTGCCATTCAGGGCTTCGCAGAGTGTTAAAGCTATCGAGTACGCTTCCTCTCCGCTGGCGCAGCCAGCACTCCAGATGCGAAGTGAACTGGGGCGTTGGCGTTCCTTCCTTTGTAAAATCTCCGGCAGAGCCTGGTTTTGCAGCGCGTCGAAGACCACAGGATGGGCAAAGAAACTAGTCTCGGCAGCGAGCACAGCTTCGAGAAGGGCGTCGCAAGCGGCCGGCGTGGAGCGCAAGAGCCGGGTGAATTCTGCTGCAGACCTCAGATGATGCAGAGTTGACTGTTGGGAAATATGGGCGCGAAGAGTGTCGCATGGCTCGTCGAGCACGACACCCGCATACCGTTCGAGCAGCAAACGAATTTCGGATATATCGCTGTCGAGAATCAGGACGGTGCTTGGCCGCTTGTGCTTCATACCTATGTCTGCCGCAGTCTGGGAGGGAATCGCGCAAGACCCCTCGGGCGATCGCCGTGCGCATGAGTGGCGGATCCGCTAACTACAGAGAAGCACTCGCACTGCGAACCTTGGCGCGAGCTTCCTGTACCGCCTGTTGTTCGACATAACGCAGTTCGGTTTCCAGGGAAGAAAAGCGCTGCAGGATCTCATTCATGCGTCGCGCCATGTTTCGCACCGTGTCGAGTTGCTCCCGTGCCCGGCCGGATAGGGTTCCAGGTTCGGAAAGCAGAAGTTCGGCATTCCCTAACATGGATGTGAGCGCATCGTTTAATGTGTGACGCATCTCCAGCATGTATCGACCCAGCATGGCGTGTGCTTCATTCGCAGCGGTTGCCTGCTCCGCACGCTGTGCTCGGGAGATCGCCTCACCCGCTCGCAAGCACTCGGTTGCGACTAAGATCAAAGCGTCCTGCCAGCCTTCGTGTTGGATCAGGACGAGGGCGTGCTTATGGCTATCCTTTACCGTGGCTGCTTCATGTGCACTCGCAGCAACGAATATGACCGGTTTCCCCACCGCTTCCAAAATCGTTAAGACCGAGGGCAGCACTCCAGCTCGCACGCCGGTCACAATCGCGACGTCGAAAACTTGAGGATGAATGCCGGGACATAAATCTCCCGTCATGAGAGTGAACGAGGGCACTCGGGGTTCCGCCTGCCATCGGCTCGTAATACTTTGAGCGAAGTCAGCATCATCGGCCACAATCAGAACCGCAGGGTCCGACGAATCCCGTTTATGCGCTCTGCTCCTCATGCCTAGAGTACGTCGCCTTCTTCGTGAGCCGAAGCGTCCAGGATGTCAAACTCCGGCGCTTCCGAAGGAGCGAGCGCCGTTGCTGGCGGTGCGCCCGAACCCTGGCCTGCAGACGATGGATTTGCCTGCTGGGCGGCTGCCGCGGCTTTGGACTTGACATTTCCTGCGGAAGAAGCGTCCGAACGGCCCAATGTTTCCTCGACCACCGTTCGCAGGTCAGCCAGCATTTTGAGCGGCTGTCCCGAGGAGTACTCGGCGTGGAACATTACTTTCCAAGAATGGCAAATCATTCGCAACCGATCAGTGGGTTCCTGATGCGAAAAATGCGCCCGGCGGCAGTCCAGAGTAGCCACTCCGCGGTTCTCGAGTTCGCGCAAACCGTCGACAATCGCGTTCAGGTCCTCATGCATGAGGCGAAAGAACACGCGCCGGATGAGGAAATTGAAGCGGGCGAAAGTCAGCATGGCTGCGGGTTCGAAATACTTCTCGCCGCATTGCACCTTCAACTTGCGACCCTGTTCTAACAAATGAGCACTAAAAAGTTCGCTGAGACGCCGGCAGCGGTTCGCCGACTCGACGATTTCATCCAAAGCGGCAAGCCATTCCGGCGATTTCGGCACCACTTTCCCGAGAACGGGTTCGAGTACCTGGGCCAGGGCAGCCAGGTCACAATCGCCATCTTCCAGGCGGGTTGGACTCGCCAACGAGAAGTACTGAACGAGCAGGAAATCGATTTTGTCCCGATCGGCCGCTGCGCGTTTCGCTTTGCACAAAAAGTGCGCCAGGGCGACGCGTAGGTTCTCCGTGTCAGCAAGCGATGTAGTCTGGAGAAACTGCCGGAGTTGATGAACCTGGATACGCTCGTCCATGGTTTCGAACCACGCGGCGGCCTGCGCGATGGCTTCCTCGCCAGGGGCTTCAACGCCCCCCTCAAGATCGGCACAGACCGGTGTCTCGATAACGAACTCCCTCGCTAGGGCGGCATACAAGGGGTACAAGAGGCGCGCTTTGCGCCACTGCTCTGCCAGTTGACTCAGATCACTTGAAGCAGCTTTCATAGTTTCACGATCCAATTAGCGACCCGGCGAAGAAAACGCGCCGCCACGGCGACATCTCCTTCGTGATACCGCACCGCCACCACGGATGCCTCCTCGTCCAGCAAACCATCGGAACTCTGTAGGCGAACTCGGTCCGCAAATTCCAAAGGCGAGCTGCAAACGAACAGCACCTCTCGCGGAGTGGCAAATTCGATAACCGCATTTTCCGATCGGCCCACAGCAGCCCCCATCCGGGTTAAACGCACCGGTAGCCCAACCGCTTTCGCCCCCGGAAAGAGTGCTGCGAGCTTTGCGGCCGAACTCTCCTGGTCTGAACCAACATTCCCATTCGTGCTCGTCCGCAAGTGAGACCCCTTAATCAAAGCTGAAGAGCAGCTCGAGCGCTGAGGCCTCTCGGTTAAGAACGCACTCAGACCTCGAGCCGCACTTCTGCGCAACTTATACCTGCACGCCCGGCACCAAAGTTGTGAAGCCCGAGGTCTCCCGCTAAATTGCTGAGGAGGTTAGAACTGACAGGCAGGAAGATATGCTCGGTTAAAAGGTTCTTAGGGACGCGCGTCTCAGATTGAAACACCGTCTCACGCCGCCGTCTCCTGGCTTCTCACTGGAGAGTTGCCGAAGAGGCTTGCGCGGCAGCGCCAATGTTGTAGCGCTTAAGTTTGCGGTACAGCGTTGCGCGGCTGATGCCCAACATCTTGCCCGCCATGACCTTGTCGCCTTTAACCTGTTCGAAGACCCTTTGAATTGTGGCGCGCTCGATGTCTTCCAGATCGGTGCTGCTGACTCCAGTGCCCGGCTGGTTTCGCTCCAGTCCGGAATCGGGAGAAGCGGAAGCGATTGCACCGGGCAGATCAGGAACGTCAATAATCTTGTGATCGCCCAGCGCTACGGCGCGTTCTATGCAGTTTTCGAGTTCGCGCACGTTACCTGGCCAGTCATATTGCAGGAGACACTTCATCGCCGAGTTGGTGACGTGCATGCCGGCTCCCGGTGCATAACGATCGAGAAACCAGTGCACCAGCATGGGAACATCGGCGCGGCGCTCGCGCAAAGATGGCAGGTGTACGGTAACCACGTTCAGCCTGAAGTAAAGGTCCTTGCGAAAAGTGCCGTTGCGATATTCAGCTTCGAGATCGCGGTTTGTGGCAGCCATCACGCGAACATCAACCTTGATACGATCGTTGCTGCCGACGGGACGAACTTCCTTTTCCTGTAGGACCCGGAGCAGTTTGGCCTGCATTTCCAGGGGAAGTTCCCCAATTTCGTCGAGGAAAACTGTACCGCCATTTGCGGCCTGGAAGAGGCCCTGCTTGGATTTGAGAGCACCTGTGAACGCCCCTTTTTCGTAGCCGAAAAGCTCGCTTTCGATCAGAGTGGGGACCAGGGAACCACAGTCGACGGCGACAAAGGGGCGGGTGGCAAAGTTGCCGCGAAAATGAATGGCACGGGCAACTAGCTCCTTGCCGGTACCGCTCTCTCCCGTGATCAAAACCGGGGTGCGAGTGTCCTTCAGGCGCGCAATCATGCGAAGGACGTCCTGTATGTTTGCCGAGGACCCGACAATGCCGTGCAGTTCCGTTTCTGCGTCTGTCCGCTCGCGAAGAAACTCGTTTTCCTCGACTAGGCGAACCTTCTCTGCCATACGTCTGAGGAACAGACGCAGCTCTTCCAGAGGAGAAAAAGGCTTCGTGATGTAGTCGTAAGCGCCGAGTTTCATCGCTTGCACGGCAGTCTCGATCGAACCGTGCCCGGTCATTACGGCAATCTCGGTGCGGGGCAGTAGTTTCTTAGCCCTTTCTAAGAACTGGAGACCCGACATGCGGGGCATAACCATGTCGGTTAGGACCATGTGGGCGGACTTCTCTTCCAAAAGTGCCAGAGCGGATTCGCCACTGTCGGCTTCCATGCAACTGAAACCGAGGGACTCGCCTACGGTGGTGCACAGGCGACGGATACTTTGCTCGTCATCCACAATCAACAGCCGGATTTTAAGATCGTCACTCACGCGGTCTACCCATGATCTGCTCTACTACAGGAAGTAATTGTTGAACGCGGAAGGGCTTTTCCACGCACGGTGCGCCGGTTTTTCGCAGGGTTTCGACGGTCTCGTCGTTGGCAATATCGCCGGTGATAAAAACGATGCGCGACGCCAACTCAGGGCGGTGCTGTAGGAGCCACGTATGAACGTCGGCGCCACTCACGCCTCCCGGCGTCCGCATATCTGAGATGACTCCGAGAAAGTCTCCGGATCTTAGGATCCCTAGAGCTTCGGCTCCGGACTCACAACATACGACCGGGTAGCCTCCCCTCTCCAACGCAGCCTGAAGATAGGCCATTACCGAAGGCTCGTCTTCGATAAGGAGCACCGGCGGGAACTGATTTTGCGTAGCAGGCGAGTTCATGTGTGAGCTACTCCGGCGGAAGCTCCCACAGTTGTGATTTGAGGACGAGCAGGCAGGCGCACGATGAATGTCGCGCCAGGTCCGTCATCGTTGTTGTGGCAGAAAATTTCGCCCGCGTGCTCGCGCACAATGCCATAGCAGATACTCAGGCCAAGTCCGGTTCCCTTGCCCACCTCTTTGGTGGTAAAGAAAGGGTCAAAGATGCGCTCCGGATGCAGGATTCCATGACCGTTGTCGCGGAACGAGACTTCGGCGAATTCGCCGCTGGAAGATGTCATGATCTCAATCCGGGGCGGCCGTCCAGTTTCCCGTACGGCGTCATAAGCATTATTGATGATGTTCAAGAATACCTGCTGCAACTGGTGCGAATCGCCAACAACCTCGGGCAGATTGCTGTGAAAGTGCTCGATGATTTCAATTCCATGGCTTGAGAAATCGTAAGCTCTCAACTGGATGGTGCGGCTTAGAATGCCGTTGAGTTGGAGCGGCCGTCGCTGGGGTGGCATTTGACGGGCGAAGCTGAGCAAGTTCTGCACAATCTGCTTGGTACGTTGGGCTTCCTGCAGGATCACCCGCAGATCGTTCTTGGCCGCAGAGGGAACGGTGGGGTTTTCCATTAGAAGATCGGCGAATCCCAGAATGGCTGTGAGCGGGTTATTCACTTCGTGAGCGACACCGGAGACCAACTGACCGACAGCCGCCATCTTCTCCGTGTGCATCAATTTCGCGTGCAGCATGGCGGCATCAGTAATATCCGTCATAACCACGACAATGCTGGAAACGTGTCCCTGCTCGTCACGCATCGGACTGAGATTCACGGAAAACTGACCTGTCCGCCCATCCGCGCGCATGACGGGAAGCTCAAGGTTGTCCACCTGCTGCCCGGCAAGAGTCGCGTGTAGAGCCTCGTGCATCGCCTGCCTACGGCTAGGCGCAATCAGGTCGGCTAGTGGATGTCCCAGCAGTTCCTGCTGAAGATAACCGCCAGCTTCATACCAGCGCCGATTGCCGTAGCTGATCAGGCCGGCCGTGTCGGCCACCAGGATGAGACTCTGCGTGTTATTGAGAATTTTGCTGGAAAAGTCGCGCTCGCGCTGCAACTCTGATTGGAAGTTTTTCAAATCAGTAATGTCGAGCATCAATCCACGAAACTGAGAAATTGCGCCTTGGCCGTCGTGCACCGCCAAAGCATTGATTAGAACGTGAATGGGCACGCCATCGCGGCGCCGCAGGGTTGCATGGTAGTTACGCACCATTCCGTTCTCTTCCATCAACTGTGTCAGCTCACGGCGACGTTCCTGAGTGAAATAGATTTGCGCAGGAACATCCGCCTGAAGCAACTCCTCGCGGCTGTCGTATCCCAGCATCCGGACGAGGGCGTCGTTCACTTCAATAAATCGTCCTTCCGGGCTGGTGAAAAAGAGTCCTTCCTGAATATTGTCGAACAACTCGCGGTAACGACGCTCTGCTTCACGACGATCGGTGATGTCCTTCAATACGTGAATGGTTTGGAGACTCTCGCCCTGGCTGCCGTGGATCGGGGATGTGGAGATCAGATACGTGCGCTCCAGGAAGGGCTGTACAAACTCATCGCGTCCTTGCACGCCACTGCGGCAGAAGGGACATCCCCGCGCAATCACCTCCGTAGGAAGCGTGAGGAGCGCACTCATGCTGATGCCAATAAGTTCGTGGGGCTGCACGCCGATAAACTCGGCCAAGGGACGGTTGATACGCAAGACGCGATGCTGCTCGTCGTGCACTACGATGAAATCCGATATCGAGTCGAATATTTCGACCCAGTGCCGGTTGGCCTGATCCATGCGAGTGAATAGACGAGCATTCTCCAGAGCTACGGAGGCATGGCCCATGATCGCTTTCAACAACGGCTCGTCTTTTTCGCTTAATGCCGCACCCCGATTCGCCAGACAAAGCAAACCGACCAAGTCGTTTTCCGCGCCATGCAGAGGAGCCAAGGTTAGATCATTCCATCCCAGTACTGAGGCCAAGCCAGAACCGATCAGTTCCGCTGCGGGGCCAGAGACAAGGTCAGCTGTGCTTTTGCCGTAGATCTCGGCGAGTGCCGCATTCAGGCGTCTGCGAATGCCAGGGTCCGATGAGCGAACGCCTTGCAGAACCGCAGTTTCCAGTCCTGTATCGTATTTAACGGCCAGCGCGGCCGCTCCCGCTCCTAACATGGTGGCGGCCTTGCTTACAAAGCTTCGGGAAAAGTCCGGAAAACGAAGCAGTGCGCCCGTCTCAAGGGCGAGACCCATTAAAGCCTCGGCGCGTTTGCGGTGTTCTTCCGAGAGGTGTAGATTCCGCTTCATCTCGAGAGCTACGGCAACTCCAGCCGCAAGCGCCTTGGCGCGACGTATGTCTTCCTGCGAAATGCTCTCACCATCGTCGCGGTCTAATACACCGAGAATTCCGAGCACCCGGGCATCGCTGCCGAGCAGTGGCACGCAGAGAAGCTGCTTGACGCGAAACTCGGCGATAGCCAGGAAATTTGCGCCCTCAACCTGTGCCGCGTCATCTGTCCAGAAAACGTCGCCTTTCAACAGCGCGCGCGTAGCAGGCCCGGACGGGAACGGAACATTCATAGGCCGCGACTTGCCTCGATCCGCCCCCCAGCGAACTTCGAACAAATCTCGGTGAAGAAGGGCAAGGAAGGAGCGCCGGAACCCGAGGAACGCAGCAGCCCGTTCTACGAATTTCTTAAGAAACCGATCAAAATCACCTGCCGATCCAAGTTCAGCTGAGATTTCGACGAGTTGATGGAGTTCATGGGATTGGCCGCTCGCAGTGGCATAAAGCTCCGCATTGGCTATGGCTAGCGCGCCGAAACCCACCACCGCCGAGAGCAGAGAACGCTCTTCGGAGGTGAAAGAGGTCGGGCGCGGGAATGCCAGCACCGCACCATGAGTAATTGACGTACGAAACGGGAAGGCGAGAACCTGGCCGGAGGGAATATTCGAAAGATTCACGGCTGAGCTATCGAAGACGGTGCTGAGGGGTTCTCCTGCCGAAACGGCTTTACCAGCTAACGCGCAAGCAAAGTCGAGTGCCTTGCCGGTCAGTGCAATTCGCACTGCAGGGCTGCCTAGAGCCGCATCTACTGCGAGGGCACGTACGGTGTAATTCTCACCTTGTCGAAGCAACAATGCGACCAGGCTGTTTTGCAAGAGGCCGCGCACGCGATCCGCTAGCGCCGCAATCACCGCGGATGCGCCTGGGACGGCATGCAAAGCTTTGGCGGCTTCGGCGAGGATTTCGGCACGACGCTGTTCCTCGCGCGAAACATTGCTGAGACGCATGGTCTCGAGCAAGCTACCGAGCTGTCCGGCCAAAATCGTGGCTTTCGCGGCCAGGTCATCGTTGAAGAAGTCCGGATCGGAATCGTGGATAAATGCTGCCGCCCCAATTACCTCGCCTCCCACTACCAAGGGAGCAGCCATAATCGACTTGGAGTTGTATTGCGCCGCGAGGGGATATTTCGAGATATCCAAGCGATTGAGGTAGAGGGTACGACGGGAGATGATGGAATCCACGGCGACAGCGCTGTGCGCAGCACTGAGTTTGACGCGCGTGCCAGGAAAGCGATCTTCCAGAAAGCCGGACGCCTCACGACCAACCATCTCGTCGGCTGACAGAAGCTCCCAAAAGTAGCTGCCACTCACGCGGAAGAATTCACGCGTGGCCTGACAGAAGAGGCGGATCAGAGCATGCGAATCACTTCCCGCCGCAGCAGCAGAGGAAAGGCGCAGCAGCAATTGCTGAAAAGAATCCTCGGCTGGAGAATCCGAATGGCGCGACAAACCGGTTTTTTCCGAGTGCATTGCTTCCATTGGCACGTCTGCTCAGCAACTCGTCGACGCAAGCGTATGAGGGATAAAGGGAAAGTACCTTGCGATCTCAATTTGAGTCAAGAAAATAAGGAGTCCACGTGCCAGCGTCTCCAAGGGCGCGCGAAAAGCCACCTAGGATGAGATTCGTCTCAAGGTGAGAGCACCACAACGATCATACCCAACCTCTTGAGACAGTTTTAATGTGCGCCGCGCTATTGGAAATGCGATGTCTCGCGGTAAAGCACAGTGCTTCTTAGAGATGCATCAGCCAAACCTTAGTAACCTCGCGGCAGCACATGCTGGCAAACCCCTTGCACCTTCCCAAGCGGCATTTTCCTGTCTGGAGGGGAACTCGTGTCTTTCCTGAGAACGAAACGTTGGCTTGCACTGGGGTTACTAACGGCCATGACCTTAGCTCTGGTGGTGAAACCATCCCCGCTGTTCGGGGAGGATGCAGAGATCACGCGCAAGGTGAAGAGCCGGGTCACTCCGGTTTATCCGGAAATCGCTCGCCGTATGAATATCAGCGGAGTGGTGAAGCTTGTGGTCGTGGTAAATGCCAACGGCAGCGTGAAGAGCACCAAGGTGATGGGCGGCCATCCCCTGCTTGTTTCGGCTGCTGAGGACGCAGTGAAGAAATGGAAGTTTGAACCGGCTTCACAGGAAGACAGTGGAGTCGTCGAGTTCAGTTTCAGACCCGAAAACTAGGTGACCAATGAACACTACCCTGGGCAAAGCCCAGATTGAAGGTTGGCGCGTGCGGGAGGAACAGCAATGACGATTGGCAGGAAACTCTACATTAACTTCGGAGCCGTCCTTGCGATGGTCGTGGTGCTGTTTCTAGTGAACATGATCGCCGTGCAGCGTGAACATGCAGCCAAGTCTTCGGCACAACAGTCCATGGAAATGTCGGACGCCACCGATCACGTGCGCTTCCAGATGATGCAGAACCGCCTCTATCTGAGCAACTATCTGCTGAGTGGCGATACCCGGGAGATGGATCGGATGAACGAAGGTATCCGATTGCTCAGCGAAGACTTGAAAAAAGCCAGTTCACTCACCACCTCCGACCAGCAGAAAAGCGCGCTCGATAAAGTGCAGCAACTGGAGCAGGCATGGAGCAATGAGTTCGCCAGCCCCCTGCTGGACAAGCGTAAGCAGGTCGATGCCGGCAACGTGACAGTAGCGGAACTTCAAATCTTCTACTTGCAGAAAGATGCGTCGTCATGGGTAAAGAACTCCACTGAATATCTCGACATGGCCAGCCAGGAGAATAAGAAGACCGTGGAAGAACGGCGCCATGCGGACGAACTGGCTACCACCTGGACGGGCGCAGTGGCGCTCCTCAGCACTTTGTTTGCGCTGGGTCTCGGGATCTTCATTGCGTATTCGTCCGCCAAGTCGATCACTGAGCCGCTCAATAACTTGATGGGCATCGCTCAACAGATAGGCAAGACGGGCGACCTCGATCACAACATTGATATCCAGCGGCAGGATGAAATCGGAGAACTCGCCCGCACCTTCGGCGCCATGGTGAAGTACCTGAAAGAAATGGCGGCCTTGTCGGAAAGCATCGCTGGAGGCGACTTAGCGATAGAAGTACAACCGAGATCCGCGAACGACACGCTGGGACATGCGTTCAAGAAGATGGTCGAGGGTCTACGCAACTTGGTGAAGAACGTCCGTGACGCTTCCACACAAGTGGCGAGCGCTTCGGGACAGGTTGCCGGCGCCTCGGATGAATCAGCCAAAATCAGCCTGCAGGCGTCCTCCGCCATCGATGAAGTAACCAGCACCATGCATGAGATGAGTGTCAACGTGCAAAACATGGTGAAGAGCACGCAGACCCAGGCCTCCAGCGTGAGTGAAACCTCGGCATCGATCGACCAGATGGTGGCCAGCATCCAGAGGGTGGCAGACACAGCCAAGGTCCTGCTCGACATCTCCAACCGATCGCGGGAGGAGGTACATAACGGCATTTCGACGATGGAGAAGGCGACCGACGGGCTCAACCGCATCAACACGACCATTCAGAGTTCTGGCGAGATCATCGATGTCCTTGGGCAGCGTGCAGATGATATCGGGAAGATCATCGAGGTCATCGATGACTTAGCCGAGCAGACAAATCTTTTGGCCCTGAACGCTGCCATTGAGGCGGCACGAGCCGGGGAACATGGATTGGGATTTGCAGTGGTGGCAGACGAAGTTCGAAAGCTGGCCGAGAAGTCAGCGCAGTCCACCAAGGAAATCTCGGAGCTGATTCAGAGTATTCAAAAAGAAGCCCGTAAAGCGGTCGAGAATATGGACCGCAGCACGGGCATTGTCAACGAAGGCCTGGATCTTGGCGGAGAGCTCAATAGCGCTTTGAAGAAGATCTCCAACGTCGTGACTGAAGTGTACAAGTTCGCGCAGGAAATTGGGGCGGCGACGAACGAACAATCACATGGATCATCACAAATCGCTCGCGCCACGACACGGCTCAATGAAATCACACACGAGATCAATTCCGCCGTAGAAGAGCAGGCATCGGGCGCCCAGGCGGTGGTGAAGGCGATGGAGCGAATGCGCGAACTGATTCAGCAGTCCACCTCGGGATCTACGGAGTTGGCGGCCTCGGCCGAGCAAATGTCGAAGATGTCGCGTGAGCTGCTCGAGTCCATGCACCGGTTCGCGCTGGGCGGCACAGAGTACGAAGGGGGCGGTTACCGGGAAGAGCGGACAGCATTGAAGCCGGCGCGTTATGCGGCCGCCGCCTCACGTTCGTAAGCGCCAGGAGCAGCCATGAACCGTGAGTTGCACATTGTAGGCTTTCAGGTAGGTCGCGAGACCTATGGCGTTCCGATCGCGTCCCTGCACGAGATCGTCCGAGTAACGGAGATAACTGCCGTGCCCGACTCCCCGGAATACATCGAGGGAGTCATCAATCTCCGGGGAAAGATCGTCTCAGTCATTGACCTGCGCAAGCGGTTTGGGGCGAAAGAAGCAGTTTCCTCCAAGAAGAATCGCATCCTGGTCGTCGAATCGCACGGGCGGCTCACCGGGTTGATTGTCGATTCTGCGTCGGACGTGGTGAAAATCCCCATGGAGGATGTTGAACCGCCACCTGCGGTCTTTCAGGAGGGCGGTTTGAATTGCGTAACCGGCCTGGGCAAGTACAAGAACCGGCTCATTGTTCTGCTTGACATGAATAAGCTACTCGCTAACAGCAGCACGCAGCGCAGCGATATTGAGGACGAAGTTAAAGGGCGGGTCGGGACTAAGGATGCTTACACCGCAACCGCTGGCAAGTAAGAAATCGTTTCAGGATTTGACGCTAAAGACAAAATGAGCACACCAGCTGTTCCGACCCCGCTTACCGAAGCTGAGCTGAAGCTGCTGCAGGCACTCGTTTATCAGGAATGCGGTATGCATTTTGACGAGCGCCGCACACACTTCCTTCAGGACCGCCTGCATCGCCGCCTGAAAGAGTGCCAGCTGGATTCCTTCTACAGCTACTACCGCCTGCTGATTAGTACGAACGGCAAGGAAGAACTGTCCCGGTTGCTGGAAAACCTGACAGTGAACGAGACCAGCTTTTTCCGGAACAAGGCGCAACTGGATCTGTTTCACAAGCATGTGCTGGACGAGCTGTTGCACAAGAAGCAGGCGCGGCGCGATTACACCCTGAAGATCTGGAGTGCTGGCTGCTCCACAGGCCAGGAACCGTACACCATTGCCATGCTGGTTTGCGATGCTCTGGCCTACTACTATCTTCGCAATTCCCTTCCCGTGACGAACATTTCGCCGCGGCCGCTGGTGCCGCCACCCTGGCGGGTGGAAGTTATGGCTTCCGATATCAGCTACTCCGTGCTGCGGGCCGGGCAGGAAGCGGTTTACAACGAAACGCAAATGGCAACGGTCGACTACAGCTATCGACTGCGCTATTTCGACAAAGTCGGCGATCGCTATGCAGTGAAAAAGGCTGTAAAGGAAATAGTGCACTTCGATTTCCACAATCTAAAGACAGAGTATCTCCCACAGCGCAATGACGTGATCTTCTGCCGCAACGTGATGATGTATTTCGACGAGCCAGAACAACGAAGACTGGTAGACAAGTTCTATCGCTGCTTGAATCCCGACGGATATCTGTTCGTGGGACATGCGGAGAGCTTGCTCGGTCTTACCGACACCTTTTCCATGGTGCACCGTAATAGCGGGACGGCCTATCAGCGCGTCGAGGTGACGATGTGAGTCGCTCATCCGATGACCGGGCAACAGAACTGCGGGAACTCTTCTTTGAGAGCGCTCAGGAGCTGTTACAGGCCCTGAACGACGAAGCCCTCAAACTGGAGAAGAAGCCTGGCGACATCGAAGCGGTGCGCAGTTTACGCCGAGCCGTCCACACGTTGAAAGGTGATGCCGCCGCTTGCGGGTACAGGGAACTCAGCGAGCTTGCACACGAATTCGAAGACGTTCTGGCACTTGAGATTGGAACCGCGGCTCACGCCGAGGTGGCCGAAGTAGCTTTGGCCGCCGCCGATGATTTTGCGGAGATGCTGGCCGCGTACCGCAAGAAGAAGAAGGTGCCATCGGGCGAAACTTTGCGCCGGCGCATTCACAAGCTCGCGCAGCAGCCACTCAAGAAAACAGGCCGCAAGAAAACTTCGTCTGCTCCCAGTGCTCACGCAGTGTGGACGGAATACGAAAGCCTAGCCATTCGGACTGCGCTCCAGCAAGGCCGGAATGTTTATCACGTGACAGCGCACATTGATCCGGAATGCGCCATGCCGGTGGCCGCCCGTCAACTGATCCAGAACGCTCTGCAAGGAGTTGGAGAGGTGCTCGCGATCCGGCCGGAAGCAGGCGGGAGAGAGACCACTCGTGCGGTCGAGGCAGCGTTGGCCAGCCCGGCTACAGTTCAGGAAATCAGTGCCAAATGCCACATTCCGTCAATCGTTTCAAAAATCACGATCAACGCCATCCGACCCTCAACGGGACGACAGAAAAGCATGCATCCTGTCGCGAAGGTGGAGGCAACAGAAGAGCGGGCTCCAGTGCCCACCACAGCCGCAGAGAGCGCGGAAAGCACAGAAGAAAATCACGAGGCTGCCAGTGCACCCGCGAATAGCAGCACCAGCAGCGCCGACAACATCCTGCGTGTTGACGCGGAGAGAATCGACAACGTTCTCAATCTTCTTGGTGAGTTGATCATAGGGAAGTCGATGCTGCAGCAGACGCTGAACGAGTTCAGCCGGCACTTTCCCAAAGATCCGCTGCGCCACAAATTCTCCGATGCCATGGCGTTCCAGGCGCGGGTGCTCGGCGATCTTCAACGCGCCGTCATGAAGATCCGCATGGTACCCGTCGAACAACTCTTTCGCCGTTTTCCGCGCATCGTTCGGGACGTGGCCCGCCAATGCGGCAAAGACGTGCAACTGGTGTTAAGCGGAAAAGAAACCGACCTCGACAAGAGCATTCTGGATGGAATCGCCGAACCTTTGACTCACATGGTGCGCAATGCTGTGAGTCACGGGATCGAGCCGGCCGAGGAACGACAGAAGCTCGGCAAGGCGGCGCAAGGAATTGTGAAACTCGATGCCTACCATCAAGGCAATCAAGTGATCGTGGAGGTAAGTGACGACGGCCGAGGCATAGACGCGGCCAAAGTGCGCGCTAAGGCCATAACAATGGGTCTTGCCACGGCAGAAGAAGCTCCACGCATGAGCGAGACTGAAATCCTGGATTTCATCTTTAAGCCGGGGTTCAGCACGGCGGAGCAAGTGACTGAAATATCCGGCCGTGGTGTGGGGATGGATGTCGTACAAAGCGTTCTGCACAGGATGAAAGGTACGGTTAGCGTTGAAACTCGTGCGGGCCAAGGCACGACGTTCCGCCTGAAGTTACCGCTCACTCTGGCCATAATTAAGGCATTGATGTTCCAGGTAGAACAAAGGCTCTACGCAATTCCGTTAAATGCCGTGGCAGAAATCTCGCGTGCTACGGAAGGTGAAGTGCATCAGGTCGACAACTATGAGGTCCTGCAACTACGGAACCAGACCTTGCCACTGGTACGGCTGGGGTACGTGCCGCAAGGACCCGAGACTCACAATAAGAAATTCTTTGTGATGGTAATTAACGTCGGTGAAAAGAAGTTCGGCCTCATCGTCGATAGTCTCGCTGGCGAAGAAGAACTGGTGATCAAGGCGCTGGATGATCAAGTGGTCGCGACCGAACTGGTGAGCGGCGCTTCCATTCTGGGAGATGGGCGGGTGGTGCTGATCCTCAATTTGAACTCGATCGTCGAACGAATGAGCCGCTCCCGTCCGGATCAGGCGGGCAAGGTAGTGGCTGGCCTCTTATTTTCTCGCCCGGAACCCGCACGACAGGATGCGAGCACTCAGTCGCCCGAGGTGCAAGCATGAGTGCGCCGGTGAGGGTGTTGGTGGTGGATGATTCGGCTCTGATGCGCAAGCTGATTCCCCAGATCCTAGAGAGGGATAATTCGATCGAAGTCGTGGGGACGGCGATGGACGGCAACTTCGCGCTGAAAAAGATCGAAGATCTGAGGCCGCACGTGGTTACGCTGGATTTGGAAATGCCGGGTCTCAATGGAATCGACACTTTGAAAGCTCTGATGCGTAAGCATCACTTGCCCGTCATTGTGGTCAGCTCCCATACCACGAGCGGCGCATCAGTAACACTTAAGGCATTGGCGCTGGGAGCATTCGACTTTGTGGCCAAGCCACAGGATGTTTCAGCGCACATGCCAGATATCGCCGCTGAACTCATCACCAAGATCAAGGCAGCTGCCCAGAGCAAACTTGGCGGTATTCAACCGGTCAGCGAAGCGGTTCGTCCCGCAGATAAGTCCGGTGCCACGCCGACCGAGCCACCGACCAGAGTGGTGGCCATTGGAATTTCAACCGGTGGTCCTAATGCCCTGCAATACCTGCTCAGCCAATTGCCGGGCGATTTCCCGGGAACCATTCTGATTGTGCAGCACATGCCGGTGGGATTCACGGACATGTTTGCGCGGCGACTGGATGAACTCTGCGCGATACGGGTGAAAGAGGCAGTATCCGGGGACCTTCTGATAGCAGGGCGGGCACTGGTCTGTCCCGGCGATCGTCACATGAAAGTAAAAAGACTTCCGCTGGGGGAAGTAGCAGTGTTATCCGACGAAGCGCGGGTGAACGGCCATCGCCCTTCAGTAGATATTTTGTTTCGCAGCCTGGCTGAAGAATTCGGCTCGCGCGGCATTGCCGTGTTGATGACCGGAATGGGCGAAGATGGCGCCGCAGGGATGGGAACGGTGCGTTCTGCGGGCGGGGTGACCATCGCGCAGAGTGAAGATTCATGCGTGGTATTCGGCATGCCTAAGGCTGCCATCGAGCGTGGTTTTGCGACGCGAGTTGTCGCATTAGAGGCTTTAGCGAACACACTGCAGGCGCAGTGTGGACAGGAACCCGGCAAGGGAGGGAAAGCGGCCCGAGCGGGGAAGCAGTGATGTTGCAACCGGCAGTTGCGATTGCTGAAACAAGTTCGAGGTTCGAGTAAGAGGAGGGTTGTTTATGGAGCAGTTTGCACCAGTAAAACGCAAAGACGGCCAGCCCGTTCGTTATCTGGTAGTGGATGATTCCGTTTTCGCGCGCAAGAACCTGGCCCGCATGATTGAGTCGTTTGGGGGACAGGTAGCGGGTGAAGCGGGAGATGGCTGCACGGCCATTACAGAGTACGACCGCACCAGTCCTGACATCGTGCTCATGGACATAACCATGCCGCAGATGGAAGGGATCGAAGCAGCAGAGCGAATCGTGCGCTCGCATCCCAATGCTCGGATCGTGATGGTGTCGTCGGTGGGTTATCAGGACAATATCGTGGCGGCATTGCAGCGAGGAGCCAGACATTTCGTGCAGAAGCCTGTCAAGCCGGAGGTTCTGTATGAAGTAATCAAGTACGTGCTGGGCGAAGACGCCAGCGTGGCCAGTGCCGCGGGCGCAGGAGCGTAAGCATGCGGATGGAGCTGATCCAGCCATTTATTAATGCGGCCGATGCCGTGCTGGCGGACAGCCTGCAATCCCCAACTTCCATCGGCAATTTCAGTATGGAGGAAGAGGGCTACCGGCGCAGGGGTGTGGCGGCATTGATTGCCGTTTCGGGCGATATCGAGGGAAGAATCATCTTCGACGTCGATCCTAAAACGGCAATGCGGGTGGCCAGCCGAATGGCCGGACAAGAGCTGGCGGAATCGCAAGAACTGATGTGCGAGACGGTCTGTGAGCTCGCCAATCAAGTCATTGGCAATGCTATTACCACGCTCAACGACCAGGGCTTCCACTTCCGCGTGCATCCGCCCGAGTTGCATACGTCCGAGCATGGGGATAAGAGCAGCGAGGATACTGAGGCGCTGGTCATGTGTATTGAAACCTGCAGCGGCAAGGTCTTTATGAATGTGGCCATGCGCTATAACAGCCGTCGTCGGGAAGAACGGACTGCTGTCGCAGGGCAGTAACAGCTTCCTGTCTCGACACCCGCCCCGTGATCCCATCATGGGCGGCGCACGCATTTTCAATTTCTATGATGACCGCTATTGGCAACCTCGCACACTGCCCACCAGCGTAGTCTCGGGTTCACCATCAGGGCCGCTGTGCCTCATACTTACAGCCTAGGGGCTGGTAACAACCAGTACGGGATTCTGCGGTGGCGGCTGCAGACCGGTTACGGGTGGATAGCTGCTCACGGGCGAAAGCATTCCGCTGGGCAATACGACGGTGTTGTTCGAAGTGTTTAGTACGAACGTAGTGCCCGCATCACAGACTGATACGTAAACTCTGCTGCCATCTACGGACGATGCGATCGAAGTGCGGAAGCGCGTGAGGATGGGATTCTGGCATGTCGCTAAGGCAGCCGCCGGAATACTCGCAAGATTGACGCTAGCTAAGTGAATGGGTGTTGCAACAACTTTGTTGTCGGTATTTCGAATGACAGTGACTTCAGAGCTGAGCGCGTTTCCGACGATCTGGTAGCTGACGACGTACGCATTCGTGCCGTTCTGCAACGAAGTCACCATGACAGGACTGGACGCGCCGGCAGGTAGTTGAATGGGCGCCGCCGTCATTAACTTGGGTGGGGTCGCCGTGCTGACATTATTTACTGCAGCGTTATAGACGGCGAGCGTGTTCGCTACTGGATTTGTTACGTACAAGCGATTGAGATGGCGGTCCAGAAACATGAAATTGGCGCCAACTCCTGCCGACTCTGCGGCGGGCGTCACCGAGGCCACGGTGTCGGTTGTTGTATCTATGACAGAAATCAGTCCAGTCGCCGAATCGAGCACAAAAAGAGATGAGTTGTCGGAACTTGCGACCGCCCATACGGGAGAGGTCAAACTCGTTATTGGCGTTCCAGTCGAATTGTCGACTGTGTTGATCGGAGTGACAGAAGCAGTCAGCGTCGGGACAACGGTGTTGTCGCCCTGATTCACGGCGTACACCTTCTGGCCGTTCGGGGTTTCGGCCAGAACGGTGGGCCTTCCGCTCAGTGGAATAAGGCTGCTGACGACATTGTTCTGCGCGTCGATTACTGCAACGTTGTTGCTGCCTGGATTCGCGGCAGTGCCGAAGTCGGCCACGTACATCTTCGTCGTTTGCGTCGAATGGACGAATACAGGCGCCGACCCGGCAGGCAGACTTATAGTCGTGACCGTTCCCGTACCACTGACCGGACAAGGTGAGACGAAGCAGGGCGTTGCAGGGGTGAAAGCCGAAACCGTGTCATTGAGGTTGTTGGCTACGTAAACTCTTCCTCCCGCAGGGGGAAGCAGGGCAGCGTGCACCGGTCCCAACCCCAATTTCGCGTTACCGACATTGCTGTCGCCGGAAACGTCTATCTGCATGGCGCTGCTGGGACTACCGGGCGCGTTCTGGCTTACAACCACGGCAAAGTGAAAATTGCTTGGATCGGGCGGATTGCCGGTCACAGGCACGGCAACAGGACGAAATACGTCGCCGCAGGCCACCCAGATGGCGACGGATAAAATGACGCCCAGCAGCGCGTATCTGCGCCAAGCTGTCGGCGCGATGCCGAGGAACTCCTTGCTAGTCATATTCATCGGGAAGAATTTCCATTCTACTGGGAAGCGAATAAATGCGCTAGCAGCACTCAGCTATCAGCAGTTGAAGCGTAGGGCATTCGCAATGGCGAATCAGGTCAGTAACAAAACACATTTGCTGAAATGGATGCGGCAAACAGGTGCGCGAGTTGCAGCGAGTAGGCAGGCGGTCGGAAACTTCTTGCAGTGAAGCTCAACGCCCAGCGCGGATACACAAAAGCATCGGCCGTGCCTTAGGCCTGCTTGCGTTTGGAACTCTTGCGCTCTGGCGCCGTCACCTTCCGCTCGTGGGTTGTGGCCGCCGATGCGGCGGGCTTCTTCTTGCCTTCCATTTCGGCCAGACTCTGTTTCAGCGCCGCCATGAGATCGACAACTGGAGCCAGCTTTTTGGGTTTCTCGACGGGTTTAACTTCCTGGCCCTCGAGTTTTGCCTGAATCAGTTCTTTTAGGTTTTCTTGGAAATTGTCGTGATACTTCTCCGGATCCCACTCCCCCGCAAGAGCTTCGATCAATTGGTGGGCGATTTTAACTTCGCCTTCTTTCAATTCAACGTCGGGCAGGCCGAAGCCCTCGACCTCACGAACCTCTTCGGAGTAGTACATGGTATGCAACATCAAGCCGCCTTCCTTCGGGCGGAGAAATACGGTGTACTCCCGGTTGTGCATGGTAAGCTTCGCAATCGCAACGTACTCGCTTTCTTCCAAGGCTTTGCTCAACAGGGCGTAAGGACGGCGTCCGGCCTCTTCGGGCATCATGTAATAGGAAGATTCGAAGTAGATGGGGTCTACCTCGCTCGATTTCACGAACTCGAGAATCTCCATGGTCTTGGCCGTCTTTGGCTCAATCTTCTTGATCTCTTCCGGTTCAATGATGACGTATTCGTCCTTGCGATATTCGTATCCCTTAACGATCTCATCGCGCCCAATCACTCGATTGTCCACTGGACAATAGAGTTGCTGTTTTACACGGCTGAGGTCATCACGGTGCAGCATGTGGAAGGAAATACTGGAACTGCGCGCGCCGGAAAAAAGACGCACCGGCATGGAGATTAATCCGAAAGTCAGATAACCAGACCAAACGGAGGCCGCCATAAGTGTTTGTCACCCCGCAATGTTCGCGCCAGAGCGCGCTGGGCATGAGTCTAACGTACAAAGCTCTTTTGATGCGTAAAGAGACCGCGTGTAATCCCAGACCAAACTACGAGACAAAGCATTGTGCGACAAAGGACCACAACATATTGGGCCGTCCTTGCAGCTCTGATCCGGGCAATGCGTCTCGCATGATTTGATGCTGGAAATGCCGCTCGACCAAAATCAATGGGGCACCCTCCAAGAACTAGTTTGCGATCGCCTTGTCGTCGGCGGCGTGGTCACGTTGCTGTTCGCGGGGCTAGCGCGTGGCATACGTGGGGTGAACCTATCGGGGGCCTTGGTCGGGTTCGTGATCAGCTTGATTCTCTACGTAAGCGCTGGACCCGGGGCCTTCGCCCTACTGGTGTGCGTATTCGTACTGACCTCATTCGCAACCAGACTTGGTTATCGCAAAAAACAGAAGTTGGGAACGGCCGAGAAACGAGAAGGGCGGACAGGGTCGCAAGTTGTGGCCAACCTTGGGGTCGCAACTGTACTAGCATTGCTTTTCGCCATTCAGAAGAATTCGATCTACATGTTGGCCGCTGTAGCAGCACTGGCTGAAGTCGCCGCTGACACTGTGTCCAGTGAATACGGGCAAACAAGCAGTCATAATCCACTGCTCATCACAACTTGGAAAACTGTGCCTCCCGGTACAGATGGCGCGATTAGTGCGAGCGGTACAGTTGCGGGCCTTGTCGCTGCATTGATCGTCAGCCTGGTCGCCATTGCCGTCAAAGTTTTGCCGGTGAGGTGCATCATCATCACTTCGAGCGCCGCCCTGTCGGGCATGTTTTGCGATAGTTTGTTAGGTGCATCGCTAGAGCGACGACGTGTGCTCAACAATAACGCGGTGAACTTCGTCAGTACTCTTATTGCCGCAATGGTCGCTATTCTGATGGCCTCGGTTTACGGGTAAGGGTGATTCCCGATTGGTTATATTCCGGACACATCCGTGGCCTACGCGCCAGAGTTACTTGTTTCCCACATGCCAACCGGAGGACAATTTCCAGAGCCGCGGGGGAGAACCAGTGCATCTCAATTGAGAAGAGTGGCCTCTCTGAGCCGCGAATCAGAGTTGGAGAAAAGCTTTAAAGCTGATGAAGGCTAAAACATTTGTTGTCGCTTCCATGCTTGCGCTGGCGATCTTCTTGTTCGCTCAGCACCACTCTAACTCTCTTCGCGCAGCAGGCTTCAGCAGGGTAGCCGATCTTACCCACGAATTGGGACCTGACACTCCGAACTACGAAACAACAACGAAACCCGTTTTTCAAGCCAAGGATATCGCTACAGTCGACAAAGCCGGCTACTTCGCCCGGGAAATTACGCTTCCCGAGCATTTCGGGACTCACATCGATGCACCCGCTCATTTCGTACAGGGGTTGTGGACCGTAGATCAGATACCTGTAGAACGACTGGTGGCGCCGTTAGTGGTGCTGGATGTGCGCAAGGGAGCAAGTCAGAATCCCGATTACCAGCTCAGCGTCGACGACATTGCCACTTGGGAAAAAATGAATGGGCAGATCCCCCAAGGAGCGGTCGTTATCGCGCGAACCGGTTGGGAATCGCGTTGGAACTCGGGCAAAGATTATCGCAATGCGGATGGCAACGGAGTCCTGCATTTTCCCGGTTATTCCGAAGAAGCAGCACGGTTTCTGGTGCAGGGTCGAAATGCGATCGCGGTGGGAATCGACACTTTGAGCATCGACTACGGTCCATCGAAAGACTATCCGGTTCACAAATACACGCTTTCACACAGTCTCTACCAGTTGGAGAATGTCGCGAATTTGGCTAGTGTTCCGGAATCTGGCGCTACGGTGGTGATAGCCCCGATGAAGCTAGAAGGTGGATCGGGAAGTCCGGTTAGAATTCTTGCGCTGATCAAGTAATCATCGTGTGAACTTGCTTCTGTTCACGCCGCGTCATCCTTGATAACCCCCAATTCCCAAAAAACAGCGCTTTGCAATCTTTTCGGAGCTTTGGTGGTTTGTTCCTCATCTTATAGCCATCCATTTACCGACTGGAGGACAGATGGGTGATCCAAGGTTTCCCATTGGAAAATTTAACGGCCAGGCGCCGGCAAACGATGCCGAGCGAGAACAATTTATTCGCGACATCGAAGAGACGCCTGCTAAGCTTCGGGCAGCAATCAAGGGCTTGTCGGAAGAGCAGTTGAACACACCGTACCGCGAAGGCGGATGGACGGTGCGGCAGGTTATTCA
>Ga0207657_10001825_pt1 | contig 22973 bp, 26 predicted proteins | sample KBSC33metaG_FD_184316 | JGI IMG/M metagenome (GOLD analysis project Ga0207657, IMG submission 184316) | Corn rhizosphere microbial communities from Kellogg Biological Station, Michigan, USA - KBS C3-3 metaG (SPAdes) (version 2) | ecosystem: Host-associated > Plants > Roots > Rhizosphere > Soil ... | reverse complement strand
CGGATGTGGTGGCTGCCGAGCACGTTTCCGGCCAGCCCGATGTCGAGCGACGGATACCTCCTGCTGATGCTGGCGCCCTTGTTCGTCTGGGACGTCGTCAGGAACCGGCGGGTGCACGAGGCCTATCTGGTGTGGGGCGCGATTTATCTGCCTGCGTCGCTGATCATGTACAAGTTGTGGGACACGCCCGGCTGGCATGCGACCGCGCAGCGGATCATGGGTGTCTGACCGGTAGGCTCGTCTAAAGACGCGAGGAAGCCGTCACGGGAGTAAATCCCGTGATGTCGGACGGGTTCGCCTGATGGCGACCCGCCGGCCGGCTTTCGCAGCAAGCGGTCCACCATTCCCCCGGAATGGCTGCATGCGGTTGCTCTTCGACATTGGCAGCCGAGTGCCGCGCAATCGGCCGCCAATGCTCGGCGGCTCAAGACTTAGGAGCGAGCGATGGGTTCCTAGGAGCAAATCATGGCCGGGACGCCGCGACTTACACTTCCATTCCTCAGCGTCGGGCAGGCGCAGAAGGAATTCACCCACAATGAAAGCCTGCAGACCCTGGATGTCCTCGTCAGCGGGGCCATTGAAGGGCAGCCGCTCGCCACTCCGCCGACGGCGCCCGAGGTCGGATCGGCCTATCTTGTCGCGGGAGCTGCGACGGGCGCATGGGCGGGCAGGGACGATTGTGTCGCCGCATGGACGAGCGGCGGCTGGCGGTTCATCTCGCCGGTCGAGGGCATGACCCTGTACGAGCGCACGAGCGGCACGTCGGCTACCTTCCGCAGTGGCGCGTGGGACATCGGAACCCTGTTCGCAAGCTCGCTCCGGATCGACGGCCTTCAGGTGGTGGGACCGCAGGCGGCCGCCATCGCGTCGCCGGCCGGGGGCTCGATTGTCGACGTCGAGGCACGAGCGGCGCTTGGGGCACTACTTGCCACATTGCGGGAGCACGGCCTGATCGCTTCCTAGGAAAAATCACGTTCTTCCAAATGCTTCGGCGAATAGGCGAAAGAGCGACTGCGGCTTTTCAGCAACAGGTCCGCCGCAATGACGTGCTTGCGCGGTAACTGGCCCTCTCATAATGTGTTTGCGCGGTTCAAACGTTAGAACGCATTCGAAAGGGGAAGTTTATGCGAAAGCTGGCCATTGCGGTCGCACTCGCTACGACGGTGCTGGCGACGCCGGCCGTCGCGCGCGATAATTCCGGCTACATCGGCCTCGAAGCCGGCGGGTTGGTCGTTGAGAATATTCACACCGGCTACCAGTCGGCTACGCTCGATATCGATCGTGCTCACGGACTCGACTTCCATCACAACGTCGGCTTCGACGGTGACCTGATCGGCGGTTGGGACTTCGGCATGTTCCGGCTCGAAGGCGAAGTCGCCTACAAGCATGCCGGCCTGAAGGAGATCGGGTTCGGTCCGGAGCTTCAGGACCTGCACCACGGCGGCTTCTATGACGCCAACGGTCATACCAACATCTTTTCCGGGATGATCAACGGCCTCGTCGACTTCGGCGATGAGGGCTGGAGCGGTTATCTCGGCGGCGGTATCGGTATCGCCAGCGTCAAGCTGAACGCCCAGGTCGACGATCCGGCGTTCGGTGTTCCGGGAGCGGCACTGCCGAACCCGCCGATCACGACGTTCGACATGAGCGGCAGCGACAGCGGCGTTGCCTGGCAGCTGATTGCGGGTGTCCGCATGGCCGTCAGCAGCAACATCGATATCGGCCTCAAGTATCGTTACTTCAATTCGGCGAAGCTCCGTTTCGGCGACGTCGAGGACGAGGCGTTCGACATGAACGGGCGCCTGAAGTCGCACAGCCTGCTGCTGAGCGCGATCTACAACTTCGCTGCTCCGCCGCCTCCGCCGCCGCCTCCGCCGCCGCCTCCGCCTCCTCCGCCGCCGCCTCCGGCGACGCAGACCTGCCCGGATGGCTCGGTGATCCTGGCGACGGACACCTGTCCGGCTCCGCCTCCGCCGCCTCCGCCGCCTCCGCCGGCGCCGGAACGCGGCCTCTAAGGCCAGCCAAGGCGAAAGAAATGCCGGTCCGGGCCCAGTGCCCGGGCCGGTTTTCTTTTGTCCTGCGAAGGCAGCAAAAACGGCGGCGCCGAGCGGCCGCCGTCAGTCGTTTCTCTCGTGAAATTCGCGCTTAGTTGGACGCGAACTGGGGCGGCTTGCGATCCCAGCCGTAGATGTCGTCCAAGTAGCTGAGCTTGCCGTCGCGTACCTGGGCCGTGATGTAGGTCAGGAAAATCGGCGTCGGCCTGGGCAGCTGGACACGAAGCTCGGGCGTGCTTCCCGGAGACTGGGGCTCATGACCGAGGAGCCAGGTACCGAGGCGCTTGGCATCCTCCACGCGCACGCAACCGTTGCTGAGGTTGCGGTTGGCGAGCTTGAACTTGGCGTGATCCGGCGTGTCGTGGAGGTAGATGTCCTCCGGGTTCGGGAAGGGGAATTTGAGGATTCCCATCGAGTTCAGCGGTCCCGGGTCCTGCTGGATCTTGAGGTGAACCTTGCCTGCCGCTGCGGCCTTCCAGTCGATCGACTTCGGGTCGATGACGGTGGGGGTTTCGCTCCAGTCCTCGATCACATTGTAGCCGTGTGACGTCAGATATTTCATCCCGCCGCGGAGGTAGTTGGGCGCGATCGTCTTGCGGACCAGGTGGTCCGGCGCGTGCCAGTACGGATTGTAGGTGATGTAATACATGTAGCTCGCGATGAGCGGGGTCGGCAGCTCCTCGGTCCCGGTGATCACCCGCATCGAGTCGATCGGTTGACCGTCCTGATAGAGGGTCAGCATCGAGGTTCCGGAATCGACCAGCAGGAAGCGGCCCTTCGCGGGTAGCGAGCGAACCCGGTCGAGGTTGGCGAGCAGGCGCGGGTCCGGCGTCATGTTGCCGCTCGCCTGAGCCTCGGCCCAGGCGGTGTCGCGCAGCTGCTTGTAGATCGAGTTCACGTCCGACGTGCTGGCTAGATAGGCCTGAAGCGACGGGGCCGCTGCGGCCGTCAGCAGGATCTGCTCGACGCTCGAGCCCTGCGGCTGAAGCACCGGATAGGCGTAGATCATGCCCGTCGTCGGCTTCTTGATCGCCTGCACGTACTGGACCCAGGCGGAGGAGAGCACCCGCTCTGCATTCGCGATGTCCTGCGGCTGGCCGCTCGCGGCCTGCGCAGCGGCTGCCTGCACCTGCGCCGCGACTTGCGGACCCTGGGGATATCCGTCGAAAGGCGCGCGCTGAAGGATTGAGGTGAGCTGCGAAATCGCGGCAGCATTGGCGCCGCCGTGGAACCAGATCGAATGCGATTGGAAGGCTTCGTAGAATGAGGCGACTGCCGCGCCGGCCGGAATGGCGGCAGATTGGCCGTCGGCAGCCACGGCCTGAGACGCCGGCGACAAAGCCAGAGCCGAAACGCCAACCGCAAAAAGTCCGAGCTTGCTCACCGCTTTCCCCACCCACCAAAGACCAGAATTCTAGCGGCTTATCCTAGTCCGCCAACATGCATTCGCGATGAACCGAGTCCAGGAGGGGACGGGTCGTTCACGCAGGCGCTGAAGTCCTTTCCGCGGGCGGGAAGGTGCGGCCGGTTTCGCGCGCGAGACCGCGCGCCGCCAGCACATCAACGGCCGCCGCTCCGGCGACGAAGCCGAGCGCACCGGCGACAGCGCCCTTGCGGTTGCTGCGCGATAAGGCGAGCCCAAGCGCTCCCAGATCCATCGCATCGCCGACCACGCGGTTCCATGCATTGGTCGATACGGCGGGCCCACGCAGCAGCATCGCGCCGGCGAGCAGTTCGCGAGCGCCAAACAGGCCGACGACGGTCTTCGCGGTCTTTCCCTCTACACCGAGCCAGCGCGCAAGCCTCCCCGGGGCGAAGACTTCGGCCAGTCCGAGGCCGATGCTGAGTGCCCCAAGACCGAGCCCGAGCTTCTTGTAATCCATCGCGATTTCCTCCGATCCGCTGGTGCAAGAGCGCTTCATCTCGCGCCGCGTTCCAACGATGCCGCGCACCGGCCTTGTCTATTGCGGCGTTCAGCGACTAGGCGGTCGGCCGGCCTGACAAAGGGAATGAGATGGACATCAAGGGATCGGCAGCAGTGGTGACCGGGGCCGCCTCGGGGCTTGGCGAGGCCACGGCGCGGGCGCTTGCAGCACGCGGTGCAAGGGTTGCGGTGTTCGACCGCGACGTCGAGCGCGGCGAGAAGGTGGCGAGCGACATCGGCGGAACTTTCTGCGAGGTCGATGTAACCTCCGACGAGAAAGTGGCAGCGGCGTTCGCAAGGGCGCGCGAGGCGCACGGACAGGAGCGAATCCTCGTCAATTGCGCGGGCGTGGCGACCGCCGCCAAGACCGTCGGCCGCGACAAGGAGACGAAGGCCGCAAAGCCCTACCGCCTGCAGCAGTTCGAAATAACCATCCAGATCAACCTCATCGGTACCTTCCGTTGCATCGCCAATTCGGCGCTCGGGATGGTCGACGCGGAAGCGATGGCGGACGGCGAGAAGGGAGTCATCATCAACACCGCGTCGGTTGCCGCGGAAGACGGCCAGATCGGTCAGGCGGCATATTCGGCGTCCAAGGGCGGCGTGCTGGCGATGACCCTGCCGATCGCCCGCGACCTGATGGGCGAGGGGGTGCGCGTGAACACGATCCTTCCGGGCGTGTTCAAGACACCGATGGTCGCGATGATGCCGGAGAACGTGCAGGATGCGCTCGGCGCGCAGGTCCCGTTCCCGAAGCGCCTCGGCCAGCCGCAGGAATATGCCGAGCTCGCCTGCTTCCTGATCGAGAACCGCTACATGAACGCGGCTGCAGTGAGGCTGGACGGCGGGATCCGGATGGCGCCTCGTTGAGCGATTACGACCGGCTGATCGACGATCTGGCGACAGCCGCGCGCGAGGCGGGCGAAGCGATCCTCGAGGTCGTCCGGCGCGGGTTCGAGGTCGAATCCAAACGCGACGCTTCACCCGTCACGGAGGCCGATCGCGCCGCCGAGCTGATCATTCTCGCGGCGCTCGCCCGCGCCGCGCCCGGAGTTCCGGTGATTGCGGAAGAAGAGGTGGCGGCGGGCCGCATCCCAGCCCACGACGAAACCTATTTCCTTGTCGACCCGCTCGACGGGACCAAGGAGTTCGTTCGCGGCGGCGACGATTACACTGTCAATATCGGGCTGATCGAAGGCGGAACGCCCAAACTCGGAGTCGTGTTCGCGCCGGCGACGGGGCGGCTTCACGGCGGTTGCCTCGGCAGCGGCGCATGGCTGGACGAAGGGCGGGGACGGCTGGCGATCTCGACGCGCGAGCGGGGCGAGGCGCCAACCGCGGTCGCGTCGAAGTCTCATCTCAACCAGGCGACGATCGACTATCTCGAAGCTGCGGTGGGCAAATGCGATTATGTATCGGTCGGCTCATCGCTCAAATTCTGCATCGTCGCCGAGGGCCAGGCTGACATCTATCCCCGTGCCGCGCCGACCAGCGAGTGGGACACGGCGGCGGGTCACGCCGTGCTGCTCGCCGCGGGCGGATTGGTCGATGGGCCGGACGGAGAGCCGTTGCGGTACGGCAAGCGCGCGTTCCTGAACCGCGCCTTCGTCGCCACCTCAGGCTGGAAGCCGCCGCGGCTCGAACCATTCCTCGAGCCCTTCTCGGGCGGCGGAGAGATTCCCCACGGCGTCTAGGCGCTGCGCATCCAGGGCAGGCCTTCGCTCCATTCCGGATCAAATTCCCGGCTTCCGCCGAGCGATCGCTTCAGGCGCATCGCCAGGACCTCGCTTCGGACCGTTTCGATTCGGGCATAGAGATCGGCCGCGTCGATGCGCGCGTCGCCTGCCTCGAGATCGCCGACGAGGAGGCGCGCCGCTTCAAGCGCCTCTGCCAGATCGGCCAGCCAACGCGCGCGCAAGGCCGCAGAATCTTCGCCCGCAATTCGATGCATTCAGGTCCCCCGGTCATCCCCGCGGCCACTTTAGGCCCGCGCGTTAACTTTGCATTCCTACCGCTCCGTTCTGGAGCCGAAACCGCCTGACTTTTCTCCAGATTGCGCGTTATCTTCTGCGTGCTCGGCGTTGTTCATTTCCCAAGGAGTGTCCGCATGGACGCGATCACCGAGCCCTTTGGCGACAGCTGTTCGAAGGATCACCCAGTCCTGATCGCGGCAAGCAGCGAAGGTGCTTCCGTCCGCGCCAGACGAACCGTCGAGGCTGCCGGGTTCCGGATCGGAGCGACGCTGCACCTCGGCGTCGCGGGCGAGCGGATCGAGCGTCAAGCCGCCGCCAGCGCGATCTGGATCGAGCTCGACGGGGACCAGAGCGCCGAAATGGAGTCCGCATTGAATTCCATCTGCGAACTCGCGGCCCGGAGACGCTTCCCGACGATCGTGTCGAGCACTGCCAATCTCCTCGACTCGGTCTTCGCGAGCGTCGGCGCGGAGGCCGATCTGATCGTCAACGCGGATGATGGGGAGCGCGCGGCCGCACTGGCCCTTGCGAGGGCAAGGCCCATGATTCCCGACGCCATTTCGGATGTCGCCGCCGATCGTACCACGGAGCGGCTCCGCCAGCTCAGCGACGAGGTCGGCCGGATCGCGGCGACGCTCGCCCGCCTTTCGTCCAATCCACCGGTCAACATTGCGCCGCCGGACGCTTCTCGCCCAGGCGTTGTCCCAGACGTCTCGGCCGAAAGGGTGCGCGCGGTGATCCGCGCACGGCGCCTTCGGTCGCGCTTCTTCCCGGAGCATCTGTTCGCCGATCCGGCCTGGGACATGATGCTCGACCTTTTGCAGGCCGAGATCGCCCAGCTGCGCGTTCCGGTGTCGAGCCTCTGCATTGCCGCCGCAGTGCCCGCCACCACCGCGCTTCGCTGGCTCAAGACCCTGGTCCAGGAGGGCCTTTTCGTGCGGCGCGCCGACCCGCACGATGGCCGACGCGTCTTCGTCGAGCTGGCGCCGAACACGAGCGAGGCGCTGCGCTGCTATTTCAGCGAAATCGGGGATCCCGCAGTCATCTGATTTCGACGGTCGTTCGACGCCTTCCATGCGGCGCTTGTCAGATAAATCTGACACATTGTCAACAGCGCAGCAGGGGCTTGCCGGAAAGGTCCACCGCCGGAATAGTCGGGGAATGTCGGCAGAGGACAACTCCCCGATCTTCGACGATCTGATGCGGTTCAAGCCCGAGCGGCTGACCCCCAACGCATGGGCGGTTGCCGCCGGCGTAAGCCGGACAGTGTGGGCCGACATGCGGCGGCACGGCAACCCTTCGCGGCGAACGCTGGAAAAGCTGCTGACGGCCGCCGGGTCGTCGCTCGCCGAATTCGAAGCGCTGCGAATCGGGGGTTGGGCGGCCGGCGAAGGAAGCGCTGCTGCGGGGCTTTCGGATCGTCGGGCAACGCCATGGGGAGGCCCGCAACTTCCCGGCCTGCCACTCGTGGTGACGGAGCCCGCCGGGAGCTGGACAGTCGAGGACGTCGAGCTGACCGGGCTTCGTGCCGGCGAGCTGGTCGGCCGCGTCGCCAGGCCGGCGAGCCTTGCGGGAGATGCCAGCGCCTACGCAGTGACGATTGTCGGCGATTCGATGTGGCCCCGGTTTCGTCGCGGCCGCGTCGTCGCAGTGTCCGCCGATTTGCCGGCCCAGATCGGCGATGATGCGCTCGTGAAGCTCAGGACGGACAGGGCCGCAGGGGCAGCGGCAGGCGCGGTTCCAGTCCTCATCAAGGAGCTGGTGGGCAGGAGCGCAAGCGACATCGAGCTTCGGCAATTCAATCCCGACGTGACGTTCGAGGTCTCGGCTGCCGAGGTCCAGTCAATCGACAAGATCCTGGGAGAGATCGTCTAGGGCGGCTTGCCCGCTGCGGAAACGCGTGGCACCGGACGCGAGCGCCGGGCGGTTAGCTCAGTTGGTAGAGCATCTCGTTTACACCGAGAGGGTCGGCGGTTCGAGCCCGTCACCGCCCACCACCAGATCCGATTGCACGCCAATCCGCTTCTGTTAGCTACGGCAGCGCGAGGGGAGGCTTTTCGTTGAAAATGTCGAAGAGAGTCGTGCGCGCGAACGGGTTGCGCGCAATTGGCATCGCTGCCGCGACGTTGATTGCGGCGCTGGTTCCGGTTCAAGCGCCGGCGGACGGGGAGAGCTGGGTCGTTCGGCCCGAGTGGGTGAAGGCGCACGAGGACTTCCTTGCGAGCCCGGCCCTCCAGGGACGCGGAAGCGCGACGCGCGACGAGGCGATTGCCGCCGCCTATGTCGCTGCCGAGTTCGAGAAGTTCGGGCTTAAGACCGCGCCGGGGATGACCGGCTACACGCAGGTCGCGCACGTCATTCGGCCGAGGCTTTCCGGCACGGCCAGCCTGACGATCGCCGCCAGGGCGCTCCCGTCGCTCAAGCTCCTGATCGGCGCCGACCAGATTCGCGGAAAATTCGCGCTCATGCAGCCATCCGACCCGGCTCAAATGCCCGCTGCGGACATCGTTGTCGCGACCAATCAGCAAGCATCCGTCCGGGCCTTGATTGGTGCGGCGCGGTCCAAGGGCGTGAAGCTGTTGATCGTTCCGGAAAGCGCCGGCTCGCAGCGCTTGGCGGCGATGCTCGGACAAACGCCCGCCCTCCGTTCCTACCTCGAAGGCGACACGCCGCGCGAAGCGATGGCTGTTGCAAGTCTGTCGGCGGACGACATTGCTGCGCTCGCAGCAAATGCCGGCGGCGACGTGGTCCTGACGGCGCCGATCGCACGCGACGTCGCGGACACGACGAACGCAATCGGTTATCTTCCCGGGACCGACCCGGTGGCAGGCAATCTCCTAATCTCGGCGCATCTCGACCATCTCGGCGTCGTGAATGGAATCGTCATGCCGGGCGCCAACGACGATGCGTCCGGCACTGCGGCGGTGATCGAGCTGGCGCGAGCGCTCGCGTCGGGGCCGCCGATGCGGCGGGGGATCCTGTTCGTCTGCTACGGGAGCGAGGAGCTCGGTGGGCTCGGCTCGCGCTATTTCGGAGAGCACCCGCCGGTTCCCCTGTCGAGCATCGTCGCAAACCTCGAGCTGGAGATGATCGGGGCGCAGGACCCGAAGCTTCCGGTCGGGCACCTGATGATGACCGGGTTCGAGCGCTCGACTTTCGGGGACATCCTGAGGAAGAACGGGGCCCTGGTCGCGCCCGACCCTTATCCGGAGGAGGATTTCTTCCAGCGGTCGGACAATTACTCGCTCGCCCTGAAGGGCATCGTCGCGCACACGGTGAGCGGGTGGGCGGTGACACCGACCTATCACCAGCCGACGGACAATGTCGCGAGTCTCGACATCGGCTATATGACGCGGGCCATCCAGTCGTTGGTGGCGCCGCTCCGAGCGATCGCCAACGGCGCCGAAACGCCGCAGTGGAAGCCGGGCGGACGCCCTCAGGAAAAATAGGCTACAGGCTTCGAACGAGCCTGATCGCGACCCCGAGCCACGGCGGGTTGGCGACGACCTGCTGCCTGCCACCGGCCTCGAGCGGGAGGATCTGAAGCCTTTCCTCGTCGCGGTTGATGAGCCGCCCGAACATGAAGCGGCCGGCGGGGCGCGGGACGAGCACGTCGCGGTTGAGCGCGCGTCCATATTCCTCGGGCCGGAGCGTGTCGCACCAGATTTCGTCGCCCGAGCGATAGTCGCCGATGCTTGCGCCGACGAGGATCCCGATTTGGCCGTCGCCGACGTGCGGCGGAACCACGATCGCCGCCCGTTTCGGAGCGATCGCTCCGCCGGGCCCAAGGATCGCCGCCACCTTGAGTTCCGCCGCTTCGCCGCCCTCGACCAGGTCTTGCGCCTCGACTCCGAGCGCCTTCGCGATGCGGTTGAGCCAACCGACCGAGACCGTGCGGGTGCCGGTCTCGAGCCGGCCGATCGTCTGCGCCGTCGTCGGCGGATCGCAGCGCCGCGCGACTTCGTCGAGAGTTAGCCCCCGAGCGCGGCGAACTTCCCGAATGCGTGTAATCATCGATGCCCCCCGCGAACCATATCGGTTTTTCTCCTGTCCTACAGATTTGCCTGTGTGGCAAGTGGCAGGCGACTCGAACAGAGGAGAAAAGGGATGGGGGCGAAGGCGCGCTTGCTGGGGGAAAAGGCGATCGACGGGGTTCGGACGGTCACGTTCAACGCCGCGGAATCGCCACTTGGTTGGCTGTTCGCGCGCGGTCTCGTCACGCAGCGGCAATTTGACGCGGGGGAGCGATTGCGCACCGATTGGGAGCGTGCGCAGCTCGCGCCGCGCGTCACGATGTCGTGGGACGCCGCGCCTGTTTCGCGGGGCGCTCGCGGCGGGTCGGGGTCAGAACCCGACCTCGGCGGCGCCCAGATCGATGCCAAGCGCCGGTTCGATGCGGCGCTCGTCGCGGCTGGTCCCGGCCTGTCCGACATTTTGTGGCGGATCGTCTGCGCGGGCGAGGGAATGCGCGATGCCGAAACCGCGCTCGGCTGGCCGGCGAGGGCGGGGAAGCTCGTGCTGACGCTCGCCCTGGACCGCGTCGCCGATTATTATCGAGTGCGCTAGTCCTTGCGGCCGCCGCGGTGGTCGGCCGGCGCCTTCGCGTGTGAGATGTGGGAGCGATCCGAGCGCCTGGTGCGCTTGATCGTCCGGTCGCGAACCGTGGGATCGCGCATGTTGTTCCGGCTCTCGTCCTTGCCGCTGTTGCTCCGCATGCTGTCCTCTCCTAGTGGCTCATGCGTGACAACGGGCGAGGGGACTTTCAGTCTCCGCCGTTCGCCGCAACAGGGGAGGCCTTCGCCATGATTCTCTACGGCTCGTCGCTATCGCCGTATGTGCGCAAGGTGCTCGCTTTTGCCGGAGAAAAGGGCATCGAGCTCGAGCTCAGGCCGACCGGCGCGGCTGTCGGGCAGCCGAGCGACGAGTTCCTCGAGGCGAGCCCGCTCCGCAAGATGCCCGCGTTTCGCGATGGCGATTATACGCTCGCCGATTCGAGCGCGATCATCCATTATCTGGAAGCGAAGCATCCCAAGCCGGCGCTGATCCCGGCCGAGCCGAAGCTGCGGGGAAAGGCGATCTGGTTCGAGGAATTCGCGGATACCGTGCTAGTCAGCTGCGGCGCGAAAATCTTCTTCAACCTCATCGTCGCTCCGAAATTCCTCGGCCGGCCCGGCGACGAGGAAGCGGCGCGCCAGGCCGAGATCAACGACTTGCCGCCGGTCCTCGACTATATCGAGAAAGTGGTGCCGGGCGGCGACGGCTATCTGGTCGGTGACGGGCTGACCCTGGCCGACATCGCGATGGCCAGTCCCTTCGCGAACTTCCGGCACACCAACACGCGGGTCGATCCCGAGTGTTATCCGCGAACGGTGGCTTACGTCGACCGCATTCTCGCGAGGCCGAGCTTCGCGCCGTGGATCGAGCAGGAAGCGGCATTGCTGGCGAAGCTCGCCGCATAAGAAAGGCGCCGCGCCCCGAAGGGACGCAGCGCCTTTTATTGGACCGGAGCTGGCTTAGAAGGAGCCGCCGTCGCTTCCGGAGCTTCCCGAACCGTCGCCAGGACCGCTGTCGGATTCATTTTCGTCCTCGTCGAGCGCGCCGCGACCCTGCTCCGCAAAGTCGCTTCCGCCGCCTTCGCGGAGATATTCGTCCGAGCCGCTGCCCTGCGAGCCGATGAAGCCCTCGCCGGACGAGCTTTCGCTTTGGTCGGTCGGGTTCGACTCGGACTGCTGGTCGGTCGTCAGCGTTTGGCTGCTCTGATCGCTAGCCGTCTGGCCGCTCGAGCTCTGGCCGCCGAAGTCGGCGCCCTGGCTGAGCGTCGTTCCCGTTCCGGTGTTGCTGTCGTTGCCGCCGATCGGCTGGCCGCTGGTGCCGTCGCTTTGGCTGTTGCCGCCGCTCTGGCCGCCGAAGCTGCCTTCGGAGCCGTGGTTGCTCATCGTCTGCTGCGAGCCTTGGCCTTGGCCACCGGCCTGCTGTCCTTGCTGCTGCCCGGTCGGGCTCTGCTGTCCCTGCTGGGCGCTCGTCTCGCTGCCTTCATTGTCGTTGAACTGGTCGTCGTGTTCGTCGGCCATGGGGAAATCCTCCACACATCGCCCCCGCCTGCTCTGCGCTGCTCAACAAGGGACCAAGGCCGCCGTTCCGCCGCTCGAACGAGCTTTGCGACGAACGGCTTGGCGCAGCAAAAAGGCCGCCGATCCTTCGACCGGCGGCCTCCTTGTTTCGTGCCGTGAGGCAGTCGCGCTCAGGCCTGTTCCTCGTCGATCCCGACTTCCGCCTCTTCGGGAGTGCCGGGATTCTCCGGCGCGGCCGGAATTCCCGGCTCGAGCCCGGGCTCGAACTCCTCGGTGAACGCCGCGGTGTCGCGCTCGAACATCTGCGCCATGACGTCGACGCCCTGCGCCTGCAGGTCCGCCTCTTCGGGCGAGCGCGCGACATTGACCTTCACCGTCACCGAAACCTCGGGGTGAAGTGCGATCTTCACCTCGTGGACGCCGATCGCCTTGATCGGGCGATCGAGGACGACCTGGCTCTTGGTGACGTGGGCGCCCTCGGCCTCCAATGCCTCGACGATGTCGCGGGCGCTGACCGAGCCGTAGAGATGGCCGACGTTCGACGCCTGGCGGATCAGCTGGACCGTCTTGCCGTCGACTCCCTTCGAGGCCTTTTCGGCATCGACGCGGCGGTTGGCATTCTCTTCCTCGATCCGCGCGCGGTTCGATTCGAAGACCTTGCGGTTGGCTTCGTTGGCGCGGAGCGCCTTCTTGTTGGGGAGAAGGTAGTTGCGGGCGAATCCGTCCTTGACCTTCACCACGTCGCCGATGGCGCCGAGCTTCTCGACGCGCTCAAGCAGGATCACTTCCATGTCGAGCGCTCCTTATTTCACGATGTAGGGAAGCAGGCCGATGTGCCGGGCGCGCTTGATCGCGCGCGCGAGCTCACGCTGCTTCTTGGAGGAAACGGCGGTGATCCGCGACGGGACGATCTTGCCGCGCTCGGAGACGAAGCCCTGGAGCAGGCGGATGTCCTTGTAATCGATCCGCGGGGCGTCCTTGCCCGAAAAGGGGCAGGACTTGCGGCGGCGGAAGAATGCGCGGGCCATTATTCGACCTCCTCTTCACGGGGCGCCCGGAAGCTCGGGCGGTCGTCACGCTCGCCGCGCTCGGCGCGACGCTCGCGCTCCTTCTCGCCGCGGCGCATCATCGCCGACGGGCCCTTTTCGTGCTCGTCGACCTTGATGGTGAGGAAGCGGATCACGTCCTCGTTGATGTTCGACTGGCGCTCGAGCTCGGCGATCGCGGCGGCGGGCGCGTCGAGGTCGAGCATCACGTAATGCGCCTTGCGGTTCTTGGCGATGCGATAGGCGAGGCTGCGAAGGCCCCAGGTCTCGGTCTTGGCGACCTTCCCGCCATTGTCTTCGACGATCTTGGTGGCGTTTTCCGCGAGCGCATCGACCTGGGCCTGGGCGAGGTCCTGACGCGCGAGGAAAACATGCTCGTAGAGCGGCATGTTTCTTTTCTCTCTCTTGGCCGATCGCTGACGCCGCCCAATGCGACGCCCCTCCGGCTGTCGTTCAAAACTAAACCAGCGCGGGAGCCAAGCTCCTCGCGCCAGCGGCGGGCCTATGCGGCAAGAGCCCCGAAAAGGCAAGCAACACATGAACTTTGCGTGACAAGCATTGCACGAACGCAATGAGTCGTTCAGCCATGGGAGCAGATAGGGCAATTCAGCCGTTTAACGGCGGCAGGAGTAAGGGAGTAGGACGATGAAGGCTTTCTCGATCAGGCTTGCGGGGGCCTCATTAATCGCACTGGCGGCGGCGGGCTGCACGACCACCGGAGTCGGGACAGGCCAGGTCGTCGGCCAGAACGTCGGGGTGAACTTCACCTGGACCGAAAGCGGCAACCGCGGAACGATGGTCGCACAGTTCAGCAACGGCCAGGTGTTCCAGGGACCGTTCTTCCAGATCACGTCCGAGAGCGTGGTCGATTACGACCCGCTTTGGAACGGCTGGGGACCGGGCTTCGGCTGGGGCCGCGGCTGGGGCGGCCGGCCCTGGGGCTGGGGCTGGGGCGGCTGGGGTCCGTGGGGCCCCTCGATGGACACGATCACTCACTATAGCGGCCAGGTGCTCGCCAACCTGCAGGGGCCCGGCGGGTTCATGCGCTGCGACTTCAGGCTGATGAGCCCGAGCTGGGGAATGGGCGGCGGCGGCGTCGGTACCTGCCAATTGCCGAACGGCACGATCATCAACGCCCAGTTCCCCCCGCGCGGACGCTACTAGCGCGAACCCGCATTGCCGCCGACGCCCCTCTCGTGGCACAGCGGGCGGGTGGCGACGCGGCTCAAAAGCATCAAGCCCGGCCAGGACATCCTCGAGGGGATGAGCCTCCCGGGCTGGCTGTATTTCGACCCTGAATTCTTCGAGGCCGAGAAGAAAGCCTTCCTTCGCGCCGCGCCGCAGGTCGTTTGCCACGAGAGCGAGATTGCCCAACCCGGCGAGTGGCGCACGCTCGAATATCTTGGCGAGAGCGCGATCGTCATCCGCGGCGACGACGGCGACGTGAGGGCCTTCTCGAACGTCTGTCGCCACCGCGGCTCGCGGCTGGTCGACGGCAGCGGCGGTTGCGCGAGGGTGCTGACCTGCCCGTACCATGCGTGGAGCTATGGCCGCGACGGGAGGCTGGTCGGCGTTCCGCACCGCGAAGAGTATCCGGGCCTTCAGCCGGAGAAGCTCGGGCTGCATCCGGTCGCACTGGAGAACTGGCGCGGGTTCCTGTTCGTGACTTCGGAACCCGGCGCGCCGTCGGTGGCCGAGATGATGGCGCCGTATGACGATGAGGTCGCGCCCTACCGTTTCGAAGCTCTGCGAGTCTTGGGCCGGGTCACAATGCGTCCCCGGCCGCTCAACTGGAAGACGATCGCCGACAATTATTCGGACCACCTCCACATCCCCGTGGGCCATCCCGGGCTGACGCGGCTGTTCGGGCGCAACTACCGGATCGAGGCTGAGGCGCATGTCGACCGGATGGAAGGCGATCTCGTCGAGAAGGAGTCCGCCAATCCCTCTGAGCGCGCCTACCAGCGCCTCCTCCCCCGCGTCGAGCATCTGCCCGCAACGCACCAGCGCAAGTGGCTCTATTACAAGCTGTTCCCCAATGTCGCGTTTGACATCTACCCCGACCAGGTCGACTTCATGCAGTTTCTGCCGGTGAGCGCGACCGAGACGATCATCCGCGAGATCAGCTACGCGCTTCCCGACGACCGCCGCGAGATGAAGGCCGCACGCTATCTAAACTGGCGCATCAACCGGCGCGTGAACGCCGAGGACACCGAGCTCATCGCGCGAGTCCAACTCGGCATGCAGTCGCAGAGCTACGTCGCGGGGCCGCTGGGAACGAGCGAGGTCTGTTTGAGGAGCTTTGCGCGAAAGCTCAGGCGGCTGATTCCGGCTGCGCGTCTGGAGCGAGCACCGGCTCCGGGCTGGAGCGGCGGCGCGAGCGCTGCATGAGCCAGTAAATCGGAAGCCCGGTCGCAAGCAGCGCCACGCCCCACAGGCTCGGCTCCGCACCGGCGCCCCAGAAGGCCCACAGCGAAAAGATGAGTCCTGGCAAGGCGACGAGCGGAAGCATCGGCGAATGCAGCCGCTTCTGGACGAAGAACAGCAACGCCGCGGCGGCAACGGCGGCATAGATGAACAGGCTGGACACGGTCGTCACCAGCGCCGTGAACGCGAACAGACCCGACATCGACTTGCTGTAGTTGGAAGCGACCAGCATGGTCGATACGACCCCCGCGACGATCAGTGCGCGGACCGGCGTGCCAGTTGGTGTTGTTTTTCCGAACCACGCGGGCAAGACACCGTCGCGCGCCAGCGTCAGCGGCACTTCTCCGGCGACCAGGATCCAGCCGTTGATGCATCCCAGCGCGCTGATCGCGGCGAACAGCGCAATGGCGGTGCTCGCCGAACCGCCGAGCAGCGGCTCGATCGCGTCGGCGAACGGCGCCGGCGAGGCCGCCGTGCGCGGGCCGGACAGCAAGAACAGGACCGCGGCGTAAGCGGCGATATAGATCAGTCCGGTGAGTATCGTCCCAAGCAGCGTGGCCAGCGGAACGTTGCGCTCCGGATCGCGGATCTTGTCGGCGGACATGGCCGGGCATTCGAAGCCGAGCATCGAAAACAGGGCGAGCGTTGCGGCGCCGGCCAGCGACCCGCCCGAAAAGGCGGCATTCGACTGCTCGGCGGCGTGACCTCCTCCGCCGAACATGACTGCCGCGACAAGGGCGACGGCTATCAGCGGCAGCACCTTGAGGACCGAAGTGACGAGCTGGACCGCGCCGCCCGACCGCGCGCCGCGAGCATTGACCGCGACGAACAGCCAAACGAACGCAATCGTCACGAACGGCGCGACGAGCGGTCGTCCGAGCGCCGGCGCGAGATGGCTGAAATAGCTGGTGCCGGCCACCGCGATGGCCGGAAGCCCGGCCCAGACTCCGATCAGATAGGCCCACATGACGAGGAAGGCGCTCGCCGGCCCGAACGCGCGCTCGACGTAAGCGAAGGGTCCGCCGGGCATCCGCGCCGACAGGATCATGAATGTCGCCGCGAGGCACAGCACGCCAGCGATCGTCACCAGCCAACCGTAGAAGGCGGTGTGGCCATAGGGGGCCAGCTCGGCCGGAAGCAGGAAAATCCCCGCTCCGATCATGTTGCCCACAACGAGAGCGATGGTCATCGGCAGGCCGAGCTGCCGAGCTTGAGGTTGGCTGCTCATTGTTCCCCTCCGCCTTGGCAACCGCCGCCTGTCGGCCTAGTCGCCCGCGCTGTTCATATCCCAACAGAGAGAGACATGCGCGCAATCATTTTTCCGGGACAGGGGAGCCAGTCGGTCGGCATGGGCGTGGCGCTCGCCGATGCCAGCCGCGCCGCGAGGGACGTGTTCGACGAGGTCGACGAAGCGCTCGGGCAGGGCCTGTTCCGGTTGATGCGCGAGGGACCGGACGAAGAGCTCAAGCTCACCGAGAATGCGCAGCCGGCGATCATGGCACATTCGATTGCGGTCTTGCGCACGATGGGCGTCCGGCTTGCCGACGTGGCGAGCTTCGTCGCTGGGCACAGCCTCGGGGAATATTCGGCGCTGTGCGCGGCGGGGTCGTTCGACCTCGCGACGACCGCGAAGCTGCTGAAGCTGCGCGGCCAGGCGATGCAGCAGGCGGTGCCGGTGGGCGAAGGCGCGATGGCCGCGCTGCTCGGCGCCGACCTCGCGCTTGCGCAAAAGATCGCGGAGGCGGCCGCCGAAGGCGAAGTCTGCACCGTCGCCAACGACAACGATCCCTCGCAGGTCGTGATTTCCGGTCAGAAAAGCGCGATCGACAGGGCCATCGCAGTCGCCAAGGACATGGGTGCCAAGCGCGCTGTCCCGCTGCCCGTCTCCGCGCCGTTCCACTGCCCGCTGATGCAGCCCGCGGCCGAGGCGATGCGCGATGCTTTATCCTACGTCGTCCTGGAGGCGCCGTCGGTGCCGGTCTTCGCCAATGTCACCGCCCAGCCCGAGACCGACCCGGACACAATCCGCAACCAGCTCGTCGAGCAGGTCACGGGCATGGTCCGCTGGCGCGAAAGCGTCGCCAACATGTTCGATGCCGGGGTTCACGATTTCTTCGAGATCGGCGGCAAGGTGCTCGGATCGATGGTCAAGCGAATTGCGCCCGACGCGAAGGTCACGAGCGTGGTGACGATCGAAGACGTCGAAGCGGCGGCGAAGGAGATTGCCTGAACCGTCACCCCCGCGAATGCGGGGGTCCCGCTGCCTTTCGGCGGCGGATGAACAAGCAAAGCGGGATTCCCGCTTTCGCGGGAATGACGAGGAGAAGAGATGTTTGACCTTTCTGGAATGACCGCGCTGGTGACGGGCGCTTCGGGCGGGCTCGGCAGCGCGATTGCCAAGGCGCTGGCGGGGCAGGGGGCGCGACTTGCCGTCTCCGGAAGCAATGTCGAGAAGCTCGAGAGATTTCGCGGTTCGCTAGGCGGCGATCATGTCGCGCTGCCGTGCAACCTTTCGGACGGCGCTGCGGTCGACCAGCTCGTGCCGCAAGCCGTCGAGGCGCTCGGGGGCAAGCTCGACATCCTCGTCAACAATGCGGGAGTCACCCGTGACAACCTCCTCATGCGAATGAAGGACGACGAGTTCGAGGAGGTCATTCGAATCAACCTCGAAGCCGCATTCCGGCTGATGCGCGCGGCGGCGAAGCCGATGATGCGCGCTCGGTTCGGTCGCATCATTTCCGTCACGTCGGTGGTGGGCGTGACCGGCAACCCGGGCCAGGCCAATTACGTCGCGTCCAAGGCTGGCCTCATCGGCATGACCAAGGCGGTTGCGCAGGAGCTTGCGAGCCGCGGGATCACCGTCAACGCGATCGCGCCGGGGTTCATGACCTCCGCGATGACCGGCGCACTCAACGAGCAGCAGCGCGAGGGCATCCTTTCGCGCATTCCGCTCGGCGCGATGGGCAGTGGCGAGGACATTGGCGCGGCCTGCGTCTATCTGGCGTCGAAAGAAGCCGGTTACGTGACGGGTCAGACGCTCCACGTGAACGGCGGCATGGCGATGCCCTGACGGGCGGTTAACGCATCCTTGCCGGCTCCCTTGTTCACCTGAACTCGCCACCTATATCCCGAATGAATTCAACTGGTCGGCCGCCTCTTGAAGGGGCCGAAACTGGGGTTTGTTAGGAAGAGGGATAGAGACACATGGCCAAGGTCATTGGAATCGACTTGGGCACGACCAACAGCTGCGTCGCCGTCATGGAAGGCGGGAAGCCGAAGGTCATCGAGAATGCAGAAGGCGCGCGAACGACGCCTTCCGTCGTCGCTTTCACCAAGGACGGCGAGCGACTGATCGGCCAGCCGGCGAAGCGCCAGGCGGTCACCAACCCCGACAATACGATTTTCGCGGTGAAACGCCTCATCGGCCGCCGCTTCGACGACCCGATCACCAAGAAGGACACCGAGCTGGTGCCCTACAAGATCGTCAAGGGCCAGAACGGCGATGCCTGGGTCGAGGCCGGCGGCAAGGATTATTCCCCTTCGCAGATTAGCGCCTTCATCCTCCAGAAGATGAAGGAAACCGCCGAGGCCTATCTCGGCGAGACCGTCACCCAGGCGGTGATCACCGTTCCCGCTTACTTCAACGACGCGCAGCGCCAGGCGACCAAGGACGCCGGCCAGATCGCCGGCCTTGAAGTCCTGCGCATCATCAACGAGCCGACCGCGGCCGCGCTGTCGTATGGCCTTGAGAAGGAGGACGGCAAGACGATCGCCGTCTACGATCTCGGCGGCGGCACCTTCGACATTTCCGTCCTCGAGATCGGCGACGGTGTGTTCGAGGTGAAATCGACCAACGGCGACACCTTCCTCGGCGGCGAAGACTTCGATGCGCGCATCGTCAACTGGCTCGCCGACAGGTTCAAGGCCAAGGAAGGCATCGACCTCCGCACCGACCGTCTCGCGCTCCAGCGCCTCAAGGAAGCCGCGGAGAAGGCGAAGATCGAGCTGTCGTCTGCCGCGACAACCGAGATCAACCAGCCGTTCATCACCGCGCGGATGGAAGGCGGCGCGACGACCCCGCTTCACCTCGTCGAGACGATCACCCGCGCCGACCTCGAAAAGATGGTCGACGATCTGATCGAGCGGACGATGGAGCCTTGCAAGAAGGCATTGAAGGACGCCGGGCTGGAGGCGAAGGATATCGCCGATGTCGTTCTCGTCGGCGGCATGACCCGCATGCCGCGCGTGCGCGAGCGTGTGAAGGAGTTCTTCGGCAAGGAACCGCACACCGGCGTCAACCCGGATGAGGTCGTCGCTATGGGCGCAGCGATCCAGGCGGGCGTCCTCCAGGGCGACGTCAAGGACGTGCTCCTGCTCGACGTGACGCCGCTGTCGCTCGGCATCGAGACTTTGGGTGGCGTCTTCACGCGGATGATCGACCGCAACACGACGATCCCGACCAAGAAGAGCCAGGTCTTCTCGACCGCGGAGGACAATCAGAATGCGGTGACCATCCGCGTCTTCCAGGGCGAGCGCGAGATGGCCGCCGACAACAAGATCCTCGGCCAGTTCGACCTCGTCGGAATCCCGCCCGCGCCACGCGGCGTGCCGCAAATCGAGGTCACCTTCGACATCGACGCCAACGGCATCGTCAACGTCAGCGCCAAGGACAAGGGAACCGGCAAGGAGCAGCAGATCCGAATCCAGGCATCGGGCGGCCTCGCCGACAGCGACATCGAGAAGATGGTTCGCGAAGCCGAGCAGTTCGCCGAGGAGGACAAGAAGCGTCGCGGTGCGGCCGAGGCGAAGAACAATGCCGAAAGCCTCATCCACACCACCGAGAAGCAGCTCGCCGAGCATGGCGACAAGGTTTCGGGCGACATCAAGTCGGAGATCGAGAAGGCGCTCGCCGAAGCCAAGACCGCGGTCGAGGGCGGCGATGCCGACGAGATGCAGCAGAAGACCGCGGCGCTGACTCAGGCCGCGATGAAGCTCGGCGAAGCAATGTACAAGGCGCAGCAGGCCGAGACCGAGGCCGCGGCTGGGCCGGACGCCGGCACTTCCGGTCCTTCGGAGCACCCTGGCGAGACCCAGGAAGAGGTCGTCGACGCCGAATTCTCCGAAGTCGACGACAGCGAGAACAAGGGCTGATGATGCGGCGCCGCCTTCGAACCGGGGCGGCGCCAAATCGTGTAGGGCGTAGCGGGGAAGGGTGATGGTCGAGCAGGACTATTACGAGCTGCTGGGCGTGCAGCGCGGGGCTGACGAGGCCGCGATCAAGGCCGCGTACAGGCGCATGGCCAAGGAGCACCACCCCGACCGCAAGAACGGCTGCAAGGAATCGGAGGCGCACTTCAAGGCCATCAACCAGGCCTATGACGTGCTGAAGGACCCGCAGAAGCGTGCCGCCTACGACCGCTTCGGCCACGCGGCGTTCCAGAACGGGGGCGGCGGCGACCCCTTCGGAGAGGCCAATTTCAACGGTTTCTCCGATATCTTCTCGACCATCTTCGGCGATTTCATGGATCCCCGCGGCCAGCGCCAGAACGCGGCGCGGGGCGCGGACCTGCGCTACGACCTCGAGCTCAGCCTCGAAGAATCCTTCACCGGCGCCGACAAGACCATCACCGTCGAGGCGCTCGCGCAATGCGAGGTTTGCGACGGGCGCGGCTGCACCGGCCTCGACCGCTGCACCAGTCATTGCCAGACCTGCGGCGGCGCCGGGAAAATCCGCACCCAGCAGGGGTTCTTCATGGTCGAGCGCGGCTGTCCGACCTGCCGTGGCTGGGGCGAGGTGATCACCAACCCGTGCGGCAATTGTCACGGCGAAGGCCGCGCGCTCACGCAGCGCAAGCTGTCGGTGAAAATCCCGGCCGGCGTCGACGAGGGCACGCGAATCCGTGTCGGCGGTGAAGGCGAAGCCGGCGTCCGCGGTGCGGGCAGCGGCGACCTCTACATCTTCGTGCACCTCAAGCGGCACGCGATCTACTCGCGCGAAGGCACGACGCTGATCGCCGAATGCCCGATCACGTTCACGACCGCCGCGCTCGGGGGCTCGATCAGCCTGCCGGGGATCGACGGACAGCGCGTCGAGCTGAAAATCCCCGCCGGTATCCAGTCCGGCGAGCAGCTTCGTCACCGCGGCGCCGGCATGAGCGTGCTCAGCGGCCGCGGCCGGGGCGACCTCGTCGCGCGGGTGCTGGTCGAAACCCCGACGCGCATGTCCGCGAAGCAGAAAAAGCTGCTCGAGGAATTCCGTGAAACCGAGACGGGCGACGAGTGCCCGGCGTCAAAGAGCTTCTTCGGCCGCGTTCGCGAGTTCCTCGGCCGCGCGGCCTAGTCCTTCAGGAGCATCCCGAAAATCTGCGCGAACAGCTCCGCCGCGGCGTGGAGCTCGAACGAAGGCGCACGCGGGGTGCGATTGTCGCACTCGAAGTGCCCGACCGTTTCGCCGTTCCGAAACACCGGCACGCGGAGGATCGACGCGATCCCGGCGGTGCGAAGCTCCTCCAGCTGCTGGAGCGTCGGCGAGCGCAGCAGCGCCCGGCCGATGCGCTCATTGTTGTGGGGGAACAGGCCCACCGGCTCTTGGGCGGAGTTGGCGACGATTGACGGAAGCTCGCCGGTAATTTCCAGCTCGGGCCGCTTGCTGCGGCTGCTCTCGACGCGCTCGCCTCGCAGCACCAGCACGGCTCGGTCGAAGCCCGTCAGCGCCCGCATTCGCCGCGCGGCGCCTTCCATCATTACCTTGCGATCGGTCTGATCGAGCCCGTCGATGAGGCGGCTTACCGATCCCAGGCAATCGCCAATCCCTTCATCGGCGCTCGGCAAGCCTTCGAACAGGATCGTGTCTCCCGTGTTCTGGAAAGCGATGTCGAAATAGCGCGGCTCGTCGAGCAGCCGGACTCGGTAGGCGCGCGCGATGCCGCTGCTTCCGCGCTGGCGCGACAAGCTGTTGCGCAGATCGTGGAGCGGCTGGGCGAGCGTGAATTCCGACAGCGGATCGCCCACGAGCCGCTGGTGATATTCGCTGAAGAAGCTGTGCGCATTTTCCGACGCGCGCTGGATCAGCCAGTCGGGCGAGAGCTCGAGCAGGAAGCCGGCGGACTGGATCGCCGCTTCAGGCACCGGCGCCGAACACCCGCGCGAAGATCGTGTCGACGTGCTTCATGTGATAGCCGAGGTCGAAGAGCGAATTGAGCTGCTCGTCCGAAAGGCGCCCGTTCACTTCGGGATCGCTTTTCAAGAGGTCGAGAAGCGACAGCTGCCCGTCGGAGTCCCACACCTTCATGGCGTTGCGCTGGACGAGCGCATAGCTCTCCTCGCGGCTGAGGCCGGCCTGAGTGAGGGCCAGCAGCACGCGCTGCGAGTGGACGAGCCCGCCCATCCGGTCGAGGTTCTTCTGCATCCTTGTCGGATAGACCACGAGCTTGTCGACGACGCTCGTCAGACGGGCGAGCGCGAAGTCGAGCGTGATC
>Ga0207657_10001824_pt1 | contig 22979 bp, 20 predicted proteins | sample KBSC33metaG_FD_184316 | JGI IMG/M metagenome (GOLD analysis project Ga0207657, IMG submission 184316) | Corn rhizosphere microbial communities from Kellogg Biological Station, Michigan, USA - KBS C3-3 metaG (SPAdes) (version 2) | ecosystem: Host-associated > Plants > Roots > Rhizosphere > Soil ... | reverse complement strand
TGAAGGTCTACCTCAACCGGATTTACAACAAGACGGGTGCCCGCAACCGGACCGAGCTCGCGGTCCGGGCGGCGGAATGGGGAATGGCAAGCTGACGGGCCAGGATGCCGGCTCGATGTCCACCCGCTCAGGGAGACATTGTCGCTGGCCTCATCCGGGCGGCGGCCGGCGGGATCCGATCGAGCAGTCCTTCGACCGCTCGGTGGAGGCCTTAGGCGGCCTTGACCCGGTACATCGCCTCGTCGGCCCGAGCCATGACTGACTGGGGCGTGTCGCCGGGCTGAATGGCGCCAACGCCCACCGCGACGCTGAGGCGCAACCAGTTTCCGTTGACGCAGAACTGGGCTGCCATGACCCTTTCAACCACTCGCAGCCCCATTTGCCATGCGCTCAATTCGTCGGCGCGCTCCAGAAGGATTGCAAATTCGTCGCCTCCGAGCCGAGCCACGCAATCCGACTGCCTGGCTGTCGAGGCGAGCATCTTCGCGACCTGGACCAGCGCTTCATCTCCCGCTCCATGGCCGAAAGAGTCGTTGATCTGCTTCAGGCCGTCGACATCGACGAACATCATCGAGGCCGGTCCGCCATAGCGCTCCACACGCGCTATGAGACGTTCGAGATTCGCGAGGAAGCTTCTGCGATTTGCCAGGTCGACCAGCGGGTCGCGCGATGCGAGCCGGTCGAGCTCGCTGATGGTCGCCTCGAGCTTCGCGACCTTCGCTCGCAAGCTCTCGATCTCGCGGACCAGAGCCTCTGCCTCCGACAGGCTGACGGCGCGGTCATCGTTCGCCACAAAAGGCATTTGCAGGGCCCCCTCGCTGGTAAGGATACAGCGATTCGCTGCCGTTGGAAATGAATGGGAGCATCCTTGCTTCTCCGGCGGGACCCGGCTCGAACGGCCGGCCGGGGGCGAACGGGCCGCCATTACCCGGCCGTTGCCCGCGAGGCGGTCGCGGGCGCCGACTGGGGCGCCGGGATTCACAGTCCACCCGGCCCGGCAGCCATTCCTTGGCTCCCGGGATCGATCCGGAGCTTGCTCGCGAGCGGTGGCGGCAATGCGCCGAAGGGCGCGCAATGCTGCACGCTCGATCCGATCCGGACCGATCGGCAAGCTGCCGGACATCTTTGCAGCCCAAAAGCGTCCGGCTCGGTCAAATTCGCGTCAGGAATTCCGGCCAGTGAAACCTCGTCAGCCCCGAAAGAATGTCCTGGTCAGCGCAAGACTAAGCTGCGGAACCAGCTGGGCAGACACGTCCATCGTCAATGTCTCAGCCCGCGGAATGGGCCTTCAGACGCTTCGCGTCCCTCGCCGCGGAACCTATGTCGAGATTCGAAGAGGGCATGTCTGCATTGTCGCGCAGGTCGTCTGGACCGAGGGCCAGCGTTTCGGGGTTCGCACCCAGGACGACGTCGATCTTGGCGCGCTTTGCTCCAAGGCCCGCTCCTCGACCTCCGGCCGGGCCGGAGACCGGGGAGAGAAAGCAGAGTCTCTCCAGTGGAAGCGAATTCCCAAACGCTATTCCGAGATCGCTGAGCGCAACCGGCTGCTTGGCCGTGCGGCCGAGTTCGCCTGCCTCGGGATCGGCGGGGCGGCGGCCTCGTTCCTGGTCGTCCATGCCATGCAGCAGACGCTCGATAAGGCCGGCGTCCGGATTGTCCAGGCGATTGCCGGGAGCCAGTCGGCGGCGGCCCACTAGGGACGGGAGATTCTTGTCCGGTCCCGGCAAGGGCGGCGGAGGCTGGGCCTTGCCGTAGCGGACGCCGTTCGAATGAGGCCGGCTGCTTGCGGCCCGATGCTCAGAACAGAAGGCTCAGGCCGAGGGTCGCATAGGGCCGCGCGTGGCGGCCCTCCTGGTCGCTTGCGCCGGCCGAAACCCGCCCCTCGAGATTGGGTCCGAGCTTGGCGGCCGCGAAGAGGCCGAGGCTGGACGAGCGATAATTGGGGTCGCCCTGGAGCCCGGCTTCGAGCCCGAGGCGGGTCTGCGAGCGGGGCTCGACGATCCGGCCAATCTCGGCCCGGCTGTAATAGGTCCCGTCCCGGACCCCGAGCGATCCGAGCCAGCCGAGCCGCCACGAGCTGTCGAGCAGAAGGGCGCCGTCGGACTGGACCGCAAGGTCGAGGCGGGTTCCCTGCCGGTCGTTCGACGGGTCCCTTGGGGACAGGCTGACGTCGCTGATCCGCGGGCCCGCCGAGAAGTTCGCCCAGCCCCAGCGTCCGGAGAGCTGGTAGACGAGCGCCGCTTCGGCGGCTTCGAACCTGCCGTCGATCCTGACTCCGCTGGAGTCATATTCATAGCTTCCGCCGCTCAGCGACCCGCGGACGGCAAGGCCCTTGCCGAGCTCGGCTCCGGGAAGTGCATGGACGAGCCCGGCATAGCCGGACAGGCCGTCGCCGGCGGCGCCGCCGGCAAAGGCGACCCCCTCATTCGGTTCGGCCGAGGCCGCCGTTCCCAGCAGGAGGGCGGCAGCAAGAGCGCCTGCGAGCCTAGGAAGCATTGGAAGCCTCCGCGGCTGCCGCAAGTCCGGTCGGGGTATCGAACAGCCCGCTGGTCCATTGCGGCTGCCGGTGCGAGCTGGAACGGGCGGTCCCGGCATCGGCGGCGATCATCGACACATGGAGCGTTCCGCCGCCGGTCTTCAGCGATTCGCAATTTGCGAGCTTGAGACCGCGGACGGTTGTTCCATCGAGAAGGAGGTCGAGCGGGTCGGTCGCCTGCGGGCGGCGATAGGAGACGACCCGCCACACCGCTCCGCTCGTCTTCTCGCAGCGGGCGACGCATGGGATCGACTTCGATCCGCCGGACCGGATGCTTCCGATCTGCCACGGACCCGGCCCTGTGCCTGCGCCGCGTCCGCTCCGAAGGCCCGGGAAGCCGGCGCCCTTGCGCCGGGTCTCGGTCCAGCTGTTGATGTCCCACTGGAGGGTGTTGCCATAAAGGCAGGCGTTGAGAGCGTCGGCGTCGGCGGGGTTGGACCAGCGGAACTGGAGGCCGGCTCGACCGTCGCTGAACCTGCGCTTCACGACCGCCTGGAACGGCAGGTCGCCGTTGGGGAGGTGAAGGATTCCGCTGACGTCATTGCCCGCCGAGCGGCCGGCGCAGTGAAGCGACATTCCGTCCGACGAGACGTCCTCGGCAACGGTCGGCCCGCTCCATCCGCTGCTCTCGATCGTGACCGGCACCGGCAGCGGGAAGCGATGGCTTCCCCGGCGCTGGCGGGCGTGGCGTGAAGCGAAGCTGAGCGCCCTTACTCCGAGAATGAGGTCGAAGGCCAGGAAGACCATGGTCACTGCAAAGGCGCTCGGAGTGAGATGGTGCCGGGTCGCGAAGATATAGGTTCCGAGCACGACCCCGACCGCCGCCGCGAGCACCAGAACGACCTGCGGAAGGAGCTTCATCATCCAGGAGCGGTCGCCGGAGCGGCCCTTCTGGGTGACCCTGAACCGCCAGTCAGTCGGAAGGACGAGCGCCAGGGTCGCGCGGATGAAGGTGAAATAGCGGAAGAAATTATATTCCTCCATCCACACCGTCTTCGCATAGCCGCGGCTGACCGCCTCGTTGAGCATCATCCCGCTAAGCAGCCACAGCGCGAACAGCATCAGGAAGAGCGGGCCGACGTTGGTGATCGGCATCCAGCCGGTGAGGATGACGACGACCGGGAGGAAATAGACGATTCCCTTCTGCCAGCCCTCGAAATAGGTCGCGGTCGAGGCGAGATAGGACAATCTCTGGGCGAGGGTCAGGCCGCCGGTGAAGAGGAAGCCCTCCTTCCTCCACACCTGCATCGCGCCCTTGGCCCAGCGAAGCCGCTGGGTCTGATACTGGTCGAAGTCGGACGGGGAGAGGCCGAAGGCGAGCGCTTCCGAATGATAGGCCGAGGACCAGCCTTTCTTGTGGAGCTTGAGCGAGGTGTGGAGATCCTCGGTGATCGTCCCGGTTGCGAATCCGCCGATTGCGTCGAGGGCCTCGCGGCGGACGACAGCGCAGCTCCCGCAGAAGAAGGCCGCATCCCAGCGGTCCTTGCCGGGCTGGATCACCCGGTAGAAGAGAGTCTGCTCGTGCCACACCTCCAGGCTCGCCCGCTTTCCGCGGTGCTGGAAGGAATCGACATTGTAGAAATCCTGGGGAGTCTGGACGAAGGCGATCCGGGGATCGCTGAAATAGCCGAGCGTCCGCTCGAGGAAGTCGGGCGAGGGCGCATGGTCGCAGTCGAAGATTGCGACATGCTCGCTCGTCGAGTGGCGGAGCGCATTGTTGAGGTTGCCGGCCTTGGCGTGAGTCCGTTCGGTCCGCTCGAGATAGGCAACCCCTAGCTCGGCTGCGAGCCTCTTCATCTCGTCCCTTGCGCCGTCGTCGAGAAGCCAGATGGTTCCGGCGTGCCGAACGGCCTTTGCCGCGAGCAAGGTGTTGCGCAGCATTTCGACGGGCTCGTTCCAGGTGGTGACGAAAATGTCGGCCGTTGCCCCGGGCGCGGGCGCCGGCGCTCGCCGGTCGATGAGGGTCCAGGTCGAGAAGATGTGAAGAGCGAGGCTGAAGATTCCGAACAGCTCGGCTGCAAGCAGGAGCGTTGAGAGCGTCGGAGAAGCGGGGTTCCAAAGGGGGATCCGGATGTAGAGATAGAGCAATGTGAGCAGCGCCCAGGCGGCAACGGCCGCGGTTCCGCGGCGGCCGAGGCCGTGCGAGCGGGTACGGGCCCCGAAACCTGCGTGCGACTGATCCATTCGATTGAAACCTCTGATCTGGAGCGTGCTTCTACGGGCCGTGCCGTTAAATTTCGGTTTAGAATGGCGCCGCCCCGGAGGAGGAGAGCGCTTGCGGTCCCGGCTGCTTCGGGGGAGGAGGCGGACCCGGCGGGGCGGCAGGTCCAGGCGCGCATCGCGGGGCGGCGGAAGGCAATCTTCCCTCTTCAATGCTCGGCAACGGCCGCTATTGGAGCAACTGGAAGCGGGTCGGTCCGCAAGCTGGAAATAGAGGTGGCGATTGGCTGATGCTGCTGGAGTGCGCCTGGAGCTGGGCGCCGAGGAAATGCGGGCGCTTGGAAATCAGGTCGTCGATCTGATCGTCGATCATTTCGCCGGAATTCACGACGAGAGGGTCGGCCGAAAGGCCGGGCGGGAACATCTCGAGGCGCTGCTTCGCGGCCCGGCTCCCGAGGAGCCCGGCAATCCGTCGGAGATTTTCGCTCCGCTCAGGGAGCAGCTGTTCGACAACATGCTGCACGTCGATCATCCGCGCTTCTTCGCCTTCGTGCCCGGACCCAATAATTTCGTGAGCGTGATGGCCGATGCGCTCGCGGCCGGCTTCAACACTTTCGCAGGCACCTGGTTCGCGGGCTCCGCGCCTGCGGAGATCGAGCTGATCGTGATCGACTGGCTTCGACAGATCTGCGGATTTCCGGACGGCTCGGGCGGCCTACTCGTCAGCGGCGGGTCGATGGCCAATCTCACCGGGATCGCCGTCGGTCGGCACGAAAAGCTCGGCGACGACCTCACCGACGCCGTCGCTTACGCCGGAGACCAGTGCCATTCCTCGGTTGCTCGAGCTCTTCGGGTGCTGGGGGTGAGACTCGACAATATCCGCTCGATCCCGTCCGATTGCGATTTCCGGATGCCTCTTGAAGCGCTCGAGAAGGCTGTGGCCGGCGACCGTGCCGCCGGGCTTCGGCCCTTCTGCGTCGTCGCCAATGCAGGAACCACCAATAGCGGAGCCGTCGACCCGCTGGTCGGGATCGCGGATCTGTGCAGGCGCGAGAATCTCTGGTTCCATATCGACGGAGCTTATGGAGCGCCGGCAATCCTTGCAGCGAAGGGCCGCGCTTGGCTCGACGGCCTCGAGCTTGCCGATTCGCTTTCCCTCGATCCGCACAAATGGCTGTTCCAGTCTTTCGAGACCGGCTGCGTTCTGGTCCGGGACCGGGCGCTTCTACTGCGCACCTTCCAGGTCATGCCCGAATATCTGCGTGACACCCATGGGGTGGCCGACGAGGTGAATTTCGGCAATTACGGAGTGCAGCTTACCCGGTCGTTCCGGGCGCTGAAATTATGGCTGTCGATCCGGACCTTCGGGCTTGCCAATTTCCGCAGCGCGATCGCCCGAGGGATCGAGATCGCCGAGCTTGCCCAGCGGGAGCTCGAAGCGACGGACGGCTGGGAAATCGTCACTCCGGCTCGTCTTGCGGTCGTCACCTTCCGCTTCGCTCCGCCTGGTCTCGACGGCTCCGCGGTCGACCTGCTCCAGGGCCGGATGGTCGAGGCGATGCTCGCCGATGGCTATGCGCTTGCGACCTCGACGGTGCTTGGCGGCCGGCCGGTGCTTCGCTTCTGCACGATCAATCCGCGCACGACCGACGAGGAAATTCGCGAGACCGTCCGGCGGATGACCGAAATGGGCCGCAGGCTCGCTGCCGCTTAGGGACCGGTCCTCAGGTCACTCACTCGAACCGCTTTGCCGGTCGACCGCTCGAGGCTCCCGGGCTCGCGCACATTCACCTCGACCGACAGGCCGACGACATTCTTGATGTGGTGACGAAGCTCGCTGGCGGCCGAGTTCGCGGTTCCGGCGAAGCCGGGCTTGCTCTCGACATGGATGGTGACGATGTCGAGCCGACCGGGACGAGTGAGCTCGACCCGGTAATGCGGTGCGAGGCCCTCGCAGCGCAGGATCTGCTCCTCGATCTGGCTCGGGAAGAGATTGACTCCGCGAACGATCATCATGTCGTCCGACCGGCCGGTGATCTTCGCCATCCGCCGCATTGCCCCATTGCTGCCCGGAAGGAGCCGGGTGAGGTCGCGCGTCCGGTAGCGGACGACCGGCATCGCCTCCTTGGTGAGCGAGGTGAAGACCAGCTCGCCCGGCTCCCCGTCGGGCAGGACCTCGCCGGTGGCGGGGTCGACGATCTCCGGATAGAAATGATCCTCCCAGATCGTCGGCCCGTCCTTGGTCGCCGCATATTCCTGGGCGACTCCCGGCCCCATCACTTCCGACAGGCCGTAAATGTCGACCGCGTCGATCGCGAAGGCACCCTCGATCTCGCGCCTGACCGCCTCGGTCCAGGGCTCCGCTCCGAAGATCCCGATCCGAAGGCTGGTCGATCTCGGATCGATTCCACGGCGGCGGAATTCGTCGAGCAGGCTCAGCATGTAGCTTGGAGTGACCATGATGATCTCGGGCTCGAAATCGAGGATCAGTTCGACCTGCCGCTCGGTCTGCCCGCCCGACATCGGGATCACCGTGCAGCCGAGAAGCTCGGCGCCATAATGCGCTCCGAGGCCGCCGGTGAAGAGTCCGTAGCCATAAGCGATATGGACCTTCATTCCGGGCCGGCCTCCGGCCGCCCTGATCGAGCGGGCGACGAGGCCGGCCCAGTTGGCGATATCGTTCCTGGTATAGCCGACGACGGTCGGCTTTCCGGTCGTCCCCGACGATGCGTGGATCCGGGCCACGCGGTCCATCGGCACCGAGAAGAAGCCGAACGGATAAGCGGCTCTCAGGTCTTCCTTGGCGGTGAAGGGAAAGTTGCCGAGATCGCCGAGCGTTCGAAGGGCGTCCGGGCCGATCCCGGCCTTCTCGCACTTGGCGCGATAGACAGGGTTGTTGGCGAAGATATGGGCGATGGTCGCCTTGAGCCGTTCCAGCTGGAGCGAGCGCAGCGATTCCTCGGTCAAAGTGGCGTCGGAGTCCATTTCCAGTCCGTTCATAGCCCTCGAGACCCTTCGTCGCCCGGTGCCGGCGACCGGCCGCAACTGCCCTTCATTACCAGAAGGGAGTCAAGGCCCGTCGAGGAAAAAGTGAACATGTTAAAGAATTGCTGGACGGGCGCAGCGGGCGGTCGCAAGATGAGGCTCGGCGGGGCGGCGAACGAATGGAGAGGGTTGTGGCCAAGCAATATGACCTGATCATCGGCGGCGAGAGGGTCGCCACGTCCGAGCATTTCGAGATCCGCGATCCCGGTACCGGCGACGTCGTCGGCCTATGCCCGGTCGCGACGAAGGAGGACCTCGACCGCGCGGTTGCTTCGGCACGCGAGGCCTACCGGACCTGGAGCAGGTCGGGCGACCAGGAGCGCAAGGAGGCGGTCGACCGGATTGCCGATTCGATCCATGCCAATATGGAAGAGCTCGCGCAGCTTCTCACGCTCGAGCAGGGCAAGCCGCTGAACGGCCTCGGATCGCGGTTCGAGCTTCATGGAGCGGAAGCCTGGGCCCGGCACACGGGCACTCTCGACCTTCCGGTCGAAGTGCTTCACGACGACGAGACGGGCAGGGTCGAGCTCCATCGAAAGCCGCTCGGGGTCGTCGGCTCGATCACTCCGTGGAACTTCCCGATCCTGATCGCGATCTGGCACGTCGTTCCGGCGATCCGCGCCGGCAATACGGTCGTCATCAAGCCGTCGCCCTATACGCCGCTAAGCACGATCCGGATGGTCGAGATCCTGAACGATGTGCTTCCCGAAGGCATTCTCAACGTCGTCGCCGGGCGCGACGATCTCGGCCAGATGATGACTTCCCATCCGGACATCCAGAAGATCGTCTTCACCGGCTCCTGCGCGACCGGCAGGAAGGTGATGCAGAGCGCATCGGAAACGCTCAAGCGAGTGACCCTCGAGCTTGGCGGCAACGACGCCGGGATCGTCCTTCCCGACGCCGACCCGAAGGCGATCGCTGAACGATTGTTCTGGGGCGCCTTCATCAACAATGGCCAGACCTGCGCGGCGCTCAAGCGGCTGTATGTGCCTGGGAATATCTACGACGAGCTGTGCGAAGCGCTTGTCGACTATGCCGGGACAGTGAGGGTCGGCCATGGTCTCGACGAGGGCAGCATACTCGGGCCGATCCAGAACAGGATGCAATATGACAAGGTCGTCGACCTCGTCGAGGATGCGAAGCGCAGCGGCGCCCGGATCCTGTGCGGCGGAAAGGCGTCCGAAGGGCCGGGCTATTTCTATCCGGTGACGATCGTCGCCGATGCGACCGACGGCATGCGGATCGTCGACGAGGAGCAGTTCGGCCCCGTTCTCCCGATCATCCGCTATACCGATCTCGAGGATGCGATCGAGCAAGCGAACGGGCTCGACGTCGGCCTTGGCGGCTCGGCCTGGTCGTCGGACGTGGACAAAGCGAAGGCCGTCGCCGCCCGCCTCGAATGCGGAACCGCCTGGGTCAACAATCATGGCGCGATCAAGCCCTTCGCTCCGTTCGGCGGAGTCAAGGGCTCGGGGCTCGGAGTCGAGTTCGGCGACCTGGGCCTCAAGGAATATACGTCGGTCCAGGTCGTCCATCAGTGAGACGCTGCAGCTGATCTCGACATCAGCTCCAGAGTGTCGAGGAAGATCCGCACCTTGACCGGCATCAGGCGCCGGGCCGGAAGAAGCGCATAGACTCGAAGCGGCGCGCACTCATAGTCGGCAAGGATTCGCTCGAGGCGGCCATCGGCGACCGCCGGCTCGCAATAGCTTGCGGTGATCCGGGCCACTCCTAGCCCCTCGAGCGCGGCCTGGAGCCGGATTCCAGCGTTCGAGCTTCGCAGCCGGGGCCCGGCGACCGGGATCGAATGCTTCCCGCCCGCCGAATCGGTAAAGTCCCAGCCGGTGTCCGAGGCGGCAGCGAGCAGCGGCAGGCCCTTGAGGCCGTAGGGCGTTTGCGGCCGCTCGATCGCCTCGAGCATGGCCGGCGAGGCGAACAGGCCGCGCTCGAGCGAAAATACCCGGCGAACGGCGCCGCTGGTCGACGGAAGCTCCCGGTCCACCATCGTGAAGACGATGTCATATTGCTGGTCGAACAGGTTCACCGGCTGGTGTTCGACGTCGATGTCGACTTCGAGCTGGGGATGCTCGCCGAGAATCGCGCAGGCGACTGCGCCGAGATGATGGGCTCCGAACTCATAAGGGGCGGCGATCCGCAGGCGACCGCTGACCGACCGGCCCTTGGCTGCGGCATTGCCGAGCGCCTCGCGCAAATGGCCGAACAATGGAGACATTTCTCGGTAGAGCGATTCTCCGGCTTCGGTCAGCCTCAGGCGCCGGGTCGTCCGCTCGATCATCCTTCCGCCGAGACTCGCTTCGAGCCTTGCCACCGAGGCGCTGACGCTCGATTTGGGCCGGCGCAGCGCCCGGGCGGCGCCGCTGAAGCTGCCGTGGTCGATCACGTGGCAGAAGATGTCGATATCTTCCCAGTCCATCGTCCATATGGATGGACAATCTTTCCAGAAAAGCCAGCTAAATTTGTGCGCTCGGCTGGGCTAAGACCCAGTCGGCGCAATGGCGGCGGCCCGCGCCGGCCGCGGGACGGGAGAGGATCGATGTTCTTCAGGAACTGCTGGTATGTCGGCGGCTGGGACCATGAGGTCATGGACGGCAGGCTCCTCGAGCGGCGGCTCCTTGGCCAGCCCGTCGTCTTCTACCGTGGAGAAAGCGGACAGATCGTCGCTCTGGACAATCGCTGCTGCCATCGCGGTGCCAAGCTGTCGCAGGGCCGGATCGAGGGCGATTGCGTGCGCTGCATGTATCACGGGCTGAAGTTCGATCCGTCGGGCAAATGCGTCCAGATCCCCGGCCAGGACCGGATCCCGCCGCAGCTTGGGGTGAAGAGCTATCCGGTCGTCGAGAAGCAGCATCTGCTGTGGATATGGATGGGCGATCCGGCGCTCGCCGACCCGTCGGCGATCCTCGACGTTCCTTATCTCGAGGATCCGGCCTGGAAGGGAATCCCGGCCTATCTCCATTATGATGCCAATTATCTGCTGATCGTCGACAATCTGAGCGACTTCAACCACCTTGCGTTCGTCCACACCAACACGCTCGGCGGCTCGGAGGATTATGCCTATGTGTCGAAGCCGAACCCGATCGAGCGGCTGCCCGACGGCTTCCGGGTCGTTCGCTGGCACATGGACAGCGATCCGCCGCCCTTCCTTCGAAAGGTGATCCCCGACAAGACCGACAGGGTCGACCGGCGAAACATCGCCCGGATGCTGGTCCCGGGAATTTTCATGATGGAGACGCTGTTCGCGCCCGCCGGGAAAGGCGCCGAGAAAGGCGAGCTGGTCGAGGGCAGCCGGGAATTTCGCAACTGCCAGTTCATGACTCCGGAAACGGAGCGGACGACTCACTTCTTCTGGAACTATCTCAACGATTTCGAAGGCGCCGATTATACCGTCTCGATGTCGCTTCTCGAGAGCCTCATCGAAGGCTTCATGGAGGACAAGGAGATCATCGAGGAGCAGCAGAAGATGCTCGACGCCGATCCAAGCTTCAAGCTCGTTGCGGTGGCCGCGGACGTGGCTCTGTCTCACTTCCGCTACACGATGGACAAGCTGATCCAGGCCGAACAGGCAGGGCAGCCGCCGCTCCAGGTCGCGCCGGAGCTGGCGCCGGCGATCGCTGCGGAATGATCGCCGCTTGAGATCCGTGCAATCGTCCCGATTGGTGCGTTCGTGACGGGCGAAGCGCAGCTTCTGACCGTCGAGGTCGTCGACGTCCGCGCCGAGGCGTGCGACGTGATGACTCTCGAATTGCGGGCCGCCGGCGGCGGCCAGCTGCCGCCGTTCGATCCCGGCGCTCATATCGACGTGCACCTGCCCAACGGGCTTTTGCGCCATTATTCGCTGACCAACGACTGGCGCGAGCGCGACCGTTATGTGATCGGAGTCGGCCGGGCGGCGGACAGCCGCGGCGGATCGGCGTTCGTCCACTCCAGCATCCGCAAGGGGATGCAGCTCAAGATCGGCGCTCCAAGGAACAATTTCCCGATCGATCCCGGCGCCGGGCGCTTCTTGTTCATCGCCGGTGGAATCGGGATCACGCCGATCGTTGCGATGATCCGCTGGTGCGTCGCGATGCAGAAGCCGTGGCGCCTGGTCTATGCGGCTCGAAGCCGCCAGCGCGCAGCTTTCTACGAGCAGGTTCGGGCGATCGCCGGGGAGTCGGCGCAATTCCATTTCGACGACGAGCGCGGCGGACTGGTCGATGCAGCCCAGGCGGTCGCTGGCTGGACCGGGGAAGAGCGAATCTATTGCTGCGGTCCGGCGCCGCTGATGGCGGCGGTCAGGTCGGCAACGGCGAATCTGCCCGGCGGAACCGTTCGCTTTGAAGTCTTCACCGCCCCCGAACCCGATCCGGAGCAGGAATCGGATTCCTTCTCGGTCAGGCTCGAGCGGAGCGGCTCCGAGTTCCTGGTTCCGGCGGGCAAGTCGATCCTTGAAGTTCTCGAGGAGAATGGGATCGAGGTGCCTTTCTCCTGCCGGGAAGGATTGTGCGGGACTTGCGTCACGCCCGTCTGCTCGGGCGAGCCCGATCACCGCGATTATGTGCTGACCGACGAGGAGCGCTCGTCCGGCAAGCTGATGACCATCTGCTGCTCGCGCTCGAAATCCCCTTCGCTGACGCTCGACCTCTAGGCTCGAAGCGACGGGTCCCAGCGGACTCGCAATGCCGCTTCCCGAGTACAATTTAACATGTTAAGCAGATGCATTCCCGCGCCGAGAAAAAGCGGTCCGGGAGGTGAGAGGGGGGAATGCAAATGCTCAATGCCCGGGCTTCTGTCCTGTACGTCACGACGGCTCTGACTTGCCTTGCCGCTGCCGCTCCTGCGCTTGCGCAGCAACCGGCGGCCGGGGACCCGCAATCCGCGTCCAATCCCGAAGCGCCCGGTTCAGCGGCAGGCTCGAGCGCCCAGGGCGCGCAGGCCGCCGCTGGCCAGAGCGTGTTCGGCGACATCGTCGTCACTGCGCAGAAAAGGCGCGAGAAGATCCAGGATGTCGGGATCTCGATCACCGCTCTTTCGGGCGACACGATCAAGGCCCTGAATCTCACCAACATGCAGCAGATCAGCCAGCAGGTGCCGAACCTTCAGGTCTCGACCTGGACTCCGGCCTTCACCACCTTCAACCTGCGCGGGATCTCGCAGAACAATTTCCAGGACAATCTCGAGGCGCCGGTCGCCGTCTATATGGACGACGTCTACGTCGGCAGCATGAACGCGCTCGGGCTTCCGATCTTCGACATCGAGCGGATCGAGGTGCTTCGCGGCCCCCAGGGCACCTTGTTCGGCCGCAACGCAACGGGCGGCCTCATCCAGTTCATCAGCAACAGCGCCGACGAGACCCGGCTGAACGGCTATGTCGAGGGCGAGGTCGCGGACTTCGGGACACGCAAGCTCGAAGGCGCGATCGGCGGGGAGCTGACGCCCGGAGTTCGCGCCCGCCTCGCCGGCTTCTACCTCAAGTCGACCGGCTGGATGAAGGCCGGCTTCAACCCGATCCTCGGGCGCAAGGCACTGGGCCGGACCAGCCAGGGCGCGGACGGATATGCGGTGCGCGCCAATGTCCAGGCCGACCTCACTCCCGACACATTGCTGAGCGTCACCGGTTTCTATTCGAAGGACAATGACGTTCCGACCGGCCAATATGTCGTTCGCTTCGCCGAAGCCGATCCCGGCACCGGGCTTGGAATCAATCCGAGCGCGCCGATCACCGGAAGCGTCTTCAAGCATGCCTCGGACCAGGACACGGGCTTCAACCGCAAGGTCTGGTCGACGACCGCGAAGCTCACTCACCGGATTTCCGACAATGTCGATTTCACCTACATCGGCAATTACAGCTCGCTCGACAAGAATTACATCGAGGACGCCGGCGGCGGGCTCTTCTTCTTCCCCTTCCAGACCATCGCCCATCACCGGCAATGGTCGCAAGAGGCCCGGCTTTCCGGACATTCGCGGCGGGTCCGGTGGCAGGCCGGAGTCTATCTCCTCGACATGGATTTCAACGGGGAGTTCGACGCCTCGGGCGGGGTGATCACCGGGTCGCCGGAAGGCCGGATCCAGGGCCTTACCGACCTCACGTCCAAGAACTGGTCGGTCTTCGGCCAGGGCGAATATGATTTCACTTCGAAGCTCACCGGAATCGTCGGCCTGCGCTGGTCGCAGGACCACAAGAAGATCAGGTTCACAACGCTCGGCTTCAACATGGAAGACCAGGGCATCCCCAATGGCGCAGTGATCTTCGACTATGCCCAGCAGATCGCAGCCAACCCGCAGTTCGCCGGCGACGACAGGATCAGCTACGGGGACGTGGCGGCCCGCGCCCAGCTCAATTACAAGCCGAACCGCGACCTCTTATTCTATCTGTCCTACAATCGCGGGATCAAGGGCGGGAACTGGTCGCCCTCGCCGACCGTGACTCTCGCCGACTTCCGCCACAGGAATGAGGTGCTCGACTCCTACGAGATCGGGATGAAATCGACCATCGCTCCGGGCACTCGCCTCAACATGGCGGCCTTTTATTATGATTATCACGATTACCAGGCCTTCTCGCTCACCAACCTGCAGCCGCAGGTGACGAACTCCGACGCGACCGTGAAGGGGGCCGAGATCGAGCTTTACAGCCGGCCGCTTCGCAACCTCGATGTCGCTCTTGGTGCAGCCTTCCTCGACTCCAACGTCGATTTCGTCCCGGCGGTCTTTCCCGGGACCGGGACCAGCGACGCCGAGCTTCCGCAGGCGCCGCATGTCAGCCTCAACGCGCTCGGGCGCTACAGCGTGCCGCTCGGCTTCGGGTCGCTCGCCTTCCAGGTCGACGGTCGCTATTCGAGCAGGCACTTCCTCGAAGGGACCAACTCGCAGGTCTCGTTCCAGAAGGGCTATTTCGTCGGCAATGCGTCCATTTCGCTCGGCTCTTCCGAGGATCGCTGGCGCGGGACTTTGTGGGTGAAGAATTTCACCAACTCGAAATATAAGGTCTACGATCTCGACCTCGGGCTGGCCGGCTTCGTCGAGCAGATGTACGCGCCCCCGCGCCAGTTCGGAGCGACTCTCAACTTCCGTTTCTGAAGGCTTTCGGAGAGGGCGGGGGAATGCCTCCGCCCTCTTTTCTAATGCGGGTCAGGCGGGGGTGCCGGGGTCGTTCCCGTTCAGCCTGGTCGTGACCTGGCTGAGCAGCTCGTAGAGCTCCTGGATCTCGCTCTCGCCGATGATCTTCGTGATCCGGCCATATTCGGCCTCGTTCTTCGGGGCGAGGCTGTGGAACAATTGCCTCGCTTTCGGGGTCAGGGCGATGAAGGCCCGGCGCTGGTCGGAATCCGACCGGCTTCGGGTGACAAGCTCGCGCGCCTGCAGATTCTTGATCGTTCGAGTCGCGCTCGGCTTGAGGATGAACACCCGCTCGGCGAGCTCGCCGATCTCGATATGGTCGACCTCGATCAGGGCCCGGATGATCCGCCATTCCTGCTCGTTGAGGCCGTGCGCCCGAAGGACCCGGCGGAATCCGCGCATCACCGCTTCGCGGGCTCGAAGCAGCGCCATCGGAAGCGATCGCTCGAAAGGCCGCATCCGGCTGTAGTCGCGAGCCTTGTCGGGCGACGGGCTGTCAGCCATCGACGATTGTGTTGCGCAGGGTTCCGATCATAAGCGACGACACCTCTACACTGTCTCCAGGCTTGAGGAACCTCGGCGGGTCGAACCTTGCGCCGGCCCCGGTGGGAGTTCCGGTCGAGATGATATCGCCCGGCTTCAGCGTCGTGAAGGCCGATATATATTCGATCAGCCGGGCAAATCCGAAGATCATGTTGGCGCTGCTGTCGTCCTGGCGAAGCTCGCCATTGACCCTTGTCTGGAGGACGAGATCGCCAGGATCGCCGATCTCGTCGGCGCTCACCATCCACGGTCCGATTGCCCCGCTCGAATCGAAATTCTTGCCCTGGGTGACGTTGAACTTGGCATGCCGGACCCAGTCGCGAACGGTGCCTTCGTTGACGAGGGTCAGCCCGGCGACATGCTCGAGGGCGCGGTCCGCCGGGATCCGCCGCCCAGGCTTGCCGACAATGATCGCGATCTCGCCTTCATAGTCGAGCTGCTCGCTCTCTTTGGGACGGACGAGCGGGCAGTCATGGCCCGTGAAGGAGGTCGGCGCTCGAATGAACAGGCTCGGAAATTTCGGCGCGTCGCTTCCGTCCCGATATTCCGAATTGCGGTCCGGGTAGTTCACTCCGACGCAGATGATCTTCTCGGGATCGGTGAGCAAAGGCGCGAATCGGATCTCGCCGGGCCCGATGTCGGGCGTCCGCCCGGCGGCGAAGTCGGCAAGCCGATCGAGCCCGTCCGGACTGAGGAATGGGTGGATCGAGCCATGGCCGGTGCCGACCAGAGCGCTTGCGTCGACCGCGCCCTTTCCGGCGGCGATCGCCCAGACGGGCCCGCCCTCGCCAATCAGTCTTGCAAGCTTCACGCGGCGGCGGCTTTGAGAAGGCCGGCGCGCTCGAGCACCGAGTCGAGCCGCCGCTCGAGATCCTCGGTCGCAGGCGCCATCGGAAGCCGGTGCTCATTGTCGGGAATGATCCCGAGCCGCTTCATCATATATTTGATCGGTATCGGGTTGGTGTCGAAGAAGATCGCCTGGTTGATCTCGAGGAGATGCTCGTGGAGCGATCGGGCGGCCGGGATGTCGCTTGCCCAGACTGAATCGCACAGCCGGGCGAGGACGTCGGGCCTGAGGTTTCCGACCGCGTTCATCAGCCCGCAGGCGCCGACCGCCATCATCGGGAAGGACAGGTCCTCAAGGCCGACGAAGATCCGGAAGTCATGGCCCAGGCCAGTCAGGCACTCGGTGACGAATCCGAGATCATTGGCCGCATGCTTCATCCCGACGAAGGTCGGCGAACGCTCCCGAAGCGTCTTCAAGGTGTCGAGAGTCACCGACACAGCGGTCCGTCCCGGGATGTGATAGACCATCCACGGGCGATCGCTTCGGCTCGCGAGATGCAGATAATAATCGATTAGCCCGCGCTGCGGCGGCTTGGAATAATAAGGCGTGACGATCAGCAAGGCGTCGGCGCCGGCGCGGACCGCATGGTCCGTCAGGACCTCCGTTTCGGCGAGCGACTGCGAACCGGTGGCAGCGACGACCGGGACCCGGCCGGCAGCGGCCCCGATCGCGACGTCGACGAGGCGGTTGCGCTCGTCCGCCGTGAGCGAGGCCGGTTCGGAGGTCGTCCCATTGACGAGGATTCCGTGCGAGCCCTCATTGATCTGGAACTCGACCATCGCCGCATAAGCGTCATAGTCGACCTTGCCGCTCCGGAACGGCGTGATGAGGGGTGGGATCGAGCCTCTCAGGCGACTGATATCCACCGATCCCTCCCTTGCACGTCGAGTGTTGCGTTGATATTTAACATGTTAATCAGAGGGGTCGTCCGAGGTCAATGCCGCATCTCAACATCGAATATTCCGCAAATCTCGAGAGCGCCCTGGACATACAGGCTCTCGTCGACCGAATCCATGAAACCGCGCTCGAGACCGGAGTCTTTCCGCTTGGCGGGGTTCGGACCCGCGCCGAGGCGCGCTCTTGTTACCGCATAGCAAACGGCGATCCGAGCGCGGGCTATATCCACATGATCGTTCGAATCGGGTCGGGCCGCGAGTTCGAGACACGGCGCGCCGCCGGCGACAGGATCTTCGAGGCGCTCTGCGATTTCACCAGGGAGCTTTTCGACTCCCGGCCGCTGGCCTTGTCGTTCGAGCTCCACGAAATCCCTCCCGACATGGCCTGGCGAAAGAACAACCTGCACGATCTGCTCAGGAAGGAATCCGAATGAACCGGCCGGACCAGGTTTCAGCAGCCGCGGCTTCCAATCGGGCGAAGGCCTTCGCCTATCTGGAGCGACTGACTGCCGGGCCGCTCGGCCATTTCATCGACGGCGAGGCGACGGCGGGCGAGGGCGGGCAGCAGTTCGACGTCTTCGATCCGACCACAGGCGCGGTCCTCGGCCAGGCGATCGCCGGGACGCAGAAGGACATCGACGTCGCCGCCCGCGCCGCCGAGCGGGCCTTTCCCGAATGGTCGGGAACGAGCGGCCCGGAACGCCGCGAGCTGCTCCACGCGATCGCCGCAGCGATCGAATCGAGGGCGGAGGAAATCGCGTTCGTCGAATCGCTCGACACCGGCCAGCCGCTTCGATTCATGAGCAAGGCGGCGCTTCGCGGGGCCGAGAATTTCCGTTTCTATGCCGATCGCGCTCCCGATGCCCGAAACGGCCTGTCGATTCCGACCGAAACCCACATCAATTATACGATCCGCCAGCCGATCGGCCCGGTCGGGGTGATCACTCCGTGGAACACGCCCTTCATGCTCTCGACCTGGAAGATCGCCCCGGCGCTCGCGGCCGGCTGCACGGTCGTCCACAAGCCGGCGGAATGGAGCCCCTACAGCGCCCGGCTCCTCGTCGAGATCGCTCATGAGGCGGGCCTTCCGCCGGGGGTCTTCAACCTCGTCAACGGCCTCGGCGAAGAGGCCGGGCGGGCGCTCACCGAGCATCGGGCAATCCGGGCAGTCGCCTTCGTCGGGGAGTCGAAGACGGGGAGCGCGATCATGCGCCAGGGCTCCGAGACCCTCAAGCGGGTGCATTTCGAGCTTGGCGGCAAGAATCCGGTCATCGTCTTCGACGATGCCGATCTCGACCGGGCGCTCGATGCGGTCATCTTCATGATCTACAGCCTCAACGGCCAGCGCTGCACCTCGTCGAGCCGATTGCTCGTCGATGCGCGGATCCATGACGAATTCGTCGCCAGGGTCGCCGAGCGCGTTGGAAGGCTCAAGGTCGGGGACCCGCTCGACCCCGAAACCGAGGTCGGGCCGCTGATCCACAGCCGGCATCTCGAGAAGGTCCTGGACTATATGCGAATCGCATCGGGCGAGGGCGCGACGATCAGCTGCGGGGGTGCCCGTCACGGTTCTGGCGGCTATTTCATCGAGCCGACGCTCTTCTCGGGCGCCGCCCAGGCCATGCGGATCGCCAAGGAGGAGATCTTCGGACCGGTTTTGACCGTCATTCCGTTCCACAACGAAGCGGATGCGATCGCCAAGGCCAATGCCGTCGACTACGGCCTTGCCGGCTATTTGTGGACTTCGGATTCGGGCCGCGCCCATCGCGTCGCGCAGGCGCTCGAGGCGGGCATGGTGTGGGTCAATTCCGAAAATGTCCGGCACCTGGCGACTCCGTTCGGTGGGATGAAGGCAAGCGGAATCGGCCGCGACGGCGGCGACTACAGTTTCGACTTCTACATGGAGACGAAGAACATCGCGGTCGCTCTTGGCGACCACAGGATTCCAAGGCTCGGCGCCTAGGCGGCCCCGGCCGCGCTTTCCGCTCCGGTTTCCATCACCGCTGCAAAGCCGCTGGTCGCGAAGATCGGGATCGGCTCGCAGAACCACAGCTCGCCGGTGCGGCCCTTGCAGGCGCCTGCGACACTGACGAGCGTTCGGATCTCGAACCCGCCCTGGCCGGCGTCGCGAAGGGTTTCCTCGTCGCCATAGGATGTCAGCGAATCGCGGTCGTTGCGAAGCCAGCGGTCGAGGAAGGCGCGGTCCCACGCCTCGTTGATCTTCCCCGAATTGGGGGTCGCCGGCCAGTGCGAGATTCCGCCCGTTCCGACGATCGCCACCCTTTCGGGCACGCTTGCGCAGGCTTCGCCGAGCGCGATCCCGAATTCATAGGCGCGGTGAAGCGGGGTCAGCGGCGGACCCTGGCAGTTGATGTTGACCGGAATGACCGGGAGGTCGAACTTCGGGGTGAGGAAATTCAGCGGGACCATGATCCCATGGTCGAACTTCCACTCCTCGGCATAAGCGACGTCCACCCGGTCGATGACCTTGTCGATGATCCGCCTCGAGAGGCCGGGAGCGCCCGGGATTGTCCGCCTCGCGATCCTTAGCCAGTCGGGGTCCTCGACCGGCCCTTCATAATCCTCCGCCATTCCGATGCAGTAGGCCGGCATGTTGTTCATGAAGAAATTGGCGAAATGCTCGGCGGCGACGACGATGATCGCGTCGGGGCGGCTGTCCTCGAGCCTTGCCCGCAATCGATCGAGCGTTGCAAAGAAGGGATCGCGAACGGCGGGATCGGCGCGCTCGGCGCGCGCCGTCATTCCCGGCCCGTGGCTCATGATCGCTGCGAACACCAGGCTCATATCGCGCCCCCCTTGCCGCCGTCCACGGCCGCATAGATTCCGCCCTGCACCTGGCCGTGCTCGGCAAGCGCGTCCTTCATCGCCTGGATATAATCGTCCCACTCGAGCCCTCGCCAGGCCGCGAAATGCATGAGGATCTGGCCGTTGACCCCGAGGATGTAGAGCTTTCCGATATCGTCGCTTCGAAGCGCCTGGATTTCCTCGTCGCTGAGCCGGTAGCGGGCGAGGACCGAATCGCGGCCGGCGGAGAAGGCCGCCTGCACCGCCGGGTCCCGGTTCAGCTCGTAAAGCAGTTTCTGGAGTGCATAGAGCGACATGTCCGTGCAATCCTAGGGCGCGGCTTGCCCGCCATCAAGTTAACCTGTTAAACAAATCGTGCGGGGGGTTCCGCGCCAAAGGAGGGGCTGATGGTGACTCGGTGGATATGTTCGGCGCTGGCGTTGACGATCGCTGCGACCGGCCCGGCTCGTGCGCAGGAGGCGCCGGGCGATCCTCTCGATGCACTCACCGCCGGCGAGATCGACCGGACGGTCGAGATCCTGACCGCCGCGAAAAAGGTCGATTCGGCCACTCGCTACCCGACCATCACCCTCCAGGAGAATCCGAAGGAGTCGATCCTTGCCTGGAAGCCGGGCCAGCCGTTCGAGCGCCTCGCCCGGGCGACTTATCTTCGGGGCTCCGCGATCCACGAGGCGGTCGTCGACCTGACATCCGGGCGAGTCGTTTCCGACGAGGAGGTGAAGGACCACCAGTCGCTGATCCTGTTCGAGGAGTTCCTCGGCGCCAGCGAGATCGTCAAGAAGGACCCGCGCTGGCAGGCGGCGATGCGCAAGCGCGGCTACACCAGTTACGACAAGATCGTCTGCGCTCCGCTCACGGTCGGGCCGGTGATCGACGAGCGCTATCGCGGGCTTCGGCTCCTCAACGTCCCCTGTTTCGACACTGCAGGCGCGGTCAATCATATCTACGGCCGCCCCATCGAGAATGTCCTCGCGGTCGTCGATGTCCGCAACGCCAGGGTGCTGGACGTCATCGACCTCGGGGTGGTCCCGGTCCCGGTCGAGGTGCCGTCGAGCGCTTACGACCCGGCGACGAGCACCCGCCGCGATATCAAGCCGGTCCAGATCGTCTCTCCCCAAGGCGACAATTTCAGGATCGACGGTTCGACGATCGACTGGGACAAATGGAGCTTTCACCTGCGCGTCGACAAGCGCGTCGGCCCGATCATCTCGCGCGTGACCTATCGCGACGGCGACCGAGTCCGGCAGGTCGCCTATCAGATGAACACGTCCGAGATGTTCGTGCCTTACATGGAGCCGAGCAGGACCTGGGCGTACCGGGCCTATATGGACATCGGCGAATATGGCTTCGGTGCGCTGTCCTCGCCGCTCAAGCCGGGCTCAGACTGTCCGGTCAATGCCAGGTTCCTCGACGCGACCATCTCCGACGACCATGGAAAGCCGCTGACCCTCAAGAATGTCGTCTGCGTGTTCGAGCGCGACACTGGCGAGCCGCTCTGGCGGCATTATGAGGTGTTCACCGGGTCGCACGAAAGCCGCCCCAATGTGGAGCTGGTTGTCCGGATGGCTCCGGAAGTCGGCAATTATGATTATCTGCTCGATTTTGCGTTCAACCGCCGGGGCGAGATCGAGGTTCGTGTCGGCGCTTATGGGATCGATGCAACGAAAGCGGTTGCCGCCAGGAGTATGCAGGATGCGACCGCCAAGGAAGATACTGCTTATGGCACCCTGATCGCTCCCAATCTGGTTGGAGTGAACCATGATCATTTCATGAGCTTCAGGATCGATCTCGACGTCGACGGGCAGAACAATCGAATGGTCGTCGACCGCTTCGTTCCCAGGACCCTGGCGAACAATCCCTTGCGCCGGAGCCTGTGGCAGGTCGAGCGCTCGGTGGTCGACACCGAGCAGGCGTTCCAGCCGATGCACGAATCCGCCTGGTACCGGTTCGAAAGCGACCATCGGCTGAATGCGATGGGCAATCCGACCAGCTTCCAGCTCGTGCCCGGCCATTCCGACATCTCCATCCTTGGCGATGACGAGCCGCAGCAGCAAAGGGCGGCTTTCTCGGGCGCGTCCTTCTGGGTGACCCGCTACCACCCGAACGAGCAATATGCGGCCGGAGTCTATCCGAACCAGAACCGCAAGGTGGAGGGGCTTCCGGTGTTCATCGGCAATCACGAGTCGATCAGGAACCAGGACCTGGTCCTCTGGTATACGATCGGCTTTCGCCACCAGACCCGTGCCGAGGATTGGCCGGTGATGCCCGGAATGTGGCACTCGTTCAAATTGCGCCCGTTCAATTTCTTCGACCGCAATCCCGGGATGGACGTTCCGCCGCCAGGCGATCCAGCTTCGAAAATGTGAGTATCCGACGCACTGGAACCATCGCGTTCGGGGTTGGCTGTTGATTCCGGGCTCGTCCGGTCTGGAAAAATCGGCCCGCTGGTTCGGCGCACCGGGGATCGCCGGGGGCAATGGCAACGCCATGGTCCTGATCACGCCGCCCCCGGTCGGAGCCGACACGCATCCCAGACAGGCCGAGAAGCAGATGGGTGAGGCCACGGCTCTGAAGGCTGCCTTCGAGCGGTGGGGTGCACACTGCTTTCACTGTAAAGACTGGATTCCGCCTCAGCCGCTTTCACAGCAGTGCACGAGAGACCACCTGCGTTCGCGAAAGGATGGCGGCGGGGACTTTCTGCACAACCTGGTTTTTGCCTGTGGGCCGTGCAACCGGGCCAAAGGCGGAGCGAACCTGATCAGCTTTCGGGCCGAGCTGGGCGTGGAGTATGTGGCCGCGTTAGAGGCCCACCTCACGAAGTGCATTCAAGCGGGCTGCCGCTAGCCCATAATGAAAGCCGTGGCGGCAGCTTTGGGTGGGAAGCTGACATAAGGAACAGGCGCGCGAAGCCACTCTGCACAGTATTTAGATCGTCGTCTGTTGGCAAAGACGCTGGACATAATCCTGCCGCGATGGGCCCGGAGCAACTCCAAGCGCCTTTGCGCGCTTG
>Ga0207657_10001822_pt1 | contig 22989 bp, 19 predicted proteins | sample KBSC33metaG_FD_184316 | JGI IMG/M metagenome (GOLD analysis project Ga0207657, IMG submission 184316) | Corn rhizosphere microbial communities from Kellogg Biological Station, Michigan, USA - KBS C3-3 metaG (SPAdes) (version 2) | ecosystem: Host-associated > Plants > Roots > Rhizosphere > Soil ... | reverse complement strand
AGGGCGATCTTCTAGCGTAAACGGAGAACGAAAAAACGGGTTTCGATCAAACCAATGCTTCTGCAGAAGATTACGCAGCCCGCCATCGGGAAAGTTTAAAAAAACCACATCCTGCTTGTTCATTCCTAAAACTCGTAGCGCCTGACGCGCCTCCCTTTTGCGCAGCTTTCCATAGTTGCGATAATCCTGGGCATTCGGACGGCTTATCTGGGTTTCCTTTTCGACCCCTTCAGGAAAACCGTCGCCGCTGGTCATAAACACAACTTTGACCGATCCCCCAAGCCTGAGCACTCGCTGGATGAGCCCTCCGGCCGCTAGCGTCTCATCGTCCGGATGCGGAGACACGACCATGAGTCGGGTGTTCTTAGTTAGAAATGGCTCAAGATGCTGTGGCGTGTCTATTCCGTACGCGTAACGAGTTACGAACGCTATACAGATAATAACGCTGAGCAATATCTTTGCACTGGATTCGACGACAGGCCTCTCATCTGTTGATTTTGCCTCTGAATCTATTCGATAGCTTTCAGCGTGTAAATGCTTCGTCCGACTCGGCTCCATTGCGGGGTTTCCACTCCAGTGAGTAATATTCACCGCGGTCGCGCGCCCAGGGATCGAAGGCATCGATCACCGGCGCAAGCTCCCGGCGAAGCTCTGGAATCGTTCGCATCAGCACCCGTTTCAGCGGCATGACTTCGATTTGATGGCCGTTCGGCAGGCCGTTTTCGATCATCTTTTCCGGCCCATTGTTCAACACCCACTCATATCCGAGTTGCGTGTAAAACTCCGGACGAAAGCTGGACGTAAAGAAACGATCGCTAAAAAGACGGCGCGATGCATTGAGGATAAACACCTGGAACTGTGTTTCCGAAATCGCGAATCCATGCGGCCGGGCAAATTCGGCGAGCATGCCGATGACGACATCCACATCTTCGATGTTGTCCACCATGCTGCCATTCGTATGTCCCAAACAGTCGTTGATCAGCGTCCCATCATCGTTCGTTTGAGCTTTAGTGATCACTTTGGCGGCGTCGCAGCGGTGTTGGCCGTAACTCTCACGCACAATCCCGATGAGCCGGCGCTGCTCAGCGAGCTCGGCGGAATCCTTGGGCAGATGGGGGTCGGCAAAATCGTCAAAGCTGGTCAACTGTTTGAGACCGTACTGGCGGCGAAATTCGTTGAACCGGGGTATGCCGCGCTCGCGATCGCGCACTAGGTCGAGAGCGAGAACGTCGACCTTGCCGCTGCCGCCGGGCAAACGCGGCATCGACAAGTTCTGCAAAAAAAGCGGACTGTTCTGCAAGGTCAAAGCTCCCAATCTTTGGCGCCCCATCGAAAGACCCCAGTTTGCGAGTCCTCCCTTGCGCAGCGCCCCGGTTGCCTTGCCACGAACCGTTTCGAGCAAGGAAATTTTCCCGCTGATCACGTTAGGATCGCCGTTGAGATCGCGAAGTTCGATGAGGTCGGGCAGCATCGAGTGAAGCCGATAAACGCTGACAAATTCCTCGGGAAAATTGAATGGAGAACCAAAATGGTTGATGCCGCCGTTCACATGATCCGGGTTGGACAAGTCCCACAGGTCTTCTTTTGCAGGATCGAATGCGGCGAAAATCGGTTCATCTGCATAAACGTGATTGCCTAAACCAAAAATCCCGGAACCGGAGGCGAATACGGAATACCACTGGGTGGCTTCCTTGACGTCTCTCGACGGGCCGAAGTTCTGGACAACAATTTTTTCCAAGGCTTCGCGCGCCTGAGGAAAATCCTTCAGCAAGCCGTGCCAGTTGGCGTTCAGGCCCAAGAACAAGGGCTCGTTGTAGAGCAATTGTGGCGTCCACTCGGTGGTATGAATCTTGGCGATCTCCGCCGCCACCACCAAACGCGCAGCTTCAAACAATTCGTCGGCGGTCACATCTTTGTACTCGATGATGCGCGACGGAGTAGCCGGATTTCGTAGACCAGAGTCTGCGTCCGGTGTTTGAGCGGCGCGCTCACGAAAGGCGTCGACGAATAGATTATGCTCTCGTGCGAAAACATTATGGAAGAAGCTCAGACCTACTGACCAGTTGTCGGCGAATGCCACCGATTCCTGTCCAGCCCACTGGGGGTTCATGGGATCGGAGCTCTGGAGCAACGGCAAATAGGCTTCCCCCGATGGGCTGCTCACCAACAGAAACTTTGCCGGATCGCCCGGATCACGCTTGACGCGGTGGCGCGAATCCTCGTCAAAGCCGTAGAGCTGCGAGGCGTCCCACCAGGCGGTGTTTTTATTTTGCGTCGCTTTGGGCGCCCGGCTCAAATATTCCTGACCGGCATAAGTGAAAGTCGACGGCTGCGTCTCTATGCCGATCAAACCTTTGTCGATTCGATCCTCCGGCCGGCAGTTGAGTTGTTTCATCCGCTCCGGCGTCAATAATTTCTCAACGCCGGCTTCGATCTCAGTTTCACAGCCCATCGGAATGAGTTCTGGGCCATTGCTTCCCTCTTCAAGATGGGAAAACCAGTCATGGGTCATGAACTGCACCCAAAACGCCGCTAAAACGTTCAAGAAAGGCGCTTTTTTGTAATCGCAATTGGCTTTGGCCGAATTACCCGCCAAGCCCCGCCCGTCGTTACATTTCGCCGGATCGGACTGAACTCGCGTCAGTAATTTGCGGCTGATCACCTGTGGATCCGGCTTGAGCAATCCGAGACGATCGCCGTGTCGGTTCTTTACAAGGAAATTGTTTCCCGACTCAGGAAAAGTTGTATCGAATTCGACGTTGCGCGCAAACATTTGCCCGGTCGAGCCCATCAATGGATTTTTGATATCGTTGCAAATTCCGGTAAGCATGCGCGCGCGGATGAGCTCGCCGCGGCAAAGTTGCGTCCCATTGCCGCCGACCGCTGCATACAATGGATTATTTCTCGGCAGCCGCATCTCTTCCCAGGTTTTTAACGCTGCACCGTCGATGTGGTCGCGGCCCCGAAGATACTGCGCGAACGTGCCGCTGTTATCGAACAGATTGAATTTGATCAACTCGATGCGCTGGTATTCAAGGTCGAGCAGAGCGCCGTCAACGCCGCGGCCGTTGGGACTCAAATGAACGTGCTCTCCACTCGGACCCGCAGCTTTGCTATTGCTGTCACCCACCGCCCAATAGTTTTGCCAGTCCACCCACGGCGTTGAGCGAAAAGCCACAGCTCGATCTCCGCCGCGGCATTGCGCGGTGTCCTCTTGAACCTTGCCGAGAAATCTCTGCGCGCGCTCATCGGCAATTTTACGAAATCCGGCGGCGACATACGTCGTGCAATCCGCCAGATCGGCAGTGCGAGTACTGCAGGCGCTAAGCCCGAGGATCGCCACTGCGAGAATACCAGATCCCCGCACCACGTGAGTTCCTTTTTTCAAATGAAATTAGTCGCGCAGGTTAACAGTAATCGTGTCTTTTATCACCAATTTTGGAATTTTTTTGTTCGCCCGTCGTGAAAGCAAATCGCTTGCTGCACCACACGGATGCGACAACGATCACCACAATCGTCATTCCGAGAATCACCCAACTCACGAGATCCTGCCGGCGCAGGAACATTTCCAGCTGCACTCCGAACAACGTCAGCGTGATAATGCCCGGAATCCTGCCAATGGCGGTGGCAAAAAAGAAGGGACGGAAACCTATGCCAGACGCGCCGACGAAGAGGTTGACCACGGTGAACGGCGCAATCGGGACCATCCGCGTACTCAGGACAGTTAAAAAGCCATGGCGTTCGGCGCGATCGAAAAAGCGGTCAATGCCGGCGCGGGCAATTTTTTGCACCCACTCACGCCCCAGGACACGTCCGATGCCAAAACCGATCGTGGCGCTACAGAGCCAACCGGCGAAGGCATACAGATTTCCTAAGATCGGACCAAAAGTCACTACCGTTGCGACATTCAGCAGCGTTGTCGGAAACAGAATGAGACTGCTCATGACATAGATTCCCAAAACCCAGAGAAACACCGCCGGATAATTTTTTATCGATTCTTGCCAGCCGACAATCGTTTCGAAATTGAGGATTTCTCTGAGTGGCGTCAATCGCCACGCGAGCGACACCGAAACCAGCAGTACGAAACACATGGACAGCTTGACCAAAGCTGTTTTGCGATTACCTGATTTTACTCTGTTCGCGCCTCCATTGGCTCGATACTCGAATTCGCGTGCCATTTTTTTCTAAGTAGCCGAAACGCCCGAAGAAGGCTAATCAGTGATTGTCCAGTAGCACAGATGAACACCCGAAGAGCAGTACGACGGCAACCCTTGTAGTACAAATTTGGTAGTGACGACGTCAGCTTTTGTCATCAAAACCGCAAGGCTTTCGTACCTCTTACTCCTTTTAATGCTGGTATGCTTTATGCCGCCCCACAGATCGCATGAACTCTTTACGATGGTTTCGGCGCAGTCTATTCATAATAACGCTTTATAGTATCGGACTGACCGAAGCTTATTATCTGCCGCGCTACGGCTATGGTATCGAATGGCTGCTCGGAGCGCTTGGGGCGACAGCGTTTCTCGCGGGTTTCTGGATGCGAGCGCATCGGGATATTTACTGAATCGCGCGAAAAACATCCGAACACTCACCTACGCCAGCGACGGTCCGCTCTGCACCGAACACCGAAATCCTCGGTGGCTTCGATCAGAAAGCGCTGCCTCGCTGCGACTGAGAACTCTCAACGAGATCTCACCCGCTTCTTCCATTTCCGTTGAACCATTGATGATTCTTTTGTGGGCGTCACGCAGTAATCGGGAACTGATCGGCCCGCGCGCAGTGGTCACCCAGCACAGACGATAAAATAAATATTGCTACGTGCCGTGGGTGAGCGTGATATCGTCATCTCCACTTGGAAAATCCGGACCGTCGATCGCCATGCCTCTTGAAGACCTCGAGATCTCCTCGGCGCGGAGCATTTCATAAAAGCGCTCTTGAAAACGGAAAGCGGATCCATTGAGATTGTTGTTTCGCGCGTACGAACCGTCCGGCTCCATCTGCCACGCCTTGACTGAGTCGACCAATTGAAGCTCTAAAATATCCTTTAGTTTGGCCTGCAACTGCGGATCGAGAACCGGGAAGGCGATTTCGATGCGCCGTTTGAAATTGCGCGGCATCCAGTCCGCCGAGGCGAGCCAAAACGTTGGCGCGCCGCCGTTCTGGAAATAAAAAACTCGGGCGTGCTCGAGATAGCGATCGACAATCGAGATCACTCGTATACGCTCCGAAACTCCCTCCAGCCCTGGCCGCAGACTGCACATACCGCGCACGATGAGATCGATTTGCACGCCCGCTCGGTTCGCAGCATAGAGCTCCTCGATAACCGCATCGTCAATCAGGCTGTTCACCTTGGCGATCATGCGGGCTGGTTTGCCGGCGCGCGCCTGCTCCGCCTCGTTGCGAATCAAATCGATGAAGTGTTCGCGCAACCCGGTGGGCGCCAGAACCAGGTGATGAAATCTTTGCGGCCGGGTGTAGCCCGTCAGCAGATTGAATAATTCCGTGAGATCCTCGCCGAAGTGTGGCCGGCAAGTGAACAGTCCAAAATCGCTGTAGACGCTGCTCGTGCGCACGTTGTAATTTCCGGTCGCGAGATGACAATAGCGCCGGATGCCATCGACTTCCTGTCGCACCACCAGACAAACTTTGCAGTGCGTTTTGTAACCCAGCAGGCCGTAAACCACATGCGCTCCCACCTCCTCGAGCGCGCGCGCCCAGGTGATATTCGCCTCTTCATCGAAGCGCGCCTGCAGCTCCACTAAAACCGACACTTCTTTACCCGCTTCGGCAGCACGCGCCAGGGCCGTTGCGATCGGCGAGTTGGCGCTCGTTCGATAGAGCGTCATCTTGATCGCCAGAACTTTGGGATCTTTGGCCGCTTCTTCGACGAAATGAGTCACCGCATCGAAGGACTGGTACGGATGAAAAACCAAGACATCATTGCTTCGAATACTGTTCCAAATATCCGGACCGCGTTCGAAGCACGGCACCGGCAATGGCAGCTGGGGTTTATCTTTGAGCCGTGGAATGTTCGCCGCGGCATAGAGCTGAAAGAGATCAGTGAACGCCGTAAAGCCTTGGCCGGCGTACAAATCATCTTGGGTCAATTCGAGCTCTTCGATCAGCTGCCGCAAAACTTCGCTGGGCAGGTCGGAATCGTACTGAAGGCGGACGGCATCGCCCATACGCCGCTCTCGGATTCCCTGCTCAATGCTCATGAGCAGATCCTGATCGCGCCGACGCACCAAACCGAACTCCGCATCGCGAGTAACCCGCACCGCATGCGTCGAGACAATCTCGAAACCGTGGTAAAAACGCGGCAAATATCGTCGCAGCACATGCTCAAGCAAAATAAAGGCGTACTGTCCTTCCTTGGCGGGCAGCTGAATGAATCGCGGCACCACTTGACCTGGAATATGCACGATCGAGAGCTCGGTATGCGGCAAGGGCGAGGGAGCGACCGGACGCAAAGACACGACCAAAGATAGCGACCGATTTGTGAGATACGGAAACGGATGCCCCGGATCGATCGCCAAAGGCGTGACGATCGGATATAGCGTGCGTTGAAAGAATTCCTCTAAAAATTGCTCCTGGTCATATGTAAGCTCTTCGGGGCGAACCAGATGAACTCCTTCCCGTGTCAGAGGGGGAAGGACCGTGCTGAGAAAGACGCGATGTTGTTCGTCCGTCAACTCATGCACTCGGCGCGAGATCGCCCGTAGAATCGCTTCATGCGCCGTGCCGTTCGTATTGCTCATCGGGTCGCTCGCGAGTTGGCGCTTCAGACCCGCAACCCGAACCATAAAAAATTCATCCAGATTGGAACTGAAAATCGCGAGAAATTTCACCCGCTCGAGAAGCGGCACTGCGGCAGACTTGGCTTCTTCCAAGACCCGCCGGTTAAACTCGAGCCAGGAAAGATCCCGATTGATCAGCAACTCGGAATCGGCTTTCATAGTGTCAACTAAGTCTAACTCTTTCTCTGCTCGGAACAACGGCGATGCCGCGGGCTAGCGTTGTTAAGAATTTGATAAAGTACGCCAATCCCTCGGAAATCTTGACAAATCCTGAGCGAGCATATACCCCAATGGATCATGCGTCTGGGCCTGAAACTGTGCGTTACTGCTTTTAGTATTTGGGGCATTTTCCCGCAGCCGGTCAGCTCCGATGACGTCATCAGAATCGGCATTATCAGCACCACCTTCGGTTACGCGCCGGTTTTCGTCGGCAAAGAAAAAGGCTTTTTCAAGCGCGAAGGTCTTGATCCTGAGATCGTGGTGATCAGCCGCAATGAACAGATTGTTCAGGCATTGATCTCGGACTCGCTTCAATTCGGCAATGTTCCACCGAATTTGCTCTTCGTTCTGCGCCAGCAAGGCAGCAATGACATCAAACTGATTGCCGGCTCGTTCAACGGCACGACCTATTCGCTCATTGCCCTGGCCAAATACAAAAAGATGGAAGATCTCAAGGGCGGCACGCGACTGGCGATGTCCGGCATTACGTCGGCTGCTGCCCTGATGATGAAACAGATGCTCAAGGAGCGGGGGGTTCTCTATCCAAGAGACTACAGTCTCTTGTCGATCGGCGGCTCAACAACGCAGTTCACCGCGCTGCAGAGCGGTCAGGTGGACGCCGCTTTGCTGGCCCAGCCACTCAGTATCATGGCGGTGGAGCAAGGTCTCAGCAATCTTGGCGACGCCTACAAGCTCATGCCCGATTACCAGTTATCGGCGATCGGCGTCCGCGAAGGGTGGGCGCAAAAGAATCGCGGCTTGGTGGTGCGTTATCTGAAGGCACTGGTGTCGACGTATCGGTGGCTGCATGACAGTCGGGATGAGGCGATCAAGCTGTTACCGAGGATAACCAAACTCGAGCCGAAATATATTGCAAAATCGTGGGAGACCTATACTCAAACGCAGATTTGGCCACGCAACGGCGACGTCAACCTAAAGGGCGTGCAAACTGTGCTCAATCTGATTGCCGAAGAAGGCATGGTCAAGAAGCCTTTGCCCAAGCCGGAGGACATCGTCGATTCGAGTTATCTCGAGGAAGCCAGAAAAGCACTGCCTCGGTAGACCGCACTGAGATAACGATTCTCGAATCAATGCCGATTTCCCGAATAGCGCGAAGCGCATACCCTTCGATACGACAGCGTTGCACGCTGCCGACTTAGGACACTCGGATCATCATGCCATTAGTTTGTCCGGAGTGATCGGCAGATCGCGAACCCGTTGCCGTTGGCGTGATAAATCGCATTGGCAATCGCCACCCCTGTACCGGTAATGCCAATTTCACCAATCCCGCGCGCTCCGAGGAGATCGATTTTGGTATCCGGAATATCCATCGCCGAAACCTCGATGGAGCCAATGTCAGCGTTGACGGGTACGTGATATTCCGCGAGGTTCGCGTTAACGATTCGTCCGTTGCTCGGATCGACATGCGTGTGTTTTGCAGCGCGCGTCATCGGCGCGGCGATTCGAATGGGTTCATAACCTACCTAAAGTTTTCTTGATAAGCTTTTTGCGCTGCTTGAACGATCCCAGGCATAGGCGCCGCACTGTATTTGACTTGATCGTCCCCGCTTGCATATGTTCTTTCCACGGCAAGGCCCGCGCAATGCAATAATCTTTGAAATGAGGTCTGTACGTGAAACGTGTATTGGCGATCATTTTGGGAGGAGGCGCGGGAACCCGGCTGTATCCGTTGACCAAACTCCGAGCTAAGCCGGCGGTGCCCCTAGGCGCCAAATATCGTCTCATCGACATCCCGATCAGCAACTGCATCAACTCGGAGATCGAAAGAATCTACGTACTCACTCAATACAACTCCGCTTCGCTGAACCGGCATATCGCCCGAACTTATCACCTGGCCGCGGCGGGTTTTTCCCAGGGGTTCGTGGAGGTCCTGGCTGCGCAGCAGACGACGGAAAGCCCGAGCTGGTTCGAAGGCACCGCGGACGCGGTGCGGAAATATCTCTGGCTATTTGCCGAATGCGACGTCGATCAGTATCTAATTTTGTCCGGCGATCAACTCTACCGTATGAACTATGCCGATTTCGTCGCGCGCCATCGCGAAACCAAAGCGGACATAACGATCGGGGTCGTGCCGATGGACGAAGCGCGGGCGTCGGATTTCGGTTTGATGAAGATCGATGACACCGGACGGGTGCGCTCTTTCAGCGAAAAACCGAAAGGCGAGGCGCTTAAAGCGATGCGGGTAGATACCACGGTTCTCGGTTTGACGCCCGAAGAAGCAGCGCGCGCGCCCCATATCGCTTCAATGGGCATTTATATTTTCGAGAAACCAGTAGTGCATGAACTATTGGATCGCGACCGTGACCGAGCCGATTTCGGGAGAGAAATCCTTCCCGACTCTCTGCGCGACTACAATGTACAGGCTTATCTCTTCAACGAGTATTGGGAGGATATTGGAACCATCGAGGCGTTTTACCATGCCAATCTTGCGCTTACCGTGCAGCCCGATCCTCCGTTCAGCTTCTATGACGAACAAGCGCCGATCTATACACGCTCGCGCTATCTGCCACCGACCAAACTCCTCGACAGCCACGTGACCGAATCGATGTTGGGCGAAGGCTGTATACTGAAAGAATGCACCGTAACGCGCTCAGTGATTGGGATTCGCTCGCGAATCGAAACAGGATGCGTGATCGATAACGCGTTGCTCATGGGCTGTGATTTCTATGAATCGCCGGAACAACGCCTGCAGGCGCTGGAGAGCGGAAAAACCCCGCTCGGCGTCGGCGCGAATTCAACAATCCGGCGCGCCATCGTCGATAAAAATGCCCGCATCGGTCGCAATGTGCAGATCATCAATCGAGATCATATTGTGGAGGGCAACCGAGAAAATCTCGGCTTCGTCATACAAAACGGCATCATCGTCGTGATCAAGAACGCAACCATTCCCGACGAGATGGTGATCTAAACGTGAGGAGTAAGCCGTCTGCACCCCTGACGCCTCACTTTTCACCCCTTACGTGCTCCTTGTCGCGGCATCCGTCCCGCAACCATTTTGTACTCAAACAGGCGGCATTCGAGGGCGCCATTAAACAGGGGTACGCGTCTAGATACTGCCAGGTGGATGAGTGTGGGAAGCCGCATGTCGGCGCTCAGGAAATACACCCGCCAACCCGTGAAACGTTTTTTCAATAAGTCGCCCAGCCTAGGATAAAACTCAGCCAATCTCTGCTGCTCTCCTAAACGCACGCCATAAGGTGGATTGCTGACGATGATGCCTTCTCGGGTCGGTGGCGTGCTGTCCAGAACATCAGCGCACTCCAGGGTCACGCATTCTGCGACCCCGGCAGCAGCGAGATTTGCGCGAGCCGCCTGCAAGGCCGTGGGATCGATATCGCTTCCATAAATGGCCAGAAGCTTTTTGGGTTTCTGGCGGACCGCGGTCTTCCGTCGTAGCTCGCGCCAGCGCCGGGCGTCAAAATTTTTAAATTTTTCGAACGCAAACTGCCGTCCTAATCCCGGCGCGATGTCGAGGGCGAGCAGCGCCGCTTCGATCAGAATCGTGGCGCTACCACACATCGGATCCAAAAGCGGAATGCCTGGCTGCCAACCGGCCAGTCTGAGAATCCCCGCCGCCAAATTCTCGCGCAGGGGCGCCTCGCCAGTTCTTCTGCGCAGTCCGCGTTTGAACAGCGGTTCACCGGTGGTATCCAGATAGAGCGTGAAGTCTCGATCGGTGAGATGCGCTTGAATTGGAATATCCGGCGCGCGCGTGTCTACGTTGGGCCGGCGTCTGGAGAGCAGGCGAACTTTGTCGCAAACTGCGTCTTTGATTTTCAACGTAACGAAGTTGAGGCTCGTGAGGGAGCTTTTGATTGCCGATACATCGATGCGAATCGTGCGCGTGGGCTCAAACCAATCGGTCCAACTCGGCGCGAAAGCGATCCGATAAATATCCTGCTCGTGACGGTACGGTCCGCCGGTGATTCGCCAGAGAATTCTGCTGGCGATACGACTCTCGAGATTGGCGCGATAGCAGAGAAACCATTCGCCGCGGAAGAACACACCACCACCCACCGCACGCACTCCTTGCGCGTCCAAGGCTTCGAGCTCATCGGCTAGAACCCTCTCGAGCCCGCGCGGACAAGTAGCGAAAAATTCCTCCATCGTTGCTGTTTTATCGTGATGCCGACAAAAAAAAAGGGCAACCACAGGTTGCCCTTTTTTGCAGTCGATAGGTTTAAAAACTTACCAGCGATTACGTCCGCTGTCCCGATTCCCTCGTCCGCCGCCATTATTACCGCCGAAATTGTCGCGCTTAGCCATTGGCTTGGCTTCGTTCACCGTCAGTGTTCGGCCATCGAGCTGCGTGCCATTGAGGCTCTCGATCGCTTTCTGAGCTTCGCTGCTCGAGCTCATTTCGACGAAGCCGAAGCCTCGCGATTGACCCGTAAACTTATCGGCAATCACGCTCGCCGACTCCACTGTGCCGTGCTCCGAAAAGATTTCCTGCAAACGGTCACCGGTCACTGCGAACGGCAAACCACCGACGTATATTTTGTTACCCATGTTCTCCTCCTAAGAGAATGCTAATAGTCTTCGACCCTGACAAATGAACTGCTAATGGGAGCCGAACATGGGGCTCAACTGCTCAACCACGCTCTGATCGGATTGTCCTTTAGATATCAGTTTACAAGGAGAGAGACTGACGCGACCTTCAACTTTTCTTCTGTCCTCTATCAGAAGGCCGTATACTGAAGAAGATATGTCATCCTAGCATTGGTGCTCTCAATGTCAACCGCTCGATCTCCTGGCGTAGCAATTCAGTAATCTCTTGCTTCGACATCTCGACAATAATACGGTTGAGTCGCTCTGTTCATGCCTGACAGCTGTTGGCGATCCGTAGATTGCCGGTTGGGGAGGTCTCATGCGCAGCGTTAGCCGTCTATTCTTCTTACTCGCGCTTCTATGGCAACTGGGGCCGAATTCTCAGGCCCTGGGTCAGGATAGAGTCCGCATCGGCGTTCCGCTTTTTCCGACCGTGTCATACCCTGTTTTCATCGCGCAGGAGCGCGGGTTTTTTGAAAAGAACGGTCTCAAGGGCGAAATCATTCGAATCAATAGCGAACCCACGACGTATCAAGCGCTTATATCGGGAGATATCGATGCAACTTCGGGCGCACCCACGGGGCTAGTGCAATCGAACATCCAGGGCGTTCCGGTGGTTTCCCTCGGCAGCTGGGACAATTTCGTTTCCTACACGATGATCACCCGCGAAAAAATCGACGATCTTTCGCAGTTGAAGGGGAAAAAAATCGGCATTAACCGGCTCGGTGGCAAGTCGTCTCTCGTGCTCCGCGTCATGCTCGAAGACGCCGGCCTCAACACGTCAAAGGACGTAACCTTGCTGCAACTCGGTGGTTCTCAGGAAAGATTGGCCGCGCTGATTCGCGGCGGCATCGACGCCGCGCCCGTAGACTTCGCTTTCGAACCGAAGATGAAGCAGATGGGCTTTCACCTGGTGCCGGGCAGAAAAACTCCATTCATGAATGGCCCGATCACGGTCTCGGTTGCTTCGCTCAAAGCCAATCGCAACAAATGGGTCCGTTTTGTAAAAGCCTATCTGGAAGCGACTCAATACATGACCATCAACAAAGAGGGCTCCATCGATGTGCTCAAACGGATTATCCCGCCCGACGATAAGGAAACCCTTGACCACGCCTACGAGGAAATGCGGGCGCGAGCGACGGTCGATTTGCTTCCGCCCGACGCTGCAGTCGAGAATCTCGTAAAAATGATGACCTATGTAGACAAACGAGCTGCGACATTGGACCGGAGTAAACTCGCCGATTATTCGATCCTCAAAGAATTGTTGCAAAGCAGAGCAAAAAAATAACTGTAGTGATGGAATAATCGAATTCTGGAGTGATGTTTCCGAACCCAATACTCCATCACTCCAATTTTTTAGCTATGCGTGAGATCTCGTTCATCGACACCACTCTGCGCGACGGCCAGCAGAGTCTCTGGGCCTTGGGGATGAAGACCGATGCGATGCTCGGCGCCGCGGCGCAGATGGACCGCATCGGTTTCGAATCGATGGAGTTTTTCGTTTCGATCATGATCAAGAAATACGTCCGCGAGCTCAAGGAGAACCCTTGGATTTGGGTGCGTGAAGGCGTGCAGCGTTTTCGCCACACTCGCCTGCGCAATCACGGCGGACTGCACGGCTCGGGCGCAATGGAAAAGCTGCCCCATGCCGCGATGAAACTTCTTGCTGAAAGACTCGTATCGTATGGCGTCACGCTCACCCGCACTTCGAACTGTTGGAACGATTTCGCCGAGCTCCGCCAGGAGGTGCAGGACCTTCGCGGCATCGGCATGGAAACCATTGTCAATCTGATCTATACCGTTTCACCGCGGCACACCGATGCATACTATGCGACAAAGGCCCGTGAGGCCGCCGGCATCAACCCCTATCGAATCTGCTTCAAAGATGTCGGCGGTGACGCCCGAACGCGCGCGCAGTTTGATTCCCGCAATCTTGCAGAATGCCGGCGCTGTGCCGGTCGAATATCATGCCCACTGCAACAACGGCCTAGCCACCCTCTGCTATATCGAGGCGGTGAAGCACGGCATCACTGCGCTGCACACTGCCGTACCACCCCTCGCCAACGCCTCATCGCAACCATCGATTGTGAACGTCGCGAGCAATCTTCGGGCTCTCGGCTACACAGCGCTCGTGAACGAAGACGAAATAAAACCTGTAGAAGAGCATTTCACCGCGATCGCGAAGCGCGACGGCCTTGCTATAGGCAAGCCCTTTGCCTATGACATCTCACAATACTCACATCAGGTCCCTGGCGGGGTGATCTCCAACCTGCGCCATCAGCTTCGCGTGATCGGAAAAGAAGATAAGTTGCCGGAGACGTTGGAAGAAGCAGCTCGGGTGCGCGCCGACTTCGGTTACCCGATCATGGTAACGCCGTTGTCTCAATTCGTCGTAAGCCAGGCGGCGATTAACATAATTGTCGGTGAACGCTACAAAGAAGTCAGCGACCAAGTGATTCAATATGGGCTTGGAATCTGGGGACGGGAAGCGCCGGAGATCATGGATCCCGAGGTCAAAGACAAAATCTTGAACCGCCGGCGCGCTAAGGATTGGCACGGTTGGACCCCGCCGGATTTAAGTCTCGATCAAGTGCGAAAAAAACTCGGCGCTACGGTTTCGGACGAAGAACTGCTTTTGCGCGTCTATGCCGGTCCACAAGCGGTCGATGCGCTCAAGAGCGCCAGCGCGCCAAAATCGCAAGTGAACGGCAGGCGAACGCTGCTCGAGCTAGTCGAACAGCTCAGTAAAAAGAGGTATTGCCATCAGGTTTATATCAGTAAAAAAGGCTTTTCGCTTAATTTAGGTAAGCAACAGCCCCGTTAGATTTTCCATTGAAAAAGTTCGATTTGCGGCGGCGTTTAGTTGACGTTTTTGATGTCAATTGCGCAATAGCAATTACCTGGAACCCAAAACTCGATGTCGCACCGAAAATCATGACAGGGCGAAAGTTTTTCCAAATGGTGCCAAAATTCGCGAGAAATTCAGGTTCACGCTCACCGGACAGCTTCGCATCCCGCCATCCTTCGGAGTTATCGTAATCGGCGATCGCCGATCGACCGCTGCGGATTTTCGAGCCAAGCAACAGCGGGGTGTCACGAGCTGCGATAACTGGCCTGCGCGGCGGAAGAGTCAGCGTAAAATTCCAATCCGCCAGGCTGGGCTTTTCTGCGGTCGCTCATGTTCCGTGCGGTTGCCGATGTAGACCGCGCCAGTGTCCGGGTCGAGGATCTTGATTACGTTGGATGTTCGCCCCCCTAAAACAGCGTGTAGATAAACGGCGCGATAGCAGAGCTTTGCGCGAAAACGATTAAACCGCCAAATACAAATAGAATCAGCAACATTGGCGTTAACCACCACCATTTATTGCTCCAAAAGAATCCAAAGAGTTCACCTAAGATGCCGGTGCGATTCACTAACTCGTCAAAAAACCGCATAGGGTCGTCCCCCCCTGAATCGTTAATTCGCCAACGCTGACTTATCTACCAAGTAATTCCCCAAAACAAGCATATCCATTCCGCTTCGAGTAAAAGTTTGAAAAGCTTCTTCGGGAGTATTGACGATCGGCTCTCCCTTCAAATTGAAAGACGTATTCAATACGAGCGGCACGCCGGTGGCCTGGCCAAAAGTTTCGATCAGCCGGTAGTACCGCGCATTGTTTTCCTTACGGACGGTTTGCAGTCGGCCCGTACCGTCTACGTGCGTAATCGCTGGAATTGCGTCTCGCTTGTTTTCCTTTACGTTCACGACATAGAGCATGAAACGAGCCGGATAGTGCGTCGCCGCGTTGTCCAACTCGAAATAGTCCTGAGCTCGCTCGGATAGGACGGAGGGTGCGAAAGGACGAAATGGCTCGCGAAATTTGATTTTGACATTGACGATGTCTTTCATGTCCGCTCGACGTGGATCCGCGAGAATGCTCCGACTCCCCAATGCTCTCGGACCCCATTCAAATTTCCCTTGCAACCATCCCACGACCTTGCCGTCTTGAAGATGATCGACGACGCGCTCGAGGAGCTTTTCCTCTTGATCAAATCGCTCGTAAGGTATCGCGTTTGCTTCTAGGAAAGCTTGAATATCGTCAGCGTTATGCTCCTGTCCCCAGTACGCGTGTTCCATGACGAATTGCCGCGGCTTGCCCAAAACAGTGTGGTAAGCATAAAGCGCGGCTCCAACTGCGCCGCCTCCATCGCCCGCGGATGGCTGAATATATAATTCCTCGATTGGTGTTTCACGCACGATCCTTCCATTCGCAACGCTATTGAGAGCGACGCCTCCCGCCATGCAGAGCCGTTTTACACCGAACTCTTTATGAACTTGTCGAGCCATCTTGAGGAGAATCTCTTCGGTGACCGTTTGAATGCTTGCCGCGATGTCTGCGTAGTGTTGGTTTTCTTTTCCAAGTTGCTGATAGTTCGTCGGTTTGTCCCCAAAGTACGACGGATAACCGGTGTCCGGCGTGAAAAACAGCGCTTTGGGATCACGGGGGGGACCGAAGAGATCGACGAATTTCCTGTTAAAGGTTTGGTCAGGCGAGTGATGAAACGAGAAATAATCCATGTCCAGCTCAAAGCTGCTATCGTTCGCCACTCGGATAAGCTTGTGCACCTTGTCGGCATACTTGGGCTGGCCAAAAGGCGCCATCCCCATGACTTTATATTCTCCTTCGTTCACCTCGAATCCGAGAAATGCGGTGAATGCACTATAGAGAAGCCCTAACGAATGGGGGAAGCGGATCTCTTTGACGAGCTTAATGTCGGTACCCTTGCCGATGCCCATACTCGCGGTAGTCCACTCTCCGACACCGTCGACAGTAAGGATTCCCGCTTCTTCGAAAGGCGAGCATAAGAACGCGCTTGCCGCGTGGGAAAGGTGATGTTCACTGAATAAAATCTTAGATGCCGGTACGCCGAGCCGCTTCTGAATCAGCGTCTTGATCCAGAGCTTATCGCCAAGCCAGGTAATCATAGCTTCCCGGAAAACACGGTGCGAGCGTGGAAAGGTTTGCATGCTGGAAAGCAACAATCGCTCAAACTTGATGAATGGCTTTTCAAAAAAAGCCACATAATCGAGATCAGCGGCACTGATCCCGCTGGCTTTGAGACAAAAATCGATCGCGTTCTGCGGAAATTCGTAATCGTGTTTTTTGCGCGTGAAACGCTCTTCCTCCGCCGCGGCAATTAGTTCCCCGTCTCGCAGCAGAGCAGCCGATGCATCATGAAAATAACAAGAGATTCCCAGAATATTCACGTGTTCAAAACTGATTCATTGCCCTTTTCAGCGGTGGATCTTTAGACTCGGTTTTTACCCGCCATCCCTGTTCCGCGCCCTTTTTCAACGAGAGTGGATCGCCTGCCCAACGAAGAATCAAAGCGAATGGCCCAACGATGATGAAGTAAAACACACTCAAAATAAGCCGGGCCTGGAAATCGCCAATTGCCTTTGCGATGAGCCTCCAGCGCTCCCAAAGCCTTTTTCTCATGTGTTCACCCGTAGAACTAGCATCTGTGGCCGCGACAAACAGCGATTTGCCGACTGGACACCTCCCCGCGCTTGCTGCCACATTCGAAATTGCATGGTCTCAGCGAGGCTAATCGGCCAATGCGTACAAGTCAAATCTGAGATTACGCGCACCGATGGCGGACAGCAGTGGATTACGATGAGAGCACACGATGCCGGCGCTTAGCTCGGGCAATGCAACGTAAATACAGAAGCCGCGCTAAGCCGCATGGGTTAAATCCCAAGATAAGCGCGGCGCACTTCGGGATCTTGAGCAAGCTCGGACGCGCTGCCAGTTCGGACGATTCTACCCGTTTCCAAGACGTAGCCTCGGTCAGCAACATGAAATGCTGAGAAAATGTCTTGTTCGACCAAGAGAACCGTCACTCCGTTTTTGCGCACCTCCGCCAACTTGTCGATGAGCAGGTCGACGACGATTGGCGCAAGTCCCAAGCTCATTTCATCGATCATCAAAAGCTGCGGCCGCGCCATGAGTCCCCGTGCAATCGCGCACATTTGTTGCTCGCCTCCAGAGAGGCTGCCGGCTATTTGAAGGCGTCGCTCCTTCAGGATGGGAAAAAATTGATAGACTTGCTGTAGGTCAGCGGCGATTTCTTCGCGCTGCTTGCGGCAATAGGCGCCCATCAGGAGATTGTCTTCCACTGTCATCTGATCAAAGAGTTGCCGCCCTTCGGGGACCTGGACCAAGCCAAGACTAAACACTTGGTCCGATGTCAGCCGAGCGAGGTCACGGCCATTAAAAAAGATTCTGCCTTGGCTCGAGATCACGCGTGATAGGGCGCGCAAAGTCGTTGTTTTTCCTGCACCGTTGCTCCCCACCAGCGCAACGATTTCGCCGCTCGTGATTTCGAACGTGATCTCGCTCAGCACGGTCATTGCGCCGTATCCTGCGCTCAATTTTTCGACTCGTAATAACGACTCACTCATGGCGCTTTGTGCCGAGATAAGCGGCAATGACCTGCTCGTTGCTGAGCACTTCCTGAGGTCGGCCTTCAGCAATTTTCTCACCATTGCGCAAAACCAGCAGCCGATCCGATAAGCTCTGAATCGCTTTCATCACGTGCTCGATGACGAGAATGCTAATTCCTTGCTCGCGAACCTTTTTGATCACTGTGATAACTTCCTCGATCTCGACATGATTGAGCCCCGCCATGACTTCGTCGAGCAGGAGCACCTTGGGTCTCATCGCCAGCGCCTTGGCAAGTTCGAGCCTCTTACGGTCCGGTCCGCCGAGCGATTCGGCTCGCTGTTGCGCCCGGCGATCAAGGCCCACAAACTCTAGCCAGCGTTGGGCTCGTTCCCGGGCATCTTGAAGCACTTGGGAATGACCCGTTGCCCCGAAAAGCGCGCCGACTGCGACATTGTCGAGCACCGTCAAGTCCGGAAAGGGCCGCATAACTTGGAAAGTTCGGGCAATGCCAAGCCGGCCGCGTCGATACGCAGGAAGTCGACGAATCGATACTCCCTCGAAGATCACTTCACCTTCGCTCGGTTCGAGGGTTCCGCTGATCAGGCTGATCATCGTCGTTTTACCGGCCCCGTTGGGACCGATCAGACCGAGGATCTCATTTCGTTGAAGCGCGAAACTGACGTGATCAATCGCTAAAAGCCCTTGAAAGCGTTTTGTAAGACTGCGTACCTCCAGAATGTCGTCCATGCTAAACTCGGTAGGTCCGAATATTTTCTTGAAAATAGCGCCAGCCCGATTGGCGAAAACGCCGAACCAAGTCTGCGAAGCCACGCGGCATAAAAACGATCGCGGCAACAATGACGATGCCGAAGAAGATGCTTGCTAGGCTAGTTACCTTGGCAGCGAGAATTTCCGAAATTGCCGACAATACGAACGCGCCCAACACCGGCCCGAAAATGGTTCCTGGACCGCCAAACACCGCCATAATAATCATCTTCACGTTAAGCGCGACATCGAACGCGCTTCCTGGGTCGAGATAGGTGATCCAGTAGGCATGGATTCCGCCTGCAACCGCGGCGAAAACGCTACAGAGGGCAAACGCGAGAATTTTATATAAAGTCGTATTCACGCCCATCACCGCTGCCGCCTGCTCGTTTTCTCTGATCGCGATCAGTCCAAACCCGAAACGGCTGCGCGAGATCCACATGACAGCAAGAGTGGTCACAACCAACAGGATCAGGGAGAGTTCGAAAAACAACACATCTCCCTTCACCAACGGCAGGATGAGCCCGACATTGCGACCGGCGATTTCGAGATTGGAAACAATCGCCGTCATCACCTCTGCCAAGCCCAGCGTCGCGATAGCGAAGTAGTGGCCGCGCAAACGCAAAACCGGCAAGCCCAAAAGAATCGCAAAGCCCACGGCGAGGCCGATTCCTATGGCTAGGCCGACTGGGAATGGCAGTCCGTATTGCACCATTGCGATCGCGACGCCATAACCGCCCAAACCGTAAAACACGGAGTTGCCGAACGAAGGATAACCGGTGTAGCCGCCGATAATATTCCAGCTCTGCGCCAGGGTTGCGAGAATCAGAGCATTGATGCCGAATTGCACCAGAACCGCGGAACCCCACCAGGGCACAGTAGCGAGGAGCGCGATGCCAACGCCGGCCAAGGCCAGTTTGGTAGAAAACTTCACGCCGTTCGCCCGAGTAGGCCAGTGGGACGGACAATGAGCACCAACACTAAAATTCCAAAACTGACAACGTCGGTATAGGTTGGACCGATGTAGAGAGCGGTCACGGCTTCAACGATGCCAAGAAACAGTCCGCCCGCCAGGACGTAAATCGATTTGTCCAAACCGCCGATTATCGCAATGGCAAACGATTTCCCTGTTAAACCGGAGCCGATGTAAGGATTGATCTGCGACACCACACCATAAAGTGTGCCGGCGGCGCCGGCGAGAGCGGCCCCGATGCCAAACGTGAGTGCGTAAAGATGACGTGGATTCACGCCATAAAGCCGTGCCGCGATCAGGTTCTGTGCCGTAGCCCGGATCGCTCTACCGATGCGGGTATGCTCAAGAAAGAGCCACAGCCCAAGCGTCAAAGCGAGAGCGACAGCAAATGCAAGCAGGCGTACCAACGGCACAGTTGCGCCGAGAAAACTAAAGTTAGCGCCCGCATAGCTCGGATTGATGGTCCGGAAATCCGCGCTGAAAGCGATTTGGGCAAGATAGGTGATCACCACTTCGAATCCGAAGGTGATCAGCAAGGTATTGAACATCGGCGCGCGGATGATCAGGTTGAGCACATAGCGCTGGATGACATAACCGAGACAAAACAGCAGCACCATGGCCACTGGTAACGCCGCAAAGGGATCCCAACCCAAACCCGTGAACAGATAATAACAGGCGTACGCGCCCAACATGATGAGGGCGCCGTGAGCGAGATTGACGATATTGAGCACGCCCCAAACAAGCACCAGACCCAAGGCCATCAGGGCATAAAGCCCGCCAAGCAAGACGCCGTTGACGAGAATCTGCCAAAGGAGTTGCACCTAGCGCTTGCTCCACTCGGGCATCGGGTAGAGCGGTTGCTCAAGCATTCCCTTGGGTCCATAAATCGGCACCAATTTGCCTTTTTGCACCTGCACTACGGTTTGGGGCAGGTTGATCTGTCCCGCGGAATTGAAACGAACCCGGCCGTACAAACTATCAAAATCGACTTTGGCAATGGCGTCGCGAACCTTGACGGGATCAATACTGTTGGCGGACTCGATCGCTTTGACGAATGCTTGGACATCGGCTACGGCCGAAGCGGCGTGATAATCGGGCTCGTAACCGAAACGTTTTTTGTACTCATTGGCGAACTGTTCGGCATTGCCGAAATACTCGTCCTTCAAAGCCGCAGATGGCACCCACGAACTCATCCCGAACGCATAGTTCGCGTCCTGGCCCAGAGCAGCGCGAAAGTCGGCGCTGGGCACACCGACAGTGAACGAATAGAGCTTCGGGTTGACGTTAAGAGTCTTGGCTTGGCGAATAAAATTCAAGACTTCGGTTTCATGGCCGGCGACCAGAATCGCATCCACATTTTGGCTTTTGATTAAAGACAGAATTGAGTTGAAGTCGGAGGCCTTTGAACTGTACCGCTGATCGACGACAATCTTGAGTTTGGTTTTACTGGCGTCCTTGCGCGTGCCATCGGCGACTGAAACATCGAAAGCATCATCGGCATAAAGGAGCGCCAATGTTGCCGGCGGCGGTTTTAGTTGCCCCATCAGGTCTAGAGTGCTGTCGAAATAATCGCTCGCCGGCGGCAAGGTGCCGAATATGTACTTGTAACCGCGGCTGAAGATCTGGTCAGACGCGCCGCCTCCCTGAATCATCGGAACATTATACTTCTCTGCAATGGCCGAGTCGGCGAGAACGAAATCGCTGGCGAAAGGGCCGAGCAGAAAATTAACTTTGTCCTGGGTGACCAGCTGCACGTACTGACGCACGCTCAAATTGACATCGGACTGATTGTCGAGAATCTTAAGGTTCAACTTCTCCCGTGTATTGCCTACCTTCACGCCACCGGCAGCATTAATTTTCTCCACCGCAAATTGATAGGCATCACCGTAATAGCGCCCGGTATTCGCAAACTGCCCAGTCAATTGGACCGAAGCGCCGAGCTCGATAGGCGCCGCCGAAACTCGTGACGCCAAAAGCGCCATCATCGCTGCACATGCTAAAGCGAGGTTCTTCATTGATCCTCCTTTTTGCGCGGGCGAAGTATAAGACCGAAAACCCAGCTTGCTAGCTGCCGATTTATCCTCCGCTCCACGTGTCGTTTTGTGTTGAGCCAAGGTTGTGCCAAGGCATGGGGGCCTGATTTTTCTCGATATCTACTGAACTTTGCAAACTGATTAGCTTACTCCGTTGCAAGAATGGGAGATTTCGTCGGAAAATTTTCAAATGTGCAAAACAATCATTGTTGAAGTGTAGCAACATAATCCGCGATCAGCTTCGCTTTTAAACCACCGCTTCGTTCGGGATACTTTCGCTCTTCGATGGTGAAAACTTCGCCCCAAACTGGCATTTGACGATCGCCATGAGCCCGGACATCGCGACGGCCGTCGATTGCCGACAGGACTTGGTCCGAGGGGTAAACGCCCCGGTTGGTCTTTTTGAGAAGCGTCAGATCCGGGATTTTGACCGCAATGTAGCGGCTGACCGGACCATTGCCATGTCCTTGTTCCCCGTGGCAAGCGCTACAATATTGCATATATAGAAGCTTGCTGTCTTGGATTTCGGCCGCGAAACCGACCCTGCACGCGGTCGATACTAGCAAAAGCATGAACGCACAGGGTAGTAAAAAGAGACGCATGATTACGTTTCGAACCAACAGGCCTGCTGTGCGGCAGAAGTGTAGCGAATGCAACTTGGACCGATCGCTGGAATTCTCGCCGGCACAACCTTGGGTGATTGCCGACCGATGGATTCCGATATTTGGCGGAAATTTGGCATGCTTGTCATAAAGAACAATAACCGCCAACCATCGGATCGTTCAAGAACCTTCACGGTATTGTGCCAGGGTAACCGCCAACTTAGGCTGTATTTGTTGCGTCACCGCGCAAAGGAAGATAGATGCTTCCGATTGGACGTATCGGTGATACGCCACCCATAATCAACCATGCGATGGGCTAAGTTCGCTGCCGTTGTTTCTCTCTGGGCATTCTTCTTCCCCTTCGTTGTCTTCGTGCATTTATGGATTAGTTTGCTCAAACTACCTAACCGCTGGGCCATTATCAGTCGGCTGACCTATACCTTCACCTTTCTCTTGAGAACAATCCTCAATATCGATGTTAAAATCGACGGCGATGCGGAACCGATCCTGGCTCCGGGCACGGTGATCATCAGCAATCATTTGAGCTATGTGGATGGTCTTGTGTTAGGCAGCATCTTCCCGGCAGTGTTCGTCTCCAAAAGG
>Ga0207657_10001819_pt1 | contig 23001 bp, 25 predicted proteins | sample KBSC33metaG_FD_184316 | JGI IMG/M metagenome (GOLD analysis project Ga0207657, IMG submission 184316) | Corn rhizosphere microbial communities from Kellogg Biological Station, Michigan, USA - KBS C3-3 metaG (SPAdes) (version 2) | ecosystem: Host-associated > Plants > Roots > Rhizosphere > Soil ... | reverse complement strand
TTCATTGCGGATTTCCCCACTGGTTCAAATTTCCGGCTGCCCGACGCACAGTCCAACATCCGTGGCGCTGCTATTAACCCTGCCCGCTTACGGCTTCCCTCAGGGGCATGGTTAACGGGGAATTAGGCTTCGCTCCGCTTCGGACCGGCTTCGCGAGAGTCCTTTACGCGCGCGTTACTGATATTCGACGGTGATCGTGAGATCGCCGCGATAGTCGCCGTCGGCGTCCCCGCTTATCTGGACCCGCCCGCCGAATCGAAAGGTGAGGTTACCGGCCGAATCGAGTCGCGGAAGCGAAGGCAGGTCGCTGGCGACGGCGTCGAGCGTGATTCGAGCGCCGCTCACCGAATAGAGATCGATCCTGCGCGGAAGCTCGACCCGGACGATTCGATCGGGGGTGCCATGCACGGTTGCCGACCCGACCATCGCGCGCGCGCTGATTCCCGAAAGCGCGCCTTCCGCCGCACTCGATCCGTCCGGACGGATGACCGCCGCGCCGTGGCCCTGTCCGGCAAGGACCAGCCGGTCGAAATCGAGCGTGGTCTGGACTTCGAGCGCGATTCCTTCGCCATCGCCCGATTGCGACAGCGCCGTCGTCGGGTTGGCGCACAAGCGGCACTGCGCTCCTGCCGGCGACGCGCCGGCGAGCGACGCAGCGAGCGCCGCAAGGAACAGAGGAGAAGACGCAGGACGGCCCATTGCGACGAGGCCTAGCCGCCGAGCGCCTAAAACAGGGTTAATGCGCGACTAACCTTCTCTTGCGCACGAGGGCGCAGCCTATTGTCGGGCGCTGCGCAGCTTTCTATCCCCGCATGACCAGATGGCCCGCAAGCGCCCCGAACCCGCCTCTCGAAAGGGCTCCACTTTGATCCGTGTCCTAAAGGGTCTTGTTTATGCGGGGCTGCTCGGCCTTCTCGGCCTCGTCGTCGCGGTCGCCGTCGCCACCGCCTACCTTCCAAGCTACGCCGAGCTCACCAAGCGCAGCGACCTCGGCCAGATGATCCGCGTCCGCGCCGCCAACGGCCAGGTGCTGGTGCAGATGGGCCCGAGCTTCGGCCGCTGGCTGACCTACGACCAGATTCCGCCGGAAATGCGCGCGGCGATCATCTCGACCGAGGACCGCCGTTTCCGCAGCCACCTCGGCGTCGACCCGATCGGGATCGCGCGCGCCCTGGGCTCGGCAGTCGTGAAGAACCACAAGGTCAGCGCGACCTCGACGCTCACCCAGCAGCTCGCGCGCAACATCTTCCTGACCAACAACCGCAGCTTCGTGCGCAAGATCAAGGAAGGCATCCTCGCCCTCGCGCTCGAGCGCAAGTTCAGCAAGGATCAGATCCTCGAGCTTTATCTCAACCGCGTCTATTTCGGCGGCGGCGCCTACGGAATCGACGCCGCGAGCCGGAAGTTCTTCGGCCATGGCGCCGACCATCTCAGCCTCGGGGAAGCGGCGATCATCGCAGGGCTGGTCAAGGCGCCGTCCAATTACTCGCCGACCGCGGACGTCGAGGCTGCGCGCGACCGCTCGAGCGTCGTCCTCCAGACGATGGTGAGGAACGGGTTCATCACGGCCGACGCCGCGGCTAGCATCGATCCCGCGAAGATCCGTGTCCAGCAGACGACCAACAACAACAGCGTCCGCTACTTCACCGACTGGGCGCTTCCCCAGCTCGATACGCTCATCGACGAGACGACCGACCCGATCGACGTCTGGACGACGCTAGATCCCGGAATGCAGGTCGTCGCGGACCGTGCGATCCGCGCCAATGCGCCTGACGGCGCCCAGGGCGCGCTGGTGGCGATGGACCGCGACGGCGCGGTCAGGGCGATGGTCGGCGGCAAGGATTATGTGAACTCCATCTACAATCGCGCGACGCAGGCCGAGCGCCAGCCGGGCTCCGCGTTCAAGCTCTTCGTCTATCTGACGGCGCTCGAATCGGGGATGAAGCCGACCGACACGATCGTCGACGAGCCGGTGACCATCAACGGCTGGAGTCCGCGCAATTCGACCCGAACCAACCTCGGCCCGGTGACCCTGCGCGAAGCCTTCTCCCGCTCGATCAACACGATCAGCGCGAAGATCGGGCAGCAGGTTGGGTTCGGCACCATCGCCGACATGGCGCGGCGGTTCGGGATCACGACGCCGATCTCGACCTATCCGTCGATGGTTTTGGGTTCGAGCGATGTGCGGCTGATCGAGATGACGCGCGCCTTCGCCTCGGTCGCGAACAACGGCGTCGCTGTAACGCCCTACGGCATCCGCCGAGTGGTCACTGCGGATGGGCGCATGCTCTACCAGCATTCGGCGGATGAAGGCCGGGTCCTCGTCGCACCGTGGGTCGCCGCGGAAATGACCGATCTGCTGCAATCGGCAGTGCTTTCCGGCACCGGCCGCGCGGCGCAGATTGGGCGTCCGGTCGCCGGCAAGACGGGCACCACCACCTCCAACAAGGACGGGTGGTTCATTGGCTTTTCGAGCGGCCTCACGACCGGCGTATGGATGGGCCGCGACGACGCGAAGCCCGTCGGCGGCCTGCAGGGCGGCACCGCGCCCGCACGCGCGTTCCACGACTTCATGACCGTCGCCGTCGCCCGGCGCCCGGTCGAACAGTTCCAGACCCAGGTGCCGATGCCCGACTGGCAGCTGTCGCCGGAGGAAGAAATCTACGGCGACCAGGATGTCGACGCGAACCAGATCGGGCCGATGATGGTCGACGAGAACGGCATGCCGATCGGCACGCCGCCAGAGGACCAGGGCTATCCCCAGCAGCAGCCGATGGTGCAGCCCGATGGGACGGGCACGCCTACGCAGCAGCAGCTGGACCAGGCGTTCCCGCCCCAGCAGCAACAGCCGCAGTTCAGGCGACCGCCTCCGGGCTATCCACCGCAACCCCCGCCGCAACCGCGGCCCGACCAGCCGCAGCCGCGCCTAGTCCCCCCGCCCGATCCGTCTCAGCCGCGGCCCGACGCGACGTAGGATCGCCTTCGCCTCGGCGAGGCCAGGCCCGAACAGCCGCGCCTCGAGCGCCTTGAACTGAGGCCCGTGGTTGAGGTGCACGAGGTGCGCGACCTCATGCGCTGCGACGTAGCGGCGCACCTCGACCGGCGCGAAGATCAGCCGCCAGCTCATTCGGATTCGGCCGTCGGACGAACAGCTGCCCCAGCGTGTCGCCGCGTCGCCAATCGTGACCGAACGAGGCTTCACGCCGGCTGCCGCGGAATATTCGGCGATATCGCTCGACAGGATGTCGCGCGCACGTCGCTTGAGAAATGCTTCGATCCGGGTTGGGACGGCTGCTCGGGGGCCGCCGCAGCATAGCTCCTCTCCCGCGAGGCGCGGGGTGCGCGGTGCGCTTTCATCCCAGGCAATTCGAACCTCGCGGCCTTCGAGCGGGATGATGGCGCCGGGGACAAGCGGCTCGGGCGACTCGGCACGCGCGAGTTGTGCCTCGATCCACTCGCGCTGGTCGAGCGCCCAGGCCAGCGCCGCGCGACGGCTCGTGCGCCATGGACACGTGAGCTTGAGGGTCCCGGCCGCCTCGTCGAACCGCAGCCTCAGTCGACGCGCAGTGCGAAGGCGGCGAACGTCGATGGGAACGGGAAACCGCGCCTCGAGCGAGGCCTCAGAGCGGACGCTCGACCACATGATATTCGAGTTCCCCCGCATCGTTCTCGCTGACCGTCCAGCCGCGCGTCGATTGCCCGGCCTCGTGCACCGTCTCGCGGCTGCCGGACATCAGATAATGCCATTCCGGCAGCGGTTCGCCCGCCGCGCGCAGGCGATAGGCGCAGGTCTCGGGCAGCCAGTCGAGCGATCCCAGGTTGTTGGGGTCGAGCCTGACGCAGTCGGACACGCGCTTCTTCCGGTTCTTGTAATCGACGCAGCGGCCGTTGCGGCGGTCGAGCAGCTTGCAGGCGACGTTGGTCGGGTAGAGCAACCCCGTTTCCTCGTCCTCCAGCTTATGGAGGCAACACCGGCCGCAGCCGTCGCACAGCGCCTCCCACTCGCCGCGATCGAGCGCGGCCAGCGGTTTTTCCCAGAACGGAGGCGCGCTGTTCATGACAAGGCGAGCCTTGCTCTGCTAATCCCTCGCAATCAAGCGGGGAATCCAAGAGGTTAAGTTGATGAAGTCATTCGCTTTTGTGCTTTTCGCCGGACTCGCGCTGATTGCCGTTCCGGCAGGCGCGCAATTCGAGGGGCCCGACAGCCTGCAGTTCATCAAGGCCGTTCAGGACCGCGACGGCAACAAGGCAACCCAGCTGCTGTCCGACCATCCGACCGTCATCAACGCGAAGGACGGCAAGGGCGACACGGGCCTCATCGTCGCGCTTCGCAACGGCGACAGCGACTGGGCCGAGTTCCTGCTGGGCAAGGGCGCCGACCCCAACCTACCCGGCGCGGGAGGGGACACGCCCCTCATCACCGCCGCCAAGTCCGGCCTCTACGACATCGCGGATATTCTCCTGCGCGTCGGCGTCAAGGTCGACGGGACGAACAAGTCGGGCGAGACCCCGCTGATCATCGCCGTCCAGCAGCGCAATGCGCGCCTGGTGCGGCTGTTTCTCCAACATGGCGCCGATCCCGACCGCACCGATGCCGCCGCGGGCTATTCGGCTCGCGATTATGCCAACCGCGACGCTCGCTCGCGCGACATCAAGCAGTTGATCGACGAGAAGAAGCCGAAGAAGGCCGGACTCTAGTTCGAATCGCCGAGCGACGGGTCGATCTGCGCCGCGAGCCGACGGGCGGCGCGCCGGGCGAAGCGCAACAGCTCGGCCTTGCGGCGCGCCGGAGCGAGCGGTCGGTTCGCCGCCTCGCGCACGACCGCGGCGTCGTAGCGGTCGGCGACGATCAGCCCCGCGTCGCCCGGAAGGTAGCGCTCTTCCTCGAGGATATGCGCGAGATGCGGCGGCACCGCCCAGAAGAAGCGGTCGCAATAGTCGAGATAATCGGTCCACTTGCCGTCGCCCAAGAGGTCGGATTTCGCGACCTTGATCTCGACGATGGTGAAGCAGCCCTTCGAATCGATCGCCATCAGGTCCGCCCTTCGGCCATTGGGCAGCGGCATTTCGCAGATGGCGAAGAGGTCTTGCCGGCAGAACAAACGCGTCACGCCCCGCGCAACGTCGGTCGCGATTGGTGGATCGTCACGAAAGCAGAGAGAATCGGGCTGGGTGGCCATGCCGCGATCGTAGAACGAATTGGCAACGGCAGGCAAAGAAAAGGCGGGCGAGCCGTAAGCTCGCCCGCCGCCCACCCGCTTTCGATAAACCCTAGCGGAAGAAGACGTGGTTGCCGATCGAGGCGACGCGCTTCAGGCGCCAGCCCGGCGAAACGTAGCGTGCATGGAAGAAGAGCGCGTTGCCGACCTTCGATTCCTTGAGGTTGCCGTCGACGATCCTGGCGATCGCCACGGCGGTCTGCCACTGGCGATTTTCGTGGCTGACGTTCGGAAGCCTGCCGCCATGGACGAAGGAGAACTGCCCGCGCTGGAACAGGACGCCGCAGTAGGTCGAAGGAAAGCGTCCGCCGCTCTCCGCGCGGTTCGCGATCACCTGGCCGACCGCCAGCTGCCCGGCGAGCGGCTCGCCCTTCGATTCGAAATAGATGCCCGTCGCAAGGCACTCGAGCTCGCGGCTTCCCGGTTCGCCCGTGCGAAGTTCTGCAACCATCGTCGGCAAATCGTCGGAACGGTCGATGTCCGGCGCGCTCGGCGCCTGCGCTGCCTGCTCGTCGGTGAGAGCGGGCAGCTCCGCGTCGGGCTGCGCAAGCCGGGGCTCGCCGTTGGGATCGATCACGTCGGGGACGCGCACCTTGCTCAAGGTCGCATTGGCGACCGAGACCATGGTCTCACTCGCAGGCTCTGCCCGCGCCGAAGCAATCGTCGTTGAGGTGAGCGCAGCACAGATCAGCAGCGCCGAACGAAAAGAAGCCAAAATTCGTACCGTATCCTTGCGGTGAAACACCGAAGATCAGGCGCGTTACTATGCGAATACTTGCCGCAGCGCCTGCCGTGAGTCCCCGTCTCGCGTGGCATTCCCGGATTTTGGCCCCGAGAGAATGCCCCCCGCTCTTGTTGTTGACCGGAGGTTGCCCGCAGCCGGCTTAATCGGTCAACCCGAAGCGGTCGTTTCAGCGATGAATCGTTCCGGCGCTGCGATATCCAGTTCGATCGCCCAAAGGTCCTCGTCGAACCGTGCACGACGGTCGACGAATGCCGCTACCTCGGCGGAACCCGCCGATTCGGCCGGACCTGCGGCCTGCCAGCGGTACCCACCGCCGAGGTCGAGGATACGCTCGAGACAGGCCATATGCCGCCCCCGCGAGGTCACGATCAGGAGCAGTGAGCCGCGCTCTTCGTCGCCTTTTCTCAAGACCGTCGCGAAGCCGCCGTCGGCGGCCACGCTGCGCAGGATCCCGGCGACCTCGAGGTGGGTCGGGAGGCGTTCGCTGCTCAGGCGGCGTCCCGCTCGTCGGCGCCGATCAGCACCGCCGCAAGCGCATCTCGGCTTCGGGCGCCGCGCATCTTCTCGAGCGTCGCAGCGTGGCGCGTCACCCGGCTGATCGCGGCAAGCGCCTTCAGATGCTCGGCGCCGGCGTCCGGGGGCGAGAGAAGGAGAAAGACGAGATCCACCGGCCGGCCGTCGATCGCCTTATAGTCGAGGGGCTCGGAAAGCCGCGCGAACAGGCCGTATATCCGCTTCAGGCCGTCGACCTTGCCGTGCGGGATGGCGACGCCCTGCCCGAACCCGGTCGAGCCGAGTTGCTCGCGCTCGGTGAGGCTCGCCAGGATCGCAGCGGAATCGAGCCCGAGCTGCTGCCCCGCGAGGTGGGCCAGTTGCTGCAGCAGCGCTTTCTTGCTGCCGCCGGGCAGGCCGGTCTTGATCGCGTCGAAATCGAGGAAATCGGATAGGTGCATCGTGAACTCGCCAGAAACGGCGGCCTTCACTCCGCCGCCTGCCGAAAGAAAGAGGGGTCAGGCCTTGCCCGGCTCGACCCAGCCGATGTTCCCGTCCTCGCGGCGATAGATCATGTTGAACTCGCCGGTCCCGCTGTTCTTGAACATGAGCGCGTTGGTGTTCCGGAGGTCCATCAGCATCACGGCGTCGGAAACGCTCGATTCGGGAATGTCGACCCGGGTCTCGGCGACGATCGCCGGATGCCCGGAATCCTCCTCGTCGCCCGCTTCGTCCGGCGCGAAGATCCTATAGGCGGCATTCTCGGCAAAGGCCGTGGCATTGTCCTCGGCCTTGTGATCCTTGAGCCGCCGCATGTAGCGTCGAAGCTGTTTCTCGATCCGGTCGGCGGCGCCGTTGAACGCCATTTGCGCCTCGCGGGCCTTGTGCGACGCCTTGAGGACGACGCCGCCCGCGACCGGTGCGACAATGTCGCAGCTGAACCCATTGTCGGCGGAGCGTCCGAAGGTCACGTCGGCGCCGACCGCGCGCGAAAAATACTTCTGCGTGATCTCGGCCATGCGCTGCTGCGCAAATTCGTGCAGTGATTCGCTGGTATCGACCTGATGGTCCGCGACCCGAACGTCCACTTGACCTGCTCCTTCTCGACCGGGGCCGCTTAGGACCCGCCGGAAGCCGTCGTCAACTAACGGCGAAGCGCGCCCACAGCGGATTGATGAGTTGAGCAATAAACGCCCGGTGGCGTTCCAGTTCCTCCGCCGCGGCCGCATGCGGACGAGCCGGCCTCGGTTCGCGGACAATGACCGGCCGATCGGCGTCGCGGACCTCGACCGAGGCCGTGTCCGCGACCAGGCCGAGCCCGATCTGGCGACCGCCGGTGAGCTCGACATAGACCTGCGCGAGAAGCTGGGCGTCGAGCAGCGCCCCATGTTTGATCCGCTGGCTGCGGTCGATTCCGAAGCGCATGCACAAGGCGTCGAGGCTGTGCTTGGCGCCGGGGTGCCGGGTCCGCGCGAGCTGAAGCGTGTCGCGCATGCGGCTGATGCAGACCGCCGGCCGGCCGCAGCGCTCCAGCTCGAAATTCAGGAAGCCGAAGTCGAACCCTGCGTTGTGCGCGACCAGCGGCGAATCCTCCAGGAAATCGAGAAGCTCCCCGGCCTTTTCGCCGAACAGCGGCTTGTCCGACAGGAATACGGTGGTGAGGCCATGCACCATCTCCGCCTCGAACGGCATGTCGCGCTCGGGACAGAAATACGCGTGGTAATGGCGGCCGGTTTCGACGCGGTTGAACATCTCGACGCAGCCGATCTCGACCATCCGGTCGCCGCCGCCGGGGTTGAGCCCGGTCGTTTCCGTGTCGAAAATGATTTCCCGCATCGTGCAACTATTTCGCGGAGGCGAGTCCCAGGCAACCAATTATCGCGCGGACGCGAGCTTCAGTTGTGGATAGGTCCGCGCCCGTATCAACGACGAAATCGGCGCGGCGGCGCTTTTCCTCGTCCGGCATCTGACGACCGAGAATCGAATGGAACTTCGCCGCGGTCATTCCCGGCCGCGCGAGAACACGCGAGCGCTGGACGTCGAAAGGCGCCGAAACGACGATCACCTTGTCGAATGCATCCTCGCCGTGGGTCTCGAACAGCAGCGGGATATCGAACAGCAGCGCGGGCTTGTCGCGATTGTCGAGCAGGAACCGGGCGCGCTGAGAATGGACGGCGGGATGGACGATCGCCTCGAGAGCGGCGAGGCTTTCGGGTTGTCCGAGGACCTCGGCGGCAAGTGCGTCACGGTCGAGCTTTCCATCCGCGACCGTGCCCGGAAAGCGCTGGCCGATTGCAGCGATCAGCGGTCCGTCTTCGGCCTGGAGTCGCCTCACTATCGCGTCGGCATCGAACACCGGAATGCCCGCGCGCTCGAACATCTTCGCGACCGTCGACTTGCCCATGCCGATCGACCCGGTGAGCGCGATCTTGATCATGACTGCAGCAATCCCCGCTCGCGAAGCGCGCCGAGGAGAGGAATGAGCGGCATTCCGAGGATCGTGAAATAGTCGCCGTCGATGCGGTCGAACAGTTGCACGCCGAGTCCCTCCAGCCGGAACACGCCGACCGTGTAGCCGACTTCGGGCCATTCGGCATCGAGATAGGATTGGATGAAGGCATCGGAGAGGGGCCGGGCCTGCAGAATCGCCGTCTCGGCGTGGCTCCAGTCGAGCGCGCCGTGATGAGCAAGCGCGACCGCGCTGGTCAGTCGCATTTCCTGGCCGGAGAAGAAGCGCAGATGCTCCGCCGCTTCCTCCCGGTCGCGAGGCTTGCTGAACTGCCGCCCACCGGCGCTCACCACGCTGTCGCTGCCGATCACCCATTCGCCCATGACGCTCAGCGCCTTCGCGACGGCGAGCCCTTCCGCGATCCTCGTGGGGTCGCTCTCGCCGAGTTTCAGCTCCTCTTCGTCGACTTGCGGCTTCTGCGCGCGATAGTCGACGCCGGCAGCCTCGAGCATGTGGCGGCGAATCGAGCTGGTCGAGGCGAGGATCAGGGTCAACCGGACAACCTTGTGGAAAAGCCGCTTATGGCAGCTAGCCCGAGCCTGGGGACGATCACAACCGGGCAATTCCATCGTTGCCCGGAGGGCTCGTTCGAGGATTCATCCACGGGGACGAAAACCATCCCCAGCTTGTGAATCACGGGCGCGAATCACAGCGACTCGCGAAGCTTCAAGGGAGCGTCTCCGTCGGTCCTTGTTGGCAATTTCGGGAGCCGCGCCTAAACCCCGCCATCCCCCGACCAATCACAACATCAATCTTCTTCTATAAATATATAAGAGAGAGAGAAGAGGGTGGCCTCGATGCCTTCCGGACGACCAAAGAGGCCTGCCGACAAGCCCTTGCTTGCGGTGCTCCGGGGCGAGCGGCGCGATCCTCCGCCGATGTGGATGATGCGGCAGGCGGGGCGCTATCTTCCCGAGTACCGGCAGCTTCGCCAGGAAAAGGGCGGCTTCGTCGATCTCGTCTATGATTCGGAAGCGGCGGCCCGGATCACGCTGCAGCCGCTGGAGCGCTTCCCGAGGCTCGACGCGGCGATCCTGTTCTCGGACATCCTCATCGTCCCTTTCGCGCTCGGACAGAATTTGACGTTCGTGGCGGGCGAAGGGCCGCGGCTCACCCCGACGCTGGCGGATCGAAGCATCGAGGAATTGTCAGCTCATCCCACGCGCCTTGATCCGATCTACGAGACCGTGCGCAAGGTGCGCGGATGCCTCGCCCCCGACAAGACGCTGATCGGGTTTGCCGGAAGCCCATGGACGGTGGCGACCTATATGATCTCGGGGCAGGGGAGCAGGGACCAGAGCGAAAGCCGCCGCTTCGCTTATTCCGACCCGGGCAGGTTTGGAGCAATCATCGAACGGATCGAGCAGGTTACGATCGACTATCTCTCGGGCCAGGTCGAGGCCGGCGCGGAAGCGGTGCAGCTGTTCGACAGCTGGGCTGGAAGCCTCGCGCCGGCGCAGTTCGAACAATGGGTGATCGCGCCCACGGCGAGGATCGTCGCCGCGCTTCGCGAGCGGCATCCCAAGGTTCCGGTCATCGGCTTTCCGAAAGGCGCGGGCGGCAAGCTCGCGGCTTATGCGCGCGAAACCGGTGTTTCCGCGCTCGGCCTCGACGAGACGGTCGATCCGCAATGGGCGGCGAAAGCGCTTCCGGAGGACCTTCCGCTTCAAGGGAATCTCGATCCGCTCGCGCTCCTTGCCGGCGGCGGCCCGATGGAGAGCGCGGTTGCGCGAATCCTTGACGCCTTCGCCGGCCGTCCTCACATCTTCAATCTCGGGCACGGCATCCTTCAGGAAACGCCGATCGCCAATGTCGAACAGCTGATCGCACTGGTAAAGGGGAACAAGTGAGCGACCTCTACGGCTTCCTTGGTCCTGCCTATCTGTGGGTGAAGGCGGCCCACGTCACCTTCGTGATCTTCTGGCTCGCGGGCCTGTTCCTGTTGCCGCGCCTCTATGTCTATCACCACGAGACCCCTGTCGGCTCGCCCGAGGACCGCGCCTGGATCGAGCGCGAATCGCGAGTGCGCTCGATCATTCTCAATCCGGCGATGATCCTGGTCTGGATTCTCGGGCTCATGCTGGCGTTCAATGTCGGCGCCTGGGACCAGGCCTGGTTCCATGCCAAGCTCGCCTTCGTGATCCTCTTGACCGCCTACCAGGGCTGGCTCGGCGCCTATGGCAAGAAGCTCGCGCGCGGCGAGCGGCCGCTATCCAGCAAGGCGGTGCGCATGATCAACGAAATACCCGGAGTCGCTGCCGCGATCATCGTCGTGCTGGTGATCGTCCGACCGTTTTAGTCGATTCGGCGCTGGCGCCGTTCCGGCTGATTGACAGCGGGCGCGGCCAGACATACCTCGACTCACGACGGCTCCCGGCCAGTTTTCATGAATTCGCCGGCCTGCCGTTCCCATCCGCGGCGTCCTGCCGCCCTCGGCTTTGACCTGACCTTTTGACGAGCTCGAGCACAACTCCCCAAGAAAAGACCGATTTTATGCATTTGAAAGAACTGAAGAAGAAGACCCCCGCCGATCTCGTCGCGATGGCTGAGGAGATGGGTGTCGAAGGCGCATCGACGATGCGCAAGCAGGACCTCATGTTCTCGATCCTGAAGATCCAGGCCGAGAACGGGGTCGAAATCATGGGCTCCGGCACCATCGAGGTGCTGAACGACGGTTTCGGATTCCTCCGCAGCCCCGAGGCCAATTATCTCGCCGGCCCCGACGACATTTACGTCGCTCCGTCGATCGTGCGTCGTTTCGGGCTTCGCACCGGCGACACCGTCGAGGGCGAAATCCGCGGGCCCAAGGAAGGCGAGCGCTATTTCGCGCTGACCCGCGTCACGACGATCAACTTCGACGATCCCGAGCAGGTCCGCCACCGCGTCAATTTCGACAATCTGACGCCGCTCTACCCGGACGAGAAATTGAAGCTCGATACGCTCGATCCGACCATCAAGGACAAGTCGGCCCGCGTGATCGACATCGTCGCGCCGATCGGGAAGGGCCAGCGTGCGCTGATCGTGTCTCCGCCGCGAACCGGCAAGACCGTGCTCCTCCAAAACATCGCCCGGGCGATCACCGACAATAATCCGGAAGTGATCCTCATCGTCCTGTTGATCGACGAGCGGCCGGAAGAGGTCACCGACATGCAGCGTTCGGTGCACGGCGAGGTCATCTCCTCGACCTTCGACGAGCCCGCGAGCCGCCACGTCCAGGTAGCCGAGATGGTCATCGAAAAGGCCAAGCGCCTCGTCGAGCACAAGAAGGATGTCGTGATTTTGCTCGACTCCATCACCCGCCTCGGCCGCGCCTACAACACCGTCGTTCCGAGCTCGGGCAAGGTGTTGACCGGCGGCGTCGACGCCAATGCGTTGCAGAGGCCGAAACGCTTCTTCGGCGCCGCGCGCAACATCGAGGAGGGCGGTTCGCTCTCGATCATCGCCACCGCTCTGATCGATACGGGCTCCAAGATGGACGAGGTGATCTTCGAGGAGTTCAAGGGCACCGGCAACAGCGAGGTCATTCTCGACCGCAAGGTCGCCGACAAGCGCATCTTCCCGGCGCTCGACGTCGGTAAGTCCGGTACTCGCAAGGAAGAGCTGCTGGTCGAGCAGGCCACGCTGACCAAGATGTGGGTGCTTCGCCGGATCCTCATGCAGATGGGCACCGTCGACGCGATGCAGTTCCTTCTCGACAAGATGAAGGACGCCAAGTCGAACGAGGACTTCTTCGCTTCGATGAACCAGTAAGGGTCCGCCCGGGTGTTGCAGGGCTTCGACTTCGGCGCGATCTTCACCGCGGCGGGGCTCGCCAAGCTCGGGCAGATCATCATCGGCGACCTCACCATGGCCGGCGACAATGTCGTGATCATGGGCTCGCTCGCGTCCGGCCTTCCGCCGCGGGACCGCAAGAAGGTGCTTCTGTTCGGCGTCGGCATGGCGCTGATTTTCCTGATCACCTTCGCGGTGATTGCGACCCAGCTGCTGCGTGTCACGGGGCTGGTGTTCGCGGGCGGCCTGCTGCTGCTGTGGGTTGCCTACAATATGTGGCGGGAGCTCCATCCGCCCAAGGCGGCGGTCTGCGACGATCCCGACACAGCGGTCGTCGAAGGCCCGCCCCCCAGCAAGACCCTGCTCCAGGCCGCGATCGGGATCACTATCGCCGATCTCAGCATGAGCCTGGACAACGTGTTGCTGGTAGCGTCGATTGCGAGAGACAATCCGGCGCTGTTGTTTATCGGCCTCACCTTCTCGGTGCTCTTCATGGGCCTCGCCGCGAATTACGTCGCTCGCCTGATCGAGCGCTATTCGTGGCTGAACTACGTGGGCCTTGCCGTGATCCTGTGGGTTGCAATCGGCATGATCGTCGAGGGCTGGGTCGGCGGCGATCATGTGCTGGGCTTGAGGAAGGTACTCGGCCTCGGCTAGGCGAGTGGGATGGATCCCGGCCTGATCAGCGCAAGCGCGCTCACCGCATTCGTCGAGATCCTCTTCATCGACATCGTGCTCGCGGGCGACAACGCGATCGTCGTCGGCGCGCTTGCTGCCGGCCTTCCCGCGGAGCAGCGCCGCAAGGTGATCCTGATCGGCGTGCTTGCTGCGCTGGTGTTGCGGATCGCCTTCGCCCTTATTGTCTCGCAGCTTCTGCAGATCGTGGGCCTGGTGCTTGCCGGCGGCATACTGCTGCTGTGGGTCGCCTGGCGCATGTACCGCGAGCTGAGGCACAAGGATGAAAGCGGGGGCTCCAGCGAGGTCGAGGGCGACGAGCATAGCGGCCTCAAGCCCGCCAGGAGCTTCGCGAGCGCCGCCTGGGGCGTCGCGCTGGCCGACGTCAGCATGAGCCTCGACAACGTCCTCGCGGTCGCCGGAGCGGCGCGCGACCACCCCTACGTGTTGGTCTTCGGTCTCATCCTCTCGGTTCTGCTGATGGGCCTCGCAGCGAACTTCATCGCACGCTACATCGACCGCTATCGCTGGATCGCCTGGGGAGGGCTGCTCGTGATCCTGTGGGTTGCCTGCAAGATGATCTACGAGGGCGCCGGCCATGTGGCGCCGGTGATCGCGCCCCTCTTCAGCTGAGAGCCGCGTGCCGGGTGACACGATCTTTGCCCTGTCGAGCGGCCGCCCGCCCGCGGCGATCTCGGTCATCCGGATCAGCGGCCCACTGGCGCACGACGCGGGCACCCTTGTCGCGGGCGCGCTGCCCGAGCCGCGGACGGCCGCAGTCCGTGAGCTTCACGATCCGGCCTCGGGCGAGTTGCTCGATCAGGCGCTGGTGCTGCGATTTGACTCGCCGGCAAGCTCGACGGGAGAGGACATCGTTGAATTGCAATGTCATGGCGGTCGAGCGGTCGTGGACGCACTGCTTGCCGTCTTGACGTCAGTGGAGGGGCTGCGCGTCGCGGAGCCGGGCGAATTCACCCGACGCGCGTTCGAGAACGGGCGGATCGACCTGACCGAGGCCGAGGGGCTCGCCGACCTCATTGAGGCCGAGACCGAGTCGCAGCGCAAGGCGGCCCTGGCGCTGGCCGAGGGGGGCCTGAGAAAGCAGATCGCGGAGTGGCAGACGCACCTGCTGGGCCTATCCGCCGAGGCGGAGCGCGCGATCGACTATGACGAGGACGACGAGCAAGTGGACCCCGCGTTGCAGCGTGCCTGCGGCGCGCTGGCGGCGGAACTTCAGTCATGGCTCGCCCGGCCGCGGGCGGAACGGTTGAAGGATGGCGTGAGAGTCGTCGTAGCAGGGCCGCCGAATGCAGGGAAATCAAGTATTCTCAATGCATTAGCCGGTGAAGATCGGGCGATCGTGACCGATGTTCCGGGAACGACTCGGGACCATATCGAGGTGCCGCTTTCGCTTGGTGGTGTTCCGATCGTGCTGACGGATACGGCGGGGCTGCGCGAATCGAGCGATCAGATCGAAGCGATCGGAATCGCGCGGGCGGAAAGTCTCGTCGAGTCGGCGGACGTTCTTGTCTGGCTGGGGAACCCGGATGAAGCGCCACGCCATCCGCGGGTCGTTCGCGTACGTCCCAAGGCTGATCTCGGCGATCCTGGTGCATTGCCGCCGGAAGAGGGGATCGCGGTTTCGGCAATCACTGGGCAGGGCCTTTCGGAGCTTGCCCATCACATTGGAATGTTCGCAAAGGCCCTCCTTCCCACCGAAACTGCCGTGTCGTTGAACCGGCGGCAAGGGGAACTGGTAGCCATTGCTCATGCGGCGCTCGGCCAAGCCTCACATTGCGATGACCTGGTTCTGATCGCCGAGCACATGCGGACAGCCAGGAGCGCGTTCGACCGTGTAACCGGGAGGGCCGGAGTCGAGGATGTCCTCGATGCGCTGTTTTCGAGGTTCTGCCTCGGCAAGTGAGCAGCGGCATGTTTCACGTGAAACAATCCTGCGGTAAGGCCCCCGCAATGCACGATGTCCTAATAATCGGCGCCGGACATGCCGGATGCGAGGCTGCGGCCGCCGCAGCTCGCCGCGGGGCGCGCGTCGGATTGGTGACCTTCCGCCCCGAGGATGCGGGTCAGATGTCGTGCAACCCGTCGATCGGGGGCGTCGGCAAGGGCCATCTCGTCCGCGAGCTCGACGTCTTCGATGGACTGATGGCGCGTGCCGCGGACCGCGCGGCGATCCATCGCCGGATGCTGAACCGCAGCAAGGGGCCGGCCGTCTGGGGTCCACGTGTCCAGGCTGATCGCAAACTTTACAGCGAGGCAGTCCGCGGTATGCTGGCGAAGAGCGGCGTCGAGGGGGTTGTGGCCGAGGCCTTCGCCGTCGTGATGCGCGGTGGCAAGGTCGCTGGTCTTGAAACTTCAGCTGGAATTCTTCCGTGCCGCGCGCTCGTCATCGCCACCGGCACGTTTCTCGACGCACGGATGTTCGTCGGCAGAGAGGTGAATGAGGGCGGGCGCCGCGGGCAGCGCGCATCGAACGTTCTGGCCGCACAGATCCGCGAGGTTGGTCTCGGCGCCGGTCGTCTCAAGACCGGCACGCCGCCGCGGCTTGACGGCCGGACCATCGATTGGGCTCAACTGGAGGATCAGCCGAGCGATGTGGCCGAGTGGACGATGTCCGCACTCGGCGACGGTATTTGGCGGCCGCAGCTCCGTTGCGCCATTGCTCGCACTAACGACCGCACGCACGAGATTATCGCGCGCAACTTCGATGAGTCGCCTTTGTTCACCGGTGCGATCGAAGGGCGGGGGCCACGGTACTGCCCTTCGATCGAGGACAAGGTGAGGCGCTTCGCGGACCGCGATGCGCATCAGATCTTCCTCGAGCCCGAGGGATTGAACGATTCCTTGGTCTATCCGAATGGCATTTCCACCTCGCTGCCGGTGGAAGTCCAGCACCAGTTCGTCCGAAGCATCGCGGGACTTGAGCGCGCCGAAATCGTTCGCCCGGGCTATGCCGTGGAGTATGAGTTCGTCGATCCACGACGGCTCAGCCAGACTCTGGAGGTGCGCGACGTTCCTGGCCTCTTCCTCGCGGGTCAGATCAACGGCACCACGGGTTACGAAGAAGCGGCAGCGCAGGGGCTGGTGGCGGGGCTCAACGCGGCCGCCGCTGCGCTGGACCTGGGCAACGTCCGTTTCGATCGCCGCAGCTCCTACATCGGGGTCATGATCGACGATCTCACTCTGCAGGGCGTCAGCGAACCGTACCGTATGATGACTGCCCGCGCCGAATTCCGCCTGGCGCTTCGGGCCGACAATGCAACGACGCGGCTCGGCGAGGCGGCTTTGGCAGCCGGATGCGTTTCGGATCGCCGGCGAACCGATATCGAAGAGCGATTGTCGCTCCGCGCGACTAGCGCTTGGGCGGAGACCGAGGAGGGGCGAATCGACGATTTGTATCGCCCCTATCTGGAGCGCCAGCAACGAGAGTGGGAAGTCATGCAGCGCGACTCCCGGGTCTGGCTCGCGGCGGAACTCGACTACAGCACCATTCCTGGGCTTTCGAATGAGATGGCGGAGCGGTTGAACTCCACGCGGCCCGAAACGCTCGACCAGGCGTCGCGTGTCCCGGGACTGACCCCCGCCGCTCTGTCCGCGCTTTACGTCGCCGCAAAGCGCACCGCCGCGTGATCGATACCTTGGCCGCTGCCGCGGGTCGCGATGTTTCACGTGAAACATTCGACCGCCTTCAGCGATATGTGGCACTCCTGAGCAAGGAAAGCGAAAGGCAGAACCTCGTTTCCGCCTCGACGCTGGGCCGCGTGTGGGAGCGCCACATTCTCGATTCTGCGCAACTGCTCCGCTACGAGCCGGCCGTTGGGGCGTCCTGGATCGACATTGGATCAGGGGCGGGACTTCCCGGAATCGTCATCGCCTGTCTGGCCGAAGGTCCGGTGACCTTGGTCGAGCCACGCCGGCTGCGAGCCGAATTTCTCCACAAGGTGAGCGAATCGCTTGATCTGCCGACGACCGTCCTTTGCTGCAAAGCCGAGCGCGTTGATGGAAAGTTCGGGGTCATCACCGCGCGCGCGGTCGCCTCGCTCGCGCGCATGCTCAAGATATCCGAGCATCTATCCACAAGAAATACCGTTTGGGCGCTTCCGAAGGGGCGCGGTGCCGTGGCGGAACTGGCCGAAGCCAAGCGGTCGTGGCAAGGTGACTTTCGTGTGGAGCCGAGCGTCACCGACGCCGACAGCTATGTCGTCGTCGCGACCGAGGTGAGGGCAAAACGATGATCCGCATTGCTGTGGCCAACCAGAAGGGTGGGGTTGGCAAGACTACCACGTGTATCAATCTCGCGACCGCGCTCGCCGCGATCGGCTGGCGGGTCCTGCTGGTCGACCTCGATCCGCAGGGCAATGCGTCGACCGGAGTCGGGATCGCCGCGTCGCAACGCAAGCTTTCCAGCTATGACGTCCTGATCGGCAGCGCATCGGCGACCCAAGCGGCGATGGCCACGCGGGTGCCGAGGCTCGACCTGTTGCCGGCAACAGTCGATCTTTCGGGCGCCGAGATCGAGATGGTGTCGCTCCAGGATCGCGCGCATCGGCTCGACAAGGCGCTGGCCGCGACGCCCGCCGGTCGTTGGGATATTTGTCTCATCGATTGCCCCCCGTCATTGGGGCTGCTGACCGTCAACGCGCTGGTTGCTGCGCGGTCACTGCTGGTGCCACTGCAGTGCGAGTTTTTCGCCCTTGAGGGGCTTAGCCAGCTGTTGCAGACGGTCGAGCGGATCCGGGTGGCGTTTAACCCTGACCTTTCGATCCTAGGCGTCGCGCTGACAATGTTTGATCGCCGTAACAATCTCTCGCAGGCGGTTTCGGACGACGTGCGCGCGTGCCTTGGGGATGCCGTGTTCGAAACGGTAGTTCCCCGCAACGTCCGCCTTTCCGAGGCGCCCAGCCATGGACTGCCGGCATTGATTTATGACCTCAGGTGCCCAGGCTCGGAGGCATATTTGCGGCTTGCGCGCGAACTGATCGGGCGGCTGCCGCAGCTGGCGGAGGCGGCATGAGCGCAGATCGGCCGCAGAAAGGCCTCGGCATGGGACTGCAGGCTCTTCTCGGCGAAGCGGGCCGATCCCCGGCCCCCGAAGGCCAGCAGGCCGAGAGTCGGGCCGGAGTGCGCGAAGTCGACATCTCGCGCATCCGGCGCAATCCCGAGCAGCCGCGAATGCAGTTCGATGAGCAGGCGCTCGACGAGCTTGCGCAATCGATCCGCGAGCGCGGCGTGCTCCAGCCGATTCTTCTTCGCGACGCCGGCGACGGCTTCATGATCGTTGCCGGTGAACGGCGCTGGCGCGCCGCGCAGCGGGCGCAGCTCCACTCCATTCCGGCGATTGTCCGCGACATCGACGAATCGACGATCGCCGAGCTTGCCTTGATCGAGAATATCCAGCGCGAAGACCTGAACCCGCTCGAGGAAGCCCAGGGCTATCGGCAGCTGATCAAGCGCCACGGCCACACCCAAGACGACGTCGCCCAGATCGTCCACAAATCAAGAAGTCACGTCGCCAATCTGCTGCGTCTGCTCGATCTTCCCGAGTTCGTGCGCGAGACGCTGTTGCGAGGCGATATCAGCATGGGTCATGCGCGCGCGGTTGCGACCGCACCGGACCCGGAAGCGCTCACGCGGGACGTAATCCGCAAAGGACTTTCTGTTCGCCAGACGGAGGACCGGGCTCGCAGAGAGAGGGACGCGCGCGCCCCGGGCGCGGATATCGGCCGAGCGAGCGCGCGCAACGCCGCAAAGGCGGCCAATGCCGATATCGAGGCGCTCGAACGCCAGCTCGGCGACATCCTGGGGCTCAAGGTGCAGGTCACGAACAAAGGGCAGGGCGGGGTCGTCGCGCTCCATTATTCGAGCCTCGACCAGCTCGACATGGTTTGTCAGCGCCTCTCCGGCGAGCCGATCTAGGCGCGGCTTCGCGCTCTCCGCGCGATCGTCAGCAACTCCTCGGCCAGGGCTTCCTTTTCGGGGGCGTTGGCGAAGATCAGGCGCCGCTCAAGTCCGCCCGCGCGCTCTGAAAGCGTCGCTAGATCTTCGGCCGTCCACCGTCGCAGCATTCGCTCGACTGATGGTTTGTCCTTCCAGAACAAGGCCTTGCCAAATGACGCCATGACCGCATCGACGCGATCGCCGCGCTCGATTCGCGCCCGGGCCGGCGCCAGCATCAGAAGCCGGCGCTGAAGTGAGCGGATCGCAGGGATTGCCTCGGAACCGCCCGTCAGCCGAGCGATGGCATCGGCCAGCTCACGCACTTCGCCGAGCAGCGCCAGATCTGCGAGGCGAAGGAAGTCGCTTTCGTTGCTCTCCGCTCCGACCGCCTCGATCGCTTCGTGTTCGAGCTCCCTGGGCGAATGCGGCGATGCATCCACGTACAGCGCCAGCTTCTCCAATTCTCTCATGACCACGGCCTGGTCGTTGGCGCAGGCGTCGGCCAGACGGGCCGCGACCGGTGCAGAGATCTTCAGCCCGAACCGCCGGCCGAGGTCGGTCACCATCCGCGCCGCCTCATCGCCTTCGGGTACGTAGGCGGCATGCGCGAGCGCGTTCGGCGCACTCTCCGCAAGCTTGAGGAGGGGGGACGACTTGGCGAGATTGCCGGCGATCGCGGCGACCGGGCTTTCCACCGCGTCGGCGGCAAGCAGCTCGGTCACGGCCTCTTCGATGTCCTTGGTCGCGGGCTCGATCCAGATGAGGCGGCGCTCGCCGAAAAGGCTCAGGGCTGCTGCCTCGTCGACGAGCAAGCCGGGATTCGACTTCAATGCGGAAGCGCTGAGCTCGACCTTGTCGGCCTTGAGGCCCTGGAGCAGCCGCTCGGCAAGCGATCGGGACTGGGCTTCGTCATGGCCAAGAAACAGATAGAACCGGACCTTGGGATCGGGGTCGTCAACCGCGCGGCCAATCGAGGACTTGTTCGCCTTCACTGCCGGTGGGTTGTTCGCGCGGCGTAAATGGCGAGCCGAGTCACGATCTGGTCGGCGACGATTCCCGACAGGTTCTCGAGCGCGGTCTGTTCGGCGGCGACCGTCGCATATTCGCTGCTGACGACATCGACGCTGGCGTCGGAGCCCGCCGTCTCATCGAGCACCACCATCCCGTTGGAGAGATCCACGAGCTGATAGCGGGCGCGGAGGCTTCGCCGTTCCTGCGTCGCCGCGCGGTCGGCGCGCAGGCCGTAGGAGGTGAGGTTGTCGTCGAGCGTGACGTCGAGCCGGTATTGCGGTCGCGCCTCGCCGGATTCGCCGAGCCGGTCGATCAGCTTGGTGCGCACGAGCCAGCCCGGCTGGCCCTCGATCGGGCCGACCTGAACGTTGCGCAGCAATCCCGCGACCTGGCCACCCGATCCCCCGCCGTAAAGAGGATGAAGCCCGCACGCCGACAGCAGCAGGAGCAAGGGCAGGAGAGCGAAGCGCCGCATCATGCGACGATATTCACCAACCTGTCGGGAACGACAATGATCTTGCGCGGGGCGGCGCCATTGAGCTGGCGCTGGACGTTGTCGGACGAGAGCGCAAGCTCTTCGACCGCGGCACGGTCGAGGCCCCGCGGCGCCGCCAGCGTATCGCGAAGCTTGCCGTTGACCTGGACGGCGAGGGTCACTTGTTCGTCGACCAGCAGCGCCGGGTCGAAGGCCGGCCACGCCGCGTCCGCGATCATTCCGGGCTCGCCGAGCTGCGCCCATGCCTCCTCGGCAAGGTGCGGCGCCATCGGCGCGACGAGCAGGATCAGCGAGCGCACCGCTTCTGTCCTCGTCGCAGACGGCTTCGCCTTCTCGATCGCGGTGGTGAGCTCGTAGAGGCTCGCGACCGCCTTGTTGAACTGGAGCCCGTCAATGGCCTCGCCGACCGCGGCGATGGTCCGGTGCAGTTTGCGATTTAGGGCGTTGTCGTCGCCGTCGCCGACCGCGGCGCTGTTGGCCAGCCGCCACACCCGCTGGACGAACCGCGACGCGCCTTCGATCCCGGCTTCGGACCATTCGAGGTCGCGCTCGGGCGGGCTGTCGGAGAGCATGAACCAGCGCACGGCGTCCGCGCCATATTTCGCGAGAATCGGCTCGGGATCTACGGTGTTGCGCCTGGACTTGGACATCTTCTCGACGCGTCCGGTGGTCACCGGCTCACCGCTCTCGATGTGGACCCAGTCGTCACCGTCCTTGCGGACCTCGTTCGGGCTCAGCCAGCTTCCGTCGCCCGCACGATAGGTCTCGTGCGTGACCATCCCTTGCGTGAACAGGCCCTTGAACGGCTCGGCCATGCCAAGGCGGCCGAGGCGCTGCAGCGCGCGGGTCCAGAAGCGCGCATAGAGGAGATGCAGGATCGCATGCTCTACCCCGCCGATATATTGCGCGACCGGAAGCCACTTCTCCGCCTCGGCGCGATCGAAGGGCTTGTCGGCGGGCTGGCTCGCGAAGCGGATGAAATACCAGCTCGAATCGACGAAGGTGTCGAGCGTGTCGGTTTCGCGCGTCGCTGCGCGACCGCAGTTGGGGCAGGCGACGTGCTTCCAGGTCGGGTGACGGTCGAGCGGATTGCCGGGCGTCTCGAAATCGACGTCCTCGGGCAGCACGACCGGGAGCTGGCCGCGGGGGACGGGAACGGCCCCGCACTCCGCGCAGTGGATGATCGGGATCGGCGTGCCCCAATAGCGCTGGCGCGAGACTCCCCAGTCGCGGAGGCGGTACTGGACCGTCCCGCGGCCCCATCCCGCTTCCTCCGCGCGGCGGATGATCTCGGCGGACGCCTGCTCGGTGGCTAGACCGTCGAGGAAGCGCGAGTTGACCGAAACTCCCGGCGCGCTCTCGGCCTCCTCGCCGATCGGTTCGGACGCTACGTCGGTGCTCGCGGCAACCACCCGTCGAATCGGAAGCTGATACTGCTTCGCAAATTCGAAATCGCGTTGATCGTGACCGGGCACCCCGAACAACGCGCCCGTGCCGTAATCCGTCAGCACGAAGTTCGCGATATAGACCGGCAACCGCCATTCCGGGTCGAGCGGGTGGACGACCTCAACCGAGGTCCGATACCCCTTCTTCTCCTGGGTCTCGATCTCCGCGAGGCTGGTACCGCCGCGCTGGCATCCCGCGATGAAATCGGCCGCCCGCGGGTCCTTCGCCGCCAGAGCCTGGGAGATCGGATGCCCCGCGGCGAGCGCGACGAAGCTCGCGCCGAAGATGGTGTCGGGCCGGGTCGTGAACACCTCGATCGATTCGATGGAGTCGATCGGTTCGGCGAGGCGAAATCGGAAGTCGAGGCCCTTGCTCCTGCCGATCCAATTCTCCTGCATCAGCCGGACCTTGTCGGGCCACTGGTCGAGATTCTTCAGTCCTTCGAGGAGATCGTCCGCGAAGTCGGTGATCCTGAGGAACCATTGCGACAGCTTGCGCCGCTCAACCGGCGCGCCCGAGCGCCAGCCCTTGCCGTCGATCACCTGCTCGTTGGCGAGCACGGTCATGTCGACCGGGTCCCAATTGACCTCGCTCTCCTTGCGACAGACCAGGCCAGCCGCGAACAGGTCGAGGAAGAGGGCCTGCTCATGCCCGTAGTAAGCGGGGTCGCAGGTCGCGAGCT
>Ga0207657_10001817_pt1 | contig 23030 bp, 20 predicted proteins | sample KBSC33metaG_FD_184316 | JGI IMG/M metagenome (GOLD analysis project Ga0207657, IMG submission 184316) | Corn rhizosphere microbial communities from Kellogg Biological Station, Michigan, USA - KBS C3-3 metaG (SPAdes) (version 2) | ecosystem: Host-associated > Plants > Roots > Rhizosphere > Soil ... | reverse complement strand
CGTTGCCAATGAGCTGAAGAAGCGCGCGCTCTCGGTTTCACCCGCAGGAGTGCGCACGATCTGGCTACGGCACGACCTGCAGACGTTCCAGCAGCGGCTAAAGGCGCTCTCGGCGACGGTGGCTCAGGAAGGCATCATCCTGACCGAAGATCAGGTTCGGGCGCTGGCGTCTTGCCTGATTGCTCGAATCAATTGAAAGGCGTGCGCGGAGGGCCTAGTCATTGACCGAGACGCACGCGACCGCATAACTGGCGAGCGCCACGGTCTTGCCTTGCAACGGCGAATAGGTCGCCTGAAAGCCCTGTGGATCAGTGGTGGCCTTGCCGAAGCTGGCCTCATCGAGCATGCGGACAAACGTCGCGCCGCCCTTGAAACCTTCGAGTTTCACGACCTGATCTTCCGCGGTCAGATTCGCAACCCACAGCGCGATGCCCTTTGCGCCCCGGTGAGCGAAACACTGAACCTTCTGCGAATCGGAGCAGTCGGCGTTTACGAGCTTCTGTCCCGCGGCGTGCGCCAGACCGCTGACCGCATGGAAGGCCGGAAATACTGCTGGAGCTTTGAGCGCATCGTACCAAGGCTGCCGGTGCTCGTCCTTGCGATAAATGATCCCGAGTGGACCGGTGGCCGCGCCCAGCGCGATCGCATCCACGCCCGAGCGTGCGAGCGTGGCGATGTATCCGAGCGTCCAGGCCGCGCCGAAGAGTCCGCGCTGACGCGGATCGAGCTTGGTCAGGCAGATGCGGACGTTGTCCGGATTGGGTGTCCACGTTGCGCCATGCGGGTTGTCGCGACAACCGATGCCACTCGGACCTACTCGGTATTCCGTGCTGCCGATGAACGAGCGAGCCGTGGTGACTTGATACGGCAGCGCCTCCAGCGTTTCCATCACCGAACGATCATCGGCCGCATGCACGATGCCGCAGGTCGTGTTGTGGACGAAGTCGAGCAACTCCGCGGGAACGCGCTTGCGATTGAGTTCGGTGAAGAAGGAGAACATGCCGCCGCCAAGCTTGATGCCGGGAAAGGCGTCCCGCGCGGCCTGATAGAGATCCGGTAGCGGCGGCGCGGGCGGGCGTGCTCCGCCGGGAAGCACCGACTTCAAATCGCCCGCCGGACAGACAGCAATAGCTGCGAGCTTGATACCTGACTGTCCGACCAGATCGCCCAGCTGACGCAGCTCGCGCGCATGGTCGTCGACGCTTTCCACGACGATTTCCAGCACCGCGTCGGCGCCCGTCTGCTCGCACAGCTTGCGATAGCCGTTCAGTTCTTCGACGCCGTGCTTGCACCGCGGGTCGAAACGACACATCAGGAAACGCGGCGCGGCAAGCTTCAGCAGGTCGATTTGGCGCAGCGAATGCTCGATTTCCTCGGCTGGCATGCCCAGTCCCACCGGCGGGACTGTTTCGTTCGTCACCTCGCCGAGCTTCACTTCGATAGCTGCGCTCGCCCCTGCTGCCCGCTTTGGCCCGGCGTGTCCCGACAGCATGACCCGGATCGACTGTTCAACAGGCTCGCCCGCTTGCAGCCGGTAGGGCCAGGGCAGGCTGAGCGGGCGCACGTACGTCTTGAACGACGCGTCGGTCCAGTTGCGGTGGTCCTCCATCTCGAAGGTGTCGCCTTCCATCCGCACGGTTGCCTTCAGGCCCGGCGCCACTTCATGCGTCAACGAGCGAATGTCCAGCACCGGTTGCACCGGGTCGACCAGCTCGGGGAACTTGCCGGATACGACGCTACCGTCGACGTGCTCGACCTCCATCGGACAACCCGCGACTCCGCGCAGCGGATGCAAGACAACGAACCCGGTGCGTGCGGTCAGAAATTGCGTTCTGGGAATTGCGATGCCGTCGAATGTCAGATTGCCTTCCTGCGTGCCTTCGATCGCCGCGTCGTATGCGATCTCCTGGTCGTGCCGTTTGCACACGGCATGAAAGGAAACCGTGAATCCGTCGGCGCGCTGGTTGATCTTGAGGTCGCTGATCGCGGGGGCGTAAGTACCCCAATTCTCGTCGCGTACCAGAAAACCAATCGCGCGCAGAACCTCGACGCCGTTGACTTTGAGGTAGCGCAACTGGCCGTTGTCGAACTCGACCTCCAGTGGCCCGGCGCGCAGGACGCGCCCCACGACTTCGAGCTGGTCGGTGCCGCACAGGGTGATGGCGCGTTCGGGTTGAGCGTGTGTCATGATCGTCTCCTGACGAGCCGGTTCAGCGCAAACGCGCCCAGCGCGGCGCCTGCAACGCATCGGGATTGACGAGATATGCCGGCCGTCTGCCGCGCGCCACATCGACCACGCTGGTCAGGCCATCGGTGGCAATCGCGCCGAAGTTCTCGTCGGTCCAGCACAGCGCATGCGGACTGACGATGACGTGTTCCATCTTCAGCAGAGGATTGTCGGGCGCAACGGGCTCCTGCTCGAAAACGTCGAGGCCCGCGCCGGCGATCCGCTTCTCTTCAAGCGCCTTGATCAACGCGGGCTCATCGACTACCGGACCACGGGCGACGTTCACTAGGTACGCGGTCGGTTTCATCGATGCCAACGCTTCGGCATTGATGAGGTGGTGCGTTTCGTCGTTCAACAGGCACATCAGCACGACGAAGTCGGCTTCGTGCAGCAAGGCATGCAACGGCACCAGCTTGGCGCCGAGCGCCTCGATCCGCCTGGAATCCGCATAGGGATCTGCCACGAGCAGGCGCATGTCGAAGCTGCGTACGACGTGCAACAGCTCCTGGCCGGTGCCTCCCGCGCCGACGATGCCCAGGGTCCTGCCGGTCAGGCCGCGCCCCATGTGCTCATTGCGCTGCGTCCAGTTTCCACTGCGCGTGAGCCGATCCTTGATCAGCATCTTCTGCGCGAGTGCGAGCACGTAGGTGATCGCCATCGTCGCCACGGGCCGCCTGACGGCGACCGGCGTATTCGTAAGCAGGATTCCGGCGCGCGTCAGCGCCGCAACGTCGACCGAGTCGTATCCCACTCCATGGCGCGCCACCAGTTGGAGCCGACAGTCGGAGCGCGCAACCGATGCTGCCGTTACCTTTGGAGCATTGACGTAAATAGCGTCATAACGCGCTGCCTGGTCGGGCGTTATTTCGGATACCGACTCGGCGATGTACTCCCATTGCAGGTCGTCCCTCGCGGCCACGAGGATCTCGAGCGGCGCGGCGCCGAACGAAGGTTGGCCCGAAGCCGTCAGCAGGTCGCGCGTGAGGCCCGCCTTGAAGACGCTCATCGCTCTCACCGCTGCTTCAATGTGGAGATGCCCTGCGCGAGCGCGCGCTGATAGACCTGCGAATCCATGCCGTAGGCGATCATCGAGAAGCCGCGCTCCAGATATTCCTTGCCCCAGCGTTCGTCGAGAGCCATGAATCCTGCGCCCTTCCCGCGCGCATGCGCCGCACCAACCACCTTTGCAAGGGCAGCGAGGTAGTCGGGATGCTCGAACTGCCCGGGAATGCCCATGAAGTTGGTCAGATCGAAGTGCCCGACCCACAGCACGTCGACATTGGGTACCGCCGCAATGGCCGCGGCGTTCTCCACACCCTTGGGCGTCTCGATCTGCGTGATGACCAGGTTGCGGCGATGTGCCGCTTCGATCTTCTCGATCGGACTGCCGGGCAGATAGTCGTCGTGAGCGACACCGAACGCGGCGCCACGCCGTCCCTCGGGCGGATAGCGCGTGCAGGAGACGATAAACTCCGCCTGCTCCCGGGTTTCGACAATGGGAACCATTACGCCGTGCGCTCCGATGTCGAGCACACGGGCGATGAAATCGTATTCCGTCGCTGGCACACGCACGATCGGCGCAAGGCCGATGCCGCGACAACCGGCGATCAGACCCTTAAGCGTCTCCATGCCGACACCGGTGTGTTCCATGTCGAGGAACAGAAACTCTGCGCCGGCCGCCTTCGCGAGCTGCGGCATGGCTGGGACGAAGAACTCCAGGATCATCGCGCCAAGCACACGTTCGCCGGCCAGTACACGTTCTTTCAGCGTGCGCGTCGTCATTCGTTCCTCCTCGAGCAATGCGCTGCGATTGGGGTTCGATCAGGCCTTCGCAATTTGCGTGAGTAACCTTCTAGGAGAGCACTCTGTTCGTCGCCGGGTCGATCAGTACCACCCGGTTCATGTCGATCGAAAGTTCGATCTGCTGGTTGATGGTCGAGACGTCGTGCGCCTGTAACTCGGCAACTGCCCGGGTGCCGCCGAGATCGAACGTGGCGTACGTGCGCGAGCCAGTGGGCTGCAGAAGCTCGATAATCGCCGTGTAGCGCGCAAGACCGGGCCGCTCGCCCTGTGTCGCAGGCCCGATGTGTTCCGGCCTGACGCCCAGCACGACCGGCCGATCTACGCGGGTACGCAGATTGGCGGTTCGCCGCTGCGGCAGCGCAAGGCCCGCGCCGTCATTGAGTCGCAGTGCCAGCGTGTCGCCAGCCGTCACGAGGTTTGCATCGATGAAGTTCATCGCGGGCGACCCGAGAAAACCGGCGACATAGCGGGTCGCCGGGCGCTCGAACAGTTCCAGCGGCGCGCCGGCCTGCTCGATGATACCGTCGCGCAGCAGCACGATGCGGTCGGCCATGGTCATGGCTTCGACCTGATCATGGGTGACATAGATCATGGTCTTGCCCAGTTCCTGGTGCAGGCGCTTGATCTCGCCGCGCATTTCGTCGCGCAACTGAGCATCAAGGTTGGAGAGCGGTTCGTCGAACAGATACAGGCGCGCGCTGCGCACCACCGCGCGGCCGATCGCGACGCGCTGCAGCTGGCCGCCGGACAGCTCGCGCGGATAGCGGTCGAGCAGGTGATCAATGGCGAGCATCTGCGCCGCGCGCCTGACGCGTGGCTCGATCTCGTTCTTCGGCGTGTGTCGCGAACGCAGCCCGAAAGCGATGTTGTCGAACACCTTCATGTACGGATACAGCGCGTAGTTCTGGAACACCATTGCGATGTCCCGCTCGCGCGGCGGCAGATGATTGACCACCTGGCCGCCGATCTCGATCGTGCCCTCGTTCGCGTCCTCCAGTCCGGCGATGGTGCGCAGCAGCGTACTCTTGCCGCAACCGGATGGCCCGACCAGTACGGTAAACTCACCGGCGGGAATTTCAAGGTCGATGCCGCGCACGGCGTGGACGTTGCCGTAGTACTTATGCAACGCGCTGATTCGCAGGTCCGCCATCTTGCGCGCTATCCCTTCACCGCGCCCAGCGAGATCCCGCGCACGAAATACCGTTGCATGAACGCCGTCACGACGAAGATCGGCAGCGTTCCAAGCACGGACATCGCCGAGATCTTGGCCCAGAAGTTCGACTGGCCGCCGAAGTAGTGCGTGATCTGCACCGTGTAAGTGGCGACTTCGGTGCGCGTGAGCACGAGCGCAAAGATGAAGTCGTTCCACGCGAACACGAAGGTGAAGATCGTCGTGGCGGCCAGTCCCGCGCGGCACATCGGCAAAAGCACCTTCCAGAGCACCTGCCAACGCGTATATCCGTCGACCAGGGCTGACTCCTCGAGCGCGCGCGGCACGTCGAGGATGTAGCTGCGCATCATCCAGATCACATACGGCAGATTGAACGCGGTGTAGAGGAGGATCACGCCGACGTACGTGTCCACCAGGCCGAACCAGACGTACAGGAGAAAGATTGGGAACACGACCGCGATGGGCGGGATCATGCGCTGGGAGATGATCCAGTTCGCGAGATGCTTGCCGCCTGTGGAGAACCGCGCCAGACTGTACGCGCAGATGAAGCCGAGGAACATCGCAAGCGCCGTGCTGCAGAACGCGACGATCAGGCTGTTGCCCACGGTCGCCGCGTCGCCATCCCTGAACAGGACCCGGTACGTGTCGAAGTTGAAGCTGCTCGGGTACCACTTGGGCGGAAACGCGTAGATCTCGGAGGCCGTCTTGAACGAGATCATGTACAGCCAGTAGATGGGAAACATGAAAATCAGCGTGAGCGCAACGGCTGCAACCAGCCGCAGGCAGAGGCGTACCCTGTGACGTCCGGCCAGCGGAGTCATCGGGCCAACTCCACGCGCCTGAGCAAGTACATCACCAGCGTCGAAAGCAGCACGATCACGAGCAATGCCACCGCGGCTGTATAGCTCGTTTCGAATTGCCGGAAGCCCTTGATATAGGTGAAGACGGAGATCGTCTCGGTCATCGTGCCGGGTCCGCCTTGCGTGAGCGCCCACACGATATCGAACAGGCGGAACAGATCGAGGCCGCGAATCAGAACGGCGACCGTCATCACAGGGGCGATCGCGGGCAGCACGATCCGGAAGAATGTGCGCCACCACCCTGCGCCATCGATGGCCGCGGCTTCAATCTGCGAACGATCGACGCTGCCCAGTGCAGCGAGAAGCAGCAGGAACATGAAGGGGGTCCATTGCCAGATCTCGGCTGTGATGATTGCCGGATAGACCAGGTTTGGATTGATGGTCCAAAGCAGGATCGTCTCCCTGCCCATGAACCAGCCAATGATCTGGTTGATCGGCCCGAACCGGTGGTTGAAGAGCAGCGCCCAAGTGGCACCGGAGACGATCGGCGAGACTACCACCGGCAGTACCAGCAAGGCGATGAAGATTGCCCGGCCGGGAAGGCGGTCGAGGAAGAGTTGCGCCATCGCGAGCCCCAACACCAGCTCGATCGGCAGCGCAATCGCCGTGATGATCACCGTGTGCAGCAGCGCCTGCCACAGGCGCGCGTCGCTGAACAGCTGCCTGTAGTTCGCGAAGCCGATGAAATCGGTGCTGGTCTCGGTCATGGTGATGCCCTGAAAGCTCACCATGAGCAGGTACACCAGCGGAAAGACGCCGATCAGCAGCAGCACGAAGATCGCCGGCCCGACCAGCAGGTACTTGAAGTTGCGCTCGCGGAAGGTTCCGCGTTGCCCTGATCTCACTTCGGATCCGCCGTGACAAGCAAAAAAATAGGAGCGCTGCCAACGCTCCTATTCCAGCGATTTCTCCTCAAGGCGTGTTACTTGGGGTACGCGCCGGACTTCGCCGCCCACGCGTTGTACACCGCCTTCTGCTTGTCGACCCCGATCTTGGCGGTGGTGGCGTCCCACTGCTTGGCGACATCGTCCAGGATCGTCTTCGGATCCTCGCCGGCCCACAGGCGGCCGACGCCCTGGCGCAGCGCTTCCTCGTACGTGTCGGTCTGGATCAACGACAAGTCGAGCAGGCCGGTCTGCGAAGCGGCCTTCAGCGCCGCGAGATAGTCCTTCGCATCCGGCCACAGTCCCAGGTAGACCGGGTCGGTGTAATGCGAGTCGCGGAATGGGTCGCGCAGCGTGTAGGGAAGCTGCACGCGCTTGGTGCTGATTTCCTCGCTGTTGAGCCACTGGATGAACAGGTACGCAGCTTCCTTGTTCTTGCTGTGCGTTGCGACCGACAGTGCGAAGCCTAAAGCCAGCTGGGGATGGCCGCCCGGCGGGAGCGCATAACCGACTTTGCCCGCGATGGTCGACTTCGGCACCCAGTCGAGCGCTTTCTCGCTGCCGAGATATCCAGCCGCGAATCGGCCGTACGGCGGCCACGAGATGGTCATGGCGCTTTCACCCTTGAGAAACGTCGCGAGGTTCTCGACGAAGCCGAACTTCTCGACGCCGGGCGGCATGAAGCGGTTTTCGTTGCGCATCTCGGTGAACACGCGCACGCCGATCGGGCTGTTCACCGTGGCCTTCATGTTCGCATCGAAGAACTTGCCGCCTTCGACACGGAAACGCTCTTGGAACATGAGCATCGCGTATGGCGCTTCGCGGAAGAACGACGCGCCATAGGTGCCTTCCTTCTTCAGGTTGTCGGTCAAGAACGAGCCGACCTCATCGAACTGCTTCCAGGTCTTCGGCGGTGCTAGCGGGTAGTTGTACTTCGCCTGGAACGCCTTCTTCAGATCGTCGCGCGCGAAGATGTCCTTGCGGTAATACATGATGAACACGTCGCCGTCATCCGGGAAGCCATAGATCTTCCCGTTCACCTTCATCTGGTTGTCGCGATACGTTGGCGCGATCTTTTGCAACTCGGCGCGGTAACCGTACTTGTCGACGTAATTGTCGAGCTGCTCGAGCGCGCCCGCCTGCACCAGGTCCGGCATCCACGAGGGAACCACGTTCAAGGCGTCGTACGCCCCCGAGCCGGCGCGATAGTCCTGCATGATCTTGGTGAACATCTCGGCGGTCGGCACTTCGACCACCTTGATCTTGCACCCGGTCTCCTTCTCCCACAGCGGGCCGGAGAAATTGAGCGGGTCGAGCGACTGCAGCCCGGCTTCCCACACGATGGTGATCGTCTTGCCGGCGCAGATCTTCTTGGCGGCGTCCGCCGCCGTCTTGGCGGCGCTCTGCGCGTGTGCGACACCAGCCCAGGCCAATGTCATCCCGGCAATCACGAAGCCTGCACGCAAACCTTTCCAGCACATGCTGGCAAAGCAGTTCTTCATGGTGTCTCTCCGTTGGGTCCGTCTTGTCGACCTCTTGCACCGGGTCGCTTTCCAGTTCGGTGAACCATGCTAAGTCGATTGTGTTTGGTCGTCCCCTGTAGTGTCAAGGAGTCAAAGGTTCCCGCGCCTGATCTCGGGCTTCGCGGCCCGGGCGGTCACGCATCAAATGCCGGCGCCTGATGCAGCGTCGCTTTCTGTCTCGAGCCGTTGGCCATGCGTGACGGCCCGGTTCGAATGACGCAAGAAAGTTACGCGCTGAGGGCGAGAAATCGAAGTCGCACCCCTCCCGTGCCCGCAACATGCTTCCGGTACAGCCAAGCATAACCGCAGTCGGGCATCGAAGGTGGCGACCGCGATGCCATGCGGCACTTGATATGGTCTCGTCGACCTTCAGGTCAAAACGCTTGTTGGCAACGCACAACGCGATGCGATCCCCGCTTCGAACGGCAGCGAGCAGTTCAGTTACTGCAGCCTCGCGCGCCGTTTACAGCACGTCCCTATTTGCGACCGGAATCTCCCCATCCCAGCGCGCCATGTTCCTCGCCTCGAACCCCAGTCGATAGGCGCCAACACCGGCGAAGACGCGTGCGTCGTTCGGCGGGCGAAGCGGTACCTCCCGTAGAGCGGCCGCCCTTTCATTACTGGAGACCGCGTCTGGCGACGCCGACGTATGCGGTCAAGCGGCCAACGGTTGCAACACAGCTTGGGCTGTGGCTGCGGATCGACGTGCAAGATGAAGACGCCGCGACGAGTCGCGGCGTCTCCCGAGCACATCCAGTCGGGCTGTCAGTCCTCGCGGCTGTCGTGGTTCCTCCGTTGTCACCTTGCCAGACCTTCTTCATTGAACGGCACGAGGGCGGCGAAGTGCGCCCTCGTCCCCTCGCCGACGGCTATTGCCTGCAGATCTTCCAGATCACGCCCGTTGCGGGTATTTGCAGAAGCGGTCCGTTGCCGGTGCCGACGAAATGCGTGTCCTCGCCGTTGTCGCGCACCGCCCCGTAATCGGCGATGTAAGCGCAATCGTCGGGACCGAATCGCACGATCGTCGGCCGATTGAAGCCGGACGGATGATCCGCGCTGATGAACGCCTGATCGCCGGACACGTTGCGGGCAAAGTTTTGGATCTGCAGCGCGACCGATTGATTGCCCTTCGCGATGAAGTTGATGAGCTTCACCTCGTGGCCGACTTCAGGTGCCGGTTCCGTCGCGTTCGGCGCCGAGAACCCGAAATCGCCCTCGAGCGTGTAGAGCGCCGCACCAGGTGTGATCGGGCCGCCGGCGAACGATCTCGGGGCGAAATCGATTCCGGTGATCGAGGAATCGGCCGCCTCGAGCGCCAAAGGCGACGTCACCGGCTGCGGCGGACCGGCGAGCACATCGCGAATGGGTACGTCTTCGGTGAGTATCTGCGCGAGGCTCGCCGCCGTGCATTTATTGGGACCCGATGGGTCGAACACGCAGAGGTCGTCGCTCGGGCCGCCGACCGGGTTGAACACCGCCTGGCTCGACGCAAGGAAGCCGAAACGATCCGGCCAGCCGTGGTAATCGGGCGTGCCGTCGGGATTCTGACGTGCGAGCTGGAAGACGTCGGGGGCATTGTTGGTGGGACGCGCGCCGCGCTCGTCGGGGCCGTCCTCGCCGACCAGCATGCCCCCCGCTAGCGGATGCCCGTTCGGCGCGAAGCGGATCGCGTAGCCGTTGCGGTAGCCCCACGAGAACGGCTCGATCGCGTTCTCGGGTTGAGCGACGTTGAGCGGCGCGCGCAGGATCGCGCCGTCACACACGCCGCGATGCAGCGCGCCTTCGAACGCCTTCACGGTTGCGCCGGGGCGTGCAACACCGAACGGCGAGTAGCCGCTCGTCATGATACCGCCGCCCGAGTCGAAGACGTTCTGGCTCAACACGATGTCCTGGCACGGAATGTCCGGCTGGTTCGCTCCGCCGCCGTTGTCGCGGCCCACGACGCCGCTGTTCGTCGTCGATCCCTGTGACCAGTAGACGAAGTTGCCCTTGAACGCGAGCTGCTCGGTCGGATGATCGCCAGTAGGCAAGCCGGTGATGAACGGCGTGACCTTTCCCGTATCGGGATCCACGGTCACGATGCGCGAGCTGTTGTTCTGGCCGTTATGCGCGTGCGTCGCCTGGTTCGAATCGGTCGCGAACAGTCGGCCGCCGTGCACGCCGTTTTCGAACGCAAGATCGACCGCGGGTCCTGCCGTCTGGAGGCCGCCGTTCGCCGTCGGCTTGCCGAGCGTTCGCAGCAGCTTTCCGGCCTTGTCGAAGACGAGGATGTCGGGCGTGAACGGATTCGTCGGATCGAAGTCGCCGCTTCCGAAGTTCGATTGCTCGTTGCACACGCTCGGCAGGCCGTGCCCCGACTCGAGCACGTAAACCTCGAAGTTCTGCGAATTGCCGCGAAACGCGATGCCGGTCGGAAAGTTGAGGCCGGCCTTGAACACCGAAACCGTGTAACCGGGAGGAACGACGATGTCCTTGCCGGAATCGGGCTCGAATATCGCCGTGTTGTCGGGACAAAGCGGGTTAGCAACGATCGCGGCCGAGGCAATGCCGGGCAATGCAACGACCGGCGCGATCGCCATGGCGGCGCGAAGGATTGGGTGGCGCCGAGAACAACGCTTCATGATCGTCCTTTCCTGCCCCCCGGTGCGAGCGGGCCCGTGCGAGGGGGCGCTAGCGAGTGGCGTGCGGACCGCATACGCGTCCCGCAGGGTTGGAACGTTCGAAAAGCGTTCGGAGGCGCGCGCGCAAAATACGCGTCCATTGATGCCTCTTCTGCGGCATGCGCTAAATCGCAGACAGCGCTGTTGCAGCGGCCGCGTCCCGATCTGCGGGCGGCCGCGACGACGTGTAGAGAACAGCATTCGGGAGGCATGCATTCCGGCTCTCGCATCGCAGCGGCGCATCGGGCGTTCCGGAGTCGCCGTCCCCTATCCGCTGGCGTGGGACGAGCAGCGGCTGCTGTTCTCGTGGCTCCTGAAGCGCCTGTCCGAAATGGCGCTGTTTCAGGTCAACACGGGCTCGCGCGAGGCGGAAGTGCGCGCGCTTCGCTGGGAGTGGGAGCAGACGGTCTCCGAGTTCGGCGCGAGGCTGCGGCGGTGTACGCGAGCAACTCGGCCGCCCGTGTCCGGAGCTATTTGCACGCTTGAGATCGGTCCGGCGGCGCCCTAACACTGTCGGCAGATTTGGGCGTCTGCACAGGTGCATGCCATCCAGAGATCGCGCGATCCCACTGACACGCGACCACGTTACGCTTGGGGCAATGTAGCGAGCGATCTCACCTCGTTGCGCGGCGTCGCCCCGCCGCAGAACGCGGACGCTATGAACGGCCCGCAACTCTACGACGCCTGGTGTCCGACGTGTCACCAGGTGGATGCGCGGGGAAGCTTCGATGGCGGACTGCCGCCTCTCGTCCACAACACGGCGCTCGGTCAGCCGAGCAGCGACAATCTAGATGCTCGTCATGCTCGAGGGAGCATACACCGGCGGGTCACGTTCGACGAGCTGCGATCGCCACGGTTGACGCAGTGCTGTTCGTGACTCCCGAATACAATCGGTCGATCCCCGGAGGACTGAAGAATGCAATCGATTGGGCCAGCCGTCCGTATGGCAAGAATTCGCTTTCGCGCAAGCCGGCGGCGGTGATCGGAACCTCGCCTGGGTCGATTGGCAGGGCGATAGCGCAGGAGCAACTCAAGAGCGTACTCAGCTTCTGCAATGCGCCGCAGATGAACTCTCCCGAAGCATACATTCAGTTCAAGCCAGGTCTGATTAACTCGAACGGCGAAGTCACCGAACCAACGACCGAAGAATTCCTGCGCACCTATATTGCGGATTTTCATGCCTTCATCACAAGGGTCTATACCGCGCTGCCGCGCAACGCATGACCGACTGCTTCAAACCATCGCGTACCTATGACCATCCGGCCATCAATCGCCGCTTAATGATTGGTGCTGATTGCGCCAGGCTTTCCTTTCCCAGGAGAGTTTCATGATCGATTCATCGACTGCGCCGTGGGCAATCCTTCTGCTGCGCATCGGTCTGGGAGTGTTGTTCCTCGCCCGCGGCCTGCTGAAGCTGCTGGTGTTCAAACCCGCCGGCGCGTATGGCTACTTCAAGTCGCTCGGGCTGCCTGGCAGTCTGGCCTGCTTGACCATGGCGGCCGAACTGCTCGGCGGAAGTGCGCTGATTCTAGGTATCCTGCCGCGCCATGTCCCGCTCCTGCTTGTTCCGCTGATCCTCGGCACGATCTTCACCGTGCATGGCCGATCCTCTGCCCACTTTCGATTACCCTGCCGCCGAGGATTTGAACCCACGACCCCCTGCTTCGTAGACGCAAAAGTGCGCAATTGCAATTAGTAAAATCAATACCTTGCGGTGCCCGCCCTCGTCGCAGTGCAGCCACGCAACGCTGTAAGCACCCGATCTAGCATCGCAACAGACGTTTCAGCCACGCCATTCCGGACGGAAGACGGCAGTCGGCCAACTGCAGTCGTATCATCATCCGCCACACAGCAGCCATTGGCCGGCACTTGCCGGCAGAAGTGGTCATGCACCGAGAGGGATTGAGCGCTGGCGGGAGACGTAGTACTTTGCCCCTTCGTTTATCGACGCGGCGACTCGGTGGTGGATCGGCGAACGTTCATCGGCGGTATTGCGGTTGGTCTCCTCGCTGCGCCGCTTGGTGGGCGCGCGCAGCAAGTGGGGAAGGTCTATCGCATCGGTATTCTAGAACCGATCCCCGCCGCACAGAACGCCGCCAATCTCACCGCCCTGCGCGAAGGGCTGCGCGATCTCGGCTACGTCGAAGGACGAAACCTAATCATCGAATATCGGTCGGCGGATGGCCGCGCCGAGCGGTTCCCAGATCTCGCGACCGAACTGGTTCGTGTCAAGGTTGACTTGATTGTGACCAGAGGGACGCCCGCAACTAACGCAGCCAAAGGCGCGACCGAAACAATTCCAGTGGTTATGGCGGCGATGCGGCCGCTTGCCGTCGTGGCGAGCCTCGCGCAACCGAGTGGCAATATTACGGGGGTAACTACCTTCAGCACCGAGCTGACAGGGAAACGGATTGAACTCCTCAAAGAGCTGATTCCGAATCTTTCGCGTGTCGCGTTGCTTCACAACATGGGCAATCCAGCTGCCCCACCCGAATGGGAAGAGGTAAAGATTGCGGCGCGCTTGCTGGGTCTTCGGTCCGAGCTCCTTGACGTGCGAAGCCAGGGTGACCTAGACCGCGCGTTCGAGCTGGCAGCCCGACAGCAGGTCGACGCACTTGTCATAGGGGCAGACGGACTTACGCAAATGCATCAACAAATCATCGTCGATTTGCTGGCCCGCAGCAGGCTGCCTGCCGCCTATCCGGCCCGCGAGTTCGTCGAAGCCGGGGGATTGATGGCCTACGCGGTGAACTATCCCGACCTTTATTTTCGGTTCGCAAGCTTCGTCGACAAGATTTTCAAGGGAGCGAAGCCCGGCGAGCTTCCGGTGGAGCAGCCGACCAAGTTCGAGCTCGTGATCAACTTGAAGGCCGCCAGGGCGCTGGGCCTCACGATTCCGCAATCGGTGCTGGTGCGTGCGGACGAGCTGATTCAGTGAATGGATTTCCCCGTTGCCGCATTCGCGTGGGTAGTCCCGCTCGCCACTCAACGTTGATTCGACCGTCTTCTTCCGAGAAGACCGACCGGCGGCTTCGGGTCGGACAGCGACCGTTGGCTCTTCCCCGGTGCCTTCCCGCGTACGCTTGACCATAGTCCCTCCCTTCAACCAGGAGAGGAGGACGAGATGTCTCGGCATCGAGGTCGACGACGCTCTCGAGATCGCCGAGCAAACGGAAGTCTGATGCCAGACCCGGCATCCGGCCGGGGGGCGTCGTGACAGGTCGCTTCGCGGGCAAGAGCAGCCTCACCTTGGAGGCGCCCAATTCCCTCCGTAGGCGTACGATGCCTCCACGTTTCTTTCTTGTGGACGAGGTGATTCAGTGACGCAGTGGCCGAAAGCGTCATGGGAGACAGCGCGATGAAGAGACAACTGTCGCGGATCCTGCTCGCATTTGCCGCTGGCTTTTTTCTGACGCCCCTCGATGTCTTGGCTCAAACGTCGGCAAAGGTATATCGGATCGGCGTGCTTGATATGGAGTTGCCCGATCTGAGCTCACCAAGCCAGAGGGCCTTCTACGACGAACTCCGTCAGCGCGGTTACGTCGAGGGCCAGAACCTTACCGTCGAGCGCCGCAACGCAACCGGTCAGCCTGATCGGCTGGCGGTGCTCGCCAGGGAGTTGGTTGCACTGCAGCCTGACCTAATCGTTGCGACGGGGCCGCAACCTAATCGCGCCGTTAAGGATGCTTCGTCGACGACCCCGATAGTGATGATTGCCGTTGGCGACCCGGTCCAGGCGGGGCTCGTTACGAATCTCGCCCGGCCCGGCGGCAACCTGACGGGAGTGACCGCCGTGGTTCCGGGTGGCTTCATGGCGAAGTCGCTGGACCTTTTGCATCAGATCGCCCCGAAGGCGACTCGCGTCGGGATGTTGGTCAATCCGACCAACGCCATGCATCGCATTCTGGTCCTGCAGGAGATCCCGGAGGCGGCGCGAAAACTGGGCGTCCAGATAGTTACCGTCGAGGCGCGCACGGCAGACGAGATCGAGCCGGCGATCAACGCTGCGGTCAGCCAACGAGCCGAGGCCCTCTTCATCCAAGGAGATCCCGTGTGGCAAACCCCGCCTGAGCGGGTTCCGCAAATCGTGGCGCGCACCGGCCTCCCGGCGATCTACTTTTCGCGCACGCAAGCGCAGGCGGGTGGGCTCATGTCGTTCGGACCAGACTCCGCGGCGCTGTTGCGGCGCGCCGCCAGCTACGTCGATCGCATCCTCAAAGGTGCCAGACCCGGCGACCTGGCGATCGAGCAGCCGACGCAGCTCGATCTGGTCATCAATCTCAAGACAGCAAAGGCCATCGGTCTCGCGATCCCGCAATCGCTACAGATACAGGCTGAGCTAATAGAGTGATGCTCTGCTACTGAAGCACCTCATCCGCACGCACGAGCACTGACGCCGGAATCGCAAGGCCGAGCGCCTTGGCGGTCTTGAGATTGATGATGAATTCGAGTTTGGTCGGCTGCTGGACGGGCAGGTCGCCGGGCTTGGCGCCTCTGAGGATCTTATCCACGTAGCCGGCGCCGCGCCGGAAATTGTCGGGGATACTCGGCCCGTAGTTCATCAGGTCCCCGCCTCCACCAGTTCCCTAACCCCATGCATCGATGGCAGTCGGCTCTTTTCCCTCAAGCTCTGCGAGCCGCGCCCGCTGCACACCGAACATCGGGTCCGACAACACGAGGATCGCTTCCGCGCGCTCTTGGACCATCGCCGCGAAGGCGCGATCGAACTCGTCGGGACCTCACCTCCAGGAACTGCAGCTCCACTCTCATTGACCGGACGGCGATCTTCACGCTGCTTATCGTGAGCGCGGCGCCTGGATTGGCCGGATTCGAAAGGACCGCCACTCGGCGGACCTTGGGGACCGTCTCTTTCAGCAGCTCGAGTTGTTTGACGAAAGCTTGCAGCCCGACGCTGTAGGTCAACCCGGTGATGTTTCCACCCGGACGCGCAAGGCTCGCGATAAGTCCGAGCGCGACAGGATCGCCAACGACGAACATGACGATGGGGATCGTCCTGGTGGCGTTCCTCGCGGCCACCGCTGCGGGTGACGTGGTGGCGGCGATGACGTCCACTTCGAGCCGGACCAGCTCGTCGGCGAGGTCGGGCAGCCGGTCGAACTTGCCCGCACAGCATGTTCGCCTTCCCAGAGGTAACTCCGTTTCGACAGGGGGACGCTACGCGGTCGCCTCGAGTGGCCCAAAACTTCGCCTAAAACCACGCTCGCGCGCAGTATTGCACGAGCGCCGGGTTCGCGTGAGACCTCGCGATTTGAGCTCCCAAAACCGGCCGTTCATTGCGATGACCACTTTCAAGAAAGTCTGATGACTGGAGTGGGTCGGACAGCGACCGTTGGCTCTTCCCCGGCGCCTTCCCGCGTACGCTTGACCATAGTCCCTCCCTTCAACCAGGAGAGGAGGACGAGATGGATGCAACCGTTTCTGCAGTTTGCCGTGAGCCGTATCGCACCTCTCGTCGACGTCTTGCGAAGACCGTCACGGCTTGCGCAGAATAGGCCACGAGGCCGATCATCTCTTTGCCCGACATCCTGCGAATCGCGCGTGGACTCCGCACTTCCGACGGGAACGGTGACGTTCCTGTTCACCGACATCGAGGGCAGCACGGCGCTGTGGGAGCGGCATCCCGAGGCGATGCAGGCTGCACTCGCCCGTCATGACCGGACGCTGCGCGAAGCGGTCGAATCGTGCAGCGGAGTAATCGTCAAGACGACGGGCGACGGCGCGTACGCAGTGTTCCGGGCGGCGAAGGATGCGCTGGCGGCGTCGCTCGCCGCGCAGAGGGTCCTGCAGTCCGCGCCGTCGTCGTCGGCCAACGACCTGCGGATCGCGCTGAAGGTGCGCATGGGTCTGCACACCGGCGAGGCCGAGCTCCGCGACGGCGACTACTATGGACCGACGCTCAATCGCGGGGCGCGGATCATGTCGGCGGCGCAGGGCGAACAAGTGCTCATGTCCGCGACGACTGGGGAACTGCTGAAGGGACAACTGCCGGAGGACGTGACGCTGCGCGACATCGGCGAGCATCGGCTGAAGGGCCTTCTCAATCCTATGCGGCTGTTGCAGGTGATCGCAGCGGGATTGCGGCTCCGGTTCCCGCTTGCATCCAATGCGGGCCACAGTCTCCCCGCTGAACGCGACACTTTCGTGGGTCGACAGGAGTCGCTCGACGAACTCTCACGCCGATTGCAGTGCGGCGCAAGGCTCGTCTCAGTGCTTGGGATCGGCGGCACCGGCAAGACACGGCTCGTCACGCGCTTCGGATGGTCCGCGCTGGAGACGTATATCGGCGGCATTTGGTTCTGTGACCTTGCGCAGGCGCGCGACGTCGATGGCATCCTGCAGGCGGTCGCGCAGGGCCTTGGCGTGCCGCTCGGCAAGGAGGACCCGACGAGCCAGCTCGGCCATGCGATCGCGGGCCGCGGGCAGTGCCTCATGATCCTCGATAATTTCGAGCAGGTCGCGCGGCATGCTGAGGAGACGCTGGGCGAGTGGCTGAACCGCGCCAGCACAGCGCAGTTCATCGTCACGACGCGCGAGGTGCTGGGGCTTCCCGGCGAGGAAGCGCTGTCGCTCGCGCCGCTCGCCGCGCCGGACGCGACGACGCTGTTCCTGCGCCGCGCGGAAGCCGCGAAACCCGGCTTCAAACCGAGCCCCGGCGACCAAGCGGCGATCCCGCCGCTCGTAAAGCTGCTGGACGGACTTCCGCTCGCGATCGAACTCGCGGCAGCGCGTGTCCGCGTCATGTCGCCGCGTGTACTGTTGCTACGCATGCGTGAGCGCTTCAAGCTTTTGACGTCGACCGGCCACCGCCTCGACCGTCAGGCGACGCTGCGCGGCGTGTTCGACTGGTCGTGGGATCTGCTGTCGGCACCGGAGAAGGCCGCGCTGGCACAGCTTTCCGTGTTCCAAGGCGGATTCACGCTGGAGGCGATGGAGACGGTGCTCGACCTTTCTGCGCTCGACGATGCCCCGTGGCCGGTCGACGCGCTGCAGTCGCTCGTGGAGAAATCGCTCGTCCGGCAGGTTGGCGACGATCGCTTCGATCTCCTGGTAAGCGTGCAGGAGTATGCCGCCGAGCACCTCGCGAATCCGAGCCGTTATCCGGGCAGCGGGCCGGACGCACTCGCCGCCGCGGAGGCGCGGCACGGGTCCCACTTCGCGGCACTCGACGATCGTGCCGCCGTCGCCAACGGCTTCGCGGACGTCGACAACTTCGTCGTGGCGTGCCGCCGGGCAGCGAGGCGGGGCGACGCCGAGACTGCCGCGAATGCGCTGCGGGGGGCATGGGTGGGGATTGAGCACCGCGGTCCATTCGCGATCGGTATCGATCTCGCCGCGGCGGTCCAGCGCATTCCGGGGATCGCGGGCGCTGCGGCAGCGAAGGCTGGCCTCATTGCCGGACGCGCTCAGAGCGCATCCGGCAAGCGTTCGGAGGCGCGCGACCGTTTCGAGTTCTCGCTGCGCGCGGCCCGGACTGCTGGCGACCGCGACTGCGAATGCGCGGCGCTCATCGGTCTCGGCTACCTTGAAATGGAGGGTGGGGGTAACGCCGGCAAGGCCCGGATGGAGGCGGCGCGGGTACTCGCGCGCGAGCTGTCGGACCGGGTGTTGGAGTGCGAGGCGGAAAACGGCCTCGGCAACGCCGAATTGGGATGCGGTCCGTGGGAGCACGTGCTTTTGCACTACGAGGCGGCGCTTGACCTTGCTCGGCAGATCGGAAACCGCTACCTCGAGGGGTCGATCTTGGGCAATCTCGCTACCGCGTACTGGGACGTCGGCCAAACGGACGCGTCGATTGTGCGGGAGAAGGAGACGCTCGCCATCGCGCGCGAGGTGGGCGACCGGCGACTCGAAGGCAACACGCTCTGCAACATCGGGCTCCGTCTACTTATGCAGGGCAGGCTTCGCGAGGCCCTGGATCAGCTCGACGCGTCGCTAACGGTGGCCCGCGACCTCGGGCACGTCCTCCTGCAGTGCGTCGTCATGTGCAATCTCGGCATAGTGCAGCAGCGCTTGGGGGAGCTCGGCGAGGCGCGCGCCTGCTTCGACGCGTCGCTTGCGATCGCTCACGAATGCGGCTTGCGGCGCATTGAAGGGCAGACACTCGGCTACCTCGGGCTTCTGCACGCGAATTGCGGTCGTTTCGAGGATGCGCGCACCTGCCTCGACACGGGCGAGATGATCCTTCGCGAGCTCTCGGACCAGACAAGCATAGGCATCCTGCTCTGCTGCCGTGTCGAGGTCGATCAGCGACGGGGAGCCGCGGACGCCGCGCAGGCCGCGCTGGTCGAAGCCGAGGCGATCGCGGTCGAGGTCGGGGCCGGCGCCAATTCCGAGCTCGGCGTCGCGCTGAGCGCCGCGCGTCGCGCGTAGCGGCGCGTCGGGTGCAGCGCGAACGTCAGCATTCGTACTGCTCGAAGGTCCTGAACGGGTCAGGCAGCGACTTCGCTGAGTGAAGTTACCCACGTTTCGTGGACAGTTCCAGACAGACACAATGCCTTGGGAGGGCTGTGTCATGAAGACGGGCGCCGTCCCGGCAAGCAACGATTCGCCGGCGGCGTTCAAAATGACTTCATGGCCAAGGAACGCGCACGTCTCGGCGACGTAATCACGCGCTCGGAGATCGAGCTCAAGGAATAGCGGAGGCCACTGCGGCAATTTTCAGCGGACCTTTGAGGAGAGGAACAGGCCGCCACGTTGCATTGTTGCGTTGCCGTCGACGTAGCTCAGGACGCCGTTGACCAGGACGTACCGGATACCCTGCGCCGGCATGGCCGGCTGCGCGAACGTCGCCGTGTCGGAGATGGCATGGGGATCGAACACCGTCACGTCGGCATGGAACCCCTCGCGCAGTTCGCCGCGCTGCGCAAGGTTGAATCGGCGCGCGCTCAGCGCCGTCATCTTGTGAACGGCAGTCTCCAGCGGGAAGAGGCCGAGGTCGCGGCTGTAGTGACCGAGGACCCGCGGAAACGTGCCCCATAGACGAGGATGCGGATGCACGTCGTGCGGCAGTCCGTCAGAGCCTATCATCGTGGCCGGGTACTGGAGTACACGCTGCACGTCGTCCTCGCGCATCTGGAAGTAACAGGCGCCGCCAGGCTGCAGGCGCTCACACGCTTCCTGCTGGGTGCAGCCCCACTCGGCCGCAATGTCGGCCAGATGGTGGGCCGACATCTCCGTATAGGGCGTCGACCACGTGACGACGACGTCGATGGTCCCGTCGACCAGGTCGGTGCGCAGCACGGTGGACCCGGCGATGTACGGATAGGCGTCGAGGCCGATCGGTTGCCGGGCTCGTGCGGCGTCGATATGCGCGAGCGTCTGCGAGGTTCGACCCCAGTTGTCGGGACCTGCGCATTTGTGATGCGAGATCACGACGGACTGGATGATGTAATTTAGTTACATGACGCGCGGGAACAGAGGCGTCGGCCGGCCGCACTTGCCATGCGTTTGCCGATTAAGACGCAACGCACTCGTCCCTTCTGCGCAACAAGTCCCTGTCCTAATTACGGCGGGCCGAGCCGACGTCTTTCCTGTCGAGAAGCCTCGACGAGACTTGCAAATCGCTGCGCGTCACCCACCCGCGGAAGGTTGTTGAACATGATGTAGGCGGGACCGGCAGGTTGCGAACGAACAAGCAACGCGTGCAGGTCGCGAAGTTCTTCGTCCGAGTACGCGTGCCGAGCGCCGCCGAGTCCGTGGAGCCGCCAGTAAACTGCGTGGCCCGTTCGAGGAGCGGTCACGAACGGATCGACGACATAAACCAGATCCAGGTCCCGGCAAAGCGCCAACGCCACATCTCGGTTAGCGGTCCAGGCCTCGCCGCGTGGCTCCCAAAGCAGCCTTGCATCGGGACGCGCAATTCGCTCGAAAAACCTGCGCATCGCGCGCACGTTCTCGGGCGTAGGACCGAAGCTCGCGGGGCACTGGAACAGCATGCTTGTCGCGCCGAGTGCATGAGCGCACTCGACGGAGCGTCGCCAGCCCTCCCGCACGGCGGGAGAGTCGCGGAAGTTGCCAGGCTCGTCCTTCGGATCAGGCGGATGCTTCGTTCGACGATATGTCGGGCTCGAGGCGCTGTGCGTAACGAACTGCCAAACCTTCATCGTGTATTCGAGCGAAGGTCCGGTCGCCTGCCGCCATCGCTGCAGAACTGCGTCGCGAGGGGGTTCGTAGAACGTGCTTTGTATCTCCACGACCCGGAAGAGAGTCGCGTATGCCTTCATGGACATCGTGAAACCACAAAGGCCAACACGGACTGCGGCAGCGTGTTTGGGCTTCATTCTGCAATCGACTAAACACTCGTCTCGTCACCATGTCGCAGCCGAAAGTCATTCCGCGTGCGTCCGTAGCGTTACGCGCTGGTCAGCGAGCCGCACCCAAGGTTTCGTCCGTCGACTCGCCGCGAAATCCCCATTCGCGCCAAATGGGTAGAAAACAGCGATGTCGATTGTGCAGCGGACAGCTACGCGGTGATGCTCAGGCCGCGTCTCCAACGCGAGGCAGCACCGCTTCGAACATCGTACCGGATTCATCGCTACGTACGAGTCGAATCGTGCCCTTGTGTGCCAGCGCTATTTCCTTGGCGATGTAGAGCCCGAGCCCAAGGCTTCCGGGTTCGTTGTGCCCCACAGCGGACGGACCGCGGTTCAACGGGTCGAAGATGGACGCGCGAAGCTCGGCGGGTATTGCAGCGCCTTGATTCTCGACCAGCAGGGTTACTGAGTCAGCGTCGTGGCCGTCAATCGTAATTGCCACTGGGGTGTCGGGTCGTCCGTGTTGGACTGCATTGCCGACCAGGTTGGAAACGAGTTGCGCCATACGCTCGGGATCCCAGGACCCCTCGCAATCTCCTGACGAATGAACAGCGACCTGTCGATCGGGGTGCCCGGATTGCGATTCGTCGGCAATGGTGCGGCACACGGCTTCGAAGTCGCACCGCTCGCGGTTGACGATCAATTTCGCACCCAAACGGGTACGAGTGAAATCGAGCAGGTCATGGATCATCCTGCTCATGCGCTCGCCGGCATGAATGATCCCTGCGGCAAGTTTGGTCTGCCGGGAATCCAGCGAGGTGCGCGCCAATACGGCTGCGGACATCGTTATCGATGACAACGGGTTGCGGAGGTCGTGTCCCAGCACGGCCAGCAACAGCTCCCTCGACCGTTCCATCTCCGCAGCGTATCTGCGCACCGACTCCGCCAGGATTTGATCCATCGCCTCGTTGAATCTGATCAACTCCAACGTGACGGTGGGTACCGGCGCGCCCTCTTGATTGGACCAGAGAGAAATGACACTGGCGCGCAAGGCTCGAAACTCCGACACCATTTCAGCCAGATCGAATGCCTGCACGGCGCGTAGGTGACCATGGGCATGCGCAGCGGTGTCTTCGGCGCCCTCACCCTGTTCGCCGCGACCTTTGATATCCCGTTGACCCTCCGATTGAGGCGTCTCCATGTCGGCGGCGACGAATCGGAGCATGCGTTCAGCATCGTCGCGTAGCGCTACCGCGGACATGCTTCTTCCCGGCGGAAGCGATCGAGCGAACGTCTCCCAGTCGCCTAGGATCCGGTCGAGGTTGTCGAGAATAGATTGAGCAAGCGTCATCAGTGCCCTGCCGCCGCACATGACGGTCGGCCATTTGGACTATAACAACCCCCCGAGTCCGGGGCGAGCTGGCCCGTAAGGCGAACGCCGAGGTCCATATAGGAGGAAACGCCACGGCGCAGATGTCCGACACCTGCTAGGTTGCAGGCATGACCGGTAATCGAGCGATGCGATGCTTGGTGGTGGACGACGACCACGACGGAGCCGATATCGTCGGCGAGTTCCTGAACGACTTGGGCGCCGAGGTTCGCGTAGCGTACGGGGGTTTGGAAGCTAT
>Ga0207657_10001816_pt1 | contig 23033 bp, 22 predicted proteins | sample KBSC33metaG_FD_184316 | JGI IMG/M metagenome (GOLD analysis project Ga0207657, IMG submission 184316) | Corn rhizosphere microbial communities from Kellogg Biological Station, Michigan, USA - KBS C3-3 metaG (SPAdes) (version 2) | ecosystem: Host-associated > Plants > Roots > Rhizosphere > Soil ... | reverse complement strand
CACCTTGCGCAGCCGGCCGCCGACGCCCGTCTCCTGCTGGAGCTTGGCGAGGAGGTCCTGCAGGTTGAGGACGACCTCGCCGTTCTTCGTCGACTTTGAATACGATATTTATTGGATGTCCAAGCGCTACTGGCGCGTAACTGGCTAGTAACTGTGCGTGTTTTGACTCGTTCCACTCGGCCGTGAACCGATCTGGCGCGCCCACCGTTATCGTGTCGCCCTCGAGGACCAGAGCACTCGTTGGCTCCAGCCAAGTCTTGAAAGTCTGGGCCGGCAACTCACCTCGCGCCCGGTCCAGAAGACGCGTCCAAACCTCAGCTGCTGTAAGGGCCATGATCTCGATGTGGAAAAGTCAGGGGACGCGAAAGTAGACCGCGCGATGAGAGAAGTCAACGAACCCACCATCCGGCAGCGGCGGCGATCACTTCCTGCTGCCTGATGTCGGTTGACGTATCTCACTGCGATGATTACCTTTAGCGTTCTCTATTCACCGACTTTTCCCCTGCATTGCACGTTGGAGTTGTCATGGGCAAGCCCACTTATCGACCCCGTAATAAGCGCCGCATCCGGACACACGGCTTTCGCGAGCGCATGGCCACACGTTGGGGCCGAGAGGTACTGAGTCGTCGGCGTAAGAAGGGACGGAAGCAACTCACCGTGCAGCTCCCCTCGAAGTATGCAGGCGCCTGACGAACGCTAGCAGCAATCACTTTCCGCGCAGCCATCGGCTCACGCGCGGGACAGAATTGACACTCGTGCTACGCGAAGGGAAGCGCATTCGAACCGGGCATCTCGAGCTCAGGATCGTCGCTTCCCTTCTGCATCATCCCCGCATAGGCTTCATAGTACCGAAGCATGGTCGCTCCATCGTGGAGCGAAATCGGTTGAAGCGACGACTCCGGGAGATCGTCCGCCAGAATATCCTGCAGCGGATTCCTTCCGTCGACATGATCGTTCGCACTCGGCCAGAAGCGTATTCTGCCACATTCGCGTCTCTCGAACGCGAGCTCCTGTGCGGCGGAGCGCAGATCGCGCGCCTCTTCAAGGCGGAGTAATGCGCACGATCCTCATCTTTCTCGTGCGTGGATATCAGGCGACTCTGTCGCCTTTACTGCCCTCTACGTGCAGGTTCCTTCCGAGCTGTTCGGCTTATGCCGTCGAAGCACTGCAACGGCACGGCGCATTGCGCGGAACCGTACTCACCATTCGTCGACTCGCACGGTGCCAGCCATTCTGCACCGGCGGATACGACCCCGTGCCGTAATTCTGACGTAATTCATGGAAAAACGACTTCTCATAGCTGTTGCTCTGGCTGCAATCGTCCTTTTCATCTCCCAGAAGCTTTTTCCTGGACCTCCGACACCTCAAAGGATGCCAGGGAGCAATAGCGCCATCGTTCGTGACACGGCCCGAAACCCGAGCGACAGCAACGGCATTGCTACTCGAATTGGCGATTCCACCAGGGAGCGTCCTGCAGTGGAAAGCGGAAGATCCGAGGCACAAGCCGTTACGTCATCCACGCTGGCCGCCATCGATACCATATCGGTCGTCACGCCGAAAGCGACCTATCGATTCAGCTCCAGTGGTGCTGCACCGCTGGATGTGATCCTCGCGGACTATCACAAACTTCCGAAGACATCGAAACAGAACGTCATCCTCGGCAGACCGCGTGTTCCTCTCCTGAGCTACGAGCTGGTCACCGGCAGGGATACGATCCAACTCGATCGCATCAAGTTCAACATCGACTCATCGAATACTGGCAACGCACACGGAATCTCGTTCAAAGCCGATGTCCAGAACGTTCATCTGGGCATCGAGTACAGCTTCAGTCCCGATGGATATCTCGCGCACGTCCAGGGAACTGTAAGTGGTGCCGAACCTGGTGCTGTCCTGTTGATCAGGATGCACAAAGGGCTGCCTTTCGTTGAGGCTGACTCGGTCGACGACCTGCGCAGCCTGGCGTACGTGGCGAAACCGGTGCGCGAAGATGCACAGAGTGTCGCATTTGCAAAGCTCGATTCGCTGGAGCCGAAAATCGAGCGAGACTCACTCTCCTGGGTAGCCAGCAAGAACAAGTATTTTCTGCTGGCGGTGATTGCCACACCTCCGGGAAGACCCTTCAGCGCAGCAGTGTTCACACGTGGACCGCACGAGCCCAAAGCGGTGGGCTCTGCGGATGCACTCGTACTTCAACCGCTCAATGCCGCGGGAACTTTCGGGTTCGACCTTTATGCTGGTCCTCAGGAGTGGCGCCGGCTACATCAATTGGGAAGAAGCCTGGAGCATGTGAACCCCTATGGCTCATTCCTGCGACCGATCGTTCAGCCTTTCGCGACCATAGTCATGCAGGTCGTACTCTGGATTCACGATCGATTGAAGATCAATTACGGCTGGGTGCTGATCATTTTCGGGATCTCGATCCGACTGCTGCTGTGGCCACTGAACCAGGGAGCAATGCGGAACAGTCTGAAACTGCAGCGAATCCAGCCACAGCTGCAGGAAATTCAGAAGAAGTACAAGTCGAATCCGGAAAAGCTGCAAGCGGAAATGGGCAAACTGTATCGCGATCACGGTATGAGCCCTTTCACGCCGCTTGCCGGATGCTTGCCGATGTTGATCCCGATGCCAGTGCTGTTCGCGCTCTACTTCGTGTTCCAGAATACCATCGAATTCCGCGGCGTCTCGTTCCTCTGGATGCCGGATCTCTCGCAGAAGGATCCGCTGTTCATTCTCCCGGCGGTGATGGGGATCTCGATGTACGTGCTGTCGTGGATCAGTCTGCGGTCTGCTCCCCCGAATCCCCAGGCGAAGACGATGGCATACGTCTTCCCGGTGATGATGGTGTTCTTCTTCTGGCGCCTCGCAGCGGGATTGAACTTGTACTATGCGGTGCAGAATGTCGCGACGCTTCCACAGCAATGGCTGATCGCGCGTGAACGGGCGAAACTCACTCCCGCGAGTGGATAACGGCACCATCGAATCCGGGCGTGGGTCCAGTGTGAGCCCGGTTCGCATTACCTACATCGGGCATGCGACACTCCTGCTGGACTTCGGCAACGTCCGCGTACTGACCGATCCGAACTTCGATGACAAGCTCGGCTTCTTCCTGCCTCGGGTCACACCTCCTGGCGTGAAGATGGCCGAGCTTCCTCACATCGATGCGATCGTGCTCACGCATGCGCATGCGGATCACCTGTCGTTCGCATCGCTGCGTGCACTTCCGTCCGGAATTCCGGTATACGCTCCGCCGGTAGTGGCTCGATGGCTGGCCCGGGATGGAATCGCTTCCGCACGCGCGGTACACCCCGGACAGATAATTCGCGTGGGTAACGTATCGATCTACACTGCACCCGCTCGTCACGTGGGTGCGCGCTATGGTATCGATCGGTGGCGTGGCGCAGCGCACATGTATCTGCTCGACGACGGCGCGGTGTCGGTACTGTTCACCGGCGACACCGCTCTCACTCCCGATGCCGTCGCTCTGGCCGAGACGATACTTCCGCGACGGGTCGATGTGGCGCTGCTGCCCATCGGATTCGCACCACGATGGAAGGAATTTCTGTTCAGACGCGGGCATCTCACCGCGGGTGATGCGCTCTCGCTGTTCGACCAGTTGAACGCACGGATCCTGATCCCTTTCCATTGGGGAACGTTCCGGCACGTGACTTCCGGCGCGTACGATGCGATTCGTGTCCTCCGTGCGCTTCTCGAGGGGCACGCAAAGGCATCCACGGTGAAAATTCTTCCACCGGGTGAGTCACTCACCGTCGACGAACCGGTTACGTGAGCGCCACGGCATGAGGAGCACCGTTCTACCGGGAGCCTCGGATACGATCGTCGCCCAGGCGACCGCTGGTGCCAGAAGTGCGCTCGCAGTCATTCGTGTGTCGGGTCCGGATGCGCACGTGATAGGCTCGACGCTCCTCAGCCCGTGGCACGCCACGCCGCGTCGCGCATTTCTGGCCTCATTGCGCAGTCCGGACGATGGGAGAGTGATCGATCAGGCGATCGTGACGATCTTCTCCGCGCCCGCATCGTTCACCGGTGAAGACATGCTCGAGCTATCGCTCCACGGCGGAGAGATAGGGCCTTCGCTCGCCATGAATGCACTCTTGTCGTGTGGTGCGCGCCAGGCCCTTCCCGGAGAGTTCACGCGCAGGGCGCTGCTCAATGGAAAGCTCGACCTGCTGCAGGCCGAAGCGGTGGCGGATCTCGTCGACTCCCGGTCACGTGCGATGCACGACGTCGCACTCGGGCAGCTCGCCGGCCATCTGTCTGCGCGGCTCGAGGCGCTTCGAACGCAGATCATCGAGCTCGAGGCGTTGCTGGCCTACGACGTCGATTTTCCCGAGGAAGACGACGGGCCTGTTCCCGCAGCCGACATTGCGGAGGCGGCCGGGAACATTCTCGCCACGATCGATACCCTGCTCGCCACGAGTACGACCGGCGAAATGGTGCGCAGCGGTGCAACGGTCGTGATCGCCGGCGAGCCGAATGCCGGGAAGTCGTCGCTCTTCAACGCTCTTGCGGGAACGCAGCGCGCGATCGTCACGGATGTCCCCGGCACCACGCGCGACGCGCTCGAAGCGATGATGGACATTGGACCGTGGCCCGTGCGACTCGTGGACACCGCCGGTCTTCGTGCGAGTGCGGACATCATCGAGCGGTTGGGCATCGAAGTGGCGGAGCGCTACCTGAAGGACGCTGCGATCGTGCTCGTGTGCGGAGATGATGCACGATCGATCACGCGCGCCATCGAGCACGTGCGTCCTCTGACGACGGCCGCGATGCTCGTAGTGAGGACGAAGAGCGACATCGGCCAACCGCCGGAGTCACCCACCCTGGACGAGAAGCGCACGTCCATCTCCGTGAGTGCCCGAACCGGAGACGGACTCTCGGCATTGATGGAGCGAATCACCGAGGCGCTCAACAGAGAGCACGATCCAGCTTCGGCGACCACGCCTGTGCTCACGCGGGAACGTCATCGAGTGGCACTTGCGAGCGCGCGCGGAGAGATCGCGGCTTTCATCCAGAGCTATGCGAGCGAGTCGGGACTTCCGGCCACAGTCGCGGCGGTGCATCTGCACAGCGCTCGAAGCTTTCTCGAGGAGCTCGTCGGGGTGGTCGATACCGAGGAAGTGCTCGATCGGGTGTTCAGCGCCTTCTGCGTCGGCAAGTAGTCCGACGTCTACGCCGAGACGGCTGCGAGGCTCGAGATGGCGGAGATCTCGTCGGCGCTCGCGCGAACCGTCCACGCCATTCCCCGCTCTGCCACCGCCCGTTCGACCATCCGGCTGCCCAGATAGTATCCCGATCGCTCGGGGAGCACGTACTGGTCGATCGTCCGTGATTCGTCGCTCAATCCGTCGGACAGGTACCTGAGCCGCAGACCCAGCCCAGTGCGATCGAGATCCGAGGCGACGGCATGCACGAGCACACCCTCGAGCTCACGCACCCGGGCGTACTGCCGGCGCGAGTAGCCGTAGTACTCCCATTCGGCGTGTCCCGGACTCACGAGACGCGCCACCTCGACGGCAATGCCCTCGTTGATCACGTGTTCGCGAAGCGTGGCGCGCCGGCCGGTATCCCAATAGCTATAGTAGCCGCCCGATTCGGTGATGAGCCGGCGCAACGTGCTGCGGCTCGTGGGCGACGTATAGCGCACCGCGTGGGCGATCTCGTGCGCGAGCCAGAGCGGGATCAGCGCGGGGTCGAGCCCCAGTCCCTGCGTATCGGGATTTGCCACCCCGGTGAAGTGCTCGAGGCAGACGAAGGCGATTCCGCGCCCCTCGGTGACGAGCTCGCCGGCATTCGCGGCGCCGACGCCAACCATGAGCACCACGTCGATGTCGGAATCGAGCTCGAGCAGCGTTCCGCATCGATATTCCGTCTCCCGAGCGAGCGAGACCACATCAGTTCTTTCCAGCATCGCCCGGAGATCACGCCTGTCGGCGCGCATGACCGAACGCGCTACGTCATCGAAGTGCGATGTGTCGGGATCGACTACGTAGTTGCGCCAGTACGGCTCGAGGATTCTGAGGTGGGAGGAGTAGTAGCGCCGGTACGCGGCGACGGGATCTGTGCTGTCGAGCAGTGCAAAAAAATCGGGGATCAGATTGATCAGCATTCAGACCGGGTGCGCGTGTGAATGGCGCGACGTCTATCCGGCGGACGGGGCAAGATAGTGTCGACCTGAGAACGCAACAAGGGCGATTCGCACTACTGGCACGCTATTTCCCTCTGTGGTTTACCGTGAACGTGCCGGAGCCAAGTATGACGACGTTGAAACACATTGAACTCACTTGTCCGATCTGTCATCACTGCTTCGATTCGCAAGCGGTACTGTCGACGAACTCGTTCGGAGGGAAGCGCACGGACTTTCACGAGCGCGCCGCGGGCGCGCAGCCGCTTCCCTATCTAATACATCTGTGCTCGCGCTGTGGCTACGCCGGAAGTGAAAGAGATTTCGGTGAGGAAGCGGATGTGAGTCCGATGCTCAAGGAGCACGTGTGGGACGAGCTCGCGCCTCGTCTGAGCGAGGGTGCGCTGACCGGTTCCGAGAAGTACGAGTTTGCGGCGAAGGTCGCGCTTTGGCAGGGAGCGGAGCCGCGCCGCGTGGCGGACCTGCTGTTGCGCGCCGCGTGGTGCTGTGTCGATGAAGGCGATACCGAGGCGGAGCGCTACTTCCGTCGCCAGTCGGCCTGGATGTTCGAGCGGGCGCTCGAGGCATACGATGGAGTCGAGCGCGACGAGCGAGCGGTGCTCACGTATCTGGTGGGCGAGCTCTGGCGGCGCATCGGCGAAACGGCAGTCGCGGCCGAGTGGTTCGACCATGTGGCCGATGAAGTGCTCGACATGGAATCGCAACAGTGGCTGATCGCCGCCGCGAACCAACAGCGCGACTGCCCTCGCGAGTGGTTCGGCTGAGCCGATCGGAAGCCGATCAGCTGTCGGGGCGGGTTCCGAAGATCCGATCGCCCGCATCGCCGAGTCCCGGCAGGATGTAGCCGAGCGCGTTGAGCTCGCGGTCGAGGGCGGCGGCGTAGATGTGAACGTCCGGGTGTGCGGTCAGCATCCGCTGCACCCCTGCTGGCGCGGCCACCAGGCACAGAAACCGAATGCGAGTTGCGCCGGCCCGCTTGAGTGAATCCACGGCGGCGACGGCGCTGCCTCCCGTCGCGAGCATCGGATCGAGCACGAAGAACTGTCGCTCGCCGGCATCGCCAGGAACCCGGAAGTAATAGTCCACGGGCTCGAGGGTCTGGTGATCCCGGTAGAGTCCGATGTGACCCACGCGCGCGGAGGGGACGAGTCGCAGCACTCCATCGACCATTCCCAGACCGGCGCGTAGAATAGGCACGAGGGTGAGCTTCTTCCCGCTCACGCGTCGAGCGGTCATTCGCTCCAGCGGCGTCTCCACAACTACTGGCTCCAGTGCCAGGTCGCTGGTGGCTTCGTAGGCCATCAGCATGGCGATCTCCTCGACGAGCTCCTTGAAGATCTTGGTGGGAGTTGCGCGATCGCGCAGGATCGACAGCTTGTGCTGGACGAGGGGGTGCCCGGTCACCGACAGATTGGCGAACGCAGGGGTGGTCAGCATGCGGCTGAAGGTACTAACTTCGCAATCATGAAAGAATACCAGGCGGTGGTGCTGAAGTTGTCGCGCCGGGCGCACGATGATGAGGATGCGCTCACGGATCTGTTGAACGAGCGCAGTCGTGGCGGCTGGGAGCCTGCCCTGCTCTCGCAGGATGGGGCCCGGATGACGGTCGTGTTCCAGCGCGCACTGCCGACCTCTCGCAAAGAGAAGTGACGGATCGGGTGACGGATCGCGTTGCGCCGGCAGTACCGCGACCGCGCGCCGATGCCGCGGAGCGTATCCTGCGCGCGGCGATCCGGTGCATCGTGACATCGGGTGCGGCCGCCCTGACGATGCACGAGGTCTCGGAGGAAGCGGGTGTCAGCAAGGGGCTCATCCACTACCATTTTCACGACAAGGAAACGCTGCTCGCGCGGATGGTCGAGTGGATGACCCGGCACCTCGTCGCACGCGAGCATGCGGCGCTGGCGGAGTCCATTCCACGGCACGCGATCGACGATCTGTGGAAGTGGCTCGAGGCCGAGCTCGAGCGCGGGCAGATCCGCGTGCTGCTGGAGCTGGCGGAGTGGCGCGGACCGCTGGTGCAGAGCGCGATCCGTGAGTCCGCGAATGCACGCCGCGATGCGTCAGCCGGATCGATCGAGCAGCTCTTCTCGCTGCTGGGGCTGCGCCCACGGATTCCGGCCGCGCTGCTGGCGGATGTGGTGGTGGCGTTCATCGATGGCCTGGCGATCGCCATCGGAATCGACCGGGAGAAGAACGCGCGCGCGGCGTTCGACGTCTTCTGGCTTTCGCTCCTGAGCCTCACTGAGTAGGCGTCGATCGGTCGGCAGCGCGACGTGAGCGCGTCGAAGCCGGTGCTCACGCGCCTGATCTCCGCCATTGCAATTCTCTGTGTGGCGGTCTGGGTCTCGTTCGTGATGGCGATCGTCGAGGCCGGGCGCCGCGACCAGGCCGGGCCAGCAGACGCCATCATCGTACTCGGGGCCGCGCAGTACGAAGGGCGGCCATCGCCCGTGCTCAAGGCCCGCCTCGATCACGCGGCATCGCTGTGGAATCGTGGATTGGCTCCGCGCATGATCGTCACGGGCGGGCGGGGAGTGGGCGACACCACGAGCGAGGCCGCGGTGGGGCGACGGTACCTCGTGCAGCGCGGGATCCCCGCGGGCTCCATATGGATGGACACCGAGGGGCTGACCACGAGCCAATCCATGGTAGCGGTGCGGCGCCTGCTGGGGACGAAGGCATCTCCGTCCGTATTAATAGTGAGCGATCCGTTTCACATGCTGCGACTGGCGATACTCACGCGCCGACTACATATGATTCCGCTTCTCTCGCCCACACGCACGAGCCCGATTTCCACACGTCCCGTACAGCAGTTCAAGTACGTGATGGCCGAGTCGATCAAGGCGCCGTACGCGATGGTGGTGGGCGCGAACTAGCGCGCTCCCTCTTGCGCTAAAGCCAATGGGACTGTCACATTGGAGCCGCGAACTGTCACATTACGTTAACGCGTGAAACGAAAGGGCTCGGAACGACCATGGAGCCCACTCATCGTTATGGCGTTCTCAACGCGGGTAGCTACCATGCCTCACGTCGTAGCTGTTCCCGAGTGCTCGCCGGATGATCGCGATTCAGCCGGTGAGAACAATCGAAAGAGGCTGCTGGTCGCACTCGAGCTGCGCCATCGAGCGCTGACTTGCGGCGCCAGACAACATCGACTTCCTACCCGCACCATCCTCTTCCCACCTTCCAATCGAAACGTACTCCCGGCATCCGGGGAAGATTTCGTGCGTCCGGGCAACCCGGCAGCCGATCGCTCGGGTACCCGGCCGGTTCACCATGCTGCAGAAGCAGGGAAAGATCACCCCACGTGTTTTCCGGAGGTTCTTGAATGCGCATGAATCGTACTGTGGCTCTCGTCGTTGGTGGGCTCGTGCTCGCGACCTCGGTTAGAGCGCAGGAGCAGGTCGAAACGAATACGAAGAAGGCAACGACGCGTGAGCCCACGTTTACCGATGTCACGGATGCGATGCTCAAGGGTGCGCGCACGAATGGCAGCAACTGGGCGATCTACGGCCACGACTACACCAACCAGCGCTTCTCACCCCTCGCCCAGATCACGACGGCGAACGTGGGCTCGCTCAAGATGGCCTGGATGTTTCAGACGGGCATCTCGCGGCTCGGATCGTTCGAGAACAGCCCGACGGTGGTCGATGGCGTGATGTACGTGACGACCCCGTACAACACGGCAATGGCGGTGGACGCGCGTACCGGCCAGCAGATCTGGCGCTACGAGCACAAGCCGAGCATCACGGCGCCGATCTACTGCTGCGGCCCGAACAACCGCGGTGTCGCCATTTCCGGCAACTCGGTGTTCATGGGAACGCTCGACGCGCGGCTGGTCGCGCTCGATTCGAAGACGGGTGCGGTGAAGTGGGATGTCGAGGTCGCCGATCCCGAGGCCGGCTACAGCCTGACGATCGCTCCCCTCATCGTCGACAACTTCGTCATCGTCGGAAGCTCCGGCGCCGAGTACGGCATTCGCGGATTCGTGAAGGCGTACAACAAGGACGACGGCAAGCTGGCGTGGACGTTCTACACGCTTCCCGACAAGGGATGGGAAGGCAACTTCGCCGAGAAGACGGGCGAGGGCGATGACCTGAAGCGCGACATCGCTGCGGAGAAGGCCGCGATGGCGCAGTACGGCGATGCCTGGAAGCGCGGCGGCGGCTCGGTGTGGATGACGCCGGCGTACGATCCGGCATCGCACAACATTTTCTTCGCGGTCGGCAATCCGTCGCCGGACCTCGACGGCACCGTACGTCCCGGCGACAACCTCTACACGGAATCGATCGTCGCGGTGGATGCGCGGACGGGCGAGTACAAGTGGCACTATCAGGAAGTTCCGCACGACGTCTGGGACTTCGATGCAACGAGCCCGCCGGTGATCGTCAAGCTGAAGAATGGCAAGACGGCGGTGGCGGAAGCGGGAAAGACCGCCTACGTGTACGTGCTCGATGCGGAGACGGGGAAGCTCATTCGCAGGTCGGATGAGTTCAACAGACACGAGAACTACTTCGTGCAGCCGACGGCTGAAGGCGTGCGCATGCTGCCCGGCGCGAACGGTGGATCCGAGTGGTCGCCGACGGCGGTGAACCCGAACCTCGGCTACATGTACGTGCTCGGTCTCGAGCAGCCGATGAACTACATCACGCACTCGGCGCCGCTCGAGAAGGGAAAGCTGTGGCTCGGGTCCGCCTTCAAGGCGGTGCCTGGCGAGAAGCAGTACGGAACGTTCACGGCGATCAACCTGAACACGGGCAAGCGTGCGTGGCAGGTGAAGACGGATCAGCCGATGATCGGTGGTGCGCTCGCGACGGCGGGCAATCTCGTCTTCACGGGCGAGGGCAACGGTCACTTCAATGCGTACGATGCGCGCACAGGCAAGACGCTGTGGTCGTTCACTGGCGGCGCGGGATGCAACGCGCCACCGGTGACGTACACGGTCGATGGCAAGCAGTACATCGCCGTGGCGTGCGGCGGAAACTACCAGCTCGGCTATCCGTTGGGCGATGCGGTGATGGTGTTCGCGCTGCCGGGCGGCGCCGGGGCCACAAAGAAGACGAAATAATCGCGACGCGCCGGACGGGGGCAGCTCCGTCCGGCGTGCCCTGAGTGGAGGAGATGGTGGGCGGTCACAGGCGAGTGATGATGTTGGGAACGTTGGGACTCGGGATTGTGTTGGGGAGTGGTCCTATGCCGGCAAGGTCGTTGCAGGCACCGGCGCAACTGGCTGGACGTGATTGGCAGAAGTTCGGACCGAAGGAGAAGGAGGCGTACCTGGCCGGATTCATTGCGGGTGCCGCGGCGATAGGCAGCAGTGGGGGCACGGCGGGTACGGACACCACGCCGAGCAGGGCAATCGATGTCATGCGTGCAGCGAAAGAGCTTCCATTTCCGTATTCAGTCTCGGTGTATGCGTCACAGATCGACGATTATTACTGGTGGCAAAACCATTTGGACGTTCCAATCGTCGATGTAATGGCCAGAACCAATCTGCAGCTACGGTCACGCTGATTCGCGTCGTGCTTGGGCGCACTCCCGTTCACACGGAGGTGGCACAGAAACTCGGGTGAAGAAAACTCGTATGAAGGTGTTGTTCCGATCTCTTCGAGATCAAAGGATTCGTTGGCGCTCGAGTTTTTTCGCGGTCCTTGTCTCTCGTTTTTCACTAGTCTTGGAGAAGCAAGCATGAAGAGAATTGCAATCGTCACATGTGCACTTGCGATGGCGGCGGGGACTGCCAACGCGCAGGGGCTCACGATGCAGATGAGCAATGGATGGGCGTTCTCGTTCTCGGGTAACGTGAATGCGTTCCTCGTGTACACGGATCCGAAGTGCAACACGTCGAGCGCGCTTGGTGCTGGTGGCACGGGTGGTTGCAGCTTCGCAGGCTCGCTGGTTCCGGTGGGTGAGGAAGAGAAGATCTCGCGCATTCGTACGGGACTGCTCCCGGCCTTCGCGACGTTCGAGGCGAAGGGCAAGGAAGGCGGCGTGGATCTCGGCGTGCACTTCGGCTTCGCTCCGCAGATCAACAACGCCGGTGGCGTGCACGACCAGTTCGGCGCGCAGATCGACATGCGTCAGGTGTACCTGACCGCTGGTGGCACCTGGGGACAGATCCTCGCCGGTCGTGAGATCGGGCTCTATCAGCGCAACAACATCCTGAACGACATGACGCTGTTCGGCGTCGGATCGACCGGTGGCGGCCACGCTCCGGGCGGTGGCGGCACCACGCTCGGCCGCATCGGCTTCGGATATGACTATCCGAACTTCGTTGCGCAGATGACGTACAGCAGCCCGGCCTCGAGCCCCGCGCAGATCTCGATCGGTCTCTTCGATCCGAGCACGATCGGTCCGTACGACGTCGTCAAGATTCCGCGTGTCGAGAGCGAATTCACGTGGACGGGTCACTTCGGCGCGACCACGGCGGAAGCGCCGAAGGGTGCCGACAAGGTCATGGTCTTCATCAGCGGCGAGTGGCAGCACGTGCAGACTCCCACTGGCTCGATCACGCCAGGCTCGACGGATTCCAAGGATTCGTACGGCGGAGCCGGCGGCGTGCGCGCCGACTTCAGCGGTCTTTCGCTCGTCGGCTCGGGCTTCTACGGCAAGGGGATCGGCTCCGTCCTGCTGTTCGACTCAGGTGATGAGGTGGACGGCGCTGGCGAGTTCCGCAATTCCTACGGCTTCATCGGCCAAGCCGAGTTCCAGCCGGCGGGAACGCAGTGGAAGTTCGGTGCGAGCTACGGCGAGAACGACCTGAAGCAGACGAGCAACGACGATGCGGTTTTCGGATCGGACAACGCACCGTTCGTGAAGAAGAACTCGTCGATCGTCGGCTCGGTCACGTATCTCTGGACCAAGTCGCTCCGCTGGGTCGCCGAGTACACGTACTCGAAGGCGCAGGCGCACGACGGCACCGAAGCGACGTCGAACCAGGGCGCGCTGGGCATGATGCTGTTCTTCTAGGCTACACCGTTCCATCGTAGTACACGCGGGCGGTCTCTCTTCGGAGAGGCCGCCCGTGGTGCATCCAGCCATGTCGCGTCAGGGAAGCGTGATGCGGAGCGTCGCGACGTTGTCGCTGTAATTGCTCTCGCGGAGGACGCGGCAGAAGTTCTGCTCGTCGCGCACCGGGCACGCATCCGTCGAGTCGGGAAGGTAGGGCGGATTGACGGTGATGCGGATGACGTATTCGCCCGGTGGAGTCGGCTGGGCGGGATCGTCGAGCACGAAGTACTGGCCGGGGAGGGTGCGCACGTAGACGTCACTCCAGCCGGTGTGCACGCCCTGTATGCCGTGCGTCGTCAACGTTCCGCACGCGCGATACACCCAGCTGTTCGCGCTCACACCCGGCAGGAATGGCTCGCTGTCATCCATGCAGAAGCCGCGCTTCCTCGCGAAGATCGGCGTGCCGAGCGCGCCCCCAGCGAGCACGGGGAGCAGCTCGTACGTCGCGTAGTGCTTGTAGTGAAAATGATTGTGACAGGGTGCATACTCGAACAGCCCATCGCTGTCGCTGAAGTCTCCATCGTGGTTCGGATCCACGTGCGCCAGCGGATCGCCCACCACCGCATCGGCGTCACCGATGTTCGGCGTGCTCACCGTGAAGCGAAGCACGCGATGCGTTCCGGGGGAGATGCCGTACTCGATCGAGGTGCAGGACCCCGCTTCCACATAATCGCTGCCCAGGGTCCACGACGACGCGAGTCGCGCCGAGTCGACGATGAAATTGGCGAGGCCATCGAGGTCGGGGATTCCGTGATCGCCGCCCGATGTGGAATCGGTGCTGCACGCGGAGAGCGCTATCGCACCAAACAGCGGCGCATGCAGCAGCATGTGTCGAACGAAACGATGCAGGCGCATTCGCGAGAAGTGAGAGGAGCGCGAGCGAGCGTGTGGCGAGCGGAGAGAATGGTATCGCGCCGCCGACCGATGCGCATGGTCGTTCGGACGGAAGGATGGGGCGACGCGGATCGCGCGAGCCGGACGGTCGGCAGGGCGCGGTGAGCTCTGGGCAGGGCGGAGTGCCGCACGGGTCGGCGGGCTCGCCAGAGACGCTGCCGGGTGGCCGGAGGCCGACCGATTTTCCGCGATTCCCACTATAGAGAGGCGCATATCGGGGGCGAGGCGGAAGCGGGCGCGACGAATGGCCGTCCGTTCGGCTGCTCTGTGCGTCGAACTTCCCCTCTAGCGCTCGTGCCCGGGAGAGCGCATCTCTGTGTGAGCGGCCAGCTTGACACACGAGATTATAGGGTGCAGTTTCTCTTCCCTATCCCGAGGGGCTGGGCGCACCCTGGTTCGACGCTTCCCGTTTCCTATACGGTTGAGGAGGCAAAACGTCACATGGGCGTTAGTGAGCGAAGTCCTCCGCGCGTGAAATCGTCCAGCAGAAATCCGCTCGTGCTGCTGTGTCGTACATGAGTAATCCCCGTTGTACCGCTCCATCCTCACTCTTCATTTCTCAAGAGGCAGCATTTATGAACCGTGTCACACGTTTCACTTCTTGGGCGGTCGTGGCTGGTCTCGCCGTTGGCGCCGCAAGCGTCAGTGCGCAGGACCTGCAGACGATGTCCAAGAATGCAAACCAGTGGGTCATGACTGGGCGGACGTACGATCTCCAGCGCTACAGCCCTCTCGATCAGATCAACACGTCGAACGTCAAGAACCTGCACGTGGCGTGGACGATGTCGACGGGCACGCTGCGCGGACACGAGGGCAACCCGCTCGTCGTCGGCAGCACGATGTATGTCCACAGCTCTTTCCCGAACAAGGTGTACGCCCTCGATCTCACGAAGCCGGGCGCACCACAGATCTGGCAGTTCACGCCGGAGCAGTCGACGGATGCCATCGCGATCGCGTGTTGCGACGTCGTGAACCGTGGACTCGCGTACGATCCGAAGACCAACCGCCTCTTCATCGAGCTGCTCGCGGGCGATGTGCTCGCGCTCGATGCGAAGACGGGCAAGCAGGCGTGGCGCGTCAAGTCCGCCGATTACAAGAAGGGCGAGACGATGACGAACGCTCCGCTCGTGGTCGACGATGTGCTCATGACCGGTATCTCCGGCGGTGAGTTCGGCGTCCGTGGCCGCATCACTGCGTTCAGCACGCAGGATGGCAAGGAGCTCTGGCGCACGTACAGCACGGGCCCGGACAAGGATGTCGGCATCACGGACAACACGCTCAAGTCCCCGTATCCGTCGGCGCAAGGCAAGGATCTCGGCGTCTCGACGTGGCAGGGCGATGAGTGGCAGCGCGGCGGCGGCACGACGTGGGGCTGGTACTCCTACGATCCCGCCCTCAACCTGTTCTACCATGGCACGGGTAACCCGGGCACGTGGAACCCCGACCAGCGTCCCGGCGACAACAAGTGGTCGATGTCGCTGTGGGCACAGAACCCGAAGACGGGTGAGGTTCGCTGGGTGTATCAGATGACGCCGCACGATGCGTGGGACTACGACGGCGTCAACGAGAACGTGCTGTTCGATCACGGCAGCCAGAAGCTGCTCGCGCACTTCGATCGTAACGGCTTCGGCTACACGCTCGATCGCACCACCGGCAAGCTCGTAACGGCGAAGCCGTATGGTCCGACGAACTGGGCCAAGAGCATCGACATGACGACGGGCCGCCCGGTCGAGGATCCGTCCAAGCGCACGACCGCCAAGGGCAACACCGAGGGCATCTGCCCGGCCGCCATTGGCTTCAAGGATCAGCAGCCGTCGGCGTATTCGCCGAAGACTGGCCTGTTCTACGTTCCCACCAACAACATCTGCATGGACTACGAGGGCGTCGAGGTGAAGTATGCCGCGGGCCAGCCGTACGTCGGTGCAATCGTTCGCATGTTCCCGGGCCCCGGTGGAAACCGCGGTGCCTTCATCGCCTGGGATCCGATGGCGGGCGCGATCAAGTGGAGCATCAAGGAGAACCTGGCTGCATACGGCGGCGCTATGACCACCGGCGGCGGACTGGTTTTCTACGGCACCATGGAAGGCTGGCTGAAGGCGGTCGATGACAAGACGGGCCAGGTGCTCTGGCAGTTCAAGACGCCGTCCGGCATCATCGGCAACCCGATGACCTACGTGGGCCCCGATGGCAGGCAGTACGTCGCGATTCTCTCCGGTATCGGAGGCTGGGCCGGCATCGGCGTCGCCGCCGGCATCGGCGCTGAAGATCCGACCGCCGGTCTCGGCGCGCTCGGCGCCTTCGGTGATGCGGGCAGCTACACGAACCAGGGTGGTGTGCTCACCGTGTTCGCGCTCGATCAGGCAGGCAAGAAGTAAGTTTTTCGGGAAGGACAGCTGGACAAAAAACCCGGTGTCGAAGCTTGCTTCGGCACCGGGTTTTGTTCAGTCCTCCGGGAACATGAATCGCCACACGCCGTATGAAGCTCATGGCATTCAGAATCGAGGTACTCATGAAGGGAGCGGCAGTCACGCTCGCACTACTCGTCACACTGGTTGGACGAGCCGCATCGCAGGGAACACACGAGCCCACCATTCTGCTGAGCCCGGATAGCATGTGGAAGCAGAAGCACAATCTGCGCGTGTGTGCGGATCCGGAGAACATGCCCTTCACGGACAGAAAACTTGAAGGATTCGACAACAAGATCGCGGAGCTGATCGGCCACGAGCTCGGGGACAGCGTGACGTATGCATGGTGGCCGAGCAGGCGAGGCTATCTGCGCAACACGCTGAACGCGGGGACGTGCGATCTGGTGATCGGCGTGCCGGTCGGGTTCGATCCCGTCGCAACGACGAAGCCGTACTACCGCTCTACCTACTACATCGTCACCCGCACGGACAGGAATCTCGACATCAAGTCGCTCGACGATCCCCGGCTCAAGAAGCTGCGCATCGGCGTGAACCTGCTGGGTGAGGACTACACGAACACGCCTCCAGCGCACGCCTTGAGCGCGCATGGAATCGAAGGAACCGGGGTGGTAGGATTCTCCGGGTTCTACGATGAGGAGCATCATCCCGGCGAGATCATCGATTCGCTCGCCAAGGGGAAGATCGACGTCGCGCTCGTCTGGGGTCCCGTAGCGGGCTACTTTGCGAAGAAGTCCGGCGTTCCGATGACGCTGACTCCGCTTCCCGACTCGGACAGCCCGGAGCTACCGTTTGCATATTCGGTGGCGATCGGCACGCGTCGCTCCGATCGCGAGCTCAGGTCGCTGGTCGATGACATTCTCGTTCGCAAGAAACCCGAGATCGACAAGATTCTGATGGAATACAACGTGCCTACACTAGGCACCACGCGCTGAGCGATCACCCGCCTAGGCAACGTACAGGAGTGAACCAGCATGTCGATGAAGCGTTGTTTCGAGCCCTCCGCAGGTCCGACCTTGTCTGCCGTCCGTCGCGCCGTCGTCATCGGGGGCGTTCTCAGCCTCGCCGTGGCGTGCGCGCGGAAGGACGCAGCGAACAGCGATAGCGCGGCGGCTGCGTCCAGCTCCGCAACGACCAGCACGACCGCCATGGCACCATCCGCAACAACGCCGGTCGAGAGCGCGTCGACGGGGGAGACGACCGTCTCGGCCGACTCGCAGAAGAATCCGGGCGCTGCCGCCAGCACCACGTCCTCCACGTCATCGACCAGCACGAAGTCGTCGACGACTCCGACGCATCATACGGTGCACCACTCGGACAGCAGCACGACCAGGCATGCTGCTGCGTCTCCGGCGCACACGTCCAGCTCCTCGTCGTCAACGGGCTCCACGAGCGGGATGTCGTCGTCCACGGCCTCATCGACGTCTCCATCCACTTCGGCGTCGACGGCTTCGAATGCCTCCATGACTTCGGCGACTTCGGCTGACACGGGGCAGAAGACCGCTGCGGATACCTCGAAGAAGACCGCCTCCGCCAGTGGAGCGGTGGACCATCTCCTGGTGTCGCCGCAGGAATACGAGGGATGGAAGATGTTCTCGGTGTATTGCTATCGCTGCCACGGTGTCGATGCGATGGGCGGCGGGATCGCGCCGAACCTTCGCCACTCCGTGAGCTCCGAAGGGAGCGTCACGCACGAAGTGTTCGTCCAGACGGTCACGAACGGGCGTCTCGACAAGGGAATGCCGACCTGGAAGGCATTGCTCTCGCCGGAGCAGATCGAAGATCTCTGGCTGTACATCAATGCGCGCAGCTCGGGACGGCTCGCCCCGGGACGCCCGCACATGGCGCAGGGTGCGAATCCGTAATCACGGCCTGTAGCGATGCACGAAGAGGGCGACCCAGCGCGGGTCGCCCTCTTCGCATCGTGCCATGGTCGCGCGCTCGCTACGTGAGCAGCTGCACGAGTCTCGAGCTCGGCCAGCGTTCACGCAACCGCGCATCGAGCCCCCATCGCCTTCCCGCGCGCGTGAAGAGGAAGGTCAGCATCAGGATCATGAGCATCACGTGGAAGCCCTGCTGCCCCGAGCTCTGCTGCTGTACGGCCATCCCGTACAACAACACCTGAATCACGCCGAAGAACGCGCCCAGCGGCGTGAGCAGCCCCAGGAGCAGCGAGAGGCCAACGCCGATCTCGCCGAGCGCGGTGACCGTGGCGAACACGTGCGAGTTCGGGACGACCGTGTCGAGGAGAAAGCTCTTGTACCACGGAAAGGGATTATCCGACGCGTACTTCGCGATGAGCTTGGGCATCACGACCTGCCATCGGCTCGAAGCTGCCGGTAGCGGAAAGAATCCCCCGGCGAGAACGAAGCCGAGCTTCGTCAGGATGCTCTTGGCGAACCAGACGCCGACGACCATGCGCTGGGCGGCGATCCATCGCTCGGGCGCACGCATTGTGATCGGGCGGAGATCGGTCATCGTACCTCTGGAAAATTGTTCACCGCGAGAATCTGCGATATTCCCGGCGATCATGCGCGCGCAGCGTCGAGCACGGTGACACGAGCGCCGGTGCGTGCGAACTGATTGACGTACACCATTCCGCTTCCGTTGAGCGTGATGCGGGCATGGGAAGCAAGCTCGGCTGCACGATCATCGCCTTGGGTGATCGCGTAGACCGCTGGACCCCAAGAGCTTTGACCGACGCCGGCGGCTCCCCACTCTCGCATATTGTTGATCAGCTCGGTAGTGGCCCCGGATGCGAACGTTCCTCCCTGCGCGGGTGCGAACCAGCTGCCATTGATCTGCTGGATCGTGCTGATTGCCTCGCCAAAGGCCTCCAGGTCGCCCTCTACGAGTGCCGGAAGCAGCGACATGAGTACGAGGTGCGCCACGTGCTCGATCTCGCGCAGCGGAGGCGGAGGGAGCGCACGGAAGGCCTGCAGCTCCGACTCGCCGCTCACACCTTCGGCGGTCCACGGCAGCGCGACGACGCAGCGCCACGACTCGGGGATGGGAAGGCGCGTGAGAAGCGGAGCGATCCGCTCCACATTCTCGCGGCGCCCGCCCTCGACGACGAAGCCGCCCCCCTCGAACAGCCACGTGCCGATCGCGGACCGACGCGCGCGCCCGACCGCCATTGCGAGCTCGCCGGCCGCCGTGGGGCGACCGTAGAGCTCGGCAATCCCGCGCGCGACGGAGAGCGCGAGCTGGGTTCCGGAGCCGAGTCCCGCGTGCTCGGGGATGGCGTGGCGGATCACCACGCGAACGCCATCACGAATTCCCTGAGACTCGAGATACCGGCGCGCGAAGTCGGCTGCGCGATTCGCCTCCGCGCCCTCCGTCTCGATGCTCGCCGAGCGCTCGACCTCGATCACGAGGGATGGGTCGAACACCCCGGCGCCGATGCCCCCGAAGCGGCGGCCGAGTGAGCCGCGCAGGTCGAGCATGCCGAAGTGCAGTCGCGCGGGGGCCTCGATGCGAACGATCCGATCAGCCACCGTTGCCCTGCGTCGAAGCGATCGCGGCCAGCTTGTTCTCGATGTGATCGGTGAGGAGCGCCATCGCTTCGTGCTCGCGGGGGCCCGCCGTCTTGTCGACGATCACCTGCAGCCGCGCGACATCCGCGCGAATCTCGGCCGCGGAGATGAGATGCGTGCGCGTGGCGACGATCGCGGTCTCGAGCACCGCGTTGCGCGCGCGATTGAAGCCGATGAATTCCCGGATGGCGCCGTGATGCACGACTGCGGTGTCGATGCGCGAGCGAGGGGGCGTCGCATCGATGTGGCGCACCTCGAGCTCGCGCCACGAGCACGCGGCCTCGAGCACCACGCCGCGAACGCGCACCGCGGGAAAGGCGGGATACTGCGGGCTCGAGATCGCGGCACGGGCAAACAGCATGACGTCGTCCGTGAGATTCACGACCGCTGCGCCGCCGTCGCGCAGATTGCGAAAGGTGGTGGTCTCGAGGAACGGCTTGACCACGATCCGGTCGTCACCCCACTCCACGCCCATGGGCGCGAAGTTCACGAGACCGGCCGCGTCCATGGTGGTGATGATCGCCTCGATGATCATGCGCCGCACTCGTCGCGCGCGAGCGTGGCATATGCCGCAACGATGCGCTGCGTGACCGCGCCAGGGCGACCGGTGCCGACGGCGGTCGTGGCGATGCGGACCAGCGGAGCGATCTCGCGGATGGAGCTCGTGAGAAAGAGCTCGCTCGCCATCGCGAGCTCGGGCTCCGCGATCTCCCGCTCGGCGGTCGCGAGTCCAAGCGTGGGAGCGATCTCGAGGACGGCCGCGCGGGTGATGCCGGGGAGGACGCCGCAGGTGAGCGGAGGAGTGACGAGCGTGCCCTCGATCACCGCGAAGACGTTGCTCGCCGTGGCTTCCGAGACGTGACCGGCAGTGTCGAGGAAGAGCGCGTCATCGGCGCCGGCGGCCCGGGCGCGCGACAGGGCGAGCACCGACTCCGTGTACGAGAGGGTTTTCATGCCGGACGTGAGTGCGTACTCGTTGCGGCGTGCGGTCGCCATGGTGGCAACGATCGAGCGCGGCTCGCTCGATGGCGTGAGTGGCGCGATCGCGAGTGCGACGGTCGGGGCCGGGTGCGGCGGAGGCGTGAGTCCCGGGGGCGCGGGGCCTCGCGTCACCGTGAGCCGAACGCTCGCGTGCTCGTAGCCATACGTGAATGCCGTGCGTGATGCCGCCGCGACATGGTCTCGCAGCCCCGGAGCGATCGGGATTCCGAGCACGCGCGCGCTCGCGAACAGCCGGTCGAGATGGGCATCGAGACGAAACACGGTGCCACCACGCGCCCGCATCGTCTCGAACAGGCCATCGGCGAGCGTGAATCCGCGGTCGAGCAGGGAGAGCAGCGGCTCGTCCACCGGGCGCTGGACGCCATTCAGCCAGAACATCATCGGACGAGATCCACGCCCGGAGCTGCGGGCTCTCCCGCATCCGCAGGAGCGAACGCCAGGTCGGCGCGATCGGGCAGGGGCGAGCCGGGAGCGCGATCACCGTGCAGGAAATGATCGATCAGCCAATAGCCATGCTCGGTGAGCGCGGACTCCGGATGGAACTGCACGCCGACCACGGGATGCGCACGATGCGCGACGGCCATGATCTCGCCGTCTTCCGACGTGGCGGTGACGCGAAGCTCCGGCGGCAGGGAGTCGGGCGCGATCACGAGGGAGTGGTAGCGCGTTGCGGTGAAGGGTGAAGGCACGCCCGCGAACAGCTCGCTCCCATCGTGATGGATGCGCGACGTCTTGCCGTGCATCGGCTTGCGCGCCCTCACGATCTCGGCGCCGTACGCCGCGCCGATGGCCTGGTGACCGAGGCACACTCCGAGGATGGGCGTGTGCGGCCCCAGCGCACGAACGAGATCGACGGAGATCCCGGCTTCGCTCGGCGAACATGGACCGGGCGAGACGATGATGTGCGACGGCGCGAGCGCGCGGATCTCGTCCACCGAGATCGCATCGTTCCGGACGACCAGGGGATCCTCGCCCAACTCGCGCACGTAGCGCGAGAGATTGTAGACGAACGAGTCGTAGTTGTCGAGAAGGAGAATCACGCCGTGCGCGTCCGCTGGAGAGGTCGAATCCGCGAGCCGATCACCCTGCCAGAGCTCGAATGAGCGCGCGAGCCTTGTCGAAGGTCTCGCGGTATTCCTGCTCGGGGTCGGAGTCGGCGACAATCCCACCGCCTGCGGAAAAGTACACCTGCCCGCGGATCGCCTGATAGGTGCGGATGACGATGCTCGTGTCCATCGCGCCGGTGAGGCTGAGGTAGCCGATGGAGCCGCAGTACACACCGCGACGGGACGGCTCGAGCTCGGCAATGATCTCCATGGCGCGCACCTTGGGGGCGCCCGTGATCGAGCCGCCCGGAAAGGTGGCGCAGAGGAGGTCGATCGCATCGCGTCCGGGCTCGAGGACGCCGGTGACGGTGGACACGAGATGGTGAACCGTGGCATAACGCTCCAGCGCGAACAGCTCCGGCACGCGGACGCTGCCGGGAAGGGACACGCGGGAGAGATCGTTTCGCATGAGGTCGACGATCATGAGATTTTCCGCGCGATCCTTGATGCTCTCCTGGAGCGCGCGGCCGAGCGCGGCATCGTGGGCGGGATACACCCCGCGCGGCCGCGTGCCCTTGATCGGACGGGCCTCCACGCAGCGCTGGGTATCGAGGCGGAGGAAGCGCTCGGGGGAGGCGCTGGCGACCGTCACATCGCCGAATTCGAGGAAGGCGGCGAACGGTGCCGGGTTGATGTCGCGCAGACGCCTGTAGAGCGCGAACGGAGATTCGGTGAGCGGGGCCTCGAAGCGCTGGGAGAGATTGGCCTGGAAGATGTCGCCGGCGACGATGTACTCGCGCACGCGCGTGAGGGCATCGAGGTACCCGCGGTGCGTGAACGAGGAGCGGAGCTCGATGCTAGCGGGGATGTCGGTATCGGAGACCGGGTACGAGGGCGCGTGCTCCGTGGGCGGCGGCGAGGGCGGCGGGGCGCCAGATATCTCAGTACTAAGAGA
>Ga0207657_10001815_pt1 | contig 23036 bp, 28 predicted proteins | sample KBSC33metaG_FD_184316 | JGI IMG/M metagenome (GOLD analysis project Ga0207657, IMG submission 184316) | Corn rhizosphere microbial communities from Kellogg Biological Station, Michigan, USA - KBS C3-3 metaG (SPAdes) (version 2) | ecosystem: Host-associated > Plants > Roots > Rhizosphere > Soil ... | reverse complement strand
CAGGAGTACCGCGACTACATCGACCTGCCGAAGATGGCCCAGATGGTCCCGCTGATCGGCGCGCCGGTGGGCGCGGTGGTGAACTGGAGCCTGCTCGACCGGCTGGGCGAGACCGCGGTCAACGCCTATCGCCTGCGCTGGCTGGAGACGCGGCGGTGAGGGCGCTGGCGCTTGGCCTGCTGCTGCTCGCCGACCTGCTCGTCGGCCCCGCGCTCGCCGCGCCGCGGGCCATCACCGACGCCCAGGTCCGCGCCCTCGTCGAGCGCCAGTCGCGCGCCTGGAACTCAGGCGACCTCGCCGCCTATTTCGCGACCTTCACGCCGTCCGCCCGCTTCACCGATCAGGCGCTCGGCAACGACAACCGGGTCGTGCCCTACGGGGTGAGCACCGTCGCCCAAGCCCGCGCCCAGAGCCGCCTGGCCTTGGCCAAAGGCAAGCCGCGCGAGACCGCCACGATCGAGACCGTCACCATCGCACGGGACGGCCGCTCGGCCAGGCTCTCCGCACACGTCGTGTCGAAAATTTCCAACGGAAGCGCCGTTCGCCAAGTCTGTGCGAGACGGGTGGAGACGTTCGAGCTTTCGCCGGCCGGCCTGCGCGCTTCAGGTCAGACCGACACCGTCGTCCGCTGCCGGGCCCGGTCCTCCGGATAGAGCCGGCCGTGCACGGGCGTCAGGTTGGAAACCCAACTCCCAACCGGAAGTTGTTGACATGACGACGCCCGCGCGAAACTCGCAAGTTCGACCTGATCAATCTTCGACGTCTTGCCATTCTATGCCTCAAGATGCACAAATCTGCACCTACTTGCAGCTTGGGATATGCTATACAAATTCAATATATGCTAATCCTATATCTAAGGACTCTCTCAACTCGTGGTGGTGGATAAGGTCGGCGCTCGTTGAAACACGAAAGGACCACCCCCTTGATCCAGTTCACTCCTCGCATCGCCGGCGTCGCCACCTTCGCCGTCACCTCGGCCCTCGCCCTCGCCGCCCAGGCGCAGCCGTCGGTTCGCGTCGGCGACCTGAACCTCGCCACCGTCGCCGGCAAGGCCACCTTTGATCATCGCGTGAACGTGGCCGCCGATCAGGTGTGCGGCGACGAGCGGAACTTCTCGATCCGCGACGCCTGCGAGGCGGCCGTGCGCAGCGAAGTCGGTGAGAAGCTCGCCGCGATCTCGCCGGCGACCCAGTTCGCCGCAGCGCCCGCCCATGCCCAGCGCGCCATCCGCATCGTCGACCTGAACCTGGCCACCGCGGCCGGCAAGGCGACCTTCGCCCAGCGCGTCAACGTCACCGCCAACCAGGTCTGCGGCGACGAGCGGGACCTCACGATCCGCCACGCCTGCATGATCGCCGTCCGCAGCGAAGCGGCCGAGAAGCTCGCCATGATCGCGCCCGCGACCCAGTTCGCGGCGCGCTAATCCGCCCACGCGCCTCGGCTCCCAGCCCGAGGCGCGTGAGCGCCATGGGGCCGGCGATTTCCTCCGGCCCCGTCGTGCTCTAGGCTCGCGGCATGCTCCTGCGCCGCACTCTGCTGGCCCTCGCCGCCAGCCTTACCCTCGCCTCCACCGCGCCCTTTTCCCAAGCCTGGGCCCAGAAGCCGAACCCGCGGGTGGTGATCAACACCGCCCTGGGCTCGATCACGCTCGAGCTGTTCGCCGACAAGGCGCCGATCACCACGGCCAACTTCCTGAAGTACGTCGACCGCAAGCTCTACGACGGGGCGACCTTCTACCGGGCGTCCAAGCCGCCGGGGCAGACGACCAACGACTATGGCTCCATCCAGGGGGGCCTGCAGAACGACCCCAAGAAGGTGCTGCCGCCGATCGCCCACGAGAGCACGATCAAGACCGGGCTCAAGCACACCGACGGGACGATCTCCATGGGCCGCCACGCGCCGGGCAGCGCCCAGGCGGACTGGTTCATCTGCATCGGCGACATGCCCTACCTCGACGCCACCGCGAAGGACCCCGGCTTCGCCGCCTTCGGCCGCGTGGTCGACGGCATGCCGGTCGCCAAGCAGATCCTCGGCCTGCCGACGGACCCGAAGGCCGGCGTCGGCGCGATGAAGGGCGAGATGATCGCCAAGCCGCTGAAGATCACCTCCATCCGTCGCGCGCCCGCCGCCCCGCCCAGCCCCACGCCCGATCCCGCCGCGCCAGCCCCGAGCGCTCCGTGACCTCGCAGCTCAAGGTCGGCGTCGACGTTCCCTGGGTGACGAGCTGGACGGCCGAAGCCGTGACCGGCGTTGGGCCCTGCCCCGCGATCGACGGCGCGCTCGCCGTGGGCCAGGCGGAAGCTCCCGGCGAGGGCGAGCCGCTCTACGCCCGCAACCACCTCTTCCGTCAGCGCAAGTCCGTGCGCGAGATGCGCTGCCCGATGTGCGGCGAACAGACGGCCGACGGCGACCGCTGGAGCCAGACCGCGCGCTGGGTCACCGCCGGCGAGCTCCGCGCCAAGGGGCTCGGCGTCTGGCTGCCGCCGGAGTTCGCCGACGACAGGCCCCTGCTCGACGCCGGCGCCATCGCGCCACTGCACCGCGCCTGCGCCGAGCGTGCGCTCGCCGGCTGCCCGCACCTGCAGGGCCTGGCCGACCCCGAGCTGAAGGCCTTCCCCGCCGCCTGGATCGTCGCCGCGCTCAGTGTCGAGGCCAGGCCGCGGCCATCGGCCGGCGCCGTGCCTCAGCGCTCCGTGGCCGTGGTCACCTTCCTCCAGCTGATCGGCGTGCCGGACCATGCTCCGGCCTGAACATTACAGGACGTTTAGGTAATTAAACGCCTGTAACTTTGTGAATTCGAGGTCATTACGCCCTATTCACGGGACTTAACTGAACGCGGGAAGTATTCACTCGTCATCGGCGGTTCACCACCGCCCCACGCATTCAGACGAGGGATCAGAGCCATGAACGTCACCGCCCGCATCTCCAGCATCGCCACCCTGGCGCTGGCCGTCCTGCCCGCCTTGGCGCTGTCCACCGCCGCCTACGCCGCGGCCGCGCCGCAGACGATCGTCCAGGTCTCCGACCTCAACCTCGACAGCGCCTCGGGCCGCGCCGTCTACGAACAGCGCCTCGACACGGCGGCCCGCCGGTTCTGTTCCCGCGAAACGACGCTGGACCTGCAAGCCGCCTGCGCCGCCGGCGTCCGCGACGAGGTCAACGCCAAAATCGCCTCCGGCGTCCGCTACGCCAGCCGCTGACCAACGCCGCCGCCAGTCGGCGTAAACGGGCCCGCCCTGCACCCCGGCGGCCCAGCCAGCTCCGCCCCGCGCTCCCCGGCCACGGGGCGGAAAGGCCCGCGATCCTCCCCGATCGCGGGCCTCTTGCGTTCCGGCCAAAGCCGGCCGCAGGCTGCGGGCATGATCAAGCTCACCTTCTGCCTGACCCGCCTGCCGCAGCTCAGCCGCGAGGCCTTCCAGGCCTACTGGTTCAACACCCACGCCCCGCTGGTCGCCTCGGTCGCCGAGACCCTGCGCATCCGCCGCTACGTCCAGACCCACAGCCTGCCCGCCGAGGCCAGCGCCGCGCTGCGCGCCAGCCGCGACGCGCCGGCGGAATACGATGGCGTCGCCGAGCTCTGGTACGACAGCCTCGACGACCTGATGACCCACCAGACGGCCGAGACGCGGGCGGCCGCCGCCCTCCTGCTGGAGGACGAACGTCGCTTCATCGACCTGTCGAGGAGCCCGCTTTGGTGGGGGGAGGAGAAGGCAATCCTGGGCTAGCGGAGCCCGCGCCGTTGGTCTTGGACTGCGGCGCCTGGAACGGCCGCGGCGCCACCGTCACCTGATGCGGATAGGGGAAGGAGAAGCCCGCGCCCTCCAGCCGCTCTTTGCATGCCTTCATCAGGTCAAACCGCGTGTCGTCGAAGTCCTTGGGCGCGATCCAGGCGCGCAGGGAGACAACCAGGCCCTTGTCGCCGAACGCCGTGAGCTTGGCCCAGGGCGCCGGCTTGGCGGCCACCCGCGGCTCCGCCGCCGCGCAGGCGAGCAGCAAGGCCAGCGCCCCGTCCACGTCGTCGCCATAGTCGATGGTGAAGTCGAGCTGCGCGCGGCGCGTCGTCGGCGCGCTGAGATTGACGATCACCGCCCCGAACGCCTTGGCGTTGGGCACGAAGACGATCAGGTTCTCGCCGTCGGACAGCCGCGTCGCGAAAAGATCGAGGCCGCGCACCAGGCCGGTCTTGCCGTCGATCTCCACGACGTCGCCGACGCGATAGGGCCGCAGCACCAGCAGCATCACGCCCGCCGCGACATTCGCCAGTGCGCCCTGCAAAGCCAGGCCGATGGCCAGGGACGCCGCCCCCAGCACCGCGATCACCGAGGTGGCCTTGACGCCGAGCTGCGACAGGACGGCGGTCAGGCCAATGATCACCACCGCGTACCGGACCAGGGACCCGATGAAGCTCTGCAGGGTGGCGTCGGGGGGCCCGCGACGATGCGCCCGCGCGATCGCTCGTCCGACCACACGCGACAGCCAGTTCGCAGCCCATAAGGTGGCGGCGAAGATCAGCCCCGCCAGCACCAGGTTCACCGCCAGCCCGCCGGCCGCGTCGGCCAGGTGGCGCAGGAGCTCGCTGTCGCCGAACGCCAGCCTTCGCGCCTGATCGACGAACGGCGGCAGGGTCGGGTCCGTGGGGATCTCCAGGGCCAAGACGGCGCTCGCGGGCTGTTGGTCCAAGCGCCTTCAACGCCTGGCGGCCGCGGTTGTGCCCCGTCAGCGCGGCGGCTTCCCGCAAGCGGCGCTTAGGCCGCCCAGGTCACCTGTTCGCGAGCGTCGCCGTTGGCCGGCCGACCGTCAGGCAGGCCGTGGATGAAATCGTCGATCGGCGCCTGTAACGCCTCTGCGAGCGCCAGCAGCCTGGCGATCGGCATGGCGATCAGCCCTGCCTCGTACTTCTGCACCTGCTGAAAGGTCAGGCCGCAACGAGCGCCGACTTCGCGCTGCGTCATGTCGAGCAACCGGCGGCGGGCGCGCAGGCGCCGGCCAATGGCCCGGTAGATACCTTGGTCACGCATGAATATGCCCCAACGAGATGGCGCTTAATCATGCCCCGGAGAGCGGCGCTGTAAAAGGTTTCAATGGTTAATCAGGCGTTATTTTCGCGATTCGCACGACAACGTTACTCGGCGAACACGGCATATGGTTAATACGCGCCATCGACCACCACCCCTAGTAGGCCGTTAAGACATAAGGCGCGCATATGGAAGCTCTGCCTTAAACCCTAACGCGATGAGGCCGCCGATTCCGAGGTCGCAGCGCTTGCGGGCGAATGGGTCCGGCGCCTTGCGCGCGCGCCGGCGCCGCCACATGCTGGGCCGCACAGCGAAGGCGCGGGCATGACGCAACTCGATCGGTCCGGCGCCGCGGAATTCCAGGACGACGCGGTCGTCGCCGCCTACGTCCACCGCCCGCCTTATCCCGAGGCGCTCCTGGCGCGGCTTCTTGAACTCATGCCGGCGCGCCACGCCGTCCTCGACCTCGGCTGCGGTCCCGGCAAGATTGCCCGGGCGCTTGCGCCTCACGTCCGCGAGGTGCTCGCCGTCGATCCGTCGGCGGCCATGCTGCGCCTCGGCCAAGGCCTGGGCAGCGTCGCCGGAAACAATATCCGCTGGGTCCACGCCGCTGCGGAGGAGGCGCCCCTCGGCGATGAGGCTTTCGATCTCGCCGTGGCCGGCGCCGCCATACACTGGATGGATCCCGCCGCCGTGTTCCCCAAGCTCGCCCGCGCTCTCAGGCCGGCCGCGCGCCTGGCCCTGGTGGACGGCGACGCTCCGTCCGAGGCGCCCTGGCAGTCGGCCTACCAGCAAGTGATCAAGGCCTGGGTCGAGCGGCTCGGCCGCACCTGGGACGACACCGCCCACCGCGCCCTGGTCCAGGCCCACAAGCCCTGGTTCGACGTCGATGGCGAGGAGAGCTTCACCGCACCCGTCCGTCAGCCGCTGGAGGACCTCATCGCGGGGGAGCATTCCCGCGCCACCTGGTCGCCTGCCCGGCTGGGGCCGCCCCGCGCTGCGGCCTTCGACGCGGACCTGCGTGCGGCGCTCTCACCGTGGGCGGACGATACAGGCGCCGTGGCTTACGAGGTTCGCTCGCGGCTCGTCTGGGGCCGGCCGCGCCTTAGCCCGCGCGCTGCATTTTGATCAGGGCCGGCAGTTCGAACGGGGTGGCGATCGGACATTGACCTGTCGGGTCAGAACCGCAACCTGCGAGCCAATCCCAGGAGGGACTTTGTGGAACAACGAATGAAGTCCGGTCTGGCCAAGGTTCCCGCCGTCACCCTGGGCTTCTGGATCATCAAGATCCTCTGCACGACGCTGGGGGAAACCGGCGGCGACACCGTCTCGATGAGCTGGCTCGGCGAAACGACGTCGCAGGCCGGACGCTCCGGGCTCAACGGCTATCTCGTGGGCACCCTGATCTTCGGCGTGGTGCTGATCGTGCTGGTCGCGGCCCAGATCCGGGCGCGGCGTTTCAACCCCTGGCTCTACTGGGCCACGATCGTGGCCTCGACGACGGCCGGCACCACGCTTGCCGATTTCTGCACCCGGTCCCTCGGCATCGGTTATTCGGGCGGCTCGCTGCTGCTTCTGGGCTGCGTCCTGGCCTCCCTGTTGGCCTGGCGCCTGACGCTCGGCAGCGTCTCGGTCAACACCGTCACGGGGCCGCGCGAAGAGCTCTTCTATTGGGTTACCATCACCTTCTCCCAGACGCTCGGCACCGCGCTGGGCGATTGGGCGGCGGACGGCGGCCTTGGCTACCTCGGCGGTGCGCTGACCTTCGGCGCGGCGCTCGTCGTGCTGGCGGGGCTCTACCTCCGCACCCGCGCGAACCGGGTATTCCTGTTCTGGGCGGCCTTCATCCTCACCCGCCCGCTGGGCGCCACCATCGGCGATTTCTTCGACAAGCCGATGTCGCAGGGCGGCCTCGACATCAGCCGGCCGCTCGCTTCCCTGCTGCTGGCGGTCGCCATCGTGGCCCTGATCCTGGTGCTGCCGCAACGGGCGGGCGGCCATCCCGCCGCAGAGCGCGCATGATCGAGGCGCGGCGGGCGGCTTGGCGGTCCCTGGCGGCGGCGTTGGCGGTGGCGGCCTGGCTCGCACCCGCCGCGGCGCAGGCAGGACCTCCGTTCCTCACCGATGACCCGGAACCCACCGACCCGGGTCATTGGGAAATCTACGCGCCGGCCATCGACGTCTCGGGCCGGGCGGGGATCGACGAGGGATCGTTCGGGGCGGAGTTCAACTACGGCGCGGCGCCGGACGTGCAGGTGACGGTCGGCCTGCCTGCAAGCTTCGCCCGCGACGAGGGGGGCTTCCGCTCCGGCCGCGGGGACCTGGAGCTTTCGGTCAAGTATCGGGTCTTCCGCGACGAGAACGCCGGGGTTTCCATGGCGGTCTTCCCTGGCCTGACGTTGCCGACCGCCAGCCGCGGCCTCGGGGCGGGACGGGTGACGGCGCTCATCCCCGTATGGTTGCAGAAGGACGCCGGGCCATGGTCGGTCTTCGGCGGCGGAGGCTACGCGATCAACCCGGGGCCGGACGCGCGCAACTACTGGACCGGCGGGGTCGCGCTCAGCCGGCAGGTGACCGAACGGCTCCTCGTCGGAGCCGAGATCGACCGCCAGGGCGCCGACACAACCGACGGACGGGCGTCGACCCGCCTGGGCCTGGGCGCGATCCTCAAGCTGAAGGCGCCGCTCCGTCTGCTGGGCTCCGCGGGCCCGACCTTTTTCGACGGGCGGAGCCCCTCCGGCTTCCATGCTTTCCTGGCGCTCGGCGTCGACTTCTAAGTCCTGGCGTTCGCCGCGCCTTGGGGGCAGGCTGCCCGCCTCGCGCGACACGCGAGCGCCGGAGGTTTCCAACATGCACATCGCAGCCGCAGCCGCGACGGCGCTCGCGATAGGCCTGATGGGCGGGAGCGCCTGGGCCGCCGACGGCTACGCGGTGGTCGGCCGGATCGCGGGCCCGGACGGCGGATGGGACTATCTGAGGGTCGACCCTGGCCACAACCAGCTCCTGGTCCCGCGCGGCGGGGCGGTGATGACGGTGAACCTCGCCACAGGCAAGGTCGCGACAGGGCTCGCGCCTGGCGGTCGGCAGCACGTCGCCCTGCCGTTGCCGGGAGGCCACGAGATGCTGGTCACCAACGGCGCCACGAACACCGCGGTCTTCGCCGACGAGCTGAGCGGTGCGGTGATCGCCAGCGTTCCGGTCGCCAAGGGCCCGGACGCGGCCGCGCTGGACGCAAAGACCGGCCTGGTGGTGGTGGCGGGCCATGCCGGCGGCGCCGTGACGCTCGTGGATCCCCGAACCCGTCACGCGGTGGGCGACATTCAGGTGGGCGGGACGCTGGAGGAGGTCGCCACCGATGGCCACGGCCGCGCCTTCGTCAACGTCGAGGACAGGAACGAGGTCGCCGCGATCGACATCGCGGCGCGCAAGACCGTCGCGCACTGGCCGCTCGCGGGCTGCGACGGGCCGACGGGCCTCGCCTATGACCCGCAGGACCGGCTGCTGATCGTCGCCTGTGACGGCGCGACCGTCCTGCTGCGCCCCACGGACGGCAAGCTGCTGCAGACGCTGAAGACCGGGCGCGGCGCGGACGGCGCAGCCTACGACGCGCGCCGCCATCGCGCCTTCGTTCCCGCCGGCCGTGACGGGACGCTGAGCGTGATCGCCGTCGAGGACGGCCGCGCCAGCCTGGTGCAGACGCTGGTCACGGAACGCGGCGCGCGCACCCTGGCCGTCGACGAGCGTACCGGTCGGGTCTACCTGCCCACCGCCGAGTATCGGCTCTCCCCCGATGGCGGCCGGCCGGCGCCGGTCGCCGGCTCCTTCCACGTGCTCGTCGTGGCGCCGCGGTAGGGCAAACGCAGGTCACGCTTCCTCAACCCTTCCTGCGCTTCCTTCGCTGGGCCACACTGGAACAGACGATGAACGCGATTCGCCCCCTCCGCATCCTGGGCCTGGACCCGGGACTTCGCCGCACCGGCTGGGGCGTCGTCGCTGTGGAGGGCGCGCGGCTGACGCACGTGGCCCACGGGGTGATCGCGCCGAAGGACAGCCTGCCGTTCGCCGAGCGGTTGCTGACACTCTTCGACGCCATTGCCGAGGTGATTGCGACCCACACCCCTGACGAGGCTGCGGTCGAAGAGACCTTCATGAACAACAACGCCGCCTCGGCGCTAAAGCTCGGCCACGCACGGGCCTGCTGTCTGATCGCGCCTGCGCGCGCGGGGATCGAGGTCGCGGAATACGCCGCCACGGTGGTCAAGAAAGCCGTGGTCGGCACAGGCGCGGCCGATAAGGCGCAGGTGGGCTTCATGATCCGCCGCCTCCTGCCCACGGCGGGAGAGACCACCGCCGACGCCGCCGATGCGCTGGCGGTCGCCATCGCCCACGCCCACGCGCGGCGCGCCCGGAGCTATCGCGGCGCGGCGTGAGCGCCGCCTCCCGCTACGCGCCGCCCGCGCTAATGGCGATGGAACGGGTGGCGGCCGCCATGCACACCATGGAAACCCGCCCCCGGGCTGCGATGGAAGTGACGCCCGTCGTCCCGCACGAAGGGGCGGCCTCGGCCCGGCGAGTACCAGAAGAAATTATCGCGGCCCCAGTAGCCGTCGTAGAACGGCCCATAGGCGTCGTCGTAGTAGGCGTTGAAGCCGTCGCCGTAGCCGCCGCCGTAGGTTTCGCAGCCGCCCAGGGCGAACGCCGCGACAAGAGCGATCAGAACAGGTTTCATGACCTTCGGTCCAAAACTCCCGACCGCAGGCGGTAGTGCGCAGCCGGGGCAATGGTTGCCTCGATGCCCTACGGCCCAGCTGGAACACTTCGGGAAAGCCGCGCAGGCGAGTGGCGCACTCGACAGTTGAATGGCCTGGTTAACCGGCGGGTAGCTTTTCGGCCGTTTGGTCCTGAGACGTTCACGTTGGTCAAGCGGGCGACATGGTTTACGCCAGGATCGGAACAGATGCCGAACGTGATTCACATTTTGACTCGTCATCGCCGGTCAACGAAACCGCGTAGCGGCGCAGACCGTACCGCGGACCAGCCATGATCGGGCGGCTGTGGGGAATCGTCGCCGAGGTGGGCGAGGAGGAGGCGCTGATCGACGTGGCCGGCGTGGGCTATGTCGTGCGCTGCGGCTCGCGCACACTCGGGCGGCTCCCGGGCGCGGGCGAGACCACGACCCTGCACATCGAGAGCCAGTGGGGCGAACAGACCGGCATGACGCTCTACGGCTTCCTCGACCGCCACGAGCGCCGCGCCTTCGTCATGCTGAAGACCATCCAGGGGGTCGGGCCGAAGGCGGCCTTGGCGGTGCTCGACGTCCTGCCGCCATCCGAGCTCTCCGCTGCGGCCCAGCGCGGCGACCAGGCCGCCGTGGCCCGCGCCCAGGGCGTCGGCCCCAAGCTCGCCCTGCGCATCGTCACCGAACTCAAGGATAAGCCAATCGGCGACGGTCTGATGGTAGCGGGGGGCGGGATCGAACCGCCGAAAATCTCCACCCCTTCCACGGCCGGCGAAGCCGTCGCCGCCCTGATGGGCCTGGGCGTCGCCGAACCCGCCGCCCGCCGCGTCGTCGAACAGGCGGCGCTGCGCCTTGGCGACGAAGCGCAAGCTCCCGCTCTCATCAAGGCCGCCCTGCAGGAGCTGGGGCGGTGAGCGGAACCAACGCCTCGCTGCTCCCTCCCAGGGGGAGCTGTCCCAGAGGGACTGAGGGGGTTTCATCCCCCGGCTCACCGCGCGCGACCCCCTCAGTCAGCTTCCCCAAAAGGGGAGGAGCCCACCCATGACCCGCCTGGTCTCCGGCGAGCCGGCGCCGCTCGAGGCGCCCGACAAGGCGCTGCGGCCGCAGACGCTGGCCGAATTCGTGGGGCAGGAGCAGGCCAAGGGGAACCTGCGGGTGTTCATCGAAGGCGCCAAGGCGCGTGGCGAGGCGCTGGATCACGTGCTGCTGTTCGGCCCGCCCGGCCTGGGCAAGACGACCCTGGCCCAGATCGTCGCCCGCGAGCTCGGGGTGAACTTCCGCGCCACCTCCGGCCCGGTGCTGGCCAAGGCCGGCGACCTGGCCGCGATCCTCACCAACCTCGAACCCAACGACGTCCTCTTCATCGACGAGATCCATCGCCTGGCCGCCAACGTCGAGGAGATCCTCTATCCGGCGATGGAGGACCACGTCCTGGACCTGATGATCGGCGAGGGCCCGTCGGCGCGCTCGATCCGCATCGACCTGGCGCCCTTCACCCTGGTGGCCGCCACGACCCGCGCGGGCCTGCTCGCCACGCCGCTGCGCGACCGCTTCGGCATCCCGATCCGCCTGGAGTTCTACACCCCGGCCGAACTGCAGAAGGTGCTGTCGCAGGCCGCCGCCAAGCTCGGCCTGAACCTGCACCCGCAAGGCGCCGCCGAGATCGCCGCGCGCGCCCGCGGAACCCCGCGCGTCGCCGGCCGCCTGCTGCGCCGGGTGCGCGACTTCGCCGCCAGCGACGGGGTGGAGCTGATCGACCGCCGGGCCGCCGCCTCGGCCCTCGCCCGCCTGGACGTCGACGAGATGGGGCTCGACGCGCTCGACCGCCGCTACCTGCGCGCGCTGATCGAGAACTACGCGGGTGGTCCGGCGGGTGTGGAGACGCTCGCCTACGCCATCGCCGAGGCCCGCGACGCCGTCGAGGACGTCATCGAGCCCTTCCTCCTGCAGCAGGGCTTCATCCAGCGCACGCCGCGCGGCCGCATGGCCTGCGCCAAGGCCTACGCCCACCTGGGCCTGGCGGCCCCGAAGACCACCGGCCAGCTCCAGCCCGGGGACCTGTTCGAGGAATGAGCGAGGACCTGCCCTCCGCCGGCCGCATCGTCGGCCGGGAGCACCAGCTTGCGGTGCGCATCTACTACGAGGACACCGACTTCACCGGCGTCGTCTACCACGCCAACTACCTGCGCTATTTCGAGCGTGGGCGGAGCGATTTCTTCCGCGTGGTCGGGATCAGCCACTCCGACCTGCTCGACCGGCCGGATCCCGCAGCCTTCACGATCGTTCGAATGACCGTGGACTTCAAACGCGCCGCACGCATCGACGACGCGCTCTTGGTGCGGACCACCTATGACAGCGCCAGGGGGCCGCGGCTGTTCATCAGCCAACGGATCACCCGCGGCGAAGAGCTGATCGCCACGGCCCAGGCGGAGGCCGCCTGCATCGACCTCAAGGGCCGCGCCCGCAAGCCGCCGCCCGGCCTGGCGCAGGCGCTCGCGCCGCTCTTCCTGACTTCGCCATAAGATCGCCACCGCCGCGCCTCACCACCGCATTTCCCCGATTCGCCGGAGCTTCTGGACCTCGCATGGACCCCACCGTCGTCACGCCGCAGAGCTTCAATTTCTTCGTCCTCTTCCTGCACGCGGACTGGGTGGTGAAGCTGGTGATGCTGGGCCTCGCGGCGGCCTCGCTGTGGTCCTGGACGGTGATCCTGGACAAGACGTTCCGCTTCTCCGGCCTGAACCGGGAGGCGGACAGGTTCGAGGACGCCGTGGCCTCGGGCCGAAGCCTCGAGGAGGTGGCCGCCGAGGCCGGCGAGCGGCCGAAGCATGCGCTCCCGCGCATGTTGCAGGGCGCACTTCGGGAATGGCGCGAAGCCCGAGCCAAGGGCGTCGGCACCGACACCCAGATCGCCTTCCTGATCCAGCGGATCGACCGCGTCCTCGACGCCGCCATCGCCCGCGAGAGCGCCCGCGTCGAGGACGGCCTGGGCTCGCTCGCCATCGTCGCCACCGCCTCGCCCTTCGTGGGGCTGTTCGGCACGGTCTGGGGCATCATGCACGCGTTCCAGTCGATCGCGATCCAGAAGAACACCTCGCTGGTGGTGGTCGCCCCGCCGATCGCCGAAGCCCTGTTCGCCACCGCGATCGGCCTCATCGCGGCGATCCCGGCCTACATCGCGTTCAACAAATTCTCGACCGACGCGGCCAAGTTCTCCGGCCGGCTCGAGGGCTTCGCCGACGACCTCTCGACCGCCATCCAGCGGCGGCTGGCGGATCGGGGCTAGGCGATGGCGCTTTCGGCCAACGACGCTTTCGCGGCCGGCGGCGGCCGAGGCCGGCGCCGCCGGGGCGGACGCGGCCGCCGCGGCGCCCTGTCGGAGATCAACGTCACGCCGCTGGTGGACGTTATGCTCGTGCTGCTGATCGTCTTCATGATCTCCGCGCCGCTGCTCACCGTCGGCGTGCCCGTCGAGCTGCCGAAGACCGAGGCCGGCTCCCTGCAGGACCAGTCCGAGCCCCTGACCGTCTCGATCCGCGCCGACGGTTCGGTCTTCGTAAAGGAGGACCAGGTCCCCTTTTCGCAGCTTGCGCCGCGGCTGCATGAGATGGCCGGGCCGAACGTCACCAAGCCGATCTACGTCCGCGCCGACGGCAAGGCCGCCTACGCTATCGTCGCCCAGGTGATGGCCTCGCTGTCGACCTCCGGCTTCACCGCGATCAACCTGATCACCGACACCGGCGGCCCCTCGTCGGGCGCCAAGGAAACCTCAGGCTCCAAGCCGCCGGAGGCCGGCGCCCCGTGACCCGCAGGGAACTTTCCCCGGCGTTCCTGGGCTCGGTGCTGCTGCACGTCACCGCGGCGGTCGCGCTGCTGATCTCCTGGAACTTCGCGCGGAACCTGAAGGTGGGCTCGGTGGTCCCGGTCACCATCGTTTCCAAAGCGCCCGCCACCGACGTCCGCAAGGCCGAGCAGGCCCCGGCAGAGCAGACGGCGCAGGTCCCCGAACCGGTCCCGGAGGCGCCGCTGGAGTCGACCCCGCCCGCCCCGCAGCCGAAGCCCACGCCGCCGCCTCCGACCCCCAAGCCCGTGCCGAAGGAGGTCAAGCCGGTCCCCGCGCCCGCGCCGGTCAAGCCCGCGCCGCCAGCCAAGCCGCAGAAGAGCCTGGACCTCGATGCGCTGTCCGCAAGCCTTTCCAAGATGACCAAGGCCGCGCCGCCCAAGCCGTCCTCGGCCGCCAAGGGCCCGGCCCGGTCTGAGACCGCGCTGCAGGCGCGCCCGGCGCTCGGCGCCGGCGTCGCCGCCGCGGCGCTGAGCGGGCTCACCGACGAGCTGCAGCGGCGATGGAATCCCAATTGCGACGTCGAGGGTGGTCGCGACGTGAAGGTGCAGGTCATCTTCACGCTGGGCGCCGGCGGCCAGGTCGTCGGCAACGTCGCCTCGCAGATCGGGGGCCCGCAAACGCCGGTCTCCCGCACCGCCGCCGAGCGGGCGGTCAGCGCGGTCTATGCCGCCGCGCCGTTCCGCAACCTGCCGCGGGAATTCTATGGCGATAAGATCAAGGTGAACTTCAACGCGCGCGAGGCCTGCTCCTGATGACGCCCTTCTCAAAACGGACCCTGCTGATGGCGCTGGCGGCCCTGCCGGCCGCGGGGCTGGTCGCTCGTCCGGCGCGCGCCGACATCGAGGTCAACGTCAACCGCGGCGACGTCCAGCCCCTGCCCATCGCCATCCCAGCCTTCGGCGGCGGCCAGGTCGGCGCCGACATCGCGGGCGTGATCTCGGCCAACCTGCAGCGCTCAGGCCTGTTCAGGCCGTTGGACCCGGCCAGCTTCATCGAGCGTGACCTCAACACGGCCGTCCAGCCGCGCTTCGCGGCGTGGAAGCAGATCAACGCCCAGGCGCTGGTCAACGGCCAGGTGACGGTGGCCGGCGCGCGCCTGCAGGTGGACTTCCGCCTGTGGGACGTCTTCGCCGAGCAGCAGCTGTTGGGCCTGCAGTTCTCCTCCAGCCCGGAAAACTGGCGGCGGGTGGCGCACAAGATTTCCGACGCGGTCTATGAGCGGCTGACCGGCGAGAAGGGCTACTTCGACACGCGCGTGGTGTTCGTCGCCGAGAGCGGCGGGCGCGGCAAGAAGATCAAGCGCCTTGCGATCATGGACCAGGACGGCGCCAACCCCAGCTACCTGACAGATGGTTCGACCACCATCGTGACGCCCCGGTTCTCCTCGACGAGCCAGGAGATCACCTACATGGAGCTTCGGCCGGAAGGCTCGAAGATCTACCTGCTCAACCTGGACACCACGCGGCGCGAGAGCATCGGGGACTTCAAGGGCATGGTGTTCGCGCCGCGCTTTTCGCCGGACGGCGGCAAGGTGGCGTTCTCGGTCGAGCGCGGCGGCAACAGCGACATCTTCGTGATGGACCTGAAGAACCGCTCGACCGTGCGGCTGACGACGGACCCGTCCATCGACACCTCCCCGTCGTTCTCGCCGGATGGCTCCAAGATCGTCTTCAACTCGGACCGTTCCGGCTCGCCGCAACTCTATGTCATGAACGCCGACGGCTCGAACCCGCGGCGGATCAGCTATGGCCAGGGCGGGCGCTACACCACGCCGGTCTGGAGTCCCACGGGCGAGTTCATCGCCTTCACCAAGCAGGTCGGCGGCGAGTTCCACATCGGGGTGATGAAGCCGGATGGCTCCGATGAGCGAATTTTGACGTCCAGCTATCTTGACGAAGGCCCCGCGTGGGCGCCCAACGGGCGGGTGCTGCTGTTCAGCCGCGAAAGCTCCGGCGGCGCCTCGAAATTATGGAGTGTCGATGTCACCGGCCGTATCCTGCAGCCCATGCCCTATCCCGGCAATGGATCGGATCCGGCCTGGTCGCCGTTACTCAACTAAGTGTGCGCCGCAATGCCTGCACACCACCTGCATAATACCTGGGTAACGCCTGACTCGTAGTTCTTGTCCTGCGCCGTCGGCGCGCCCGCAAAAGGAGACGCCTTCCCCATGGTCACGAACTTCAACACCGGGAGCGCCCTGCGCCTGAGCCTGGTTGCAGCCGCAGCGCTCTCGCTCAGCGCCTGCGCGTCGAAGCCCAAGCCGGCCTTTCCGACGACGCCGCCGCCTGCGGCGCAGCCCGAGGCCCCGCGCACACCGACGGCGCCGCCGCCGGCCGGCCCGGTGACCGAGGCGCCGCTGCCCGGCTCCGAGCGCGACTTCGTGATCAATGTCGGCGATCGCGTCTATTTCGACTTCGACCGCTATGAAATCCGTAGCGACGCCCAGCCTCTGCTGGACTCGCAGGCCACCTGGCTGAAGCGCTATCCGGCCGTGCAGGTGCGGATCGAGGGCAACTGCGACGAACGCGGCACCCGCGAGTACAACCTCGCGCTCGGCGCCCGCCGCGCCAACGCGGTGCGCGAGTACCTGGTCGCCCACGGCATCCCGGCCGCGCGGATCTCCACCGTTTCCTACGGCAAGGAGAAGCCGATCGACCTCGGGTCCGGCGACGAGGCCGACCAGCATAACCGGAACGCCCACACAGCCATCGTCAGCGGCGCCCGGATGCAATGATGCCGGGGCGCCGCCCGTCGTTCCGCGGCCTGCGCCTGGCGGGCGCGGCGGCGGCGATCGTCCTGATCGCCGTCCCCGCGCTCGCCCAGACGCCGATGGACGACCCGCTGGACGCGCGGGACGCCCGGCGCGTGGATCGCATGGAGAAGGTGGTGCGCGAACTGCGCGACATCGTCTTCAAGGCGCAGCGCACCGGCGCCCCGGTGGTCGTCCAGCCGGCCGATACGGATTCGCGGCTGGCCGACCTCGCCACCCGTCTCAACGACCTCGAGCAGTCGCTGACCAAGCTCAACGGCACGTTGGAGGTCGCCACCCACGAGCTCGATCAGACGCGGCGCGACAACGCCGCCCTGAAAGCCCAGGTGAAGGCTCTGGGCGACCGGCTGACCGCTGCTGAGCAGAAGGCCAGCGACGCCGCGGCCGCCGCGGCGGGGCCGCCCGCAGCGCCTGAACCTCCGCCACAGGGGGCCGATCCCAAGGCCGCCGCCGCGGACGCTTTCGCCCAGGCGCGCGGCCTGATGCTGGGCGGTGACTACGACGCGGCCGAGAGCGCGTTCAGCGCCTATGTCGCGAACTATCCCGACACGCCCAAGACGCCGGAGGCCCGATACTGGTGGGGCAAGACGCTGATGGTGCGCGGCGACGACGTGAAGGCGGCGAGCGCCTTCATCGGGGCGATCCGCGGCTGGCCGCAGACCGGCTGGGCGCCCGACGCGGTCGTCGAGCTCTCGCGGGCGCTGACGGCGCTGAAGAAACCCGAGGACGCCTGCCAGACCCTGGCCGAACTCAAGCGCCGCTATCCCAAGGCCCCGGCCGCGGTGACCCGGCGTGCGGCGGCGGTCCACGCCCAGGCGAAGTGCAGCTAGCCCAGACCTGCGCGCCCTCCGATCCCGACCTCGAACAGGCGGTCGGGAAGGTCCTCGACCGCAGGCTGCTCGCGCTCCACCCGCGCCCGCTCGCCGTGGCCTTGTCCGGCGGCGGCGATTCCCTGGCCCTGCTGCTGACCACGGCGGCCTGGGCGAAGCGCGCCGGGCGCGATGTCGTCGTGCTGACGGTCGACCATAGGCTGCGGCCCGAAAGCGCGGAGTGGACGCGCGCCTGCGCGGCGACCGCGCGGCGGCTGGGCCTCGCCTTCCAGGCGCTCGCGTGGAGCGGCCCGAAGCCCGCGACCGGTCTTCCCGCGGCCGCGCGGCTCGCGCGCCATCGCCTGCTGGCCGACGCCGCCCGCGAGGCCGGCGCGCGGGTGATCCTGATGGGGCACACCGCCGACGACGCCGCGGAGGCCAGCCTGATGCGCCGGGCGGGATCGACGACGCCGAGCCCGCGCGAGTGGTCGCCGTCGCCCGTCTGGCCGCAGGGCCGCGGCATCTTCCTGCTGCGGCCGATGCTCACGGTGCGGCGCGCGGACATCCGGGGGTGGCTGGCCGCCCGTCATGAAGCCTGGATCGACGATCCGGCGAACGCGGACCTGGCCTATGCCCGTCCGCGGGCGCGGCAGGCGCTGACGGCGTTCGCCCCGGCGCCCGGCGGCGCGCCGGCGGACGTCGTCGCCGTCGAACTCGCCCAGGCTTGCCGCGCGGATTGCGCGGGCGGAATCGAGATCGACCGCGCGGCGCTGCGCGCCGCCGCCCCTGACGCCTGCCTGCGCCTCGTCGCGGCGGCCTGCCTCAGCGTCGCCGGAACCGACCGGCCGCCACGACGGGAGAAGCTGGCCCGCCTCATCGCGCGCCTGGTCGGCGAAGACCCCGTCATCGCCACCCTCGCCGGAGCGCGCGTCGTGGCCGAGGCCGGGCGCGTGAGCTTTCGTCGCGAACCCGGGGAAGCGGCGCGCGGCGGGCTCGCGCCGCTTCGCCTCGCCGCCGGCGAGACCGGCGTCTGGGACGGCCGGTTCGAGGTGGCCGCGGACCGGGCGGTCGAGGTGCGCGCGGCGCCGCGCTCCGCCTCGCCGCTGGCCGTCGGCGCGGACGGCGAGCCGGTAACCCTGCGTGCGGCGGCCCTGGCCCATGCCCGCCTGCTGGCGGCCTGCGGGGCGGTGGACCGCGAACCCCTCTAGCGGTGTGCGGCCGCCAGTACGTGCTCGACGCCGCGCACGACAGGGTCGGCGAAGCGCCGCCCGAGCAGGCTGGCGTGGCCGGCGCCGGCCACATGCTCGATGTAGCCGTTGCGCGAAGCCAGGGCCGGCAGGACCTGCACTTTCTTCAGCGCAGTGGCGGTCTCCTCGGCGCCGGCCGTGATCACCGCGATGGGCAGGCCCGGCGGGAAGTCCGCGGCGCGCGCCTGATCGGAGGTCGCCGCCCACTGGCCGACCTCCTCGGCCGCCCACCGGGCGTGCGGCGCCGAGCCGTGGATCCGCCGCTTCTCCGCCGAGGCCTCCGGCGTCAGCCCAATCCGGTCGCCGGCCAACACCGCCACCGGGCGCATCATGCCGTAGCGCGCGCCGCGGCTCACCCAGCCGAGCATCCGGCTGAAGGCGCGCACCGCCCTGGCGCCGATCGGCGAGGCCAGCACCTCCGGCACGACGGCGTCGACCAGCACCACGCCGGCCACCTGGCGCGGGTGGGTGAGCGCGTAGAGCCGCACCATCAACCCGCCCATGGAGTGGCCGACCAGGACCACCGGCCCGTCCTCGTCGATCTCCCGCAAGAGCGCGGCCAGGTCGGAGACGATGGCGTGGCCGTCGCGGGGCCTCGGCCCGGGCTCGGAGTGGCCGAGCCCGGCGCGGTCGTAGGCGATGCTCGCCAGGCCCTTCGCCGCAAGGCGCTCCTGCACGACCGCCCAATCGGCCGCGCAGCCGAACGCTCCGTGCTCCAGGATGATCGTCGGGCGCGAACTCGGCGAGCCGGCCCGCACAATGCGCAGCCGCCGCCCGCCGACATCGACCATGACGCCGCGCGGCGTCTTCATGGCCGGCTTGCGCCCCACGCCCGACATCGAATCCTGAGCCCTCACCCGGCCTTGACGAAAGGCTTGGGCCGGCGATTTCCGCCCTGCCGGGCGAACATCCAGCCGGGATATTCCGACGGCAGTTCGCTGACCTCGTCGAGCCGCGCCATTTCCTCGCCCGTGAGCGTCAGCTCTGCGGCGGCCAGGTTGTCGTCGAGCTGTTCCAGGGTCTTGGCGCCGATGATGATGCTCATGACCGAGGCCTTCTGGAGAATCCAGGCCAGCGCCACGCGGGCCACCGAGACGCCATGCGCATCGCCCACCTCGCGCATCGCCTCGACGCATTTCCAGGCGCGGTCCTTGTCCACCGGCGGGAAGTCGAAGGTGGTGCGCCGCGAGCCTTCCGGGTTGTTCGACCCCGGTCCGAACTTGCCCGAGAGCAGGCCGCCCGCCAGCGGCGACCAGACCATCAGCCCAAGTTGCTCCGCCGTGAGCATCGGGACCAGCTCGCGCTCCAGGTCGCGGCCGGCGATCGAGTAGTAAGCCTGCAGGGTCTCGAAGCGGGCGTAGCCCTTGGCCTCCGACAGGCCCAGCGCCTTGGCGATCTTCCAGGCCGACCAGTTGGAGACGCCGATGTAGCGGACCAGGCCCTGGCTCACGAGATCGTCCAGAGCCCGCAGCGTCTCGTCGATCGGCGTGACGCTGTCGTTGCCGTGAATCTGGTAGAGGTCGATGTGGTCGGTCTGCAGCCGCTCCAGGCTGCCCTGGACACTGTCCATGATGTGGCCGCGGCTGGCGCCCTTGTCGTTGGGGCGCGGGCCCATTTCGCCGAACACCTTGGTGGCGATCACCACGTCCTTGCGCGCGGTCCCGAGGTTCTTGAAGGCCTGGCCCAGCAGCCGCTCGGATTCTCCGAACGAATAGACGTCGGCGGTATCGAAGAAATTGACCCCGGCCTCCAGCGCGCGGCCGACGATGCCGTCCACTTCGTTCTGCTGTAGCGCCCCGATCGCCTTCCAGATGCCGGCGCTCTCGGAGCCGCCGAACGTCATGGTCCCCAGGCAGATTTCGGAAACGAACAGGCCCGTGCGGCCGAGCTGGTTGTACTTCATGGGGCCTCTCCGTTGACGGCGACGCCTAGCCATATGGTCAGGCCATTGTGACGCGTCGAGGTCAGCCGCGCCGCCTCCGGGCAATAAAGCTGAAAAGGCGACGGGCGGACTGCCGCGGAGCGGCGAAAACAATGGCCACGGAAAACACGGAAGGAGCCCGGAAATGAAGAAACTTGGTGGTCGGCCGAGGCTGGGCTTGGCGCGCTTTGCGCCTTCCGCGTTTCCTAATGGCCAATATAGCCGCCTGTCGGCGGCGGCGCGTCGTCAGAGGCTCTTGAGGATGCCCTCGACCATCTTCTTGGCGTCGCCGAACAGCATCATGGTGTTGTCGCGGAAGAAGAGTTCGTTCTCGACGCCGGCGTAGCCCGAGGACATGCCGCGCTTCACGAAGAGCACGGTGCGCGCCTTCTCCACGTCGAGGATCGGCATGCCGTAGATCGGGCTCTTCGGGTCGGTCTTTGCCGCCGGGTTGGTGACGTCGTTGGCGCCGATCACGAAGGCCACGTCGGCGGTCGGGAACTCGGCGTTGATGTCCTCCAACTCGAAGACCTCGTCGTAGGGAACGTTGGCTTCGGCGAGCAGCACGTTCATGTGGCCCGGCATGCGCCCGGCGACCGGGTGGATGGCGTACTTCACGTCGACGCCCTCTTCCTTCAGCTTGTCGGCCATTTCCCGCAGCGCGTGCTGCGCTTGGCTGACCGCCATGCCGTAGCCCGGGACGATGATCACCTTGGACGCGTTCTTCATGATGAAGGCCGCGTCTTCGGCCGAGCCCCGCTTCACCGGCCGGGTCTCGACCTTGCCGCCGGCGGCCGCCGCTGCGCTGTCGTCGCCCCCAAAGCCGCCCAGGATCACCGAGACGAAGCTTCGGTTCATCGCCTTGCACATGATGTAGCTGAGGATCGCGCCCGACGAGCCGACCAGCGCGCCGGTGATGATCAGGGTGGTGTTCTCGAGCGTGAAGCCGAGCGCCGCCGCGGCCCAGCCGGAATAGCTGTTCAGCATCGAGACCACGACGGGCATGTCCGCCCCGCCGATCGGGATGATCAGGGTGATACCGATCACGAGCGCCAGCGCGAAGACGCCCCAGAAGGCCCACAACGCCGCGCCGCCGCTTATCACCAGCACCACGATCAGCGCCACGATGCCCAGGCCGATCAGGATGTTCAGCAGATGGCGCGCGGGCAACAGGATCGGCGCGCCGCTCATGTTGCCGTTCAGCTTGGCGAAGGCGATCACCGAACCGGTGAAGGTGATCGCCCCGATCGCCAGGCCGATCGAAAGCTCGATCAGCGAGTTGAGGTGCACCAGCCCGTCGGCGCCGGCGATGCCATAGGCCTGCGGCGCGTGGATGGCGGCCACCGCCACCAGGCAGGCGGCCATGCCGACCAGGCTGTGGAACGCCGCCACCAGTTGCGGCATGGCGGTCATGGCCACCCGGCGGGCGATGACGGCGCCGACGCCGCCGCCGATCGCCACGCCGCCGACGATCAGGCCGAGCGTCAGCGCGTCCAGCACGCCCTGGCTCCACAGCGTCGCCAGCGTCGTGCCGACGGCGATGGCCATGCCGATCATGCCGTTGCGGTTGCCGGCCTGACTGGTGGTGGGCGAGCTCAGGCCGCGCAGCGCCAGGATGAACAGGACGCCGGAGACCAGGTAGAGGACGGCGGCGAGGTTGGCGTTCACGCGGCCGCATCCTTCTTGGGCCCGGTCTTGGCGGGGATGGGCGCCTTCTTCTTGTACATGGCCAGCATTCGGCGAACGACCAGGAAGCCGCCGAAGATGTTGACCGAGGCGAAGGCCGCGGCGACCGCGCCGGCGCCCTTCGAGACCATGATGCTGGGGGTCAGCTCTCCGCCCGGCGCGTGCGCCGCCACCGCCAGCAGCGCGCCCACGATGATCACCGAGGAGATGGCGTTGGTGACCGCCATCAGCGGCGTGTGCAGGGCCGGCGTCACGCTCCAGACCACGTAGTAGCCGACGAAGATCGCCAGCACGAAGATCGCCAGGCGGAAGACGGTGGGATCGACGGCTTCCATGCAGACCTACTTTCCCCCGTCATCCCGGCCGCAGCGAAGCGGAGAGCCGGGACCCAGGAGGACGGGCAGTGCGGTCGCCCCTGGGTCCCGGATCGGCTCTTTGGCCGTCCGGGATGACATTTCTTGTTGGTTGGACGGAATGGTCGTCACCCCTTCAGCCCCTCGTGCACGACCGCCCCGTCGCGGGTCACCAGGGCGGCCTTGAGGATCTCGTCCTCGTAGTCGGGGGCGAAGCCGCCCTCCTTGTCGAGGAACAGGCCGGCGAAGGCCATCAGGTTGCGGGCGTAAAGCGCCGAGGCGTCGGCGGCGATGCGGCCCGGCAGGTTGGGAATCCCGAGGATCTTCACGCCATTCTTGGTCTCGAACACCTCGCCCAGCCTGGCGCCCTCGACGTTGCCGCCCTGCTCGATGGCGAGGTCGACGATCACCGAGCCCGGCTTCATCGAGGCCACCTGGGCGGCCGAAACCAGCTTCGGCGCCGGTCGGCCCGGGATCAGGGCGGTGGTGATCACCATGTCCTGCTTGGCGATGTGCGTGGAGGTAAGCTCGGCCTGCTTGGCCTGGTACGCCGCGCTCATCTCCTTGGCGTAGCCGCCGGCGGTCTGGGCGTTCTTGAACTCCTCGTCCTCGACCGCCAGGAACTTGGCGCCCAGGCTCTCGACCTGCTCCTT
>Ga0207657_10001814_pt1 | contig 23056 bp, 18 predicted proteins | sample KBSC33metaG_FD_184316 | JGI IMG/M metagenome (GOLD analysis project Ga0207657, IMG submission 184316) | Corn rhizosphere microbial communities from Kellogg Biological Station, Michigan, USA - KBS C3-3 metaG (SPAdes) (version 2) | ecosystem: Host-associated > Plants > Roots > Rhizosphere > Soil ... | reverse complement strand
GGGGACACCGGTCGTGCCGCTGGTGAAGGCGATGATGCACGGGTCGTCGCGGCCGGTGTCGGCGGGCGGTAGCGGCGGCAGCGAGGCGGTGCGCGTCTCGAGCTCGCCGTGCCCATAATCGCCGTCGTACTTGATCACGCGCTTGACGAAATGCGTCTGCTCGACCGCCTGGCGGAAGTCGCCGATGAAGCGGCTGTCGACGATCGCGTGGGAAATTTGGGCCCGTTCGATCACGGTCGCGATCTCGCCCGGACGCAGGAGCGGCATGGTCGCGACCACCACGCCGCCGGCCTTCAGGACTCCGAGCCACGCGGCGAACATGGTGTAGCTGTTCGGCCCCCGCAAAAGTACGCGATTGCCGGGGATCAGGCCCTCTTCATCGAGCAGCAGCCGGGCGATCCGTCCGCTGAAATCGTCGAGGTCGGCATAGGTCCAGCGGCCATGATCGTTGGCCACGGCCAGCGCGCCTGGCGCTCCGCCCTTCAACAGCTCCGCCGCGCAGTTCAGGCGCTCGGGGTAGTTCAGTCCAGGCAGGTCGAAACGGAACTCGGGCAGCAGCTCCGGCGGCGGCAGCCGGTCACGGACGAAACTGTCGTAGGTCACTCGTCCTCGACCACCGCCGTCGTCTCGATCTCGACCTTGGCGGCGCTTTCGACAAGGCCCTTGACCTCGACCAGCGCCATCGCCGGGTAGTTCGGCCCCATAATCTCCTTCCACGCGACGCCGATCTCGTCGCGCGAGACCATATATTCGTGTCGGTCGGTGACGTAGCAGGTCATTCGCACGATATGCTGCGGCCCCGCTCCGTCCTCCGCGAGGATCTGCAGCGTGTTGCGCAGCGCCCGCGCGAACTGGCCGTGGAGCGTATATTCTGGGAAGCTCTCATGCTCGTCCCAGCCGACGATACCGCCGGTGAAGATCATCCGCCCCTTCGCCGAAATGCCGTTCGAATAGCCCTTTGGACGCGGCCAATTCGGCGGCTGCAGGATCTTCATGCGCTTCCCCCTTTGAGCAAATCGCGGGCGATGATCTGCCGCTGCACTTCGCTCGCCCCCTCGTAGATCCGCAAGCTCCGGATGTCGCGGTACAGCTCCTCGACCTTGACGCCCTTGGTCACGCCGGCGCCGCCATGCATTTGGACGGCCGCGTCGATCGCGGATTGTGCGGCTTCCGTTGCATGCAGCTTGGCCATGGCGGCGGCCCGGCGGTTGTCCACACCTCCCTCGTCCTGCTGCCAGGCGGCGCGATAGATCAGCAAAGCCGAGGCATCGACGGAGAGGGCCATGTCAGCGAGCTTCGCCTGCGTCACGGCATTGTCGGCAAGCGTCGCGGTGCCGAGCCGTCGGCCTTTCGCGAACGCCAATGCTTCATCGAGCGCGCGCCGCGCAAAGCCCAGCGCCGCCGCGCCGACCGTCACCCGGAACAGGTTGAGCGTTTCCATGCCGATCCGGAAGCCCTCGCCCGGCTCCCCGATGATGGCGTCAGCGGGGATTCGGACATTGTCATATTTGAGCCGCGCCAACGGGTGCGGCGCGATGACCTCGATCCGCTCCTCGACGCTGACCGCCGCGGCCGGGACGATGAAGGCACTGAGGCCACGTGCGCCTTCACCTTCTCCGGTGCGGGCAAAGGTCACGTAGAAATCCGCGATGCCGCCGTTCGAAATGTAGGTCTTCTCGCCGACCAGCACCCATTCGTTGCCGTCGCGCATGGCGGAGGTCGACATGTTCGCCGCGTCTGATCCGCATTCTGGTTCGGTCATGGCGAAGGCGGCTATCGCTTCGCCCGACGCGACTTTTGGCAGCCACTCGCGTTTCTGCTCGACCGTTCCGAACAGGCTGATCGCGCCGGAGCCCAAGCCTTGCATGGCGAAGGCGAAATCGGCGAGCCCGTGATGACGCGCAAGAATCTCGCGGCAAAGAGCGAGGCTGCGGACGTCGGGCCGGGTCTTCCCGTCCGATACGGCGAGCTTGAGGAAACCGGCACGGCCATATTCCTGAACCAGCGCGCGGCAAGCGGCATCCGGGTCAGACGGATGAGCGTCATGGATCCACTCGTCGCACCAGCTCTCCAACTCGGCGGCGAGCTTGCGGTGCCGTTCCTCGAAAAAGGGCCAGGAAAGGAAACTCTTGTCCGGCATCAATTACCCTCGAAGACCGGCGCCTGCTTGTTGGCGAACGCCTCGTAGGCGCGCTTGAAGTCCTTCGTTTCCATGCACCGCGCCTGCGCCCGCGCTTCCATTTCCAGGGCCTGATCGATGGTGACGTTCCACTCTGCGTCGAGCTGCGCCTTGGTCACCGCGTGAGCGATGCTCGGGCCCTTCGCGATGCTGTCGGCCAGCGCATTGGCCTCGGCCTGAACGTCATCGACAACTCGATTGTAAAAGCCCCAGGCCAGCCCTTCCTCGGCGGTCATGCTGCGTCCGGTGAACAGTAATTCGGCGGCGCGGCCGTGGCCGATCAGCCGCGGCAGGATCGCGCAGGCGCCCATGTCGGCGCCGCTCAAACCGACGCGCGTGAACAGGAAGGCGGTCTTGGCGCCCGGCGCAGCGAGCCGCATGTCGCTCGCCATGGCCATGATCGCGCCGGCACCGGCGCATACGCCCTCAACGGCGGCGATGATCGGCTGCGGGCACGCCCGCATCGCGCGTACCAGGTCGCCTGTCATGCGCGTGAACTTCAGTAGCCCGTCGTTATCCATCCTGGTGAGCGGGCCAATGATCTCGTGGACGTCGCCACCCGAGCAGAAGTTGCCGCCGGCGCCGCGCAGCACGACGGCTTTGACAGAATAATTATGGTCGAGGCGGTAGAAGGTGGAGCGCAGCTCCTCGTAGGATTCGAAGGTCAGCGGGTTCTTCCGCTCGGGCCGGTTGAGCGTGATCGTCGCGACGCCGTCCGCATAATCCCACAGGAAGTGGGCCGCCTCGAACGTCGCCGGGTCGAAGCTCACGCGGCCGTCCCTCCGTCGATGGTGATCGCAGCGCCGTTGATGTCGCGGCTCAAGGGCAGGCACAGCATGGCGATCACGTTCCCGATCGCCTGCGGGTCGACCAGCCGGCCGCTCGCGTTCATGTTGGTGATCGCCGAGCGCGCCTGCGCCTCATCGCGGCCGGTGATCTGCGATACCCGCGCGACCGACTGGTCGGTCATCGGCGTATCGACGTAGCCCGGGCAGACCGCGTTCACCGTAAGGCTGGTCTTGGCATATTCGGCGGCGAGGCTGCGCATCAGGCCGAGGAGGCCGTGCTTCGACGCGGCATAATGGGAGGCATAGGGCACGCCGCGCAGGCTTGCGACCGAGGCGACATAGACCAGCCGGCCATTGTCGCTTCTCAACAGGTCGCCCATCCCCGCCTGCGAGCAGGCGAAGGCGGCGGTGAGGTTGGTGGCGATGATCCGGTCCCAGCTCTCGCGCGTCATCTTGTGGAAGGGTGCGCTTTCGGCGATCCCGGCGTTGACGATCAGCAGGTCGATCGGGCCGTTCAGAGTCCGCGCTTCGTCGAACGCCTTGGCGATCTGGTCGGCGTCGGTGACATCGCAGCCGACGGCGATCCCGCCGTGGGCTTCTGCGACCGCCTGCAACGGCTCCATCCGGCGGCCGAGCAGCGACAATTTGGCGCCCGCCGCACTCAGGCGCTCGGCCGCTGCAGCGCCGATCCCGGTGCCTCCTCCGGTGATCAACGCGTGGCGGCCCGCTAGCGAAGTCTCTGGCATCGGCGTTCCCTCGTTCACTTCAGCATTGGCTCAACGGCTGGGCAGTGGCAATGGCGCGGCGACACCAATTGGGGGATGCCGCCATGAAGACCCGCGCCGCCGTCGCTTTCGCGCCCAAGCAGCCGCTGGAAGTGGTCGAGGTCGACCTCGAAGGACCGAAGCAAGGCGAGGTGCTGGTCGAGATCAAGGCGACGGGCATCTGCCACACCGACGCCTACACGCTCGACGGGCTCGACAGCGAAGGACTGTTCCCGTCGATCCTCGGCCACGAAGGCGCGGGGATCGTCCGCGAGGTCGGGCCGGGGGTCACCAGCGTGAAGCCCGGCGACCACGTCATCCCTTTGTACACGCCCGAATGCCGCGAGTGTAAGTCGTGCCTTTCGGGCAAGACCAACCTCTGCACCGCGATTCGCGCAACCCAGGGCAAGGGGGTGATGCCCGACGGCACCAGCCGCTTCAGCTACAAGGGCGAGACCATCTACCACTACATGGGCTGCTCGACCTTCTCGAACTTCACCGTCCTGCCCGAGATCGCAGTCGCGAAGATCCGCGAAGACGCGCCCTTCCAGACCAGCTGCTATATCGGCTGCGGCGTCACGACCGGCGTCGGCGCGGTGGTGAAGACCGCCAAGGTCGAGCCGGGGGCCAACGTCGTTGTATTCGGCCTCGGCGGGATCGGCCTCAACGTCATCCAGGGTGCCAGGCTGGTTGGAGCCAACCGGATCGTCGGGGTCGACATCAACCCCGCCCGCGAGGAGTGGGGCAGGAAGTTCGGCATGACCGACTTCATCGATGGCCGCGGCAAGGACCGGCAGGCGATCGTCGACGAGGTGCTGAGGATCACCGACGGCGGCGCCGACTATACGTTCGACGCAACCGGCAACACCGAGGTGATGCGCACCGCCCTCGAATGCTGTCATCGCGGCTGGGGCACGAGCGTCGTCATTGGCGTCGCCGAATCAGGCAAGGAGATCGCGACGCGGCCATTCCAGCTGATCACCGGACGCAACTGGCGCGGGACCGCGTTCGGCGGCGCGAAAGGGAGGACGGACGTTCCGAAGATCGTCGACTGGTACATGGACGGCAAGATCGCGATCGACCCGATGATCACCCACACGCTGAAGCTCGACGACATCAACAAGGGCTTCGAGCTGATGCACGCAGGCGAGAGCATTCGCAGCGTCGTCATTTATTAAAAGGAGGAACCGATGTTCAGTCACGTGATGGTCGGATCGAACGACGTCGCGCGTTCGAAGCAGTTTTACGACAAGCTGTTCGGCAAGGAGGCTCACCAGGACGACAAGGGTCGCCTCGCCTATCGCAACAAGGGCGCGGTGTTCATGGTGTCGCAGCCGATCGACGGCAACCCGGCACAGCATGCAAACGGGGGCACGATCGGGTTCAATTTCGACAGCCCCGAGGAAGTCGATTCCTGGTACCGGCGCGGGATCGAAGCCGGCGCTTCGGAATGCGAGGGATGCGACCCCCCGGGCTATCGCGAAAATGCGTTCGGCAAGCTCTACCTTGCCTATTTGCGCGACCCTGACGGCAACAAGCTCTGCGGCCTGCATCGCCCCGAACAATAAGCGTGGAGATCATCTCCGATAACAGGTCGCACGAGGGACGGCAGCTGGTCGTTCGCCACACGTCAACATCGACTTCGACCGACATGACCTTCTCGATCTTCCTGCCGCCGCACGCAGGGGAGGATGGGAGGCTGCCCGTGCTGTGGTATTTGTCGGGCCTCACCTGCACGCACGCCAACGTTACCGAGAAGGGCGAGTACCGCGCGGCCTGCGCCGAACATGGGCTGATCCTCGTCGCGCCCGACACCAGCCCGCGCGGCGAGGGCGTCCCAAACGTCGAGGATTATGACTTTGGCCAGGGGGCCGGCTTCTACGTCGATGCGACCGAGGCGCCGTGGAACACGAACTTTCACATGTGGTCCTACGTCACGGAGGAGCTTCCTGTGCTCGTGGCGTCGGAGTTTGCCGCCGACATGGATCGGCAGGGCATCACCGGCCATTCGATGGGCGGCCACGGCGCGCTGACCGTCGCGCTCAACTTCCCTGACCGCTTCCGAAGCGTCTCGGCGTTTGCCCCCATCGTCGCGCCGAGCCAGGTGCCGTGGGGACAGAAGGCGCTTGCCGGCTATCTCGGTGGCGACCGCACCACATGGGGCAAGCATGATGCGGTTGGGCTGATCGAAGGTGGTGCATCCGTCGATGAAATCCTCGTCGACGTCGGCGACGCGGACCCGTTCATCGAAAAGGAATTGCGGCCCGAACTGCTGGAACGAGCATGCGCCGACGCAGGAATCGCGCTGACCCTGCGCCGTCAACCGGGGTACGACCACAGCTATTATTTCATCTCGACGTTTATGGCCGGCCACGTCGCCTGGCACGCGGAGAGATTGCGAAGGGGGTAAGACATGACGCTGAGCCGCCGCGACTTCATCCAGACTGCGGCGGCAATTGGCGCCTCGCTCGCCTGGTCCGGCCGAGCCCACGCCTCACGAACCAAGTGGCGGGAAGCCCGCGAACTCTATCCCGAGGGTATCGCGTCTGGTGATCCTGATCACAACAGCGTCATCCTGTGGACCCGCCGCCCCTATGACAGTGGCGCCCGGCACATTCTGACTGTCGAGGTCGCCGAGGACGAGGCGTTCAAGCGCGTCGTGGCGCAAGCACCTGCGGTGGTTTCGGTCGCGTCCGATTGGACGACGCGGGTACTGGTCGGCCGGCTCAAGCCGGCGCGCGTCTATTGGTATCGGTTCACCGACGCCGAAGGGAATGGCAGCCGTGTCGGCCGCACGATCACTGCGCCGCGCCCGGACGATCCAAGACCGGTCAAATTCGCCTTCGTCAGTTGCTCGGGCACCAATGAGGGCAAGCTCAACGGCTACCGCCGGATGATCTTCGAAGATGAGCGCGCGCGGCCCGAGGATCGGCTCGACTTCGTCCTGCACCTGGGAGATTTCATCTACGAGGTCGTGCAATATCCGGAGGACGGGAAGCCGCGCTTCGATCGGAAGGTCTATGAGGTTGCGCGGATTCCGGACGCGCTCAAGGTTTCCATTTTTCATATTCCGACGACGGTCGAAGGCTATCGGGCTGTCTGGAAGGGTCACCTTGCCGATCCGGACCTTCAGGATGCGCGCGCCCGCTGGCCGTTTGTGTGCACTTGGGACAATCACGAATTCTCGTGGCAAGGCTGGCAGAGCATCCTGAAAAATCCGAAGTTCGAGCAACCGGGGCAGACGATCAAGGTCGCGGCCAATCAGGCCTGGTTCGAATATATTCCGGCGCGGGTAAGGGCGCCGAGCGGATCGTTGAACGAGTTCGGTTCGGTTCCGGTGAAAAACGTCAAGATCGAGAAGTTCGACGACGGCGGCGTGGGCCTGGAGCCGAACAATGTCGCCGCGATCAACAGCCTGATCGTCTACCGGGCGCTGCGCTATGGCAAGCACCTCGACCTCCTGCTCACGGACGAGCGCAGCTTCCGCGGACCGAGCCCATTCGAGGACGAGTCACCTCAAAAGCTTGCCGACTGGGGCGATTATGACGGGATGTTCCCCGATGACCTGCTTCAGGTTCTCGACGGCGGACGCGCATTCAACGGCGGCAATCCCCCTGCGGAAATAGAATTCAACGGGGCGAAGGTCCCCAACCCCAGAAAGGACAAACCGCCCCAGACCATCCTCGGAGGGACGCAGAAAGCGTGGTTCAAGGACCGTTTGCGCAGCTCGGGCGCGACGTGGAAGATTTGGGGCAGTTCGCAATGCACCCTCGAGCAGCGCGCCGATCCCGAGAACTTGCCGACGGGGCTGACGAAGACGCCCTGGCCAAAAGGCCGGATCGCCAACGTTGCGGGCGGTGATTTCGGTAGCGCATGGGTGGAGCGCGGCGAGATCTACGACCTCGTCCGCGACGCGAAGATCACCGGGTTCGCGATCGTAGCCGGCGACCTGCACAGCTTCTGGGCAGGCTACGCTTCCGCGCAATTGCCGCCGGGCAAGTTCGAGCCCATCGGCCTCAGCTTCACGGGCGGGTCGATGACGAGCGTGGGGGGTGCCGAAGCGAACGAGTATGTGATCAAGAAAGACAATAAATACCGGCCGCTGTACCTGGCCGACCGCCCGGGCATGCAGAGGCCCGAGTCAACCTACAACATGATGCTGAGGCACGGTGTCCGTTCGTGCTTCGAATATGCCAAGTCGTTCGATCGGGCGAAGGCGAAAGCGCTGTCCAATCCCGATGTGGCACCGCACCTCGCTTTCGTCGATATAGGCGGCCATGGCTATGCGACGGTACGGCTCACAGGCGATGACATGCGCACCGAGTTCGTCTGCATTCCGCGCCCGATCGACCGGGCCCGGACACCCGACGGCGGGCCAATCCGATACCGGATCGTGCATAGCGCGAAATTGTGGGCCGCGGGTGAGCGGCCCAGGCTGGTCCAGCAGGTCCTCGAGGGCGATCCGGGCCTTTCCATTTAAGGCTGTCCACGCTTGAACGGCTATTCGCATGCCCTCGGAGTAACGACCGCGCTCGCCTGCGGATTGCTGATCGGTATTGAGCGCGGGTTCGATTTGCGCGGGCTGCGGGCCGGGACGCGCGTCGCCGGAGTGCGCACATTCACGCTGGTCGGGCTGGCCGCCGGGCTGGCGGGGCTCGCTGGCAGGCTAGGCCAGCCCTTCGTCGCGGCAGCGATCACCGCCGGGATCGCCGCGATCCTGGCGGTGGGCTACGCCCACCGTCCTGGCCTTAAGCAAACGCCCGATGCAACGACTCCGGTGGCCGCGCTCGCCACGGTGGGCCTGAGCTTTCTTGCCGGTTTCGGGGACCCGGGCCTGGCGATTGCCGGCGCGACGATCGTCACGCTCATTCTGGCGCTCAAGGCCGAGCTCCACGGCCTGCTGGACAAGGTCGACGAGGACGACGTGAAGGCGCTCGCCCGATATGCGGTGATCGCCGGCGCAGTCCTGCCGTTTCTGCCCGACGGGCAATACGGACCGCTCGGCGCCTGGAACCCGCAAAAGCTGTGGCTGGTGGTCGTTCTGGTCACCGGCTTCTCGTTCCTAGGCTATGTCGCGAACCGGATTTTCGGCGAGCGCCACGGAACGATCGCCACGGCGCTGATCGGCGGCGCCTACAGTTCAACGGCGGTGACCCAATCGCTTGCCCAGCGCCTCGGCAGCGAGCGGCGGGCAGGCGCCGAGAACGCCGGCATCGCGCTCGCCACCGCTGTCATGTACCTGCGCGTCCTCGTCCTCATCGGCATACTGTCAACGCGCGTGCTCCTGCCGTTCGCGATCATCCTGCTACCTGCGCTGATCGTCGCCTGGGGAGCCGGCCTGTGGCTCTATCGGAAGGCACCCAGGTGCGATGCGCCGACGTCGCCGGGCAATCCCATCGCGATTCTTCCGGCGTTCGGCTTCGTGGCATTCGTGGCATTCGCCGCGGTCGCCGCGAAATGGGCTGCGGGGCGCTTCGGCGAGCAGGGCATTGCAGTCCTGCTGCTGATCGTCGGCTCAAGCGATGTCGACACCGCCATCATCACGCTCGGCAACCTCCCCGCGGCCGCGATCTCGTCGCTGCTCGCGGCCATGGCCATTGCCGGAACGATCATCGCCAACATGGCGGTTAAGATCGGCATCACCCTCGCATATTCGGGGCGGCGCGGCCTGCCCGCGGCTGCGGCCATGGGATCGAGTGTTGTCGCGCTGGCGGTGAGCATCGCAATCGCCTGGACGCGACTATGAATACGTTTGCGCGGTGGCGTTTTGCGCCTGTTCGGGAGCGGGAAGCGCAATATAGCGGTGCGCATGCCTGACCGGATCTCGACGCTCGTGATGTTCGGCGCGACCGGCGACCTCGCGCGGCGCATGCTGCTGCCGTCGCTCTACGGACTGGATTCGGATGGCCTGCTTCCCGGCGATCTCAGGATCATCGGCACCGCGCGCACGCATTTGGACGACGCTGCTTTTCGCGAGCGCGCCGATAGAGCGTTGAAGGAGCATCTGCCCGAAGGCTTCTACAGCGCCGGGATCGCCGAGCGGTTCCTGTCGCGCCTTCACTATGTCTCCATCGACATCAACGACGAGGCAAGCTTCTCCAAGCTCGCCGAGCGGATCGGCGATCCGTGTCATGGCGTCGCGATCTTCCTGTCGACGGCGCCCTCGCTGTTCAAGCCGACGATCGACGGGCTCGCGACCGCAGGGCTCGCCTGCCCGACGGTGCGGATGGCGCTCGAAAAGCCGCTTGGGACGGATCTCGAATCGAGCCGCGAAATCAACGACGCGGTCGCCGCCCACTTCCCAGAGGACCGGACGTTCCGGATCGACCATTATCTCGGCAAGGAGACCGTCCAGAACCTGATCGCGCTGAGGTTCGGGAACCTGCTGTTCGAACCGCTGTGGAACAGCGCGTACATCGACCATGTCCAGATCACGGTCGCCGAGACCGTCGGGCTAGAGGGCCGTGGCGATTATTACGAAAGCTCGGGCGCGCTTCGCGACATGGTCCAGAACCATATGCTGCAGCTGCTCGCGCTGGTGGCGATGGAGCCGCCAAGCGACTTCAACGCTGCCGCGGTGCGCGACGAGAAAGTGAAAGTTCTCCGCGCGCTTGGCCGGGTCGCCGCCAGCAACGTGGAAGCGGTGACGGTCACTGGCCAGTACTCGCGCGGGGCGATCGATGGGGAGCCTGTGCCCGGCTACGCCGAGGAGGTGGGGCACGACAGCGGCACCGAAACTTTCGTCGCGATCAAGGCGCATGTCGACAATTGGCGGTGGAAGGGCGTGCCCTTCTACCTTCGCACCGGCAAGCGGATGCCCGAGCGCGACACCGAGATCTTCATCCAGTTCAAGGACGTGCCTTATTCGATCTTCGCCTCGCGCGGCGCGGCGACGCGGCCGAACAAGCTGATCATCGGCCTCCAGCCCGAAGAGAGCATCGAGTTGAGGCTGATGGCCAAAACGCCGGGGCTGGACCGGGCCGGCGTTCGCCTGCGCGAAGTGCCCCTCGACCTCGGTCTTTCCAATGCCTTCAGTGAGAATCGCCGCCGGATCGCCTATGAGCGGCTGCTGCTCGACCTGATCGAAGGCGATCCGACCTTGTTCGTCCGCCGCGACGAGGTCGAGGCGCAATGGGAGTGGATCGACGCCATCCGCGCCGCCTGGGCCGAGAAAGGGATCACTCCGCGCCCCTACGCCGCCGGCACCTGGGGACCTTCCGCAGCAATCGCGCTTACGGAGCGAGACGGCATCAGCTGGCACGAGTAAAGGCGCGTCATGGCTCTCGATTCCCGGATCGCCGCGGTCACCGACCGCATCATTGAACGCTCCAGGCCGACGCGCCGCCGGTACCTTGAGCTCATGGCCGAAGCGAAGGAGCGGGGGATCAATCGCCCGCGCCTCAGCTGCGGCAATTTCGCGCACGGCTTTGCCGCGGCCGGCGAGGACAAGGAAGCGATCAGCCACCTCAGCGGTCCCAACATCGGCATCGTCACCGCTTACAACGACATGCTCTCCGCGCATCAGCCGTACGGCCGCTACCCCGAGCAGATGAAGATCTTCGCGCGCGAGGTCGGCGCGACCGCCCAGGTCGCGGGCGGGGTCCCGGCGATGTGCGATGGCGTGACGCAGGGGCAGCCAGGCATGGACCTGTCGCTGTTCAGCCGAGACGTGATCGCGATGGGGACGGCCATCGCCTTGAGCCACGGCATGTTCGACGCCGCGGCGCTGCTTGGCATCTGCGACAAGATCGTCCCCGGCCTGCTGATCGGTGCGCTGCGCTTCGGGCATTTGCCGATGCTGCTCGTTCCCGGCGGGCCGATGCCGTCCGGCCTTCCCAACAAGGAAAAGCAGCGGGTCCGCCAGCTCTACGCGGAAGGGAAAGTCGGCAAGGACGAGCTCTTAAGGGCGGAGAGCCGGTCCTATCACGCGCCGGGTACCTGCACCTTCTACGGCACCGCCAACTCCAACCAGATGATGATGGAGCTAATGGGGCTTCACATCCCCAACGCCGCCTTCATCAATCCTGGCACGCCATTGCGCCAGGCCTTGACCCGGGCGGCCGTCCATCGCCTCGCGGAGCTTGCCAAGAGGGGCGAGCGGCCGTTGGCGCACGTCGTCGACGAGAAGGCCATCGTCAACGCGATGATCGGGCTGGTCGCGACCGGCGGCTCGACCAACCATTTCATCCATCTGCCGGCGATTGCGCGCGCCGCGGGGATGCTGATTGACTGGCAGGATTTCGCCGAACTGTCGGCCGCAGTGCCGCTCATCGTTCGCGTCTATCCCAACGGCGCGAAGGACGTGAACGACTTCCAGGACGCTGGCGGCATGGCATTCGTCACCTACACACTCGCCCGCGAAGGCCTGTTGCACACGGATACGCTGACCGCGGGAGCGGACTCGATGGATGCCTGGGTCGGCAATCCCGAGCTCCACGGCGACGAGCTTGTGTGGAAGCCTGCCGAAGAAAGCGCCGACATCGATATGCTGCGCCCGGCTTCCGACCCGTTCCTGTCCGACGGCGGAACGCGGCTGGTCCAGGGCAATCTCGGGCGCGGCGTGTTCAAGACCAGCGCGATCGACGAGGAGCGCTGGCTGATCGAGGCGCCGGCCAAATGCTTCTCCGACCAGAACGAAGTGCTCGAGGCGTTCAAGGCGGGCGAGCTCGACGGCGATTGCGCGGTGGTGGTGCGCTTCCAGGGCCCGCGCGCCAACGGCATGCCCGAGCTGCACAAGCTGGTGCCGACCCTCGGCGTGCTCCAGGACCGCGGACACAAGGTTGCGCTGATCACCGACGGGCGCATGTCGGGCGCGAGCGGCAAGGTTCCGGCCGCCATCCACGTCTCGCCGGAAGCGCTTCCGGACGGGCCCCTAGCGCGGGTGCGCGACGGCGATGTCATCCGTCTCGACGCGAGAAATGGGACGCTGGAAGCCCTGAACGTCGACCTTTCCTCGCGCCCCGCGGCCAATTCGCCGCCTCCGCCATCGGGAACGGGACGGGAACTGTTCGCAATGATGCGGATGCATGCCAGCGACGCCGAGTCCGGCGCTTCGGCGATGCTCGCGGCGATGGAGGCGGAGAGTCCCTCCGGCTTCGCTCAGGACAAGTCGTGAGGCGGGTCGCGGTCGCCGACGTCGGTGGGACTCACGCCCGCTTCGCGCTTGCCGAAATCGACGGCGGCAAAGTCGTTTCGCTTGGAGAACCGCTGACCCTCAAGACCGCCGAGCATGGCAGCTTCCAGCTGGCCTGGGAGGAGTTTGGCCGGCAATTCGGCGGCCTTCCCAATGAGCTGGCCATCGCCTTCGCCGGGCCGGTGGGCGGCGAGGTCCTCAAGCTGACCAACAACCCGTGGGTGATCCGTCCGGCGCTGATCAAGGAGCGTCTCGGCGTCGATCGCTATGTGGTCGTCAACGATTTTGGCGCCGTCGCCTATGCCGTCGCCACGCTGCCGGAAGAGCATTTCCGTCATCTATGCGGGCCCGACCGCCCGCTTCCGGACGTGGGTGTGACGTCGATCGTTGGGCCGGGTACCGGGCTCGGCGTCGCCGCGCTGCTGAGGAAGTCCGGCCATTATGAGGTGATCGAGACCGAGGGCGGGCATGTCGACTTCGCTCCGCTCGATAGCCTCGAAGACAAGATCCTGGCCCAGCTTCGCCGGCACTTCCGCCGCGTCTCGATCGAGCGCGTCGCTTCCGGCCAGGGCTTGTGGAATCTCTACGAGGCCTTGGGCGCGATCGAGGGCAAGGACCTGACATTCCACGACGACAGGGAATTGTGGGCCGCCGCGCTGGCGGAGAACGACAGCCTCGCCAACGCGGCGCTCGACCGGCTATGTCTCAGCCTTGGCGCGGTCGCCGGTGACATGGCACTGGCGCAGGGTGCGAATGCCGTCGTGATCGCTGGCGGCGTCGGCCTGCGCCTCGCGGACTATCTGCCGCGCTCGGGCTTCCGCGACCGCTTCATCGCCAAGGGCCGGTTTGAGCGGCGGATGGACGAAATGCCGGTCAAGCTGATCACCCATCCGCAGCCCGGTCTCTACGGTGCTGCCGCCGCCTTCGCGAAGGAACATGGATGAACATCGACGCGATCATGCGCGCGGCGCCGGTGATTCCGGTCCTCGTGCTCGAGGAAGAGCTGGACTGGGTGCCCCTCGCCGAGACTTTCGTCGCGGCGGGCCTGCCCGTCCTTGAAGTGACGCTGCGCACGCCTGTCGCCATGGAAGCGGTCCGGCAGATGGCGAAAGTCCCCGGCGCCATCGTCGGCGCCGGCACCGTGCTCAACGAAGCGCAGCTCGCCCAGGCGATCGACGCCGGCAGCAGGTTCATCGTCTCGCCCGGCCTCACCAACCCGCTGGCGCTCGCCGCTCGCGATACGGAGGTTCCGTTTCTTCCCGGCGTCGCCACCGCCGCGGACATCATGAGGGGGCTCGACCTTGGACTCGACCGGTTCAAGTTCTTCCCCGCCTTAACCTCGGGCGGCATTCCGGCGCTTCAGGCGCTGTCGGGCCCGTTCGGGAGCATCCGCTTCTGCCCGACCGGCGGCGTCCGGCCCGAGACCGCCGCCGAATGGCTCGCGCTGCCGTCGGTGCTGTGCGTCGGCGGCACCTGGTTCGTGAAGCCGGGGGACAGCCTCACCACGATTGCCGGGCGTGCCCGCGCGGCGGCTGCCCTAGCGTCCTAGCAGGAACGTCAGCGGGGCATCGACTCGCGACGCCCAGCTGATTTCATTGTGCTTTTGGCCGGGATAGTTCCGCGTCAGCCAGTTGACGCCCCGCCGATAGCCGCGCTTTGCGACCACCGCATCAACCCGGTCCTGATATTCCTTGTAGATCGCGTCGAGCGTCTCGGTGCCGTGGTCGAAGTAGAGCTTGTGCGTGCGCGGATCGGGCAGTGCTGGCCTGAGATATCGCTCGAACGCCGACGACACGACTTCGAATTCCTTCTGGTCGACGGACTTGCCCTCCGGCGTCATGAACAGCGGCCAGTGGGTCGACATCATGCCCGCGAGCCCGAAGATCTGCGGATATTCGTCGATCGCGTAGAGGGAGATCAGCGAGCCCATCGACGAGCCCATGATCGCGGTGTTGGCGCGATCGGTCTTCACGTTGAACCTGCGGTCGATCAGCGGGCGGAGCTCGCGCACGATGAACTTCAGATAGCCGTCCGACAGCGGATCGCCGCCGTAGAGCGCACGGACCTTGTCGCGATATTCAGGCGGGAGCGACGTGAACGCCTTCGAGGGCACGTACTCCTGCAGCCGCTTGGGAGTGTTCCAGATGCCGACGACGATCGTCGGGCGGACCTTCTTGTCGGCGATGAGCTTGGAGAGATGCTCGTCGATCTCCCACTCCATGCCGTAGCCGGCGGTCGCCTTGTCGAACAGGTTCTGGCCGTCGTGCATGTACAGGACGGCGTGCTTCGGCCCGCGCTTCGAATAGCTGGGCGGAAGCCAGACGACGACACGGCGCGGGTCGGCATATTTCGACTTCAGTACGCCAAGATCGACGATCCTCCCGGCGCTGACGTGAACCGGTCCCGTCCCGTCCCCGGCCCATGCGGGCGCGGGTGCAAGCATCAGCAGGAGGGCGGCAATCCATTTGATCATGCGGGCTCCTTCAAACGCTCGAGCGCGTCGGTCAGCATCGGGAAGTTCATTGCGCAGCCACCGACGAACCGATCGACGTCGGCGAAGTCGAACTGGACCACGTCCGGACCGGGGGGCCTCAATTTCTCCTGCGCCGGAAAGTTGCCGTAGCCGGCGAGCATGCAATGCCACGACATCGGCAGATAATATTTGCCGATGTCCTGCCGCCGCACTTCTTCCTCGAGATCCTGCGCCGTGAACCACGCGGTGATCACGCCTTTGAGGCTGTCCGAAAGCTTGTCGTTCCTGGTCGCGTCGCGCCAATAGTCGGTGTCGCTGCGCTGTGCCGTTCGATAGTGACACACGAGATAGTCGCGGATGCCTTCGTAACGGCGCGCGATGTTTGTGTTGAACTCGCCCCGCTTGTCCTCGTCCCATGCCGCGAGGAAGGATTCGACCGTGTTGATCACGATGTGCAGGGCGGTGGCTTCGAGCGGTTCGAGAAAACCCTGCGCCAATCCGACCGCAAGGCAATTCCGGACCCAGCTGCGTTCGACCCGGCCACACTTCATCTGCAGGTGCCGTACCTCGGCGTCCTCGGCGAGACCGAGATGGTCGCGAAGCTCTGCCGCAGCAGCGTCGCGATCGATGTAGCGCGACGAATAGACATAGCCGTTGCCGACACGGTTGGTGAGAGGGATGTGCCAGATCCATCCGGCGGACTTGGCGATCGACCGCGTGCACGCCTGGATGCCGTCGGCCGGCAGCGGTGTCGGCGCGACCACCGCGCTGTCATTGAACAGATTCTCCGCAAACGGGCGGTGCGGCTCTTTGAGCGCGCCTTCGATGATCGCCGCGCGAAACCCGCTTGCATCGACGAAAAAGTCGGCCTCGAAGCGCTGCCCGTCTTCGCTCACCAGCGCCACGACGTCACCCGCTTGGTCGAGCTCGACCGACGTGATCTTCGTGTCGACATGACGGATGCCGCGGGCCGTGCCGAAGTCGCGCAGGAATGCGCCGATCAAGTGCGCGTCGAAATGATAGCCGTAGCTGACAAGGAACGGGAAATTCCGCGGCGCGAGCGGGGCGCGTCCTTCCCGGGCGATGCGGGTCTGGATGAAGAACGGGTCGGGGTGGGCGGCCACGTCCCGGCCCGAACGCCGCGCTCGCGTCGAATAAAAGAACTGTCCCTGCGTAAAATGGTCGAGGTCGGTCGGAAAGGGGTGGAAATAGCGCTCGTACCCTCGTTTGTCGGACCAGCCGGAAAACTCGATCCCGGCCTTGTAAGTGGCGTTGCAGCGCGGCATCCATTCCGCTTCCGCGATTCCGAGGGTGTCGAAAAAGGCCTTGAGCTGCGGGGTCGATCCTTCGCCGACGCCGATGATCCCCAGCGTGCTGGACTCGATCAGTGAGATCTTGGTCCCGTGCTCCGCCCATCGCCGATGCAGCAGGTTCGCAGTCATCCAACCGGCCGTCCCGCCGCCCAGGATGATGACCGAGCGCGGCGGTGCGTTCATTGGGCGCTGGCGATCACGATCTTGTTGGCGCGCGGCTGGTCCGGGATGGTCATGTGCGTTTCACGCGCGCCGTGAACGGTGATTGCGATCTGCTTCCACCACGGGCGCCAGCTGCCTTGCCGTGCATTGAACCACAAAGCGATTCCGCCCGGGACGACCGCGCACTCGATCGTTTGGCGTAGGCTCGGCCCGCTGATGTGCACGCCGTCGTCGAAGTACAGCGTGCCCTGGCAATTGTCGCCCGGATAGACGTCGAGCTGCAGCGGCCCCTGCGGCACCTGCATCGTGCTCTGCACCAGCGGCTGCCGCGGCAGGATTGAGCCGGCGCGCACGTAAACGGGAAGCTCGCTCAGCTTCGGGGTCAGCGTCAGCTTCGGTTGCGTGACCGGCTGCCCGGTCCAATAATCGTACCAGCCGCCCGCCGGCAGGCAGACGGAAAAAGGATGCGGCGATTCGGGCCTGGGCGGACCCGCGACCAGCAGGTCGCGCCCCAGCGTGAAGCTCATTGCCTTGTCGCAGTCGTTCTTGAGCGTATCCGGATAGTCGTAGAACACCGGCCGCATGATCGGGTCGCCGGTGCGCGAATTGAGCTCGGCGAGCGCGTAGAGGTACGGCATCAGCCTATAGCGCTCCTCGATGAAGCGGCGGCGGATCGCGAGATGCTCAGGCCCGTCGACCCACGGCTCCATCCGCGGCGCGTCATGCGCGCTATGGTTGCGGAAGACGGGCGTGAACGCGGCGACCTGGTACCAGCGCGTCAGCAGGTCGGGGCTGGCGCCGCCGACGAAGCCGCCGACGTCGCAGCCGCTGTAGGTGAAGCCGGACAGTCCGAGATTCTGCAGCTGCTGAACACACAGGCGAAGATGGTCCCAGGTCGAGCTGTTGTCCCCGGTCCAGGTCGCCGAATAGCGCTGGCCGCCGGCATAGGACGCGCGAGTCATCACGAATGGCCTGACCCCGGGACGGAGGCGGAGCATGCCTTCGAACGTGCCGCGCGTATTCTGCATGCCGTAGACGTTGTGGATCTCTGCATGCGTCGCGTCCCGCGCCGCGAAGTCATCGCTGTCGACGTGGTGCAGGTTGTCGAGCGGCATCGTCTTGGTCGGAGTCTCGAACACCGCCGGCTCGTTCATGTCGTTCCAGAAGCCGGAGAAGCCGTCGGCGATGAAATCCTTGTAGAGACTTCCCCACCAGTCCCGGCTCGCCTGGCGGGTGAAATCGGGAAAGACCGCAGGCCCCGGCCACACCGGCGCGACGTACAGCGAGCCGTCGGCCTTGCGCACGAAATGGTTGCCGGCAAGCCCGGCTTCGAGCGGCGCATAATTCTGCTTCAGTGCGTAGGCGATGTGAAGGTCGGTGATCGCGACCAGCCGGATGCCGTCGGCGTTCAGATCGCGGTTGAGCTTCCTGAGGTCCGGAAATTTCGTGCGGTCGACCGTGAACGGCCGGTACCGGTCCTGGTAGTCGATATCCATCCAGATGACATCGGCAGGTATCCTGTCGGTGCGCAGGTGCTGCGCGATCGCGCGTACTTCCGCGTCGCTGCTGTAACCCCATCGCGACTGCTGGTAGCCGAGCGCCCATAGCGGAGTCATCGGCGGCTTGCCGGTGAGGTCCGCGTAGCGCCGCACGACCTCGCCGGCGCTCGGTCCCGCGATCACATAATAATCGATCGGGCCGTCCGGAGCGCTCATCTCGATCGCGCTCGCGTCCTTGTGGCCAAAGTCGAACGCGCTGCGCCAGCTATTGTCGAGGAACAGGCCGTAGCTGCGGCCGGAGCTGTCGGTGGCGATATAGAAAGGGATCGATTTGTAGATCGGGTCGCTCGACGGCGCGAAGCCGAAGGCGTCGGTGTTCCAGTCGACAAAGGTCGAGCCGCGGCGGTCGAGCGGGCCAGTCTTGTCCCCGAGTGCGTAGATGTGCTGGTCGATGGGCAGCACCTTGCGGAGCGTGAATCCGCGGCCTTCAAAGCCTAGCCCGTCAGGAGCGTCGGCGACGATCGTCTTGCCCCGCAGATCGGTCACGCTGAGACCCAGCGTCGAACGGTCGAGGTGGACGGCGACCGCCTTGGTCTCGAAGCCATCGGTCGTGGCGCTAACGGCGACACGCTGGCGGCGCACCGACGCGGGAACCGCCCAGCTGGCGTCCTCGGGAAATTGACCGTCCTTCGCGATGCGAATCCTGACGATGGAGTCGGTCAGCGCGGTGACTTGCAGCCGCGTTCGGCCTGCGACCATCTCGATCCCATTCGGTAACCGGGCGGTCGCGACGGCCGGAACGGAAATCGGCTGCGCTGAGGAGGGAACGGCCAATGCGGCGGCTGACGCCGCGGCAAACAGGGTACGCAAGCTCACTCCAGCTCCTCGATGGTCGCCGCATAGGCGCCGAGCGCATGATCGGTCACCTCACCGGTCGCAAGCAGGCGCTTGCCCGATGGCCGGAATGGAGCCGCGGCGCTCGAGAGATTGAATGTGCAGCGAAGCTGCTGCAGCCCCTCGCCTCGGTCGAAGACGAGCCGCTGCGTCCCTGCTTCGACGAGCTCGATGCGTCCGTGGCGAAGCGCCGGCTGTGTCTTGCGAACTGCCAGGCATTTCCGCGCAAACGCCAGGACCGAATTACCGTCTTGCTCCTGGCGGTCGACCGCGAGCTCGCCATGCGTTTCGCCCGGCGGCAGCCACGGCGTCCCGTTCGAGAAACCCAGGTTCGGGCTGGTCGCGGTCCACGGCATTGGCGTGCGCGCGCCGTCGCGGCTCAAGGTATGCGGCCAGTTCGTGATCGCTTCGGGGTCCTGCAGCTTGTCGAACGGGACGTCGACCTGGGGCAGGCCTAGCTCCTCCCCCTGGTAAATGATGATCGAGCCCCGCAGCGCGCACAGCAGCAGCATCTTGGTGCGCGCAAACGCATCGCGATACTCATCGTCGACCCAGCGCGAGAGCGCGCGCGGCGCATCATGGTTTTCGAACGCCCAGGTCGGCCAGCCGGCGCTTTCCGGCCAGTCGCGCATCGCGTTCGCAACGAGGTCCGGCGTGAGCTGCTCGGCATAGAGGAAGTCGAAACCGTAGGCGCTGTTCAGCCTCGCGTCGCCGGCCGTGAACGCCTGCATCTCTCCCAGCGCATGATCGCCTCCAACCTCGGCAAGCGTGAATCGATTCTTGTAGCTGTCAGTAACCGCCCGCAGCCGCTCGAGAAACTTCACGATATCCGGGTGCGACTGGTTGTGCAGGTGGAGCTGGAAATCGAACGGGCGAGTGCGCTTCCCGCCGGACGGTGCCGGGGGGTTATCGCGCAGCTCCGGGTCGTGCATCGCGAAGTTGATAGCGTCGATGCGAAAGCCGTCGACGCCGCGGTCGAGCCAGAAGCGGGCGACGCCGAGAAGTGCATCCTGCACGTCCGGATTGTGGACATTGAGGTCCGGCTGCTCGGGCAGGAAATTATGGAGATAATATTGGCCGCGCCGAGCGTCCCAGGTCCAGGCCGGCCCTCCGAATACCGACTGCCAGTTGTTGGGCGGCGATCCGTCCTCCTTGGCGTCGGCCCAGACATACCAGTCCGCCTTCGGGCCGTTGCGGTCGGAACGGCTTTCCTGGAACCAGCCGTGCTGGTCCGAGCTGTGCGAATAAACCTGGTCGATGATGATTTTGAGGCCGAGGCTATGGGTGCGCTTAACGAGCGCATCGAAGTCGGCGAGCGAGCCGAACACGGGGTCGACCGCGCAATAATCGGCGACGTCATAGCCGAAGTCGCGCATCGGCGACGTGAAGAAGGGAGACAGCCACACAGCGTCGACGCCAAGGCTCGCGACATAATCGAGCTTGGCCGTGATGCCCTTGAGATCGCCGATCCCGTTACCGTCGGTGTCGGCGAAGCTGCGCGGATAGATCTGGTAGATCGCCGCGCCACGCCACCACGGCGCGCTTGCCGCGTCGGCCTTGGCGCTCACGTCTTCCTCAACGAGCATTGCAGACCGCAAACCCGAGCGGCGGCAGGTCGACGGGGACGCTGCCCGGCGCCGACGCGGCGGCCGGGCAATTGCCGGCAAGCGTCTCGAACCGGGTGGAGCGAGTCTCGACACGGACGTTTTGGCGGACCGGCGTGGTCGACGTGTTGAATAGCAACAGCATCTCGCGCCCGGTGCCGGGCTCGAACCGCGATAGTGCGAACAGCCCCGGCTTGTCCTGGGCATAGCGCACCAGCTGAAGTCCGCGCGTCAGCGCACGGTGGCCGGTGCGGATGCGCGACAGCGTCGCAATCTCGCGGTAGAGCGGGTGGGTGGGATTGAAATTTGCCTGCGCGGTTGTCGAGTTGGTCCCGATCAGCCGATCCTCGTTGTACGTTGCGACCCGGCTCGCGAACATGTCCTGCCGTGCATCCTGGTCGCCGCCCTTGCCGACGAAGCCCTGCTCATCCCCGAAATAAATCGTCGGCACGCCGCGCAGGGTCAGCAGCATCGCGTGCGCAAGCATGTCGCGCTTCAATGCTTCGTCATCGCTGATGCGTGGCCGCGCCTGCTTGATTCCCCAGCCGATGTGGCCCGGCGAATCATGATTGCTGACGAACGTCGGCAGTTGCAGCGCCGCGGCTTCGCCGCCTTGATACAGGGCGTCGGCGCGAAACAGCCTGGCGAGCGCATCGGTCGGCGCAGCCTTGGCGATGACGTCGCGCACCGCCCAGAGGAACGCAAAGTCGAGCACGCTCGGCAGCTTGTCGACGCGGGTGTTCACGGCGGTGTGCGCAGGGTCGGCGGTGTCCATCGCGACCTCCCCGAAGATGTGGAAGTTCGGGATGTCCTTGGCCCGAGCGCAGTTCAGCATCGCGGGCACGAACTTCTGCCAGAATTCGGGATTGACGTGCTGGGCGGTGTCGATCCTGAAGCCGTCCACGCTGTAGTTGGTGATCCAGCCGCAGAAGATGTCGATCATTCCCTGGACCACGCGGGGGTTCTCCGTGAACACGTCATCGAGCCCGACGAAGTCCCCCATCGTGCTGGACTCGTTGCGGAAAGTGCTGTCGCCGCGGTTGTGGTAGTAGATTGGGTTGTTGAGCCACGCAGGGCGCTTGATGTCCTTTTCCGCCTCGGGGACGCGGACCGTGTAGGCGTAGTTCGGGTCGTTCAATTTCGCGAAGTTCGCGGCGCTTTCGTCCCGCTCGCCGATGAAGCCCGGGTTGATCTGCGTGCCGCCAACGCCGCCGCGACGCTGATAGGGATAATCGGCGATGCTGCGATATGGACAGCGGTCCTTGCCGACGCACTCCTGGAAATAGATGACGTCCGCCGTGTGGTTGACGACGATGTCCATGTAGAACTTCATGCCGCGGGCATGGACCGCTTCGACCAGCGCCTTGAACTCGGCGTTCGTCCCGAAATGCGGATCGACCGAGGTGAAGTCGGTGATCCAATAGCCGTGGTAGCCGGAACTTTCGTTGCCCTTCGGCCCCTGCACCGGCTTGTTCTTGAACACCGGTGCCAGCCACAAGGCCGTGGCGCCGAGGCCCTGGATATAGTCCAGCCGCTTGATCAGCCCCTTGATGTCGCCGCCGTTGTAAAAGGCCTTCGAGGTTGGATCGAAGCCGGTCGCCAGCCGGTCGCCGGTCAAGCCGCCACGGTCGTTCGACGTGTCCCCGTTCTCGAAGCGGTCGGGAAGCACGAAATAGATGACCTCGTCCTGTGGCAGGCGGGTGCGGTAACTTGGGCTGCGCTCGGCGGCTGCCGCCGGTGGGGCGGCACAAAGGGTGAGCACAAGCCCGGTGAGGGCAATCAGCGTTCGATTCATGATTGGCGTTCCTTGACGCCGCCCGCCACCATCGACGCGACGAACTGCCGGTGGGTTGGTAGCGCCTGCGCCTTCAATTGATAGCTGTTCGCAAGGGTCTCGAGGAAAGGCCCGATATCTTCGCCCGGCACATTGTCGGCGAGCGGTGACCAGCTTTCGGGAATGACGCCGTGGCCGATCATCACCTGGCCCCAGCTGTCGTCGAGGAACAGCTCGTCCTCCTCGCGCATGAAGTTGCCGGCCTCGCGGAACAGCGCAATCTTGGCGAGCAGGCTGTCGGGCGGACCCATGTTGCGGCACGCCTCCCAGAACTCGCCCTCGCGGTCGTTGGCGAAATAGTGAAGCACGATGAAGTCGCGAACCCGCGCCCATTCGATCGCCGACAGGCGATTGAAATTGGCGCGCGCGCTGTCGCTGTTAGCGAGATCGCCCGGTAGCAGGTTGAGCAGCCG
>Ga0207657_10001813_pt1 | contig 23057 bp, 23 predicted proteins | sample KBSC33metaG_FD_184316 | JGI IMG/M metagenome (GOLD analysis project Ga0207657, IMG submission 184316) | Corn rhizosphere microbial communities from Kellogg Biological Station, Michigan, USA - KBS C3-3 metaG (SPAdes) (version 2) | ecosystem: Host-associated > Plants > Roots > Rhizosphere > Soil ... | reverse complement strand
CGTGATCGCGATCGCGCCCACTACTGCGGCTCCTTGGGCTGCTGTGCATCTCCGCCCGTTCACGTAGCTCCTTCGGTCGCGGTAAGCCGACCAAGGCTAGTCTTGGGTGGCGTCTGTTACAAGCCCCGCGCGACGCACGATTGCCCAATCGTCCGCTCGGTGAACGCGGGAGGCGGCATCGGTCGAGAACGGACGTGGCCTTTCCAGACCGTATCCCCCTGTCGGGGCACGTCTCGGGAGTGTGGCCGCCCGATGACGATTGGAATGAGGAGGACCCTACGTGCGGCAGTGCTCGGGACCGCGCTTCTGCTCGCGCTTCCTGCCTCCGGTCTCGCGCGGATTCCGCCCGAGGACGACGGCTCGACCTACACCTGGCCCGGCGCGACCACCTTGACGGTCGATGTGAGCCCGTGGGGCGGAGGCTACGTTCGAAGCACGCCGTACCTGATCGATTGTCCGCTCGCCTGCATCCGCCCGGTGGATCGCGGGCGCGCGCTGACGCTCACGGCGTACCCGACTCCCGGTTTCACGTTCGAGTCCTGGACCGGAGCCTGTGAGGGCCAGCCGAATCCCTGCATCCTGACGAGCTCCGCCTCCGCAGTCGGGGTGACTGCGGTGTTCAGCGGGTTCTACGTGCCGCCCCCGGCGCCGGGCCCGAGCCTCGCGCTCAGCGTCTCGGGGAACTGCCCCGGCTGCATCGCAACGGCAATCGGAACGGGGTTCCACCCGAACAGCTCGATAACGCTGCACGTCGAGTTGAGCAGCCCCATCACGGGCAATGTCGACCTCCCGGGCTTCGCAACGACCGATACCGGCGGAACGTGGTCGTACGTGGGGACGATCCCGTGCGACTTCGGCGGTGGCCCCTACGTCGGCGACTTCATCGAGGATCTCGTCGCCACGGACGCAGAGGGTGCCTCTGCATCGGGAAGACTCGTCGCCCACTGCGTCGCCGACGCGTAGCGACGAGGCCTAGGCGACGGGGACGTGTGGACGCCCGCGCGGGAAGACGATCGACAGGGGCACGTCGTGCTCGACGCACGTCCCGCCCATCGTCAGCGTGCTGCACCCGGGAGTCACGCAGGAGGAGAGCATCGGAGCCAGGCTCTCGGGTTGCGATGCGCGTTCGCGCTTCGCGCGGGTCATCTGGACGTTCGATCGGCCCATTCGCATCCTCTCTGCCCTAGACGGGCTGATCCAGCGGACGGTCCGCGCGGGCCGCGCGCCGCTCTTCGATCTCGCGGTAGCGCTTCGTCCGCTCCAGCTTCTCCGCGTGCTCCTTGTGCCGCTTGAGCTGGGCCGCCAGCTCGGTGCGAATGCCCACGAGCGCCGCAGGCGCAACCGTCAGCGCCTCCACGATCCGACCCCGCTCCTCGAAGCTCAGCGCGACGATCGAGTTGTCGTTGCTCAGGGCGCGCTCGAGCTTCTGCGCGAGCGGGTCACCTTCGAGCTTGAGCGCCAACAGCCGCAGGTTCTCGGCTCGCACGGTCAATCCGCAGAGCGAGACGGCAGCGCGCATCTTCCGAGGCATCTTCTCTTCCTTGCCGCTCCGCCCGGCGCTGGCCAGAGGCGGTCAATGCAGAGGAAGAGCACAATCGTTGTTCTAACAGTCTACGCGACGGGCTCGAGCAGGGTGCGGCGCCGGCCGTCCGCCACCCCCGTTGGAGGCATGCGCGCGGGCGCATCGTCCCGACAATCGGATGCGGAGGCGCGCTTTCCGCTGGCACCTGACGTCCATGCGTCCCGGGGTGGGCATTGCCTTCGCCGGGGCGTCGTCGAGCCCTCGGACTTCGCGCCTCCGCCTCCGGACCGGCTCACGGATCCATCACACACGCCGCATACGCTCCGTCCGCCGTGCGCCTCGCAGCCCTCGCCATCGTCGTCGCTGCGCTCGGCGCCGGTGTCGGGCATGTTGATTCGACCCAGGCGACACCCGCCCGAGCGACCGCCGCGACGGACGTCTTCCAGGGGCTCGGCACGTGGATCGACATCTACGACACCGCGGTCTACGCGACGCCGAACGCGCTCGCGGCGCGGCTCGCGGCACGCGGCGTGCGCACCGCGTGGATCGAGACGGCGAACGACCGCTCGAAGACCGATGTAGTGGACCCGGCCGGGCTTGGGCGCACCGTGGACGCCCTGCACGCGCGTGGGATCCGCGTCGTCGGCTGGTACCTCCCCGGACATGACAACCACGCTAGGGACCTCCGCCGCGCGCGAGCGATGCTCTCGTTCCGCACGCCGCAGGGAGGCGCGTTCGACGGCATCGCGTTCGACGTGGAGTCGCTTCGCAACAAGAACGTGAAACAGCGCACCGCGCGGGTGCTCGACCTCCTTACGCGCCTCAGGGCGGAGGCCGGATCGACGCCGGTCGCCGCGATCACGTACCCGCCGCGTGCCTTCGAGCGGCACCTCACGTGGTGGCCGGGCTTCCCGTGGTCACAGATCGCCGCGCAGGTCGACGCGTTCGTGCCGATGCTCTACACCGGCGGCGGCTTCAAGGGCTACGACGCGACGTACGGCTACGTGGCCCGATCGCTCAGGCTCCTGCGTGCGGCCGTCGGACCGGACGTCGCTGTTCACGCGGCGGGCGGCGTCGCGAACCGGATGACGGCCGAGGAGCTTCGCGCCTTCGACGACGCGGTGCTCGACGACGGCACGGCGACGGGCTGGAGCCTCTACGACCTCCAGACGACCACTCCCGCCGGCTGGGCGGCGATGGCTCGCCTCTCGTCCTTGCTCGGCTGACCTCTAGTCCGCCGGCCACGCCTCGCGCAGCCGCTCTCGCGTCGCGAGGAGATGCTCGGGCACGACCTTCACGTCGGCCAGGACGGGCATGAAGTTCGTGTCACCCGCCCAGCGCGGCACGACGTGCTCGTGGAGATGCGCGGCGATCGACCCGCCCGCCACCTGTCCGAGGTTCCAGCCGACGTTGAAGGCGTCGGGCCTGTAGACGCGCCGCAGTGCGTCGATCGCCCGCGTCGTGAGAAGGTGGATTTCCGCCGCCTCTTCCGGCTCGAGATCCGAGAGCTCGCCGACGTGCTGGAGCGGGGCAACCATGACGTGCCCGGACGAGTACGGGAACTTGTTGAGCAGCACGAACGCGTGGGCGCCGCGGGCGACGACGAGGCTCGCCTCGCCGAGCGCGCCCGCCGCCTCCACGCAGAACACGCATCCCTCCTGATTGCTTGCCTCGGCGATGTACTCGAGCCGCCAGGGCGCCCAGATCGGTCGCGTCACTCGGCCATCCTCTCGATCTCCGCGACCGCGCCGGGGACATGGCCGTGCGCGAGCTCCTGTCTGACCCGTGCGCGGTTCTCTGCGAACCGCGTCACCTCGTAGGCGATCAGCAGGACGAGAACGCCGAGCACGAGGGCCACGGTCAGGAGCGCCGGGACCTCGAGCGCGACGGGATAGAGAAGCAGAGCCGCGAGCGCCGCGAGCGAGCGCTGCCGGCTCAGCGAGTGGACCTGGCGCCACCGGAACGCGACGTGACCGAGCAGGTACATCGCGACACCGCCGACGAGCGCAGCTGCAGGCACGGAGTGGAGCGGATCGCCGACGTGCTCGAGCGTCTTCTTGAGCCCGAACGCGGCCAGCACGATGCCCGCGACGAGCGGGAAGTGGATGAGCGAGTAGGAGTCCCGTGCGAGCTCGTTCTGCTGCTTGCCCGGTGTCGCCTCCGACAAGCGCCTCTCACCGAGCCAGACGATCACGTCGAAGTAGAGCCACCAGAGCGCCGCCGCGAGGGCGACGCCGAGGACGGATGCGGCGATGATGCCGCCGTCGACGATCTCGTGGGCGCCGACGCCGATCGAGACGATCGACTCGCCGAGCGCGATGATCACGATCAGCCCGTAGCGCTCCGCGAAGTGCGACGGCATGAGCTTCCAACCCTCGGCGAAGAACAGGAACGGGACGCCGACGTCGAAGGTGATGGCGATCGCCCAGAGAGCTCCCTGCAGCACGCCGTCGGTGAACGACGCAGCGACGAGCAGCGTGACGCCGATCGCCGTGCTGGACGCGAGCCCTGTGACCGACCGCCGCAGGCCGGGGTCGTCGCGGCTCGCCATGGTGAACAGCCAGATGTGGGCGACGCGGACGACGCCGTAGGCGCACGCGAAGACGAGTGCGTCGTCGCCGAAGGCGTGCGGCACGGCGAGTGCGGCCACGAGGAAGGCCGCCATCGCAGCGAACATCGCGATGCGCACGGCTCCCTCCTCGGGATCGACGACGCTCGTCAACCACGCGTAGCCGCCCCACGACCACCAGAGCACGGCAAGCACGAACAGCGCCTGGACGAGGCCGGACCACGTCGGCGTCGCCGCGATCAACGCGGTGCACTGCGTCAGCGCGAGCACGAAGACGAGGTCGAAGAAGAGCTCGAGGGCCGTCACGCGCGCCTCCTCGCGCCGCACCGCCGTCAGCCGTCGCGTCCTCGCCTGTGCCGCCTCCACGGTCACGATCCTCGCACAGCAGGTCGACGCCACTTATGCTCGCCCGGCCGCGTGCCCTATCGCTTCGTCGAGAGCCCGAACAAGACCGAGACCTCGGGAAGGACGTTCGATGTCGTCGTGATGCACACGATGGAGATCGCCGAGCGGCCCGATGCGGCGATGATCTGCGCCCGCTGGTTCGCGACGAGCGTCTCGAAGGTTTCGGCGCACTACTGCGTCGACGCGCAGACCGTGGTCCAGTGCGTGCGCGAGAAGGACGTCGCCTGGCATGCGCGCGGCGGCAACACGCACTCGATCGGCGTCGAGCTAGCGGGGTTCGCGCGCCAGACCACCCATGCCTGGGAGGACGCATACTCGACCGGCGTCCTGGGTCATGCGTCGGTGCTCGTGGCAAACGTGTGCCGCCGGCGACGCATCCCGATCCGGTGGTTGAGCGCCGACGACCTGCCGGCCGGGCGGCGCGGCATCACCGGCCACGCCCAGGTGAGCGAGGCCTTCGGCAAGAGCGACCACTGGGATCCCGGCCCCGGCTTCCCCGTCGAGTCCTTCCTCGATCGGGTGCGGCAGGCCGGGCGGGCGCGGTCGCGAACCTAGGCGACGTCGTCGAGCGCGCCCCGAAGCCCTTCGACGAGCTCACCGAGCGCGGCCTCGTCGATCACGAGCGCAGGGGAGACCTGCAGGCCGCCGCCGCCGAGGCCGCGTGTCAGGATTCCGCGCTCGCGCGCAGCGAGGACGACGCGACCCGTCACGGACGGATCGTCGGCGAGCGCCTCCGGCAAGATCTGCACCGCCGCAACGACACCGAGCCCCGCGCGCACCTCCGAGACCAGCGGATGCGACGCGAGCGGTTCCAGCGCCTTCGCAAGCTCCGCCTCGAGCGCCGCCGCGCGTGCGGGTAGGGACTCGCGCTCGAGTATGTCGAGGTTCGCGTGCGCGGCAGCCGTCGCGGTCGCGTGACCCGAGTACGTGTACCCGTGTGCCCAGATCCCGGCGCCCTCTGCCCAGAACGGCTCGCGGACGCGGGCGCCGACGATCACGCCACCGAGCGGGAGGTAGCCGGACGTCACGCCCTTTGCGAAGGTGACGAGGTCGGGGTCGAGCCCGAAGCGCGTGCTCGCGAACCAGTCGCCGACCCGCCCGAAGCCGCAGATCACCTCGTCCGCGACGAAGAGCACGCCGCGCTCCCGGCAGACGCGTCGCGCCGCCTCGAGGTACCCCGGCGGTGGCAGGAGAACTCCTCCGGCGCCGACGATCGGCTCGCAGAAGAAGGCGGCGACGCGCTCGGGGCCGGCCTCGTCGATCGCCGCCGCGAGCGCGTCCGCGTCGTCCCAGGGGACGCGGAGCGTGTCGCCCGCGAGCGGGCCGAGCCCGACCGTGAACGTGTCCGTGCCGACGATCGACGTGCCGTAGCCGGCGAGGCCGTGATACGCGCGCTCGCGGGACACGACGATCGTCCGCCGGGGCTCGCCGCGCAGGCTCCAGTACCGGCGGACGAGCTTGACCGCGGTCTCGACCGCCTCGCCGCCGCCGCTCGTGAAGAAGACGACCGCGTCGTCCATCGGCGCGATCTGCGCGATGCGCTCGGCGAGGTCGGTCGTGGGGCGCGACGAGAGGTCGCCGTAGTGCGAGTAGGCCGGCAGGCGGCGGAGCTGCGCAGCAGCGGCATCTGCGATCTCCGGGCGGCCGTAGCCGACGTTGCAGTACCAGAGGGCCGCCGTCGCATCGAGGTAGCGCTTGCCGCTCTCGTCCCAGACGTGCACGCCTTCGGCCCGATCGAGCACGAGCTCGCCGGTGGCCGAGACGGCGTGCATGTCGGCCACGGGGTGCCAGAAGCGGACCATGACGCCAGCCTAGAGGCGACTCAGCGGACGAGTGTGACCTTGGCGAGGCCGTGCGGCGCGTCTGCGTCGAGGCCGCGGGTACGCGCGAGCGACCAGGCGAACAGCTGACCCGGAATCACCGAGAGCAGGGGAGAGAGCAGCGAGATACTCGGGGTCGGGACGGGTACGCGGTAGGCAGCGCCTTCGATGCTCTCTGCCGCGGTGCCGCTCGCCACGAGCGTTGCGCCCATCTCTCGCGTGCGCGCGGCCGCCTCCTGCACGGGCGCGAGCGTGCCGTCGTCCGAGGCGATCGCCCACACCGGGAACAGGGGGTCGAGCGCCGCGACCGGGCCGTGCGCGAGGTCGGTCGCCGTCAGCGGCTCGGCTGCCACGCGGCAGGTCTCGAGGAGCTTGAGCGCGATCTCGCGCGCTGTTGCGAACTCGACACCGCGGCCGATCACGAACATGCGCCCCGTGTAGGCGAACGGGAGCGCGAGTGGGACCGTCGCCAGCTCGAGGCCCGGAAGCGCGGCTTCGGCCAGGTCCGCAACCTCGCGGAGCCCCTCGCCGATCTCGGCGCCGCGGCCCGCGACGTGGCCCGCGAGCAGCGCAAGTGTCGCGAGCGTGTTCGTGTACGTCTTCGTCGCGGCGACGGCGAGCTCCGGCTCCGCCGCGAGGGGGATCGTGACGTCCGCCGCCAGCGCGAGCTCCGAGGCCACGTCGTTGGTGACCGCGATCGTGAACGCGCCGGTCTTCCGCGCGCCCCGGATGTAGTCGACGACGTCGGGCGTCTGGCCCGACTGCGAGAGGCCGATCACGGTCGAGCCGGACATGTCGAGCGGCGTCCCGTAGTGAACGGTCAGCGTGATCGAGTCGCGCATGGCCGTCCAGCGGGGAAGCAGGCCGAACGCGTAGACGCCGAAGGAGGCCGCGTTGTCCGATGAGCCGTGCCCGACGATGCGGACGAGCCGAGCGTCGCTTGCGCGCACCATCTCCGCGATGCGCCCGATCTCCGCGTCCTGCTCGAGCAGGCGACGGAGTGCGGCCGGTTGTTCCCGGATCTCCGCGAGGAAGCGCGTGCCGGGCTCGGCGCCGTTCTCAGCCGGCGACAAGGCTCTCACCGCCGACGAGGGTGCGAACGACCTCCAGGGTGTCGTCGAGGACGACGACGTCGGCGGGGCCGCCCGGCGCCAGGCGTCCGACCGTCGTGTCGCCCAGGAGGCGCGCGGGCACGCTGGTCGCCGCCTCGAGCGCACGCTCGAGCGGCACGTCGACCGCGACGAGGTTTCGCACCGCTTCGATCATCGTCAGCGCACTGCCGGCAAGCATCCCGTCCTCGCTCCGCACCACGTCGTCGGCGACGACGATTTCGATCTCGCCGAGCGCGTACGTTCCGTCGCCGAGGCCGGCCCCGGCGATCGCGTCGGTGACGAGCGAGAGGCGCCCCGCGCCGACGCGCCACAGCAGCCGCACGATGTCCGGGTCGAGGTGGACACCGTCGACGATCGCCTGGAGGAAGACGTCGGGGCGGACGAGGGCGGCGCCCACGATGCCGGGGTCACGGTGTGCAAGCGGTCGCATCGCGTTGAACACGTGCGTCACCGCGCGGACACCGCGGTCGAACGCGGCATGCGCCTCGGCCGCGGTGGCGTTCGAGTGCCCGAGGGAGACGACGACGCCGCGACCGTGGAGGAGATCGACGAGCTCGAGCGCGCCGGGCAGCTCTGGCGCGAGTGTCACGAGACGCACACGGCCGGCGGCCAGCAGCCGCTCGAGGAGCGCCGGGTCGGGGTCGCGGCGCGCTGCGAGACGATGCGTCCCGAGCCGCGCGGGTGAGAGGAACGGCCCCTCGAGGTGGACGCCGAGGATCCGCGGCCCGGGAGCCCGCATGGGGACAGACGCGATCGCAGGAAGCAGGTCGGTCTCGTCGGAGGTGATCAGCGTGGGCAGGTAGGCCGTCACGCCGGTCTCCAGCAGCGCTTCGCCGGCGGCGGCGAACCCGTCCGCGTCGGCCCCCAGGAAGTCGACGCCCGCGAACCCGTTCACCTGCAGGTCGACGAAGCCGGGCACGGCGATCCCGCGGCCGACACCGTCGAGGCCGACGGCCTGGATCCGGCCGTCGTCGATCGCGACGTCGCCGGGGAGGAGGCGGCCCTCGACCAGCGCGGCCTCGACGCCGAGCCTCATTGCCCGAGCGCCTTCCGCACGACGCCCCCGGCGCCGGCGAGCCGTTCGCTCGCAGTCACGGCATCCGTGCCACCGAGAAGCATGACGATCGCAACCTTCGCGTCGCCGTGGGACTCGTCGAGCGCCGTCGCTACCTCCGTGGCGGACGCGCCCGTGGCGACCTCGACGATCCGGCGCACGCGGTCGCGGAGCTTGTCGTTCGTGGCCACGACGTCGACCATCAGGTTCCCGTAGGTCTTGCCGAGACGGATCATGGAAACCGTCGAAATCGTGTTGAGCACGAGCTTCTGTGCCGTCCCGGCCTTCAGCCGCGTCGAGCCGGCGAGCACCTCCGCGCCGACCACGACGGCGACCTCGCGGTCGGCCAGCGCGCCGATCGGCGAGCCTTCGACGCAGACGACGCCGACGGTCAGCGCCCCTGCACCGCGCGCCGCCTCGAGCGCGCCCAGAACGTACGGCGTGCGCCCGCTGGCGCTGATGCCGACGACGGCGTCCCGGTCGCCGACTGCGACGGCCTTGATCTCCTCCGCGCCCGCCCCGGCATCGTCCTCGGCGTGCTCCTGGGCTGTCGCGGCACTGTCGGCGCCACCCGCGACGAGTGCCACGACCCGGCCCGGATCGAGCCCGAACGTCGACTGGCACTCGACCGCGTCTACCAGGGCGAGACGCCCCGAGGTGCCGGCGCCGACGTAGACGAGCCTGCCGCCATGCGCGAGACGGGCTGCGATCTCGTCGATGGCGACGGCGAGCGCTTCCCCGGCCGCCGCGACCGCGTGGGGAACGGTCGCGTCGGCCTCGCCCATCAGGCGGACGAGCTCTCGAGTGGGGCGGAGGTCGAGGTCGGCGCCTGCCGGATCCCTTCCCTCTGTGGGGAGGTCGTCGAGCCGGGGCTCGTTGCGGATCGCCGCCATGTGTGCCAGTCTATGCACGCCGTGGTAGAGTGGTCAAGACCAATGTTGGGTTCTCGGCAGCCGAGTGGTCCTGCGAGGCGGCCCTAGACGGCATGGCGACGATCGAGCTCGAGCGCATCACGAAGGCCTACGGCAACGGGTTCGTCGCCGTCGACGACGTCAGCCTTTCCATTGCCGACGGCGAGTTCATCGTCCTCGTCGGGCCGTCCGGATGCGGTAAGTCGACGCTCCTGCGCACCGTCGCCGGGCTCGAGGAGGCCACCGCGGGCGAGGTCCGGATCGACGGAGTTGACGTCACCGACCTGGCGCCGCGACGACGCGACATCGCGATGGTGTTCCAGAGCTACGCGCTCTACCCGCACATGAGCGTCCGCGAGAACATGGCGTACGGCCTCAAGGTGCGGCGGGCGCCGAAGGCCGAGATCCGGCGGCGCGTCGAGGAGGTCGCGGGCATGCTCGGCCTCACGGAGCTGCTCGACCGCAAGCCGGCGCAGCTCTCGGGCGGCCAGCGGCAGCGGGTCGCGATGGGCCGCGCGATCGTGCGTGAGCCGCGCGCGTTCCTCATGGACGAGCCGCTCTCGAACCTCGACGCAAAGCTCCGCGTCGGCATGCGCGCGTCGCTCGCGGAGCTGCACGCCCGCCTCGGGGTGACGACGATCTACGTCACGCACGACCAGACGGAGGCAATGACGCTGGGCCAGCGCGTCGCGGTGATGCGCGACGGGCGGATCGTCCAGGTGGACGAGCCGCAGGCGCTCTACGCCAGGCCGCGCGACGTGTTCGTGGCCGCGTTCATCGGCTCTCCGTCCATGAACCTCGTCGAGGCCGTCGTCGAAGCCGAGTCGGTCCGCATCGGCTCGCACCTGATCCCGCTCGACCCGGGCAGACGGCCCGGGAAGGACGGCCGCGTGGTGCTCGGCGTGCGTCCGGAGGCGTTCGAGGACGCCGCGTTCGCCGACCCGAGCCTGCCGCGGATCGACGTCCAGGTGGACGTGCTCGAGCAGCTCGGCGCCGACACGCACGCGTGCTTCCGGGTCCAGGCGCGGCGTCCCGAGGTAGACCTCGGGAGCGACGCCGACGACACGGCGCTGCTCCCCGAGCAGACGACGCTCTTCACCGCGCGGATCGACCCGCGCTCCGCCGCGAGGCAGGGTGCGAAGCTAGCGCTCGCGGTCGACCCGGCCGCGTTTCACTTCTTCGACGTCGAGACCGGCGCAGCGCTCGCCGCCGAGCCCGAGACGGCAGTCGACACCGAGCAGGTGCCGGTGGCGTCCGCGGAGAACTGGTCTTGACCATGAGACGTACCGGTACGAAGCAGAGCGAGACGCGCAGCCAGGTGCTCGACCTGATCGAGCAGCTCGGCGTGGGGGAGGCGATCCCCTCCGAGCGCCAGCTGTCGACGAATCTCGGCGTCTCGCGGCTCACGGTCCGCGCCGCGCTCGACGAGCTCGTCCGCGAGGGCTTGCTCGTGCGCCGTCACGGAAGCGGGACGTTCGTCAGCGAGCCGAAGATCGCGCAGGAGCTGACGATGACGTCCTTCACCGAGGACATGCAGCGGCGCGGCATGACACCGGCATCGCGCACGCTCGATCTCCGCGTGGCGCCCGCCGGCGCCCATCTCGGCCGGTTGCTGCACGTCTCGCCCTCCGAGCCGGTGGTGATCATCAGCCGCCTGCGGCTCGCAGATCGGGAGACGATGGCGATCGAGACGCTCCACGTCCGCGAGTCGCTCGTCCCGGGGCTGTCGGCGCGGGATCTCGAGCGCCAGTCGTTCTACGGGCTCCTCCTCGACCGGTACGGGATCGACGTCGTCGGCGGGCTCCAGACGATCGAGCCCACGGTCACGAACGAGACGGAGTCCGAGGCCCTCGGCGTGCCGCTCCACTCCCCGGCCTTCCTGTTCGAGCGCACGACGCGCTCGTCGACGGGCGAGATCGTCGAGTACGTCCGCTCGATCTACCGGGGCGACCGGTATCGGCTCGTCACGGAGCTGAACCGGGGCGCAGCCCGCCGCCCGGGCAACGGGCAGGCGGCACAGGGGTAGCGACGGTTGGTCAGTACCAAATTCAATGCTCCCGTCGATACCAGCCGTGGACGCTGCCCATGAATGCACGAAATTCGGCTTCAAGTGGTCTTGACAACTCGAAATTCATATGCCAGTGTTCCGAACTGTGGCCAAGTGGTATAAGCCAGTGAGCGGCGCCGCGTCCCACGACCCGACCGGCCACCGGGAGATCCGGGCGACGCGCTCCGCTTCACGATGCGCTTGGGGGTATCGCCCATGAGAGCACGCATCATCGGGGCCGCCGTTCTCGTCGGCGCCGCCCTCGCCGTTGTCGCGTCGACCGCCTCGGGCGGGACGCAGGCGGCAAGCAGCATCACCGTGTGGTTGCAGACGGACGCGCAGGCGACGAACTGGGAGCCGATCGTGAAGGCGGCCAACGCCGCGTTCCAGAAGGATCATCCCGGCGTGGCCGTCAACGTCCAGTACCAGACCTGGGGGAACCACCTCCAGAAGTTCGACGCGACGCTGGCGGGTGGATCGACGCCCGACGTCATCGAGATGGGCAACACCGAGATGACGAAGTACATGGCCGCGGGAGCGTTCCAGGACCTGACCTCCGAGAAGGGCTCGATTCCGAACTCGGGCACATGGCTCGAGGGCCTCGCCGCGTCCGGCCGCTACGGCGGGAAGCTCTACGGCGTCCCGTACTACGCGGGCTCGCGCGTCGTCACCTATCGCACCGACCTGTTCAAGAAGGCCGGGATCAAGGTGCCGACGAGCCTCGCGCAGTTCACGGCGGCGGCGAAGAAGCTCGGCACGCAGAACAAGCAGAAGGGCTTCTCGCCCGTCTACATCGCCGGCACGGACTGGTACGTCGCGATGGGCTTCGTCTACGACTTCGGCGGCAAGATCGCGACGCAGGTGAGCGGGAAGTGGAAGGGAACGCTCGCATCGCCGCGGGCGGTGGCCGGCCTGACGGCGTACAAGAACTTCTTCAACGCCGCGTCCAAGGCCTCGAAGACCACCGATGAGTCGCACCCGAACCCGTACACCGTGTACGCACAGGGTCTCGTCGGCTCGATGCTCGGGCCGGCGTGGTTCAGCTGTTGCGTGGGTGACGAGTACAAGAACGCGACCGCGCAGTTCGTGATGCCGAGCCACACCAAGGGCTCGCCGATGCCCGGCTTCCTCGGCGGCTCGGACCTCGCAGTCCCGATCGGCGCCAACAAGGCGCTCGCCGTGGACTGGATCAAGGCCTACACGTCGAACTCGTCGATGACGTCGCTCCGCGGGATCGGCAACATCCCGAACACGACGTCGCTCTTGGGCAACAGCGTCAACGAGCGGGCGGCGAAGCGGAGCTGGTTCGTCCCGACGGCGAAGAACTGGGTCAACGTGGAGAACGGCAACATTCTCCGGAACATGCTCTCCCAGATCCTCACCGGCCGCCTCACCGTCAAACAGGCGGCGCAGTCGGCGAGTGACAACATCGCATCGGTGCTGAACGGCTAAGGCCGGTCGTGCGGGGCGTGGATCAGCGGTGACACCTGATCCCGCCCCGCACGCCTCCGGCGGCGCGGTGGCCGTCGACGCGTCGCCCCTTCCCGCGGCGCGTCGACGGCCGCTCGGCCCGGCCACGGTCGCGCGCGGCTCGGTTCCGTACCTCCTCGTCGCCCCGGTCGTGGTCGCCATCGTCGCGATCCTCGGCTATCCGCTCTACAAGCTCGTCACGCTGTCCTTCCAGCAGTACGGGCTCCCCGAGCTGATCCAGCGCCACGGCGAGTGGATCGGCCTCGAGAACTACCGCTCCGTCCTCTCCGACAGCGTCTTCTGGGACACGCTCGTCCGGACGATCGTGTTCACCGCCGCGAACGTCGCCCTCACGATCGTGCTCGGGACGCTGATCGCGCTGCTCCTGCTCCGGCTCTCGGCCCCTGTCCGCATCCTGCTCACGTCGGGGCTCGTGCTCGTCTGGTCGATGCCGGCCGTCGTCGCGGTCCAGGTCTGGTACTGGATGACGAACTTCCAGAACGGCATCCTCAACTACGTCCTCACCGAGCTCGGGCTCGGCGACTACTTCCAGCACGACTGGTACGGCTCGCCGTTCTCGCAGCTCGCCATGGTGACCGTCCTGATCGTGTGGGGCGCGATCCCGTTCGTGACGGTGACGGTCTACGCGGGGCTCGCCCAGGTGCCGCGTGAGCTCGTGGAGGCGGCGCAGATCGACGGCGCCAGCCCGCTCCGGGTCTTTCGCGACGTCACCTTCCCGATCCTGAAGCCGATCCTGCTGATCCTCACGAGCCTCTCGATCATCTGGGACTTCGGCGTCTTCACCCAGCCCTACCTGTTGATCGGCGCCTCGCACGTCGACGCCTCGAACTACCTGATGGGCGTGTACGTCTACATCGAGGGCTACGCGCACTCGGAGTTCGGGCGCGGCGCGGCGATCTCGATCCTCATGCTGCTGATCGTCGCCGTGCTGAGCGTCTTCTACGTGCGGCGCATGGTGCGGATGGAGGACGTCACATGAGCTCGGTGCCCGTCCCCGCCCGCCCGCGTCGCGGCGCTCGCGCCCGGTTCCTCCGGCGCCGCGGGTGGGACGTGCTCGGAATCGCTCTCTGCGTCGTGCTCGTCTTCCCCGTCTACTGGATGGTGACGACCGCGTTCAAGCCGACGGACGAGATCAACAGCATCACGCCGACCTGGTTCCCGTCCTCGCCGACCTTCGACCACTTCCGCGACGCAATGGCACGGCCGTACTTCTGGGACACGGTCAAGAACAGCGTCATCGTGGTCGTGGTGGCCGTCCTCGCCTCGATGGTGATCGCATTCCTCGCGGCGGTCGCACTCGCGAAGTACCGATTCACCGGGCGCAAGCTCTTCATCGTGGCGATGATCGGGATCCTCATGCTGCCGTCGGTGGGGCTCGTGATCCCGCTCTACGTCGTGCTGGCGCGCTACCACCTGACGAACACGCTGACCGGTGTGATCCTCACGTACCTCACGTTCGTGCTGCCGTTCGCCGTCTGGACGCTGCGCGGCTTCGTCCTCGGCATCCCGAAGGAGCTCGAGGAGGCGGCGATGGTCGACGGCTCGAGTCGTGTCGGGGCGTTCGTCCGGATCCTGCTCCCGCTCGTCGCACCCGGTCTCGTCGCGACGTCCGTCTTCGCGTTCATCACCTCGTGGAACGAGTACATCTTCGCGAGCGTGCTGCTCTCGGACCAGTCGCAGCAGACGGTCACGGTCTGGCTCTCGTACTTCTACGGGACGAGCCGGGATACGGACTGGGGCGCGCTGATGGCCGCATCGACGCTCACGGCGATCCCGGTGATCGTCTTCTTCCTGCTCGTCCAGCGGAAGATCATGTTCAACCTCACGTCCGGCGCCGTGCGTGGCTGACCGGGCGCCTGCCTTTCCCGCGATCGTTCCCAAGCCTCTCGCGGTCGCACCCGGGAGAGGCGCGTTCGAGCTGACGCGGGACACGCGGATCGTCCTCGGTCGCGGCGACGCCGCCGCCCGCCCCGTCGGACGACTCCTCGCCGAGACGCTGCGCCCTGCGACGGGCTTCCGGCTGCCGGTGGCGACCGTGCGCGGTGCGCCGGCAGACGGGGACGTGGGGCTCGTCCTGCGGCCCGCCGACCGCGCGCTCGGCGACGAGGGCTACCGGCTGACGGTCGAGCCTCGTCGCGTCGTGCTCGTTGCCCGCACGCCTGCCGGGCTCTTCCGCGGCACCCAGACGCTCCGGCAGCTGCTCCCGGCCACGATCGACGCGGGCAGGCGGCGGCGCCGGCCGTGGCACGTTCCGGTGCTCACGATCCACGACCGGCCGCGCTTCGCGTGGCGCGGGATGATGCTCGACGTCGCGCGGCACTTCTTCGGCGTCGCCGAGATCGAGCGACTGATCGACCTGCTCGCGCTCTACAAGCTGAACCGGCTGCACCTGCACCTGTCGGACGACCAGGGCTGGCGGATCGCGATCCGCTCGCGGCCGCGGCTGACGCGCATCGGCTCGTCGAGCGCCGTCGGAGGCGGTTCGGGCGGTCACTTCACGCAGGGCGACTACCGCCGCATCGTCGCGTACGCCGCCGAGCGGTTCGTCGAGGTCGTGCCGGAGATCGACATGCCCGGCCACGTGAACGCCGCGCTCTCCGCGTACGGGGAGCTGGCGCCCGACGGGATGGCGCGGACCCCGTACACGGGCATCGAGGTCGGCTTCAGCTCGCTCGCCATCCGCAAAGAGGAGACGTACGCGTTCGTCGACGGCGTGCTCGGCGAGCTCGCGGCCCTCACGCCCGCCGCGTACCTCCACATCGGCGGCGACGAGCCGCTGTCGACCGACCCGGCCGACTACCGCTTCTTCGTCGAGCGGGTCCAGCGGCTCGTGCGTGCCCACGGCAAGCGGATGCTCGGCTGGGAGGAGGTCGCGCGTGCTCCGATCCACCGCACGACCCTCGTGCAGCACTGGCACGACCCGCAGCTCGCGCGCGCGGCGGTCGCCAGGGGGGCGAAGCTCGTCCTCTCGCCCGCGACGAAGACCTATCTGGACATGAAGTACACCCGGTCGTCCGAGCTCGGGCTCACCTGGGCCGGAACGACGAGCGTCCGTGCCGCCTACGACTGGGACCCGGCGACGCTCGTGGACGGCGTGGAGGAGCGGGACGTCGCCGGCGTGGAGGCGCCGCTCTGGTCGGAGACGATCTCGACGCGCGCCGGTCTCGACCACCTCGCCTTCCCGCGCCTGCTCGGCGTCGCCGAGATCGGCTGGTCGCCCGCGGACGGCCGCTCCTGGCGCGAGTATCGCCGGCGCCTCGCCGCGCAGGGCCCGCGCCTCGACGCCCTCGGGGTCGCGTTCCACGCCGACCCGTCGGTGCCGTGGCTCAGCGCCGGCCCGTGACCGAGCCCAGTCCCGTGTTCAGCTCCGCGGCGGGGCACGAGCCCCAGTAGCCGCGGCGGGCCTGCCGCGCCTCGTCCACCGCGTCCAGGAGCTCATCTGCGTACTCGCCGCGCTCCTTGCGGAAGAAGTACGGGGAGGCCGCTCCTTCACGGACGAGCTCGACATTGACGTTCTCCCCCCGCACGAAGACGTAGCGCAGCAGGCGGCCGTACCTGTCCCTGTCGTCGAGCGTGGGGTCGGCGGCGAGCGACACACGCGTCCCCTTCGGCGCGAGCGCGATGAGCGTCTGGAGCGCCGCGCGCCCGTAGCAGTCGGTCTCGAGCTCGGGCGCATCGATCTGGAGCAAGCGCACCTTCCCGCCGTTCGTCAGCGTCAGCGTGTCGCCGTCGTTGACCCACTCGACGACGGCCGCGGAGCTCCCCGTCGTCGTCGTGCCGGCCTTCTCCGATCCCTGGCAGCCCGCCGCGAGCACCGCGACGAGCGCGAGCGGGATCAGTCGCCGGGCACCCACACGAGCCGCGTCTCGAGCACGCGGACGTCGGTCGCCTCGAGCCGGATCGTGAGCGTGTCGACCTCGGCGGCCGTCGCCTGCCAGCGCTCGTCGATCTCCGCCACCTCGTCGAGGATCTCCTGCTCGAGCTCGGCGAGGTCGTCCTTCGTCGCCTCGGCCTTCTGCTCGGCAGTCTGCTTCCGCTCCGAGGTGCGGGACGTCATCCCGCGTCGCGACGCAGCGCCGCCGACGGCGCTCGCCATCGAGCGTGCGCTGCGCCGCCCGCCGAAGAGCGCCCCGAGGACGGCGCCGGCGCCGGAGATGAGCTCGCTGGCCTGGCGCGTCCGCGTGTCGGTGTCGAGCTCCTCGACGCGGCGTTGCGCCTGCGCCAGCGCCTTGTCGAGCCGGTCGCGCTTCGCCTCGAGCCGATCCCGGATCTTCGCAGCCTCCGCGTCGGCGCGCTCCTGCGCAGCCACATCGCAGCGCTTCGCGAAGTCGTCGCCCGACTCGCCGGGCCGCGAGACCAGCTTCAAGGCACGGTTCCGCTGCAGCTCGAGCGGGCGCCGCTCGACGAGGTGGCGCTGGATGTCTTTCGCCGTCTGCGTGAAGAACTTCGACTCGGCGACCGGTGCCTGGGGGAGGACGAAGACCGCGCCGTCGGGCGGCGCGGTGGAGAAGTCGCGGTCGTCGTAGTCGACCTGGGACTCGCTCGCGAGGTCGAGCCCGCCGTCGAGCGGACCGTAGACGGCCTCGAACTCCTCCTGCTCGTCGACGTCCGCGGCGCTGTCGTCGTAGCGGAGCGACACCCGCGCGGCGAGGAAGGCGCGTAGCCGCGTCGAGCCGGCGACCGCGCCGACGTCCTTCGCCCAGGCCGCTGCCGGGTCGAGGTACGACACTGCCGTCCCCGTGGCGACCGGCGGCGGGATCGGCGTCTCGTCCGCGCCGAGCTCTGCCGCGGGCGCGGGAGCAGGTGATGCCGCGGTCGCGGCACTCGGTGCCGTCCCTAGCGTCGGCGCCGCAGGCGCCGACGCCTCCACCTCCGCCGCGGCAAGCTTCAGGTGCGCCAGCTGCTCCTTCGTCAGCGGCCCGCGCAGGTACGACATCGCCCACCGCGTCGTCAGGAGCCGCGGCGCCGATGACTTGGCGGAGACGAGCAGGAACTGCCGCTTCCCGAGCCCGCCGATCGCCTTGTCGAGCTCCGCGACATCGGTCGTGCCGGCCGCGGAACGGAGGCCCTCGAGCACCCGCGCCTTGTCGTTCTCGGTCTGGAGGCGCCCGACGAGCCACGTGCCGGCGTTCGACATCGCCTTGTAGTCGAGGTCGACCGGATTCTGCGTCGAGAGGACGAGCCCGAGCCCGAAGGCCCGGCCCTGCTTGAAGATCGTGAGGATTGGCTTCTTCGGCGGCGGTGCCGCGCTCGGCGGGACATAGCCGAACACCTCGTCCATGTACGCGAGCGCGCGGAGGTCGGGCGTGCCCTCCTGACCACGCATCCACGTGACGAGCTTCGAGAAAACGAGCGTGACGACGAACTGCCGCTCCTCCTCGGAGAGGTGCGCGAGGTAGATCACGGCGCAGCGTGGCTTGCCATCGGCCGTGAAGAGGAGCTTCTGCGGGTCGAGCGGCTCGCCCTCGCCCCAGGCGGCGAACGTCGGCGACGCGACGAGCGCGTTCAGCGTGAACGCGAGCTTCGTCCGGTCGGCGGGCGGGAAGAACTGGTCGATCTCGAAGACGCCGAGCTTGCGGATCGGGGGCGTCTGGATCTCGCCGATCAGGGTGCCGAGGTCGAGATTGCGCCCCGCGCGCCATGCGTTCTCGATCAGGTTCGAGAGCAGCACGTGCTCGCGGCTCGAGAGCGGGTCGGCCTTGATCCCGACGAGTGCGAGCAGGCTCGTCACCGTGCCCTCGATCTCGTCGCGCAGCGCCTCGGTATCCGTGTCCCAGGAGAGCGGCGGTGCGTCGAGCGACCCGACGATGTTGAGCGGCACGCCGGCCGTCGAGCCGGGTGTGTAGATCGTCACGTCGCCCGCGTCCTTCAGAGCCTGCAGGCGTTCCGGCCCGATCCCGTTCGCCGCGAGGCCCTCGCGCCAGATCGTCGCCTGCTTCGCCGCGAAGTCGTCGACCGAGACTCCGGCGGCCTGCGCATCCGACTCGCTCACCCAGGGCCGGAAGCTCGCAGGCTCGAGATCGGGGAAGACGAGCGCGAGGTTCGTCATGTCGCCCTTGGGGTCGAGCACGAGCGTCGGGATCCCCGCGAGGCGTGCCTCCTCGAGCAGGACGACCCCGAGGCCGGTCTTGCCCGATCCGGTCATGCCGGTCACGACCCCGTGGGTCGTCAGGTCGCTCGAGCCGATCACGACCTCGTCGCCGGCCTTGCCGGTCGCCGGATCGATCGCATAACCGATGTGGAACGAGCCCCTGTCCGCCATCGGCCCGCAGTCTAGAGTCGGGCGATGCTCGACAGCCTCAGAGTCGGCCCCGGGAGCGCTGCGCGCATCGCGGAGCGGAGCACCGACGATCGGCTCGGGTTGGAGAAGGACGAGGGCGAGAAGCGGCTCCACGAGCTGGTCGAGCGGATCGAGGAGCTCCAGTACCGCCTCTTCGCCGAGGAGCGCCGCAGCGTGCTGCTCGTGCTCCAGGGACTGGACGCCTCCGGGAAGGACGGCGTCGTGCGTCGCGTGTTCGAGGGCGTGAACCCGACGGGGGTGGGTGTCACGTCGTTTCGTGCGCCGGCCGGGGCCGAGCTCGAGCACGACTACCTCTGGCGGATCCACCGCGCGCTGCCCCGGCGGGGCACGATCGGCGTCTTCAACCGCTCGCACTACGAGGACGTCGTCGCCGTTCGTATGTACGAGATCGCTCCCGAGTCGGTCTGGCGTCCGCGCTACGGGCACCTCCGCGACTTCGAGCGGATGCTCGTCGACGAGGGGACGACGGTGCTGAAGGTCTTCCTCAACGTCTCTCGCGACGAGCAGCGCGTCCGACTCCAGGAGCGGATCGACGATCCGGGCAAGCGCTGGAAGTTCCAGCGCGACGACCTGAAGGTGCGCGAGCGCTTCGACGACTGGATCGCAGCGTGGGAGGAGGCCGTCAACGAGACCTCGACCGAGTGGGCGCCGTGGCACATCGTGCCGGCCGATCGCAACTGGGTGAAGGCGATCGCCGTCGCCGAGCTCGTCGCCGGCGCGCTCGAGCGGCTCGATCCGCAATTCCCCGATCCCGAGGAGGGGATCGAGGGAATCCGGATCGAGTAGGGGAGCCGCGACGTCGGAATCGCCGCCGTGGATTCCGACGCCGCGGGTGGGGAGGGAGACCTAGAGCAGGATCCGCGCCGCGAGCTCGGGCGGGCACCCGCGCATCACGAGATCGACCGCGTCGTGCAGGTCGACCTCGACATTCGCGGCGATGACCGCAGCCGCGTCGAGGTCGTACCCAGTCCTGCAGAGCGCGTCGAACCGCCAGGCGAGGACTTCGGCCGCCTCGTCCACGCGTAGACCTTCGAACTGTGCCGCCGTCATTCCCTGCCCCCTCTCGTGAGAGCCGACCGCCGCTCGGAGCTCTCGATTGCCATGCGAGTAACGTCGTCCATGGTGCCGGGGCAGACTTCCCCCGCGGGGCGAGACGTGCCTAGCCCTTCGGGTGGTCGCCGGTGCAGAGGCGGCCGCCCGGTGGGGCTGGCGGGTGGCACGTCTCCCGCATAGGCTGCGCCCGTTGCGGGTCTGGGGGACACACATCGCGGACGAGCTGGCCGTCGATCTCGTCGGCCTGCTCCGCACCGCGGGCTTCGACTCCACGGCCGGCAAGATCGCCGACGCGCTGACGTGGGGAAGCGCGGGCCCGACGCTCACTCCGCTCGACGCGGAATGCCTCCTGCGCGTTCTACGCACTCCGCCCGCCGGGCTCGTCGAGCTGCGCGCGCTCCTCGTCATGAGCCTCCGCGAGGCGCCTGGAGCCGCGTTGTCGTGTATCGAATGCGACTGCGTCAGCGAGACCGCGCCCGGTTGGGTCGCGATCGTCGTCGAAGACCCGGACGGCGTCGACGCGGCAGGTATCGCCACGTACTGCCCGCCGTGCGCCGCGCGACTGCTCGAGTACGCGCCGCGCGTCGGCGTCTACACCTGACTGTTCGAGCTCCGGTAGCCGCGGTCGCGGCTCGCGCTCACCCGCTCATCGAGTCGTGCAGCTCGTACCAGCCCTCGCGCGCCGGCGGTGCGAAATCCTCGCCGCTCTCGATCGCCGCGGCGATCATCCCTTCGATGATCGGCTCGAGCTTCTCCTTCGTGAAGCGCTCGCCGTCCTCGCGCGTCTGCCACACGTCGAAGATGCGGAAGACACCGGCGTCGTGGTCGAACCCCGCGGAGTGCAGCAGAAGGCCCTGCGGCACCGCTCCATGGAGATCGAGCTTCGCGACAACGGCGTCGTAGTTCGTCGTGCTCGTGTCCCCGTCCACCATCGGGAACTCCTGGATGTATGCGATGGGCACGCGTGCTCCTTCCTCTGGACGATGCGGCGCCGGCCGAGCGTAACGCGGTCGGAGGGGTGTGGCACGGCCGCGCACGCGGGACAACGCGCGCGCAACGATGAACCGACGTCTCCGGCCCGCGGACCTGCGAGACTCGCCGTCCGCCCAGAACCGACCAGGAGGCACGATGCCCGCACCGAAGGCCGCCGATCGCGAGATTCTTCCGATTCCCGACCGCCCCTACGACGGGCCGGTGTACGAGGACGCGAAGGATCCGGACGCGCGGTTCGCGCCGATCGAGCCGCTGCGTCCGCCCGAGGGCGCGCCGAACGTGCTCATCGTGCTGCTGGACGACGCCGGATTCGGGTCGTCGAGCGCGTTCGGCGGTCCCTGTAGGACGCCGACCGCGGAGCGTCTCGCGGGCGAGGGCCTGAAGCTCAGCCGGTTCCACACGACGGCGCTCTGCTCACCGACCCGGGCGGCGCTCCTCTCGGGACGGAACCACCACACGGTCGGGATGGGCGGGATCACCGAGATCGCGACGTCTGCGCCGGGGTACACCTCGGTTCGGCCCAACACCTGCGCCCCGCTCGCGGAGACGCTGAAGCTGAACGGCTACTCGACCGCCCAGTTCGGAAAGTGCCACGAGGTGCCCGTGTGGGAGACGAGCCCGCTCGGGCCGTTCGACTCTTGGCCGAGCGGCGGCGGGGGCTTCGAGCACTTCTACGGCTTCATCGGGGGCGAGACGAACCAGTACTACCCGGCGATCTACGAGGGAACGACCGCGGTCGAGCCCGACAGGACGCCCGAGGAGGGCTACCACTTCACGGAGGACATGACCGACCGGGCGATCGCGTGGATCCGCCAGCAGAAGGCGCTGATGGGGGACAAGCCGTTCTTCGTGTACTTCGCCCCCGGTGCGACGCACGCGCCGCACCACGTGCCCGAGGAGTGGTCGGCGAGGTACAAGGGCGCCTTCGACGGCGGCTGGGATGCGCTGCGCGAGGAGACGCTCGCGCGCCAGAAGGAGCTCGGCGTCGTCCCGTCCGACACGGAGCTGACCGAGCGTCCGGCGGAGATCCCGGCGTGGGAGGACATCGCGGACGACCTGAAGCCGGTGCTCGCGCGCGAGATGGAGGTCTACGCGGGCTTCATGGAGCACACCGACCACCACGTCGGACGGCTCGTCGATGCGCTCGCGGATCTCGGTGTCCTCGAGAACACGCTCGTCTTCTACATCGTGGGGGACAACGGCGCGAGCGCAGAGGGCGACCTGCACGGCTGCTTCAACGAGATCGCGCACCTGAACGGCGTCAACGATCTCGAGACGACCGAGTTCCTGGTCTCGCGCATCGACGACTTCGGCACACCGGACGCCTACAACCACTACGCGGTCGGCTGGGCGCTCGCGATGGACACGCCGTACCAGTGGACGAAGCAGGTCGCGTCGCACTGGGGCGGCACGCGCAACGGCGCGGTCGTCCACTGGCCGAAAGGCATCGAGGCGCGCGGCGAGGTGAGGCATCAGTTCCACCACGTGATCGACGTCGCCCCGACGGTGCTCCACGCTGCAGGCCTGCCCGAGCCGAAGCAGGTGCACGGCGTGGCGCAGCACCCGATGGAGGGCGTGAGCATGCGCTACGCGTTCGAGGACGCGGATGCCGCGGACCGCCGTGAGACGCAGTACTTCGAGATGTTCTGCAACCGCGGCATCTACGACCGCGGGTGGACCGCGGTGACGCGCCACTCGCTTCCCTGGATCGTGGAGCCCCTGCCGCCGTTCGCCGACGACACGTGGGAGCTCTACGACACGAACACGGACTGGAGCCAG
>Ga0207657_10001809_pt1 | contig 23060 bp, 25 predicted proteins | sample KBSC33metaG_FD_184316 | JGI IMG/M metagenome (GOLD analysis project Ga0207657, IMG submission 184316) | Corn rhizosphere microbial communities from Kellogg Biological Station, Michigan, USA - KBS C3-3 metaG (SPAdes) (version 2) | ecosystem: Host-associated > Plants > Roots > Rhizosphere > Soil ... | reverse complement strand
AGCCCTCGGCTACGGCGCTTGCTGGCTGACGGGCTGGTTTGCGTTCGACCGCGACGTCCTCGATGGGCTCGGACTGAAGGCGGACGAAAAGCTCGCCGGCTTCATCCATATCGGCACCCAAACCAAGCCCAGCGAAGACCGGCCGCGCCCGGCGCTTTCGGATATCGTGACGCGGTTTTAGAGATCAGCGCGCGACGACCTCGACCTCGCCATCGACGCCGTTGACGACGTTGAAGGCACGCTCGTACACTTTGCCCTCGTTCTTGGCGATGGCGCGATATTCGCCTTCGGACAGCACCACGCGGGGGAATGCGCCGATCGATTCCTTGATGACGTCGCCGCCCGGCGTGATCACCGACCATGCCGTGTTCGCCAATGCCTCGCCACCCTTGTCGCTGACCAGCTTCAACGTGATGACCGCGGCGCGGTGGGTGATGATCACGTCGGTGAGCTTGCCGGCCTGAACGCGGATATCCGAGCGCACCACGGAGTTGGCGTCGCCGTAGTTGGAAACGATGTAGTAGGTCCCCTCCGGCAGCAGCGCGACGTCGCCGGCGGCGACATTCGGCACCAAGGAAGCCCGCTCGCCGAGTTCGAACTGGCTGCCCTTGTAGATCGCGAACGAAATCTGGTTCTGCGGAATCTTGCTGCTGCCGACGCGGCCTTCGATGCGCAGGCCGCCCGCCGGCAGCAGGAAGGATTCGCGGTCGGTCTCCGACTTCAGGGTCACCGCCCGCACGGCGCTGACCAGACCGAGCGCGACATGGACGACATAGCTGCCCGGCGGCAGCACGATATTCGGCGTCGCGCCGCGCTCCTCGCGGATCAATTTGAAGGTGCCAGTCTCGTCCGGCCGATCCGAAAAAACCCGCCACACCAGTCCGTTGTTGATCACCGGCAGGTCCTTGCCGTAACGCGCTGTCAACGACAGTACCGCCTGGCCGACGGTCGGGGAGGCGCCCGGCGGCGGGGAAGCGGGCGGCACGGCGGCAATCGAGGGTTGCGTCAGCGGCGCGGGCAGACTGGGAATCGAGGCCGGGCCGGAGGGCGGCGCCAGATTCATCGCCGGTGCCGAAAGTTCGGGGACTGCCGCAGGGGGTACTGGCGGCGGGTGGTCGCTGAACATCTGGGCCCGGACCGGCGCCGCAATCGCTGCGACCAGCACGCCAGCGAACAAAAGCGCCGGCAGCAGGCGTCCGCCCGGCCCGGATCCGCTGATGCCGTTGCCCCCGAGAGTCATGCCGCATGCTTTTCACTGAAAACGCGGCAAATTCAAGCCTCCGGGCCGAGATGGTGTCCTGAAGGAACCGGCAGGAAGCCGGAATGTTAGTGCCGATGTCGCGGTCCAGTCACAATCGCTGCCTACTTCCGTCGGGAACGCGGCATAAACCATGCTTGGGGTACATTCTGGCGGGGCCAGGCCGGAGCCAATAACCCAATAACTTTGCGCCCCCAGGAGATATTAGGTGCTGGATATTTTGATCGGGCGTGGCCAGAACAGCCCTAACGGCCGCGACAAGGTGGGGCTTGGCAGCATCAGGCGGCCGGTGATCGGGCTGGTGCTCGGTGGCGGCGCCGCGCGCGGATTTGCCCATATCGGCGTCGTCAGGACGCTGATTGCCCACGGCATCGTCCCCAATGTCGTGGTCGGCACCTCGATCGGCGCGGTGGTCGGCGGCGCCTATGCCGCGGGACATCTCGATAAGCTCGAAGAATGGGCGCGCAGCCTGCAGCGGCGAAATATTCTGGGCTATCTCGACATCCGCCTCAACGGTTCGGGCCTGATCGGCGGCGACAAGCTTGCTGCTCAGCTAGAGGCAGCCATAGGCCCGATCCTGATCGAGGAATTGCCGCTGAAATTTGCCACCGTCGCTACCGAAGTCCGCACCGGCCATGAGATCTGGCTGACGCATGGCCGTATGGTCGATGCGATACGCGCCTCCTATGCGCTGCCCGGGATATTCTCGCCGGTGCTGGTAGGCGACCGCTGGCTGGTCGATGGCGCGCTGGTGAACCCAGTGCCGGTGTCGGCGGCGCGCGCGTTCGGCGCGGAAATCGTCATCGCCGCCAATCTCTCCAGCGACATCTTTACGCATAGCACGACGATCTACGCCCACGGCCCATCGGCCAACATGCCGGAGGCGGTAATCGAGCCCGCACCGCCGAAACGCGGCTTTGGCAAGTTGTTTTCTGCCGAGCGCACCATGAAGCGGGAGTTTTTCGGCGGCGGCGGACGGCCGGGCATCTCCTCCGTCATGGTCGATGCCTTCAACATCATGCAGGACCGCATCACCCGTGCGCGCCTTGCCGGCGATCCGCCTGACTTGTTGATCTCGCCCCGTGTCGGCCAAATCGGCTGGTTCGATTTCCACTGCGCCGACGATCTGATCGCCTACGGCGCGCGCGCCGCCGAACGCGCCATCGATTCCATCCAGGAAGCGATCCACATTCTGGCGCCCGGGTCGCGCGAGCCGGATGCGGCGATCGAAAAGACGCCCTGATCGGCGGGGACAATTCCGACGCTGCTGGAAACTACCGTCGCGTTTGAATCAGGCGGTCTTGATATATTCGCGCAGGGCTTCCTGTTCCATCTCGTATTCCCTGACGCGCCACTTGACGATGTCGCCGATGGAAATCAGGCCGACGACCTTGCCGTCCTCGACCACCGGCAGATGCCTGAATTTGCCCAACGTCATCATTTCCATGATGGCGCTGACGGTGTCGGTCTGCTTGCAGCTGATGACCTTGCGCGTCATCACCGCGCTGACCGGCTCATCGACCACCGCGGCTCCGCGTTCGCCGAGCACGCGCACGATGTCGCGCTCCGACAGGATGCCTTCGATACTGCCTTTACTCATCACCAGTACGGCGCCGATCTTCCGCTCCCCCAGAATCTTGATCGCAGCCGAGAGCTTTGCCTCCGGCTCGACGCTCTGGATATGATGGCCTTTGGAATCGAGAATTGCTCGTACCGTCATTGTCGTCTCCCTGAAGCCGGGCGCGCCCTAGAGCGAGCGCGGCCTTTCTTTCGTTGAGTCTTCAATCAACAGTTCAGCGCCGGTTTCGTTGCAGGCGCGTTCGGCAAGCACAGTTATTTAAGCACGCTCACGAGCTTATGCCTTGCCTCATGACGCCGTAATGATGGATGAAATCGCGGTGCGCCGCAAGCGACGATCAGTCGCTATTCGACGCGTCGGAGGATGACGCATCCGCAGCATCGAGCGCGGCGCGCGGCACCGGATCGAACAGCGAAAACAACACCAGCCCTGCGAAAAATCCGCCGATATGGGCTTGCCAGGCGACGCTGGCGCCATCTGCGCCGATCGCGATCGATCCGATGCCGAAAATGATGTTGACGCCGAACCAGATCGCGAGAAAACCCAGCACGCGCGTATTGCGCAACGCGCGCGTCAGCGACAGCGCCGGCACCCGTGCGGCGGCATCGGCGTCGCCGCGGCTGAATGAAAGAAAGCTGCCCCGCACGAAGGCAAAGCGCATCGCGGCCGCCATCGTGCCGGACACCGAGGCCGAAGCGCCGATCATCGGCGCCACCGCGTGCTCATGGGTAAGGAGATGCGCCAGCGCGCCGGCCGCGGCCGTCACCGCCATGAACGCGAAAAACCTGACTGCGCCAAAACGACGCGCCAGCGCGCTGCCGAACGGCAACAGCCACAGCACGTTGAAACCGAGATGGCTGAGATTGGCGTGCAGCAGCGAATAGGTCACGAAGGTCCAGACCTTGGCGCCGCTGCCGCCGGGAAACGTGATCGCCAGCAGCGTTGAATCGTAGCGCTTCGGAATGAAGCCGAACGCATCGATGGTCCAGTTTTCCAGTTCCGGCGGCAGCAGCACGCGCAGGTGAATGACCGCAAGCAGCAGGACATAGGCGGTCAGCGCGCCGGGCAGCGTCAGGATCGGTTCGCGCGGGGCGGCCGGCGGCAATTCTGGCGGGGATTCCAAGGGCTCAAGACCTGAAACGGGCGGCTCACGCGGCGATTGCGCCCAATTAGGCGGCTTGGCGCTGCAGCGCAAGGTCGGGATCACCACAAGATGCCAAACGCCAAAGAAAAAAGGAGGGCTCTGAGAAAGCCCTCCCTCGTTTGCGCCGATCTTTTCGCGCAAGGAGCCCGGGTGACATCCCCACCCCTCCCCGTGCGACGACCAAACTGTTTGTACCGCCCGTGTAACAACCGCGCCGGCCCGAGAGCGAAACACGCGCCGAGAAACCGGCGGCATTAGGGCGCACGAACCCTAGCAGGCTCGCGCCGATCCCCAACCGCATAGTTAATTTAACGTTAACAGCACAAATTCGTCGCCGACCGCCCGGAAAGAGGCCCCGCGGCATGGACGCTGCAAAGCCTGTCTTGCACAACAAACAGAGGCATGCGCGTGCGCGAAAGCGGGACAGAAGTGTCCCACCGAGCCGGGCGCAAGGGCAAGGTAGACTATGAAACATCCGTCAAACCGCGAGTTCTTCGCATATTGGGATGAGAAGCGTGGGGATGCGCGCGCGCCGGATCGCAGCGAGATCGAGCCCGGCGCAGTGCGCGAGCTGCTCGCCGATATCTTCGTGCTGTCTTATGACGGTGCCGCCGGCCACCCGTTTCGTGTCGCCGGTACGCGCGTTTGCGCGCTGCTCGGCTGCGATCTGAAAGATCGGAGCTTTTCCGCGCTGTTTAAGCCGGATGCCCGCCGCGAGATCGAGGACATCATCGCCGTGGTAGCCGAAGAAATGCTGACCGCCGTCGCCGGCATTACCGCGACAGCGGAAGACGGTTCGCCGGCGCATCTGGAATTGCTGCTGCTGCCGTTCAGTGCTCGCGCGCATACGCCGCTGAGCCTGACCGGATTGCTGGCGCCGTTCGAAAGCGGGCACCGCGTGCTTCGGGATTTCAAGGTGACATCGTGGCGCTATCTCGCCCAGCCGCCGCAAAAGCTGGTTCCGCGTGCGCTACGGAAACTTAAGATCGCGCGCGGCTTGATGGTCTATGAAGGCCTGAGCTAGGACTGACACGAATTGCGGCAGCACCCCGATTGATGTCCGCTCTTGACCGTTTTGCAGGACGGGCTTGGAACTAGGTCCGATAATCTCGGGATCAAACGTCGGCAGAGGCGCCATCAGCCTCTGGCGGCGAGAAATCTCACGATAAACGACACCCCAAATACGATCGCTGGGAACAGAATTACTACTAAGATCGGTGGGCGAGCTCCACTCGGCGCAATGGCGAGTGGAGCGACTATAAAAAACAGCGCGGCGAACGAGGTCATCACCGCCCGTTGGCCCAGCAGGCGTCGAAATGTAGCCGGATTTTGTTTCGCGCATCCGGACTGGTTGCTTTCTGCCGCTGTATCTTGCTATTTCGCGGCGACGTTCACGCCCTTGAGACCCTTCGCGTCGATGGCCTTCTGCACCACGCCGCTCTGCTTTGCTTCGTTGACGAGCGTTGCGAGTGCGGTCTGCGCCGCGGTAGAGCGACCTTTCGGCAGCGCAGCCGCCACACGAACCATCGCAAAGGCGCCCGGCACGACCTTGGCGCCCGGCAGTGCCTCGGCGGCAGGATACCCAACGCCAGCGTCCGCGCCGAAGACGTCCGCCTTGCCGGAGCGCAGCAATTCGCCCGCATCAGCCGCAATGGTCGGGCTTAGCGGGATACGGACAACCTCGGCGGCCTTGATCTCCCGCGTCAGCACACGGTCGGAGGGAGCGCCGCGGATCGTGCCGATCTTCACACCTGCCTTGTCGACTGAGGCGATATCGGGAAATTCCTTTCCCGGTGCGGCGACGTACACAAGGCTGATGACCCAAAGGTCCGCCGTGGAATCCGCCTTGTCCGCGGGAGCAAGGACGCGCGGCCCGATAGCGATGTCCCACTCACCCTTGCCGAAGCTTTGTAGATAGGCCTCGGGGTTCGGATACATCACCGGTTCGACGGCCGCGCCGAGCTTCTGTCCGATGAACCTCGCGACGGGATCAGCCACGCCTCCGAGCACCGTGATGGCAATCATGCCAACGCGCAGTTTTCCGCCGGGTGCGATCTCCGACGCGGGCGCTGTCTGCCCGAATGCCACGGCAGACAAGCCCGCGAGTAATGCCATCGAGAGAAGAATTCGTCTCATGTGCCTCTCGCCTGAAAGGATCGTGGATCGCAACATGCCAGCCCACAATGAGGAAGCAAACTCTGCCATATGGGAAGAAAATCGCAAGGTTATGTTCGATCAGGCCGGCCAACATGACTTCCTCTTCGGGTGACCGGCACTAACACAGCCGCCACCTGGCGATAGAGCGTTCGCAGACGGCTTCACGCCCTAAATCATTCCGCCAGCTCCGGCCACGGCACGATGGTCGATTTCACGGTCTTCATCGCCATCGCGTCGGCAACGGCGCGGCCGATGCCGTCCTCGGAAAACGGATACAGCGTCTGCATCTCGAGCCAGGGATATTTGTTGCGCGTCCGATAGAGCATATCGACGCCAAGCGGCAGGTCGTTGCCGGTGAATCCCCACGAGCCCAGGACGTTGAGGTCCTTGGTACAGATGCGATGCCACGACGTCTCGATCGAACCGGCATCGGTAAACTGCCCCATCTCGACATAGGTGCCGCCGTCGCGCAGCATTTCGATGCCCTCGGGGCCGGCGCTTGGATGCCCCGAGCAATCCATCACCAGGTCGGCCCCAAAACCGCCGACGATATCGCGCACCGCCTTGATGCGCGCCTCCGGCGTCTTGACTTGCTCGATATCGACGGTGGCTTCGGCGCCGAACTTGCGCGCCAGCGTCAGCCGCGGCGTCTCCGGCGCGCCGACACAGATGACACGGCCCGCGCCCATTTCCTGCGCCGCGGCCACCGCCAAAATTCCGATTGGCCCGGAGCCTTGGATCACCACGGTATCGCCCCATGTGAATCCGCCTGATCGCGTGGCGCGGTTGAAGGCGCGGATGCAAGAGGTCAAGGGCTCCGACAAGGCGCCGAGCCGCAGCGGCATGTCGTCGGGCAATTTGTAGATCTTGGTGCCCGGCAGCATCTCAAGATCGACATAGACATATTCGGCCCAGCCGCCCCACAGATGCGGCGCCTTGTCGAAGCCGAGATAGCGGCCATAATACACCGGCGTCAGGCACTTGTTGGCGCTTTCGGGATAGTGAATGCAGTAATAGCAGTGCCCGCACGGCATCAGCGGCGGGATCATCACCTTCGATCCCACGCCGAGCGGCTTGCTCATGAAATCTTCGGAAAATTCCGAGCCGACCTCGACCAGCACGCCGCCGATCTCGTGGCCGAGCGTGAACGGCCAGGGCAGCTGTTTCGGCCAGTGGCCTTTGAGGATATGCAGATCGGTGCCGCAGACGCCGCAGGCGCCGACTTTTATCAGCGCCGCCTTCTTCGGGATCTTTGGCCAAGGCACCGAGCGAATGACCGGCTGCGCACCCGGCCCATCATAGGTGCAAACGCGAATCTGTTCCATGCAGTATCCTCCCCGGCCCTTCGGCGATTGTTGATTTGAGTTGCGTGGGCGCAGGAAGCCTATGTGAACCGGGCTGGGATGCCAATCTCCGCATTGCCGCAACAATGTCCGCACCGATTGACAGGCTTATTGCGCTGTCCCAGCTTGCGGCAACAACTGCAGGGAGTGAAACGTTGCGCAATCGCTGGGGCATCCTCGCCGTTTTGTTTGCGGTTCGCGCCACCATGGCATTCCAGTTTCAAAGCGTGGCCGCCGTCGCGCCGCTGCTTTCCAGCGAATTCGGCGTCAGCATCGCCGATATCGGCGTCCTGATCGGATTGTATTTCGCGCCCGGCGTTGCGCTGGCACTGCCGGGCGGCGCCATCGGGCAAAGGTTCGGTGACAAGGCAACCGTGCTCGGAGCTCTGCTGCTGATGCTGGCGGGCAGCGTGGTCATGGCCTTCGCTGCCTCCTGGAGCATCCAGATCGCCGGCCGGCTTGTTGGCGGCGTCGGTGGCGTCATTCTCAGCGTTCAACTGACAAAGATGCTGACGGACTGGTTTGCGGGTAAGGAGATCGCAACCGCGATGGCGATCTTCGTCAATTCGTGGCCCGCCGGTGTCGCGATCTCCCTGCTGCTGATGCCCTCGATCGGCACAGCCTATGGCGTCGGCGCGGTTCATCTGAGCGTTGCCGCATTCAGCGGCTGCGCCATCGTGCTGCTCGCGATCGCGTACCGCTCGCCGGCGGATGCCGCGGTCGCATCGACGACAGGTTTGCGCCTTGATCGCCACGCCGCCGTCGCCGTGATCGCAGCGGGCCTGATATGGGGCCTGTTCAATGTCGGCTTCGCGGTTATCTTCAGCTTCGGGCCTTCGTTGCTGGTCGAGCGCGGCTGGTCGATCGCAGCGGCAGGATCGGCCATCAGCATCGTCTTATGGCTGGCGGTGGTGTCCGTTCCGTTCGGCGGCTTTGTTGCGGATCGGACCAAGCGGCCGGAACTCGTTCTGGTGGCGGGCTGCATCCTGTTCGCGATACTGATGGTGGCGCTGCCGCGCAGTAACTCGGTGGTTTTGATCGTGGTTGCGCTCGGCCTAATCAGCGGACAGCCCGCGGGCCCGATCATGAGCCTGCCCGCGCGCGTGCTGAGGCCTGAGACGCGGGCGATCGGCATGGGGGTGTTCTTCACCGTGTTTTACGCCTGCATGATGCTCGGCCCCGTCATCGGCGGCGCCTGCGCCAAATGGGCCGGCAGCGCCGCCGCGGCGTTCGATTTCGGCGCCGCCATGATCCTGGCGTGTCCGGTTTTGCTCTGGGGCTTCAATCGGATTCCGGCTGACGTGCCCAAGTTGGCGTGAGTGCCCCACCCTTGGTGCAACCGCCGCTAACCGCTCATTAACCCTGCTGGCCGTAGGGTCAGACGACACCGAGAGACCGGCTGTCGGGTGGCGAAGATGTCTTTGGTGAACAAAAAATCGATTCTTCCGGCCACCGAGGAGCGCCGGCGCTTTCAGCGGGTGAAGGTTCATCTGCTCGGCCGCTACATGCTGCCGGACCGGCGCGAATTTCCCTGCCAGATCATCAATATGTCGCCGGGCGGGCTGGCCCTGCTGGCGCCCGGCATCGGCAATGTCGGCGATCGCGTGATCGCCTATCTCGACCACATCGGCCGGGTCGAGGGCAAGATCACCCGCATTATCGACAACGGTTTTGCCATGAGCGTGGGGGCGACCGCGCGCAAGCGCGACAAGCTCGCGGCGCAACTGACCTGGCTCGCCAACCGCGACATTCTCAACCTGCCGGAAGACCGCCGCCACGACCGTATCGTGCCGCGCAACCCGATCGCACTGCTCACGCTCGAGGACGGCACCAAGATGACCTGCCGGATTATCGACATGTCGATGTCCGGCGCCGCCATCGCCGCGGAAAACCGGCCGCCGCTGAAATCACTGGTGTTGCTTGGCAAGGTCCAGGCCCGGGTGGTGCGAAACCTCGAAGAGGGCTTCGCGATCGAGTTCGTGCACGAGCAGCTGCCCGAAACGCTCGAAGACAGCGTTACCGCGCGGTAAAGCGCCGCGCCCTGCGGCCCCCTGATTTCCCCAAGCATGGAGGGGTATCCGCATTGCCGGATGCCCCCTTCGCACCATTGGCACGTGCGCCAGCGGGGTTAACGCGGCCTGCTTTTGCCGCGGCAAACCCCGGCATTGACGCACGGTTGCACCTTAATGCGTAAAATTTGAATCAATTGCAGATGTTTAAAATTTTATTCAAGTATAGATCGAATTAGCCTCGGTTTTTACTTGTATTCGCCTCAAATGTACTTGGCTTACTTAGCGGCGGCGCAAAACCTTTGTGCGAAACATGGCCCCAACAAGAAACGGGGGCCACAATGTTTGGGTTCAGGGGACAGGGGAAGGGATTGGCGCTTGCCGTCATCCTGCTGGGATTGAATGCGCCGGCGAGTGCCGGTGACGAGCACGTGCTTTATGCGAGCCTTGGCGACATCACGCGTTCGCCGATCGGCTGGGTCGAATTCTGCGCCGAGAATCCCGGCGAGTGCCAGGGCGGCGCGTCACAGCCGCGCGATATCGTGATGTCGCAGACGGCCTGGCGGGATCTGCTGCGGGTCAACCGCTGGGTCAACGAAAACGTCAAGCCGATGACCGACATGGATCATTGGGGCGTGATCGAGAAATGGTCGTTGCCGACAGACGGCTACGGCGACTGCGAGGACTACGTGCTGTTGAAGCGCAAGATGCTGATCGACGCCGGCTGGCCGCGCGAGGCGCTGCTGATCACGGTGGTGCGCGACAAGAAGGGCGAAGGCCACGCGGTGCTGACCGTGAAAACCGATAAGGGCGAGTTCATTCTCGACAACCAGAACGAAGCCGTCGTGGCCTGGACCGAAACCGGATACCGCTTCGTCAAGCGTCAGTCGCAGAGCGATCCGAATCTATGGGTCTCGCTTGGCGACAGCCGCCCCGCCGTCGCCACCGCCAGCGCCCGCGATCACTGACACACAGACAGGAGACACGCGACCCGGTCACATCCCCACCCCTCCCCGTCCCAGACCGGATCGCGCGCGGCCAGCTCTCCCCCAAGAGCTGGCCGCAATTTTTTGGACAGCTGAAAATCTTGTTGAGGTTTTGAGATAGTTCAAATGTGGGATTACCGCACAGCGACACGCGAAAGCGCATGTCAAGACGCGACCAGGAGAACGCCTCCGCCTGCATCACGGCTGCAATGAATTGAACCTGTCGTCAAAATCTGGAAATGCCAAAGAAGCAGGCGAAAAGTCCGTGGCCGCAATCCTCGCGGTGGAAACCGGCGCGCAGTCCCTGACGCAATCCGCGCTGGGAAGGGCCAGGTTGGTCCATGCCTGACTGATGTGGCCCATAGGCCGCTCCCGGCGCGCTGTTCGTGAGTTGCCGCTACGCTGAAGCCCGAACAAATGCAGCAGCGGTGAATGCGGCACTTCTACCCGGTGGCGTCATCAGCAAGACCCTCCGAAGTTTTGGGAACGGCCAACGCACTCCGCTACGCTCAACGCGCCACGCTCGCCGGCTGCTGCCCTCTCGCGAGGACAGATTTAGAAGCTGAGCATCGACAGCTTTTTTGTCAAGGTGACAATGCGCGCGTTAATACAGGAACCTGCCGCGGAGTCGGGTGAAGTGCTTCCTGGACATTGGGATTCGAGGCTCTGGCTCGTGCGGGTGCGGACCCATCATGGTTGGCGATGGCGTCGCGTCTACGTTTGCGGCTGAGGCCCGCCGCTCCGAAAGCGCGGTAACATAAAGACCGCCCGAGCCGTCCTTGTGCCCGCGAGACGAAGGCGGGATCAGATCGGAAGTCGGCGGACTAACCAGGGTGGAACCGGCTTCCCGCGCCTGCGTTAATTCCGGCCTCGGGAGGAGTTGTCCATGAACAACGATCTCAACTGGAGCAACCGAAGACGTACCCATATCACTTTGGAAATCTTCGCAATTATCGCGGCAATTGCGATCATCGCGGCATTCGCCGCGACCATCCACCGTGTCGACACGAGACCGACCAGCAGCGATCTGCCGCCGGGAACGATCGGGCTGGCCCATCCCCATCCCCCGCTCGACAGGGGTCCCGGAGAGGCGGTTAAATAGCTGTTTTGGCTAGTAAAGCACCGGAAGCGGTGGACTCATTGCCATCGACGGGATATCCGTGGATTTCGTAGATTAGGGAACTTTCGCATTCCGCTCGGCTTTTGAGTCCCATGTTCGCAGTCACACCCGATGATGCGAAGTCTAACGGCATCGCGCGTCTCGGTTCGCAACCGATCGCGCTCGCCGCGGCCGCGCTGATCATCGTGCTGGTCGGAGCCGGATCGATCGGCCTGTGGCGCGCCTACACCGGCACTTCTCCCGAACGGGACCGCGTCGTCGCCGCCCGCCAAATGCAGGCTCGGGCGGCACAAGTCTCCGAGCAGCTGGTCGAGAAGACCAAGGCTTTGGAAACTACGCAGCAGGAGGCGATCGACCAGCTGCAGGTCGTTCAGGATCAACTACAGACCGTAAGGCGCCTTCTAGCCGCGCAGCAGGCTGACGCAAAGCGGCTGTCTGAGCAGGTTTCAGGTCTCACGGAGGCGATCGATGGCCTGCGGCAGTCCTTCGCAAGCGCGCAGGCTTCCGAAGCATCTGCTTCTCCTTCGACCCGCAACAAGTCGATCCGAACGAGATCCCACGCGGCAAAGAGCGCACAACGCAAGCACGCCAAATCGCGGGACTGACGGCCAAAAAAGCCCGTTTGCGAAAAACCATGGTGCCGGTCGCCGCGCGGTCATCTCTCCTCGAAAAGCACCAGCCGAAACTTTTTTGTGCCAATTGTGAAGTGGATCACATCTAACCGTGCAATTCCGGGTCAATGTGTAGTTCACCGGGCGGCGCGAGCCGATTTCAATGTCCGGGGCTGGCAAGGCCGCTTGGCGTTATACTGCGCCGACGGCCTTGTTTTTTTGTGGCCGATTTGCCCGAACCCCCCGACGCATCGGCCACTGATATCGGCCGGATCCTCGCAGCCTGGTGATTTGCCTTCCGCCGCGATTGTTTGCTGGAATGCCACATTCCAGCAAGCCGGAGGAAAATTCATCATGAGTGCCGAACCCCTGCTGACGTCCGATGTCATCGGGCTGACAAAAGCCGCGCCATTCTCGCGCCGCGGCTTCATGACCGCTTCCGCCGCCGTAACGGCGGGTTATACCCTCGCCGTCGGGCCCGTGCGCGCCGACGTCATCAAGACCGGCACCGATGGCCTCACCGCAGGCGATGCAAAGATAAAGGTGGCCGATGGCGAAATGCCCGGCTATTTCGCGCGTCCGAATGGCGTGAGCAATCCGCCGGTCGTGCTGGTCGCGATGGAAATTCTCGGCCTGCACGAATACATCAAGGACGTGACGCGGCGTCTGGCCAAGCTCGGCGCATTCGCGGTCGCCCCGGACTATTATTTCCGCAAGGGCACCGATCTCACCAAGATTACCGACATTCAGCAACTGCTGCCGATTGTGAATTCCAAGCCGGACGCGGAGTTGCTCTCCGATCTCGACAGCACCGTCGCCTGGGCCAAGTCGCAGGGCAGCGACACCAGCCGGCTCGGCATCGTCGGATTCTGCCGCGGCGGACGCAACGTCTGGGAATATGCCGCCCACAATAGCGCGCTGAAGGCGGCCGTTGCGTTTTATGGCCCGCCGGTCGATCCGCCGAACCCGCTTTGGCCGAAGAGTCCGACCCAACTTGCCCCCGAGATGAAGGCGCCGGTGCTGGGGCTATACGGCGAGGCGGACACCGGCATTCCCGTGGCTCAGGTCGAGCCGCTGAAGGCGGCGTTGGCGCAGGCCAACAAGACGGCCGAGTTCAAGATTTATCCGGGCGCACCGCACGGCTTCCACGCCGACTATCGTCCAAGCTATCGCAAGGAAGCCGCCGAGGACGCATGGAGCCAGATGCAGACCTGGTTCAGGAAGTACAAAGTGCTCGGCTGATGGCACGGTCCCACTAAGGGCGCGCGACCAAAACGCCGCGCGCTTGCTCATCGTCAGGCGGCACTACGCTTGAGGCAGCTGCGACGAGGGCTATGATCGTTTTGCGCAACATGATTGTACTCCGTAGGATAGATCGCTCCCAGCGACTGGACGCGTTCACCCAGAAGTAGTTTGGCTTCGGCAGAATTTAATGGGCCGGCATCGATCGCGTTTTTAAATTCTGTTTATGTTTAGTCTGCGAAGCTTTGAGGTCGAAGTTGGGGGCGGCCAAATGCGCCGTCGTCGGGACCGCCAAAAATCGGCACACAGATCTCTCATGAGCGCCGCAACAAAGGAAATAGTACGGAAGCGATCCGGCTGATGACCCCCGGGAACTATCTTCGGCCGGCGCGCTTTTAGTCTGGCCAAACACGCTGGCAGGAACAGGCACGTGCGCAAGTTGATCGCCTTCGACGACGATACCTTCGACAAGCTGAAGCAGCTTGGGCGGGACCGGATGGCAACTATTCAGGAATTGGCGGACGAGGCGTTCGCCGATGTGCTCAGGAAGCACGGCATTCCCGTCGACCTCAAGGACGCGCTTCGCAAGAGCGCATCGCTCTCGAACAGTGAGAGACAAACGAACGCCAGAACGAGCTCATCACGCAAGAAAAAGTCATGACGACCGATCCCGATCCGTTCGAGCAAGGCCGGCGCGCCGCGCGAAAGAACATTCCGGCGGAAGCCAATCCCTACCGGGAAGGCAGCGAGGAACATTCGCTGTGGGCCGCCGGTCATGAAAGGGTCGCCGGCGGGGCCAAGGCCCAGGAATCCGAAGGGACACAAGGCGACCGCGCTCAGCCGATTTTCTTCAGGCCTTTTTTGAATCGCGACCCGTTGCCGACGTAGAATCTCGCGGCACTTCCCATCGCCACGACTTGCGCCGGCTCAAGCGTGCGGATCACCCGCGCCGGCGCGCCGATGATCAGGGAATGTTCGGGAAACTGCTTGCCTTCGGTGATTACCGAGCCCGCGCCGACGATGCTGCCACGGCCGATCCGTGCGCCATTCATGACGATCGAGCCCATCCCGACCAGCGCGCCATCCTCAAGCGTGCAGCCGTGCAGGATGACGTTGTGACCGACGGTGCAATTCTTTCCGATCGTAAGGGGAAAGCCCATATCGGTGTGGCAGGTCGAGTTGTCCTGCACATTTGAGTTCTCGCCGATCTCGATCCATTCGTTATCGCCGCGCAACACCGCGCCGAACCACACGCTCGCCGAATTGAGCAAGCGGACCTTGCCGATTACCGTTGCGGTATCGGCGATAAAATAGTTACCGTCGGCGGGAAGTTCGGGCGCCTGCCCGTCAAGTTGGTAGATTGCCATGCCCAGTCAGCCTCCTTTTCGCGGAGACTTTGGCATAGCAGCTTGCTTCAGGCCAGCACTCCGGCGGCGCGCAGCGTCATGACGAAGAACGTGCCGGACATCAGGCTCCAGAACCCCGCCAGGATGGTTGCCATCATCACGAATTCGAAGCGGCGGCGTTCGACCCGCGCACCGCGCAGCGTATTGCGCATGATGATGAAGGGCGCGGCGAAGACCAGGAACGGCACCGCGACGAACGTCTTTGGCACGGCACCCTCCTGCAGCAGTCCAAAACCCGCCGGGCGCTGCACCAGTGCCTGATATCCGCTGGCCAGCGCGCCTGCCAGTGCAAAGCCGATGCAGAGCGACAACAGGGAATTCAACGCATCAGGCGACATCGCAAATCTTCCGCTACACCACACGAACGTCCCCTGCTTCGCAAAATTGGCCGCCTGCCGCCACATCATCCTTAAGGAAAGGTTAACGCCGCGGACCGGAACTGCCGCCCGGACGCGGCTCGCAGCACCTTCGATCGCGCGAAATCGTGCGGAAATTGGGCTGCGCATGGCATATTCGGAGCTGATTCGGCGCCAGCCCCTGGACGTCCCTCACAATGCTCCGTTCATGACATTCTTTTCGACGGCACAGCACATCGCACGCGATTCGCGCGAGCGTTCACGCGGCCACATGATTCCGATCATGCTGGGATGCGCGGTCACCGCGAGCGCGGTTGCTGCGGTTGCCTATTTGCTGTGGCCGACCTGGGGCTCGGATGCTTCAAGCAGTCCGGCGCGCTTGCCGGTGAGCATCGGCGCGACCGTCTTTAACGTGCCGACCATGGCGATCCGTATGAAAATCCAGCGTCACTCCGGGCCGCAAGAACGCGTCGATCTCAGCTTCGCCTTTCCTTCGCTGCAGGTCCCCGACGCACCGAAACACGTCAGCGCCGACACCGTGGAAGAAGCGGTACAGCCGATCGACCGGATTTTTCTGTCGATAGCGGCGCACCACGATACGCTGGCGCCGGACGCCCGCGTTCGCACCATCTATCCGCGCTACCTCGAACAGGCCTCGACGCCCGGCCAGGACGGATTGACGATGCGCGCATTTCGGGACGGCACGCCCTACAGCAGCGAAGACCTGTTTCTTGCGAATGCGCCGAACCTCAGCGCCCGCTGCACGCGCGACGCCGCGACCCCCGGGATGTGCCTGAGCGAGCGCCGCATCGACGGCGCCGATCTGACGTTTCGCTTTCCGCGGAGCTGGCTCGCGCAATGGCGCGAGGTGGCCAATGCCATGGACCGCCTGACGGTGCAATTGCACGGGCCAAGGGGATGACGTCACGCTCGCCGTCGTCCCCGCGTGAGCGCAATTGCGCTCATCGCTGGAGGTGCGAGCCTCTTTGGGCGAGCCTCGAAGGATGACATTTGCGATTGTGGCCCATCCTTCGAGGCGCGCAACAGCGCGCACCTCAGGATGACGTCAGTGTGAAACAGTTAGGTACCTCAGCCCTGCTCGACCAGATCGTCCTCGAGGATCGCCATCTGGAACTGAAACGAGCGGTCGTCGTCTTCATCGTCGACGAACAGCACGCCGATGAATTCCTCGCCGATATAGACCTCGGCCGAATCGTCCTTTTTCGGCCGCGGCACCACGCGAATTTTCTGATTGCCGAACAGGCGCTTGAGATAGGCGTCGAGTTTCCTGACTTCCTGAACGTCCACGGCAGTCTCCAATACGATTTTAGGTTTCGGGAAGTTTTAGGACGAGACGAAGCGAACTGCTAGCCTTACTTGCAGAAATCGTCCATGCGCAAATGCGCACCAGCAAATCAAAGTCCGATCGCGTTGATCATCTGATCCATGGTGCGTGACGGCTCGGCGCAGCCGGCCTCGCCGACGATCTTGGCGGGAACGCCCGCTACCGTCACGTTGTGAGGCACGGACTTGACCACCACGGAACCGGCGGCGATGCGGGCGCAATGGCCGACCTCGATATTGCCGAGAATTTTCGCGCCCGCCCCGATCAATACGCCGTGGCGGATCTTGGGATGACGATCCTCGTTCTCCTTGCCGGTGCCGCCAAGCGTAACGCCGTGCAGGATCGAGACATCGTCTTCGATCACAGCGGTCTCGCCGACGACGAACCCGGTGGCGTGATCGAGGAAGATGCCGCGGCCGATCCTGGCGGCGGGGTTGATGTCGGTCTGGAATACCGCCGACGAACGGCTTTGCAGATAATAGGCAAAATCCTTGCGGCCTTTTTGATGGAGCCAGTGCGCCAGACGATGAGTCTGGAGCGCATGGAAGCCCTTGAAATAGAGCAGCGGGTCGATGAAACGCGAGGTCGCAGGATCGCGGTCGTAAACCGCCACCATGTCGGCGCGGAAGGCATTGCCGATATCGGGATCGTCGCGCAGGGCTTCGTCATAGGTCTGCCGGATCAGATCGCCCGACAGCGCCGAGTGGTCGAGACGCTCGGCGAGGCGATGAACCACCGAGTCCTCCAGCCGTTCGTGATGCAGCACGGTCGAATAGATAAAAGATGCCAGCTCCGGCTCGCGATGGACGATGTCCTCCGCCTCGTTGCGCACGCGATCCCAGATCGGATCGAGGGCCGCCAGTTTCGCGCCCTGCGGACTGATCTGATGCATAGCCATGTGCCGCTCCCGCAAGTTCTGGTGTTCTCGTCATACATTATAGCACGACGGGCGCACGGCTGTCCTAACGCGTGCTTCGCAAAACCGGCAAACGAAAATCTCAGCTTGAGCTCGAAATGCGCGCTAAAACATTGAAGCGTCACATATTCTCACGCCGGCCGAAATCCTCCCTCGCTGAAGGCGTTGGCTCAAAATGGTCGGGAATTTCGGGAAATCAAGCAGTCCGGCCTCCAACTATTTGCGGATTTCCGCGCCGAGAGCAATCCGGGCATGGTGGCCGAAAACGGGGGATGCAGTATCACTACGCAGATTATACGGGCGCGCCTAACAGACCAGGTCTGGGTCTGGATTGCCGCCGTCACAATCCCCCTGATGTTGATCGCGCCGGCGCTTTGGAATGGCTATCCGCTGCTCCAGTGGGATACCGGCGGCTATCTGGCCCGGTGGTACGAGGGCTATCTGGTCCCCAGCCGTTCCACCGTGTTCGGTCTCTATCTCCATTTCGGCGAGGATTCGAGTTTCTGGATCAATCTCGGGATTCAGGCGCTGGGAACACTGTGGATCCTGCAACTGACGCTGCGCGTGTTGGGCATGGTCAGGCCATTGCGGCTGCTGGCGTTGAGCACTGCCTTGATCCTGACCACGGCGCTGCCGTGGCTCGCCTCTATGCTGCTGACCGATATCTTTGCCGGCCTGTCGGTGCTGTCGCTCTTTATCCTGGTGCTGCACGGCGACAGGATTTCCGCAATCGAGAAATGTTCGCTGTTCGCGTTTACCGCCTTCGCCGCGGCAACCCACAGCGCAACCCTTGCGGTGCTTCTCGGGCTGTGCTGCGCCGGCTGGATCGCGCGACCGCTGCTGCATCAGCGGATCGCCGTTGCGGGGCTGGTGCGGGGCAGCCTGACCATCGTTGCCGGCGCCGCCATGCTTGTGTCCGCGAATTTCGCTCTGTCTGGACAATTGGCATGGACACCCGGCGGCTACGGCGTCGCATTCGGCCGGATGCTGCAGGATGGCATCGTCGCGCGCTATCTGCGCGATCACTGTCCGCAAGCGAAACTGAAGCTCTGCCCCTATCGCAATGAACTTCCGGCCACCGCGGATCAATTCCTGTGGGGCAAGAGCATGTTCAATGCGCTCGGACGCTTTCAGGGCATGAATGACGAGATGGGCTTCATCGTCACGCATTCGCTCGCCGAATATCCGCTCCGGCAAACCGAGGCCGCCATCGTCGCTACCGCAGAGCAACTGGTTCACGTTGCAACCGGCGAAGGCACTAGCGGCTGGATTCCCCATACCTACGGCATTATCGAGCGTTATTTGCCGGCGCAGCTTAAGCCGATGCGCGCCGCACGCCAGCAGCATTGGGACATCAATTTCGCCGCGGTCAACTGGCTCCATATCCCGGTCGCGCTGGTCTCGATGCTAGCGGTCATCGCCATGTTCGCAACCGCGGTCTGGCGCCGGCGGCTCGACGATCTCACGCTGCTCGCTTCGACCGTCTCACTGGCCTTGCTCGGCAACGCCTTTGTTTGCGGCGTGATATCGGGGCCGCATGATCGTTACGGCGCGCGCATGGCATGGGTCGCAACGTTGGTGGTGCTGATATCGGTAGTCAGGCATTTCGCGGATGACGACGCGCCGCAGGACCCCTCACTTTCGCTGTGAGAGAAAAGCCAGCACGCCGGTCTTGTAGACCTTGTCGCCGACCGCCCGCATGTGGTCGCGGTTGGGAATGTCGAGCACTTTTGCGCCGCGGATGATTTTTCCAAGCGCTTGCGCCGAGCCCGCGATTTCGTCGGCGGTGCCGACCGCGATCAGCACGGGGACAGTGATGCCTGCGGCTTCCTCTCTGGTCATCAACCGCCGCGAGCCGCGCAGGCAGGCCGCCAGTGCCCGGTGGTCGGAGCGGGTCTGGTCCGCAAACGCACGGAACGTCCGTCCCACCGGGTCGGTCACGTCATCGAGCGAGGCCGCCTCCAGCGCGGCCGCGACGTTCTCGCCGGGGCCGCCGCCCTCGATCAGGCCAATCCCGATGCCACCGAAAATCGCCGACCGCAGCCGCTGCGGCTGGCGGAGCGAAAGCCAGGCCGTCATCCGCGATCCCAGCGAATAGCCCATGATATCGGCGCGTTCGATCTTCAAATGATCCATCAGCGCGCTGACATCGCCGGCCATGGTGCCGATGTGATAGGCTTCGGGATCGTAGAGTTTTGCGGAATCGCCATGGCCGCGATTGTCGAGCGCGATGACGCGGCGGCCGTTTTTCTTCAGCTCTGAAACCCAGGTCGGATATACCCAGTTCACGTTCTTGGTCGACGCGAAGCCATGCACGAGCAGAATCGGATCGCCCTCACCTTCGTCGAGGTAGGCAATTTCAACAGCGCCGTTGTGAAAACTCGGCATCGGTCATTCCATATTTTGGGATAGGGATCCGTGATCGATAGCTGGCGGTAAAAGTAGCCGGGATCAGCCTGCGATCGCCATAGCCGGCTGCGACCCAGCCGCCATCTGCTTTCGCAACCGCCGCGCCTTCTTAGCGTGCAGCCACGACATGGTCAGGCGTTCGGTGGTGGCCTTGATCGACGACAGAAAGCCGAACAGCGCCAGCAGCGCGCCGAACAGCCACAGTGAGAGATTGAACGCCCCGGCCGCCAGCAGCAATGCGCCGCGGCCCAGCACTTTGAGGATCGCGCGGGTCTGGCCGCCCTTGGATTCCGCAAGCCGGGCGGCGCGCGCGACATCTTTTGGGCCCTCGGCTATCCTCAGCGTATCCAGCGCGCCGCGCGCGCCGGCTTTTTCACTGACACGTCCGACGTCCTTGGCCAGACGCACCAGCGCGCCCGCCTTCTCGGCGTGGAAGGCGGCTTGTATCGCACTGATGGTCTGCCCCGGCCGCATCACCGAGCCGGACGCGACCGCATTCTGCAGCATCGGCGCGTCAACCATGCCGCGGGCCGAGCGGCCGGCCCATTGCGTGAGCCCTTCGCCCAGCCGCCCGATCTTGCGGGCATCCTTGACCAGCGTGAGACCGGCGCGCACCGGCGCCACCCCGCCGACCGAGACATAGGTCGCCGCCGTCACCGCGAGTCCGGCGGCGGCAAGCCCCAGCACCAGCCGGTCGGTGTCCTCGCCCATGGCGAGGTGCTTGCCTTCGCGCACCACGTCCCTGATGTCGCCGAACACGAACAAATCGCCGGCGACGGTGCCAGACAGGCTCGCGACATCGTCGGCGTTTCCGGTCACGAGACCTGTGGCGAAGCGTTTTGCAAAATGCGACGACGAATTTTCCTCGGCCACCGCATCAGCCACCCGCCGCGACAGTTCTTCGCTAAGCGAGATGTTTTTCTCCCTGGCGAGTTCGACAAAGCTGCTGGCGAGATCGGCATCGTTTGCGGCAAGCGCCGCCTCGATATGCTCGGCAATGACGGCCTGGTCGTTCCGCAGAGCAGAATTGAGCTGGAGGTCGGAGAGAACAGCCGGATCGTCCTGCGCCGCCAGAATGGCGCCGGCGTCGCGCGCATGCGACCACAGCGCGGCAAACAAAGCTGCGCAAATCGCCGCACATGCAATCGCCGAACCGATCCGCATCCTCAAAATCCCAATGTTTCCAGCCCACTCAAAATGGTATGCCGCTTTTACGACACAACAGCCCCGACGAAAGAAGGGCTTCTCTGGGACGACAAGATTGTGTCGAATTTGCATGAGCAAATGAGCGGTCGGGGCTCTCGCGGGGCTTCTGGGAATCAACGACACCCGCCGGTATGGTGCGCGGCTTTTCCCAACCTGCTGCGTCTTGTTGACTGCGTCCCGTCTCCCTTGCCATCCAAGGTGCATATTATGTCCGATCATGTCGTTCCGCACTTCCACAATGATGCCGGCGTGTCGGTCATCGAGATCGGCTCGCAGGAGTTCATGTGTGTGGGCGCCAATCCGCCCTTCGATCACCCGCATGTCTTTCTCGATCTGGGCAACGACAACGAGATCATCTGCCCCTATTGCTCGACCCTGTATCGCTACGCCGCCGACCTCGCCGCCGGCGAAGCCCGGCCGCCCGAATGCGTGGTGAAAGACAAGGTCGCCTGATCGACCGGTGGCCGCTTTACGCACCATCTTCGTCGCTGGTGCCGGGATCGGAGGACTGACGGCCTCGCTTGCGCTCGCACGACAAGGTTTTCGCGTCGTCGTTCTCGAGAAAGCCGAACGGCTTGAGGAAGCCGGCGCCGGCCTGCAGCTCTCGCCCAATGCCAGCCGCGTACTGGTCGATTTGGGACTGGCGCCGCGGCTCGCCGCGCGCGCCGTCACGCCCGAGGCCATCAGCCTGATGAGCGCGCGACGCGGCGGGGAAGTCGCCCGGATGCCGCTCGGCGAGGCCGCCACGTTGCGCGCCGGGGCGCCCTATTGGGTGGCGCACCGCGCCGATCTGCAGGCAGCGCTGCAAGCTGAGGTCAACGACAATCCCGACATCGAGTTGCGGCTCGGCTGCCAGTTCGAGGATGCCGTCGCCCATGCCAGGGGACTGACCGTGGTCCAGCGCAGCGGCATGACGCGCCAGGAGGGGCTGGCGCTGGCCTTGGTCGGCGCCGACGGAATCTGGTCCACGGTCCGGCAACATTTGTTTCCGGAAGTGGCGCCGCAATTCTCCGGGCTGATAGCCTGGCGCGGAACGCTCGATGCCACGCAGTTGCCGCGCGAATATACCTCGCGCCGGGTCCAGCTCTGGATGGGACCGGACGCGCATCTGGTGGCCTATCCGATCTCCGGCGCGCGCCAGCTCAACGTCGTCGCGGTGGTGCCGGGAACCTGGAACAGGCCGGGCTGGAGCGCCCCCGGCGAGGCCAACGAAATCAAGAACGTGTTCGCGACATCCAAGTGGCCGGGGCCGGCGCGGATGATGATCGGCGCCGTCGATGACTGGCGCAAATGGGCGCTGTTCACGGTGCCCGAAGGCGGCGAATGGACCGCTGGCGCGATCGCGCTGTTGGGGGACGCCGCCCACGCCATGCTGCCGTTCGCCGCGCAAGGCGCGGGAATGGCGATCGAGGATGCCGCCGTGCTGGCCAAATGCCTCGGTGGCGGTGTTGGCGAAAGCGTTGCAGCCATCCCGGCCGCGCTGAAACGCTACGCCCGGCTGCGCCGCTCGCGCGTGGCGCGTGTTCAGCGCACCGCGCGCCGCAACGGGACGATCTATCATTTGAACGGCGCGGCGGCGTTTGCCCGCGACCTGTTTATCAGGTCGATGGGACCACGGCGCATGCTGGCGCGGCAGGACTGGATTTTTGATTGGCGGGCGTGAGGGGCATGGCATTGGCTAGTCCGGGCTACCCTATCCGTAGCCCGGGTGGAGCGAAGCGAAACCCGGGATTTCGTAGCGTGACGTCCCGGATTACGCTGCGCTCCTCCGGGCTACGGGCTTCGCCGTCATTGCAATGACGTCAAGATACGACTTCGCGATCTCGCCGCGCATGCGCGAGTTTTGCTGTGAACGACCGGCCCTTCTGCAAAACAGAGGGCGTGGGGAATGCCGGGTGCGCGTTGCACCCGCAGCCTCGCGTGCAAAATTTAAGTGAAGCACACGAGCGTAGTCACCGCAGGTAGCGCCGAGA
>Ga0207657_10001808_pt1 | contig 23067 bp, 15 predicted proteins | sample KBSC33metaG_FD_184316 | JGI IMG/M metagenome (GOLD analysis project Ga0207657, IMG submission 184316) | Corn rhizosphere microbial communities from Kellogg Biological Station, Michigan, USA - KBS C3-3 metaG (SPAdes) (version 2) | ecosystem: Host-associated > Plants > Roots > Rhizosphere > Soil ... | reverse complement strand
GGCCACACGGTGAAGGCGACCGACGTCGTCGTCTGCACCAATGGAGCGATCAGTGACCTCGTCGTCACGCATGCCAAGCAGGCGCCCTACCGGACGCTCGTCGTCGCGCTGCGCGTGCCGAAGGGAAGCGTGACGGACGCGCTCTACTGGGACACCGGCAACCCGTACCACTACGTGCGCCTCCAGCCGCTGGACGACGCGAGCGACGCACTCATCGTCGGCGGCGAGGACTTCAAGACGGCGCACGAAGACGATGCCGGCGTGCGCTTCGAGCGCCTGGAGCAGTGGGCGCGCGAACGCTTTCCGGCCGCCGGTGAGCGCATCACGCAGTGGACGGGACAGTGTCTCGAGCCGAACGACTATCTCGCCTACATCGGTCCGAACCCTGACGGCGCGAAGCACGTGTGGCTCGCCACCGGTGACTCGGGGATGGGGATGACCCATGGCACCATTGCCGGCATCCTGCTCGAGGCGCTGATCATGGGGAAGGATCACCCGTGGGCGAAGCTCTACGACCCGAAGCGGATCACCCTGCACCCGCGCGAGCTGGCCGAAGTCGCGAAGGAGAACGCCGACGTCGCCGTGCAGTTCGCCGACTACGTGACGCCGGGCGAGGTGGACGACGTCTCGACGATCAAGCCCGGCGAAGGACGAGTGATCCGGCGCGGCATCCACAAGGTGGCCGTGTACCGCGACGACGACGGCGTGCTGCACGAACGCTCCGCCGTCTGCACCCACGTCAAGTGCATCGTCGACTGGAACACCGCCGAAAAGAGCTGGGACTGCCCCTGCCACGGCTCCCGCTTCGATGCATATGGAAAGGTCATGGGCGGGCCGGCGATCGAGGACCTGGGGTCAGTGCCGTAAGAGCGGTGAACCGTGAACCGTGAAAGCGAAAAGCGAGGAAGAAGAAACTGCTGAAAGAGCTGAAAGGGCAGGATCTGTCCGGCTGCGGGCTGAGCTCCGGTGCGTGGAGCTCAGCCGCTACGACTCAAAAAACCTCGTAATGAATTGGAACGGCTCTCGGGACGTTTCGTGACGCATGGAGCTTTCCCGGCAATGGAGATAATCCTGCCGTTTCAGCTGTTTCCTTTCCCCGTTGTTCTCGAGATTTCGCGCTCGTTCGTCGACGCCGCCTGCTCTGCTCCGGAGGCCCCGGCACCGAGGGTCTGGGCCGCGACCCGTGACGGCATGTACACCGTCTCCTTCGCCAGCTTGGGAGAGACGGCGAAGGCGGGGAGGGAGATGCCGTAGGCGGCAAGCTGGCGGAACGACTGGGAGCTGATCATGGTGTCCTCGGGTCCTTTCGTGCATTCGACACGATGAGCGCGCGAAAGGTTTGTCGCTCGAGCGGGATTCTCCCCGCGCCACGTCGGGGATGCCCCGCTAGTCCGGCGCGGAAATGGCGCTACAATTCAAGTAGCATGACCCGCCGCGCCCGCTGGACTCGCCCCCTGTCCGCGTTCTTCGCGCTCTGGTTCGCCTTCGTGCTTGGCGACCCGGGGCTGCTGCATGCGTGTCCCATGCACGGTGGGCACGGCGTGGCGAGCGCGACTGCGTCCGCGAGCGCCGAGCATCACGCGGCGCATGGCGAGCACGGGCCGACAAGCAACGCAGCGACGCACTCAGCGTCGCACGATGCTTCGCACGACGCATCGCACCACGGCAAGACGGGGCCGTGTACCTGTGTCGGCCAGTGCTGCATCGCGCCGGCCGTCGCTCCGCTGCCCACTGTCGCGGCCATGCACGTGCCGGCGACGGTATCGCGCGCCGAGCCTGCGCTGCTCGTCGCCTTCGTCGTGGCGCCGGCTGCGCCCGACGTCCGTCTCCCGTTCGCGAACGGGCCACCGACCGCCTGACTTCCGTCCGCGCTTCGCGCCGGACGCCCACCGTCACGCGTTCACTGACGTCCGCCACCTCGTGGCGTGCGTCGCCAGGCCCATCCGAACTTCAAGGAGTCGTCATGGCACCCCGTGCCTTGGCCCCGCGTCGCCGAACCGGCGTCGCGCTCATGCTCACCGCACTGCTGCTCGGCGCCTTCGCCTCACCGGCGATGGCGCAGCAGACCGCCACCATCACCGGACGCGCCACCGTTGACGGCGCTCCCGCCGCCGACGTCGCGCTCTTTCTCCAGGGAACGACGCGCGGCACGATGAGCGGCGACGACGGCCGCTTCCAGATCGCCGGTGTCACGCCCGGCGAGTACACCCTCGTCGCGCAGCGCATCGGCACCGCCACCGCGCGCTCCGCGGTCACCGTCACCGCCGGCCAGACACTCACCGTCGACGTGGCGCTCACCAGCGCCGCCACCGTGATGGCGCCGATGACGGTGAGCGCCACCCGCGAGATGCGCCGTCGCAACGAAGGTTCGGCGACGATCGACGTGCTCGACGGCGCGGAGCTGCGCAACAGCCATGAAACGCATCCGGCCGACGTGATGAACCGGCTCGCCGGCGTGCACGTGTCCAATCTCTCGGGCGAGGGACACAGCATGGCGATGCGCCAGCCGATCACCACCAAGCCGATGTACCTCTACCTCGAGGACGGCATCCCGACGCGCGCCACTGGCTTCTTCAATCACAACGCCCTCTACGAGGTGAACCTCGCGCAGGCCGGCGGCATCGAGATCCTCAAGGGACCTGGCACCGCGCTCTACGGCAGCGACGCGATCGGCGGCGTGGTAAACGTGCTCACGCGTCCCGCGCCGCTCACGCCCACGCTCGAGGCGAGCCTCGAGGGCGGGGCGTACGGCTACGCGCGTCTCCTCGCCTCGGCCGGCGGCACGAGTGGACGCAATGGCATCCGCGCCGACCTCAACATCACGCGCAGCGACAACTGGAAGCAGGACGCACCGTTCAAGCGCCAGAGCGGCACGCTGCGCTGGGACCTCGTCGCTCCCGGCGGCTGGACGGCGAAGACGGTGCTCACCGGCACCCACGTGGACCAGCAGGACGTGCCCGCGCTCTCCACGGCGCTGTTCGACACGAGCCGCTCGATGAACCTTGCGCCGATCGCCTATCGGCGCGTGCAGGCACTGCGCCTGTCGTCGGCGATCGAGCGCGACCAGGGCGCGTCACTGTGGAGCTTCACGCCATACGCGCGCTACGGCGACATGCAGCTCCTTCCCTGGTGGCAACTCACCTACGACCCGCAGACCTGGGACACGAGGAACACGTCGCTCGGACTGCTCTCACGCTACCGTCACGACTTCACGCCGCTCAGGAGCCAGGTCATCGTCGGCCTCGACGCCGAGTCGAGCCCGGGAAGCTTCATGGCGCAGCGCGCCGTGGTGACGCGCACGGGCGCGGCGAACGCGTTCACGTCGTACACGACAGGTGCGACGCAGTACGACTACGACGTCACCTACCGCAGCGCGTCGCCGTACGTGCACGTCGAAGGTTCACCCGTGGCGGCGCTGCGCGTGGAGGCCGGACTCCGCGCCGACTTCGCCGGCTACGTGTACGACACGAAGCTCGCGCCGGTGGACACGGGAACCCACCGCGTGCCGGCGAGCACGACGCGCAGCTACGCGCACCTGAGCCCCAAGCTTGGCGTCACCTACGCCGTGGATTCCTCGACGAGTCTGTACGCGTCGTATCGTCACGGCTTCCGCGCCCCGTCGCAGAACCAGCTCTTCCAGCAGAACTCCGCGGCGAACACGGTAGACCTCGCGCCGGTGAAGGTGGACTCGTACGAGCTGGGCGTGCGCGGACAGATGGGCACGCGGGTGAACTACCAGCTCTCGGCATACGACATGACGATCCGCGACGACATCCTCACCTTCGTTTCGGCCATCAACACGCGTGAGGCGAGCAATGCCGGCCGCACGCGGCATCGCGGCGTGGAGGCGAGTGTCGGCACGTACATCACGCCGTCGCTGCGCGTGGACGGCAGCTACTCCGACGCCATCCAGCGGTACATCACCTGGACGCCGCAGGCGCCGACGCCGACGACCGCCGGCGTCTCGTACTCCGGCAACCTCATCGAGGACGCGCCGCGCGACCTGGCGAGCGTGCTGGTGAGCTGGCAGGCACCTGTGCTCGACGGCGGCCGCGTCGCGCTCGAGTGGTCGCACACCGGTGGTTACGCGACCGATCCGGCGAACACGCATCGCTACGGCGGCTACGAGCTGTTCAACCTCCTGGTGAACGCGCGCGTGAGCGGTCGCACCGAGCTGTTCGGCCGAGTGAGCAACCTCGCCAATCGCACCTACGCCGAGCTGGTGACGTACGACCAGTTCCAGAAGACCCAGCTCACGCCGGGAGGCCCGAGGTCGGTGTATCTCGGCGTGAAGTCGACGTGGTGACAACTGCAACTGCAACTGCGAACGCGGATCGATGCCGATGAAACTGCTCATCGTCCCCGACACTTTGGGCTTCATGCGCCGAGGCGCCTACCGAGGCCGTTCCAATCAAGACGGAAACTTTGGGGATGTAGGGGAAAGGCCTCGGTGCTCGGAACCGCCCTTCAACGGAAGAATGGGCCGTCATCGGCAGGAATCGGCAGCGATCCGCGTTCACGCAGTTCCGCAGTTCCCGGGTGGTATCTCAACTGATCCAATCATGTCTCTGAACAAGCCAATCATCATTGCTGCTGTCCTCGCCCTCGCCGCATGCGCGCATCAGCAGGCGCCGGAGTTCAAGCCGGCCGAGGAGCTGAGCGTGGCGGGCGACGTCGGCACCGCGCCGATGTTCGCCGTCGCGCCGAACGGCACCGAGGCTGCGGCGTGGGTGTCGGCGCCGAATGGCGGCACCGACGGCCGGCTCTACATCGCGGTCAACGGCAAGTCGCCGATCGAGCTGCGCGATTCACTCGGCCCGATCGAGCCGCATGGTGAGTCGCCGCCGAAGCTCGCGTACTCGCCCGACGGCGCGCTCAACGCGCTGTACGTCGTGACGCGCCTCGAACCGGGGCGGCGCTTTCCCGCCGCGGCATTGCGCTTCGTGCGCTCCACCGATGGTGGAACGCACTGGAGCGCGCCGGTGAGCGTGACCGACGACTCGACCTTCGGCTCGCACAACTTCCAGGCGCTGTACGCCGGCCATGACGGAACGCTCTACGCGTCCTGGCTCGACGGCCGCACGGGCAAGTCCACCGTGTTCATGACGCGCTCGACGGACGGCGGACAGACGTGGTCGCCCAACCTCCGCGTCTCCGACAGCGAAGCGTGCCCCTGCTGCCGCACGACGATGGCCTCGGCGCCGGACGGCACGCTGTACCTCGCGTGGCGGAAGGTCTTTCCGGGTAACGTGCGCGACATCGTCGTCGCGCGCTCCACCGATCATGGCGCGTCGTGGCAGGAGCCGGTGCGCGCGCACGCCGACGACTGGGTGTTCGACGGCTGCCCGCACGCGGGACCGTCGCTGCAGGTAGACGATGCGGGCCGCGTGCACATCGCGTGGTGGACCGGCAAGCAGGGTGCGGCCGGCGTGTGGTATGCGCGCAGCGATGACGGCGCGCGCACCTTCGCCGCGCCCGTGCCACTGGGTGTTGCCGAGTTCTCGCGGCCGGCGCACGTGCAGCTCGCGCTCGGCGGAAAGGAGCGACTGATCGCCGCGTGGGACGACGGCACCCTCGCCACGCCGCGCATCGTCGTCCGGACGTCGAAGGATGGCGGCACGACGTGGAGCCAGACGGCGACGCTCAGTGACAGCGGAAAGACGGCGGGTTTCCCCGTCATCGCGGCCCATGGCGAGCGGATGGCGGTGGCGTGGTCGGAGCAGCGCAGTGCCGCGCCGGAGCACGACGAACACATGGACATGAAGGATCCGAAGATGCGGATGCCGCTGTCGGCGGTCGGCGATGCACAGGTGATGGTGCGTCGGGGGACGCTCGAGTGAGGCGCGTGCTGTTCGCGGCGGTTGCGTTCGCGCTCGTGACCGCGGCCGCATGCTCGAAGCAGGGCGAGTCGCGCGGTGCGGCGTTCCGTCCGCTCGTCGTCGGCGACACCGCGCCCGCCTACGCCGCCGTGACCCTCACCGGCGACACCGTGCGCGTCGGCGCCGGCACACCGGTGCTGCTCAACGTGTGGGCGACATGGTGCGAGTCATGTCGTGAGGAGATGGCCGACCTCGCGGCGCTGGAGAAGAAGTACGCACCGGAGCACGTGAAGGTCGTCGCCGTGAGCGTGGACAACGGCGACGGCACGCGGGTGAAGCGGTTCGCCGCGTCGGAGAAGCTGCCGTTCGCGGTGGCGCACGATCCGGCGGGCGAGGTGCAGAAGAAGTTCCAGGCGGTGGGAGTGCCGGAGACGTACCTGATCTCCGACGATGGACGGATGATGTGGGTGCGGCGGGGTGGGCTGGCCGGCGCGCCGGCGAGCGTCACGGCTGGACTGGATTCGGCGGTACAGAAGCTGGACAGGCAGGACTAGCTCGCTGACAACCACCCTCCTCGTTTTTCCGGGTGCGGATCGTAGCTTGAACCTCATGTCTTCGAGAATCGCTGCTTTCCTGCTCGTCTGCCTCCTCGCGCCCGTCAGCCTTCGCGCGCAGGACACCACCACCTCCCGACTTCCCACCGTCCGCGTCACCGCCACCCGCGAAGGTCCTCGTGCTCCGCTCGAGCTCCCCTACGCGGTGACGACCACGAAGCCCGATTCCCTCGCCGCGCTCCGTCGGCTTGGCGTTGATGAGCTCCTCTTCGCCGTGCCCGGCGTCGCGCTCGCGAATCGACAGAACCCGACCCAGGATCCGCGCGTCAGCATCCGTGGATTCGGTGCGCGCTCCGCGTTCGGTGTACGTGGCGTGCGCGTGCTGCAGGACGGCGTGCCGGTCACGCTCCCCGACGGCCAGACGCCGGTGGACGTGCTCGATCTCCAGGGCGCCGATCGCGTCGACGTCGTGCGCGGCAGCGCGTCGTCGCTCTACGGCAACGCGGCTGGCGGGGTGATCGACATTCGCTCGGCATCGCCGGCGCTCGTGCCGCTCGCACCGTACCTGCGCATCATCGGCGGTGGCGAGTCGCCCACCATCGGCGTCGCCGGTGCGTCGGGCACGGTGGGCGACGTCGGCTACTCCTCGACGATCTCGCGCGTGAGCGGCGAAGGCTATCGCCGGTATTCCGACCAGCGCGCCACCCACGCCGCCGCGCGGCTCGATCTCTCACCGCCGCGCTCGGCGAGCTCGTGGACGCTCGCCGGGCGCTTCCTCGATGTGCCCCTCGCCGAGAATCCAGGCGCGCTCACGAAGGCCCAGTTCGACACCGCGCCCCGCATGGCCGATCCGGCATCCGTGCGCAAGCAGGCAGGCAAGACCGTGCGCCAGGGCGACCTCGCCCTCACTTACGGCCGCGCACTCGGCGATCGCGGCACGCTCGACGCCACCCTGTTCGGCAGCGGCCGCACCTTCGCCAACCCACTGACATTCGCGACGATCGACGTCGACCGTCGCAGTGGCGGTGCGTCGTTGCGCGCGAGCGACCTTGCGCTTTCCGGCGCGCACGCGCTGCGCCTGAGTGCCGGCGCCGACGCGCAGTGGATGCACGACGACCGGCACGAGCACTCCAACTGCATCGACGCGACGGCGACGTCGGCGAACTGTCCCACCGGCGCCAACCTGCGCGGCGCGCTCACCAAGGACCAGCTCGAGCTGGTGACGAGCGTCGGACCGTTCGTGCGCGGCGAGCTCGCCCTCGCGCCTTCCTTCCTGCTTTCGGCCGGCGTGCGCGCCGACGCCGTGCGGTTCGAGGTGCAGGATCATCTCGTGAACGCCACCGATCCCGATGCCTCCGGCGCGCGCACGCTGCACGCGGTGAGCCCGTCGGCGGGGATCGTCTGGCGCGCGTCGCCGCTGTCGTCGCTCTACGCGTCGGTGTCGAGCAGCTTCGAGACGCCCACCACGACGGAGCTCGGCAACAAGCCCGATGGGTCGGCGGGGATCAATCCGGACCTGCAGCCGCAGCGCACCCTCACCCTCGAGATCGGTACCAAGGGCGTGCTTCCGCTGGCCGGCATGCGCTGGGACGCCGCGCTCTTCCAGGCGCGCGCGCGCGACGAGCTGGTGCCGTTCGGCATCCCCGGCGGCCAGGGGCGAAACTATTACCGCAACGCCGGCCGCACGCTGCGCAGCGGCGGGGAGCTCGGCGTGCAGGCGGACGCCGGTCCCCTCTCGCTGCAGACGTCGTACACGTACTCGCACTTCCGGTACGTGGACTACGTGGTGAGCGGCACGTCGTTCGCGGGCAATCGCATTCCCGGTATTCCCGTCCACGCCCTCTCCGCCGAAGCGTCGCTGCGCAGGGGCGTGCTGACCTTCTCCACCACCGCCGACGCCGCGAGCGGGATGTTCGTCGACGACGCCAACTCGACGGAAACGCGGGGCCGCGTCATCCTTGGTGCAGGGGTAGCAGGCCGCATTCGCGCCGGTGACGCCGAGCTGTCACCGATGATCGCCGTGCAGAACCTGGGCGACGTCCACTACGTAGGGTCGTTGAGCGTGAACGCGACCGGAGGGAAGTACTACGAGCCCGCGCCCGGTCGGGCGCTCGTCCTCAGGCTCTCCGTCAGCCGCGCACCGTGAACTTCTGAGCGGGCGGGGTGTCCGAACAGACAGTCGGATAGTCTACTAATAGATGGGACGCGTTCGCCGAGCCCCGAGCTTCAGATGCGCCGACTGCCGCTCCTCCCCCACCTGCTCGTCCTCCCCCTGGTCGTCGTCCTCGGGTGTCGCACGGGCGCGCGCGGCGTGCCCGGTCCCGATGCCGACGCGATCGTGGAAGGACGCGTGGACTCCACCGTCCACACCGACACCATCACCGACCAGTTCACCGTCGCGCTGAACCGTGCGCGCTGGTCGGCGCGTACGCGGGTGCAGGAAGGCACCGATTTCTGGAGCGACGTCGCCGTCCTCGACATGGCGAGCGCGCAGCGGGCAGCGCAGTCGCTCGACGAGCGCACCTTCGTCTTCGCGCTCCAGACGCTGATGGCGAGCGACCCCGAGGGCGCGGCGGTCGCCTTCGGCGCGCTGTACTCGAGTGCCAAGGATCCGGTCGTCCGTGGGCGTTCGCGTGTCGGGCTCACGATGGCGCTCTCCTGGAGCTCCGACTGGCCCCGACTCGCGCGCGTGACGACGAATGTGGACAGCACCTTCGCCGACGCCGCCGAAGCGGAGCGCCAGTCGAGCGTCGAACGGTGGGCCCAGGCACTCGCCGACGTGCCCGCACCCGAGGTGCAGGTTCCCGACGATCCCATCGTCCTGCCGATGCGTCGCAGCGCATTCGGCACGCCGGTCATCACCGTGCGCGTGAACGGCCGTCCGCACGAGTTCTGGCTCGACACCGGCGCCAGCATGACGCTGCTCTCCGCCGAGGTCGCGCTGCAGACTGGCGTCTACCTCGCCGCGCCCGACACGCTCGCGCTTGGCGTCGTCGCCGGACACATCCCGGCGCGCGCCGTGATCATCGATTCGCTCGACATCGGCCCGGTGAAGGCACGCGGGCTGAGCGCCGCCGTCGTCGAGCAGCGCATGCTCCGTCTCGACCGGCGCATGGTGCACGGACAGATGGAGTCCATCCCGATCGACGGCGTGATCGGCACCGACCTGCTGCGCCGCATGGACGTCGTGCTCGACGCCGGCGCCGGCACGATGACCATCCGCAGGCCGCGCCCGGACCCACGCGCCAAGCGCAACCTCTACTGGGTCGGCTATCCCGTGGTGAAGCTCGTCACGCGCGATGGACGCCCCGTGCTGTTCGGCCTCGACACCGGCGCCGAGGGGACCTACGTCACCACGGCACTGCTGCGCAAGCTCCCGCGCACCGCCGTCGCCGCGCGGCGCATGACGCTCGGCGGACTCGGCACGGGCAAGGAGCGCACGGAGTGGGTCGCGCGCGACGTCGCGCTCAGCGATGGCGACTACGCCATCAGCCTGCGCAACGCGCCGGTGACGCCGGAGCGCCGCTGGACCTTCGTGGTATTCGACGGCGTCATCGGCAGCGACGTCGCGCTGGCGACGCGGATGCACCTCGACTTCACGAACGGCGTGTTCGACGTCAGGCCGAGCTCGAAGCTCGGAGAGCCCGGAATGAGTGTGACCGTGGAGCCGTGAGGCCTAGCGCTTCACCCGGCCGCCCGCGTCTCCCTGGAGGAGCGCGTTGACCTCGGCGACACTGACGCGATTGAAGTCACCAGGAATGGTGTGCTTGAGGCACGACGCGGCTACCGCGAACTCGAGCGCCCGCGGCTCGTCCATCTCGAGCAATCCATAGATCAGGCCGGCGGAAAACGCATCACCGGCGCCGACGCGGTCAACGACGTCACCGATGTCGTAGCGGCGACTCACGTGGAATCCGCCGTCGCGGTCGAGCAGGCAGGCGGACCAGCCGTGGCGGCTCGCGCTCTGGCTGGAGCGGAGCGTTATGACCTGCATGCGCAGCGTGGGGAAGGCGTCGAGCACGCGCTGCGCGAGCGTCCGGTAGAAGTCCATATCGGGATCCACCGCGTCGTCGGTCATGTCCACGCCAATGCCGAGCACGCGCTGGCAATCCTCGCGGCCCGCGATGCCGACGTCCACGTGCTGCATGATGCCGTGCATTACCTCGGGCGCGCTCCTTCCCCACTTCCACAGGCTCGCGCGGAAGTTGTAATCGCACGAGATCGTGACGCCACGCTGCCTCGCGGCGCGGACGCTGCGCAACGCAAGCTCCGCCGCGGATTCGCTGATGGCCGGCGTGATGCCGCTGAGATGAAACCAGTGTGCACCCGCGAACACGGCATCCCAATCGAACAGCGTCGGGTCGGCCGTGGCGAGCGACGAGCCGGCTCGGTCGTAGACAACGCGCGACGGCCGATGCGCGGCACCCGCTTCCAGGAAGTAGATACCGAGTCGTTCGCCCGTCCGTGCGACGTGCTCGACGCCAACGCCGTGCCGCCGCAACTCGCCGATCGCGGCGTCGCCGACGGCGTTCGCGGGAAGCGCGGTGACGAACGACGACGCGATGCCGAAATGCGCCAGCGAGATCGCGACGTTCGCCTCGGCGCCGCCAAACGCGCTCTCGAGCGTCGGCGACTGCAGCAACCGCTCGTACCCCGGCGACTTGAGCCGCAGCAGCAGCTCGCCGAGTGCCACGACGGTATGTCCGCTCATGTGTGCGCCTCTGTCGGGCCGACGGCGGCTACGGCGGCTACGGCACGCGCCGTCTCTGTACGAACGCGCCCGAAGTCGCCGGTGTCGAGCCATGCGGCCGGCGCCATCCACGATCCACCGCACGCAACCACTCGCTCGAAAGCGAGATAGCCGGCGAGCGTATCGAGACCGATTCCTCCGGTGGGAATGAATGACAGCTCACCGTATGGCGCGGCGATCGCCCGCAGCGTGCGTACGCCGCCCATCGGTTCGGCGGGAAAGAACTTGAGCACGCGAAGATCCTTTGCCATTGCGGCCTCGATCTCGGTGGGAGTGCAGACGCCAGGGAAGACCGGAATGTCATGCGCCTGACAGAAGTCCACCACCGCCGGATTGAACCCGGGCGCGACGACGAATGCCGCGCCGGCCGCACGCGCCTCTGCGGCGCACGCTGGCGTGAGCACCGTGCCTGCGCCAATCAGCATGTCTGGCCGCGCGTCGCGCATCCGGCGCAGCACCTCACCCGCCGCCGGCGTGCGATACGTGACTTCGGCGCACGCCAGGCCGCCGTCGCACAACGCGCTGGCCAGGGGGGCGGCGTGGCCCGGGTCGTTCACGACGAGCACGGGCACGATGCGATACCGACGCATTCGCGTGAGCACCTCTTCCCCGGCGGTCATGCAGCTCCTTTCATGTGCGCGATCCCCTCCCACAAGCCGTGCAGGTACATCGCGCCGAGTGCGCGATCGTACAGTCCATAGCCGGGCCGCCCGCGCTCGCCCCAGATCATGCGGCCATGGTCGGGGCGCATGGGGCCCGCGAACCCCGTGTCGTGCAGCGCGCGCAGCACCGCGAACATGTCCACGTCGCCGCATACGGTGGGGTGCGGCGTCTCGCTGAACGCGTGCTCACCCGTGACGCGCACGTTCCGGCAGTGCGCGAAGTGAATGCGCCCCTGCGCACCGATCTCGCGAATCATCGCCGGGAGGTCGTTCGTGGGCAGCGCACCGAACGAGCCCGTGCAGAAGGTGACCCCGTTGGCCGGACGATCCACGAGCGAGACGAGCCGGCGTAGCGAGGCGATGTCGGTGATGATGCGCGGCAGGTTGAAGATCGGCCACGGCGGATCATCCGGATGGATGGCAAGCTTTACATTCGCCGCTTCCGCGACGGGTACGACCCGCTGCAGGAAGTACTCGAGATTCTCCCACAGCCGCTCCGACGGCACCGCGCTGTATGCCTCGAGCAGTGCGGCGAGTGCGGAGGCGTCATATGCGGCCGCCCAGCCCGGCAGCGCACCCGTCCCACTCGAGAGATCGATGCGACGGAGCGTCTCGTCATCGTACGCGAGCGTCGTCGAGCCGTCGGGCAGTGGCTCCGCGAGCGACGTGCGCATCCAGTCGAAGACGGGCATGAAGTTGTAGCACACCACCGGCACATCCACGTCGCCGATGCGCTCGACGCTCCTGCACCAGTTGTCGATCAGCCGGTCGCGCGTGGACCTGCCGAGCTTGATGTCCTCGTGCACGGGGATGCTCTCGACGACCGCGAACTCGAGGCCCGCCTGATCGATCGATGCGGCGGTCGCGTCGAGCGCCGCAGCGGGCCACGCTTCACCCGGCGGGATATCGTGCAGCGACGTGACGACACCGCGCACGGCAGGGATCTGCCGAATGTGCCCGAGGGTGACCAGGTCGGACGGCCCGTACCAGCGGAATGTCAGCTCCATCAGCCCTGATTTCCGGCGCGCCGGTCGAGACGATACGCCTCACGCGCCAGCTCGTACGCCAGCGCCCGGCCGACGCGGCGTGCATCGTCGAGACCGATCACGTGCCGGGCAACGAGCCCGCCGAGGAAGTTCGCGTCCACGCGGCGCGCGAGGTCGTGACGGGCCGGAATCGAACAGAAGGCGCGCGTGTCGTCGTTGAAGCCGACGGTATTGTAGAAGCCGGCCGTCTCGGTGGTCTGCCGGCGGAACCGCGTCATCCCCTCGATCGAATCGTGGAACCACCACGCCGGCCCGAGCCGCATGGCCGGATAGTGACCAGCAAGGGGCGCCAGCTCGCGCGCGTAGGCCGATTCATCCAGCGTGAACACGATGAACGTGAAGCGCGAGTCATTGCCGTAGGCCTGGAGCAGTGGCCGGAGGTTGCGCGTGTACTCCGTCGCGACGGGAATGTCGGCGCCGCGATCGGCACCGAAACGCTCGAACAACCCTGCGTCGTGATTGCGCAGCGATCCCGCATGGAGCTGCATGACGAGCCCGTCGTCGAGCGAGAGGCGCGCCATCTCCATCAGCATGTGTGCCTCGAACGCGCGCTGGTCTTCCGCGGTGGCGCGGCCCTGGCGCGCGCGCCGGAAGAGCGCGTCGGCGTCAGCGGGAGCGAGTCTCGCGGTGAGCGGCACCTCCACGCCGTGATCGGTCGCGGTGGCACCCAGTGCCTTGAACGCCAGCCGCCGCTTGGCGAGCGCCTGCACCAGTTCGTCCGCGGACTCGATACACGTACCGACGAGCTTCTCGAGCGCCTTCAGCTCCTCCTGCCACTCCGGCGCGGCGATGGCGAACAGGGCGTCGGGACGAAACGTCGGGATCACCCGGCCCTGATGCCAGGTGCCGCGAATCACGGTGTGATACGCGAGCGAGTCGGTGGCGCGATCGGTCGTCGCCAGCACCTCGATGCCGAACGTCTCGTACAGCGCGCGCGGACGGAACTCCGGTGTCCGCAGCCGCTCGACGATCTGATCGTAGATCCGCTCCGCCGACGCGGCACTCAGCGTCTCGCGGACGCCGAACAGCTCGTGGAGCTGGTAGTCGAGCCAGGCCTGGGTCGGCGTCGCCGTGAACAGGTAGTAGTGCTCGGCGAAGCGCTGCCAGATGACGCGGGAATCGCGCTCCACGGCGGCACCATCGCGGCGCGGCACACCGAGGGATTCGAGCGGCACCCCACGCGAGTGGAGCATGCGCAGGATGTAGTGATCGGGAAGCAGGAAGAGCGATGTCGGTTCCGGGAATGGCGAGTCGTCGGCAAGAAGGCGCGGGTCGACATGGCCGTGCGGGCAGACGAGCGGGAGTGCGCGCGTCTCATCGTAGATGGAGCGCGCCGCGCGCCGCACCGACGGATCCGCGTCGAAGTAGCGATCCTCGTGCAGCGTGAGCGGCGTGGATGCGGCGGGCTGCGTCATGGTGCCAGTGCCGGCGTTCCACGCTCGGCCATCTGGATCGCCGCTCTCATGTAACCGAGCGCGTAGGCCATGCCGGCATGCCACGGTGCGCTGCAACTCATCTCCGGCGTGTGGTCGGGAATGAGAACGCCGTCGTATCCGACATCGCGCAGCACCTGGATGGCACGCAGCATGTCGATGTCGCCTTCATCCACGAACACTTCCTCGTAGTACGGCACCTTGCCGCGCACGTTGCGGAAGTGGACGTAGGCGATCTTGTCCTGCCGCCCGTAGTGCTCGATCGTCTCGTAGATGTCACCCTCACGCATCTCCTGCAGTGAGCCGAGACAGAACTCGAGCGCGCTCGCCGGACTGGCTACGAGGTCGAGCATGCGTTGATACTTGGACGGCTGGTTCACGAGCCGCGCCGTGCCGCGCAGGGTGTCGGCCGGCGGATCATCGGGGTGCAGCGCCATCTTCACCCTCGCGTCTTCGGCAACGGGAAGGATCTCCGACAGGAACCATTCGTAACGTTGCCACAGTTCCTCGCTCGACACCGGTCTCACCGTGCCCGGTGGGGCGGCGGGGTCGTAGATCATGTTCCACACCATGCCGTTCGGCATCGGTGTCTGCATGTCGATCTTCGACTCGTCGTAGATGAGCGCCTTCGCGCCGCCGCGCCCCCATGGTCCCTTCGTCCAGCCCCAGACTCCCGCGAGGCTGAAGTTGTAGCCCATGATCGGGATGCCGACCCGGCCGATCATCTGGATGGTGCGCTTGAGGAGCTCCATCTGCTGCTGCTTCTTCGGGCCGTCGAGGAGGATATCCGACCAGTGCGAGGGATCGAAGTTCTCGATCGCCTCCCACACGAGGCCATTCTCCTCGATGGTCTTCTTGAGTGCGCGAAGGTCGCTCTCCTCCCACGGCTTGTTCTGGTTCGTGGTGGTGCCCCATCCCATCGAGTCGGGACCGCTGGAGAGAGTGGGATTCACCCCCTTGAAGTAGTCGACGAGGTGGACGACGAGATGCGTGACGCCCGCCTGCTTGGCGAACTGGAAGTTGTCCTGGGTGAGAAGGCCGCGATACAGGCCGAGTCCGAGCTTCATGTGCTATGTGATATGCTGAGGAATGAACCCATCTGTCAGATGCCGCTGAAGGCGCTGAATCCGCCATCCACGGGAATCACGACGCCGGTGACGAACGATGCGGCGTCGCTGCACAGCCACTGCACGGCGCCATTCAGCTCCGCGTGCGCCCCGAAGCGGCCCATCGGCGTATGCGCAATGACGGCGCGGGCGCGTTCGGTGTAGCTGCCGTCGGGGTTGATCAGCACCGCGCGGTTCTGGTCGGCGATGAAGAAGCCGGGCGCGATGGCGTTCACGCGGACGCGATCCCCGTACCGGCGCGCCATCTCCACCGCCATCCAGCGGGTGAAGTTCTCGATCCCGGCCTTGGCCGCCGAGTATCCCATCACCCCGCTCAGCGCCTGGTACGACGCCATGGACGAGATGTTGACGATGGCGCCGCGGCGCTGCTCCGCCATCGCCTCGCCGAAAATGAGCGTCGGATAGACCGAACCATGCAGGTTGAGCCGCACGACCTCGTCGAACGCGTCGAGCGGCATCTCGAATACGCTCTGCGTATCGGTGCGCGCGCGCTGTACGTTGCCGCCGGCCGCGTTGACGAGGATGTCCACGCGCCCCCATGACTCGACCAGCTCGGCGCGAGCGCGACGGAGTGCCGTCTCGTCCATCGCATCGGCCACGAGAGCCAACGCCTCGTGACCACGCTCGCGCAACTGCTGCACGCGGTCCATCGCCTGCTCGCGGCGTCGCCCGAGGATGGCCACCCGCGCGCCGGCGGCGGCGAGGCCATCAGCCATGCTGCTACCCAGCACGCCGTAGCCGCCGGTGACCACAGCCACCCGACCGTCGAGGCTGAACGCGGAGTCGCTCATCGGAATTCGGTCTCGGTGATGATCACGCGCCGGTCGCCACGGAAGGTGATGGCAAGCCGCGTTGCACCGTCGCGCACCGGCGACTCGACGCGAATCGTCTGGTGAGGCGGGATGCGGACTGGTTGGGATGCGTCGTTGACGGTGATCGTCAGCGCCAGCGTGTCGGCCACCGGGTTCTCGAGAGTCGTGATCATGGTCGAGCGTCCCTCGGGAACGCGGAGCCAGACGCGGCCTACGCCCGGCGCATGCTCGTCGCCTGGCGACACGGTGCCGCCGGCGGTGAAGCTATAGGGGCCGAACGGCCGCCGCCCGTGCGGCACGTACTGGATGGCCGGCTTGGTATTCCAGCCGCCGCTGCCGCCGGCAAAGGCGTAGCCCTCGGCACTCACCTTCACCGGATACTTCGCCTTGAGGCCTGCGGGGATCACCGGTTCGGAGTTCAGGAGCAACCCGCTGTAGACACCGGTGAGCAGGCCGTGCTCGGAGGCATAGTCACCCCATTCGATCTTCGACGTCACGAGCAGCGTCGCATGATGTGGCTCGGCCGTGCCCATGTAACGGACGAGGTTGGCGAGCATGCGGTCGGCCACCGGGTCGAGGCCGCTGCGGCTCACGAGATCGAATCCCGTCACGATTGCCGAGCCGGTGCCGTCGAAGAGTTCGGCGAGTGCAATCCCCTGCAAGCCGTGATCGTAGTTGGCGAGCACGAGTGCACGATCCAGCGTGGACGGATCGCTCAGCACGAAGCCATGTGTCACCGGATAGACCTGCGGGAATCCCGGCTTCGACTCGTTCCACTTCGTGAAGTCGTCCCAGAGGAAGAGTCGGTCGCGATCGATGCCGGCGAGCGCCGGACTGTCGGGGCGCTCCGGGTTGACGGCCATGCCATTGCGGAAGGGCCGCCCGCCAGGGAAGATCTTCGCGTGATCCAGCTCGCTCGCCTGCAGGTGGATCGGGGCGGGCAGCCAGGTGCCGTCGAAGGACTTTGCATCCTGGTGAAGCACGATCATCCGCCCACCGCGCGCGAGGAACTGCTTCAGTGCGTTCACCTGACGTGCGAGCGGTGCGCCCCACGACTCGGCGCCGAGCACGAACAGGTCGTGCGCCGGATCGAGCATGGTGACGTCGCGCACGAGCGTGGGCGTGACGCCCACGTGCACGAGCGCGCGTGTTGAATGGCCGGACGGATCGTAGACCCTGACGCGACGAGCGAGCGGACCGGCCGTGCCGGCGTACGCAGGCTGTGCGACGAACAGCGACGTCTCGTTGTGCGAGACGATGGAATCGCCCAGGTGCACGGTGCCGGAGAGCGTGTATCGGCCCGTGGGCAGATCGGACGGAAGCGTGACCGTCAGCGGTCGGCTCTTCGCCGCGTAATACGGCACGTCGGGGAAGTCGAGCCTGCCGCGCAGCCGCTCGACGCCGGCGCTGTCGGTCAGCGAGTACGCGACGATCGGCTGGCGGAGTGCGGACGCGTCGTCGCCGTCGTTGACGAGGTGCACCACGGGGTGGATCGTGCTTCCCGCGTAGACCTGCGGTGTCCAGAGCTCCCAGCTCAGCAGCACCGGTTGGTACGACACGCCGTACTGCGCACCGATCGGCTTCGGCTTCATGTCGTCGAAGCTGCTGATCCCCCACCAGTTGTGGAAGAGAATGGTGAATGGCGAGAGTCCGGCGAGATACGGATTCTGCTCGCGGGTGCGCCGGTAGATCTCGATCGCCTGGCCTGCCATCCACGCCTGATAGGAAAGCGCACGCTCCGCCTGCTCGCTCTGGGGCGCGTGGCCCGTCCAGTTGAGCTGCGAGTCCGGTTGCTTCGTGTTCGGCACGAGATTGTAGCGGCCATCGACGCCGGTGTAGTTCCCCGTGTTCTCCGTCATCGTCATCGGCTGCACCTTGCCGGTGCGCCAGCAGACGTGCGGATCGCGCATCTCGTAGAAGCTGAGGAAGGAGTTGTAGTACCAGCCCCAGTAGCGGTGAAGGTCGCAGATGTCGCCGGTGCGGCCGAAGCCGTAGCCGGCATTGGCGATGTAGAGCCGGCTCGCGTCCCAGCCGTGGAGCGAGTCGTACATCTGATGCAGGAAGCGGTCGATGCCGACGGCGCCCTTGTTCAGGTACGGAATTTCACGATCCGCCTGCTCGTTGCTGAGCATGTAGATCGTGACGCTGGGGTGATTCGCGAGCGGCCCGAGCACCGTGTCACGATACCAGGCAATGCTCTCGCGCACCGGTCGCGTCGGCGCCTGAGTGGACTTGCCACCCTCGGGTGTTCCGTAGTTCCCCTGGAAGAACATCATCCCCAGCTCGTCGCCGACGTCGAACCAGACCTGCGAGTGGCGGGTGAGACGGATGATGTTGACACCGACGCTCCTGAGGTAGCGGATGTACGGCTCGACGAAGCGACGATTCTCCTCGAGCGAATCAGGGATGTTGCGATCCGGCGGGTTGATGGCGTTGCCGCGCAGGAAGATGGGCTTGCCGTTGAGCAGGATCTGTCCGTTCCGCGTGCTCACGCTGCGGAAGCCGATCCGCACCCGTTCCACGCGTCGCGATGCACCGTCACCAGCTTCCGCGCTGATCCAGTACAGCGCCGGCGACTGCGGGCTCCAGCGCCGTGGGTGCAACCCGGATACTCGACCATTCAGGCGCGCCACGCCGTCCGCACCGACGTGCAGCCTGCCGAGGTCGCCGGACCAGAGCGTGCTCGTGGTGTCCGCGGCGCTCGTGATGCGGCCATGCACCATCGCGCCATCGAGCGCTGCCGCCCCTGGTAGCGCCAGCTCGACGCGCACGCTCGTGGTGTCGGTAAAGGCGTGCAGTCGAGGGAAGGGCTCGGACGTCTGGGCCGTTGCGCTCACCGCCAGTGAGAGTGCGAGCCCCGTTGTCATCCCGCACCAGCGAAGTGCCTGCGGGATGACACGTGGGGTTCGTGTCTGCGTCATGACATTGCTTCGCCGCGCGGAATGACACGGTGTCTTCATCATCGCTTCACCACGTGTATCGCATTCAGGATCGGCTCGCCTTTCAACGGCCGGAAGGTCACGACGATGCCCTGGCCATTCGTCACCGCAACGCGCATCGTGTACGTCGCCGCCCGCGCCACCCCGTGCTGTGCAGCGAGGTCCAGCGCGCTGAGCATCGTCTGGCCGTTCACGACGACATCGAACACCCGCTCGCCCGGCTGCGCCCCCGGCTCGGCGAACAACAGCTCCAGATCGTAGGTGCCGTCAGGCACGTCGAGCCGGTAGCTCTCGATCCCGTCGCGGTAGGTGAAGAAGAGCGGCGTGAGCGCATGGCCGGTGATCGCCAGGTCCTTGTTGAACATCCTTGCCGAACCGCCCGTGTAGCCGAACCCGCCCGCGCGATACGGCTGATCGCCCTCCCACACGAGATCGGCGGCGTCGGCCACCTGCGCTCGGCTGCCGACGTTCACACCGAGCTCGTGGAACGGCACTGAAGCGTCGGCGAGCCGCGACGGACGATACGTCAGGTGGATCACGAGTCGGTCGTCGTAGGTCCTTCCGTTCCGCGTGCCGCGCGCGGTGAGCACGTTCTCACCGTCGGTGAACGGCACCTCCCACGTCGCACGCTTCACGTCGTCGGGTTTCCTGCTGCCAAGCGAGCGGCCATTCAGAAACAGCTCGACGGAGCCGAGGTTGGAATAGACGTCCACCGGCTGGGTCGACGCGCCGGGTCCGCTGCCCGGCTTCCGCGTCGAGTCCGTGCCGCTGCGATGAGTCCAGCCGCGGCTGGCGATGTACACCATCGGCGCCGGATTCCAGTTCGCCTTATACAGGAAGTAGACGTCCTTCGGCTTGCGGTCCCAGGTGAGCATCCCCTTCTGGTTCATGTAGGGGATCGAGCCACCGGTCTCCGGCTGCGAGAAGTCGAACTCGTTCCAGATCGCGGTGCCGCCGAGCCACGGCCGCGACCGCATCTGGCGCAGATACGACTCGTGGTAGCGCCGCATCCAGGTGCCGCTGAAGTCGAACCGCTCCGGTTCCAGCGAGTTCACGCGATAGTCGTCCTCGGCGCCATACTCGCTGACGAAGATCACCCGGTCCGGCATGCGGGCGTGATGCTTGTCGAGCTGGGTGCCGAATCCGTCGAACGTACCGCTGTACCAGCCGTCGTAGATGTTGAGGCCGAGCACCTGCGAGATGTAGGCGACACCGGATTTCTCGTAGTCGCCGCTCATGTGCGTGGCCATCGTCGTCACGCGCGTCGGATCCTCGCGGCGGGCGAGGCTGTCCATGTGTGCCGCATAGTCGCGCACCTGGCGCATGTACGCCGTATCGTCCTGCGCGCGGATGCGCGCACCCCCGGGTCCCCAGAGGAACACTTCGTTCATCGTGCCCCACATGATCACGCTCGGATGATTGTAGTGCTGGCGGATCATCTCCTGCAGCATGTTCTCGGCGTTCTCCGTGAACTGCGGCTTCGGCGTGATGTAGTTGACGACCGGAATCTCCTCCCAGATCAGCAGGCCGAGCCGGTCGGCCGCCTCGAGCACCGCCGGGTCCTGCGGATAGTGGGCGAGCCGCACGAAGTTGGCGCCCATCTGCTTGATGAGCTCCATGTCGCGCACGTGCAGGTCGTTGGAGAGTGCGGAACCAAGACCGGCGTAGTCCTGGTGGCGGTTGGTGCCATGAATCGTGTACTTCGCGCCGTTGAGGAAGAATCCCTGCCGCGGGTCGAAGTGATACCAGCGGAAGCCCAGTGGACTCGTCACCTGGTCGCGCCGCACGTCGCCGTCGAAGACGTCGATGCGCACGGTGTACAGGTACGGATCATCCGGCGACCAGAGGTGCGGCGCGCGGATCACCGGCAGTGTCTGCGACCACTCGGACTCGCTCCCACCGGAGACCGGCACGGACGTCGTGCCCTGCGCGACGGCCGCTCCCGTGGCGTCGAGCACCGTGCTCACGACGCGAAGCTGGCGCGCCGACGAGCCGTCGTTCGCGATGGTGCCGCGCACCGCGACCGTGCCACGCTCGCTCGTCACCCCGGGCGTGCTGACGTACACGCCCGGCCCGCTGTGGTCGGCAAGAGAGACGTGCACGGAGTCCGTGGCGATCAACCAGACGTCCCGATAGATCCCGCCGTAGAGTGCATAACCTACCGATAGCGGTGGGATGAACGGATCGTGCGCGTTGTTCACCTGCACCGCGATCACGTTCTCATTTCCCTTGCCGTCGAAGCGGACGAGCTTCGTGATGTCCACCGTGAACGCGGTGTAGCCGCCGCGATGTTCGCCGGCAAAGGCGCCGTTCACGTACACGTCGGCCACCTGGTTCGCCCCCTCGAAGGTGAGGAAGAGGCGCTTTCCCTTCAGGCCGTCATTGAGCTTAAGGTGCTTGCGGTACCACCCGATGCCGCGCCGGTAGCTGGGCACGTCGTCGAATGGATCGCCCGCGTTCCACGTGTGTGGCAGCGAGACCGGTGTCCATGCGTCGTCGGGAAAGTTCACCGACTCGGCGAAGTTCACGCCGCCTTCGTGATAGAGCCAGCCGCTGTTGATCGTCTCGCGCGTCCGTTGCGCCGCGAGCGACGCCGGCACGAGTCCGATGCAGGCCACCCACGCCAGCTGGCGTGCATGCTTCCAGCAAAACGGGAGTGTCATCATCGCTTCTCGTTCCCGACGCGCACGACAACGACACTTTCGCGCGTGTAGTGACGCTGGTATCGCCCGCGGTCGTCGTCGTAGCCGCGGCTGAGGAAGACGCCATCTTTCGCGTGCGCACCGATGAAGCGCACGAGCTCATCGACCTGGGTTGCCACGGCGGTCGGCGAGTCGCCACGAACGCGCGCCGCCTGAATGCGTACGTCGCGAAGCGCCATGCCGAGCATCCGGGTCAGACGCTCCACGTTCGCCGCCTGAGCACCCGACACGTCGGATCGGGCAGCGTTCAATGACGCAAGTCGGGTCGCGAGGCTGGCGGCCGCGGCGTCCAGCTCTTCCGGCGTATCGCTCGCCGAGAATGGAATGCTCCCCCGCAGGCGATACTCGTTCTCCAGGGTGGCGATCGCCTCGGCGGCCACTGCGCTCGCGCGGCCGAAGCGCGCCTCGGTGTAACGGCGAACGAGTGCGTCGACGTCCGTCTCCGGATTCCACGCGAGCTTCCCGAACGCGAGATGGTTCAGCTCGTAGGTGAACCAGTCCGCCGGCTCGCCATATGTGGAGATTCGCTGCACCGGCACCTGCGCGTACCAGCGCATGTCCCGCTGCATGTAGTGCGGGATCAGCACCGGCAGGGAGCGCCAGGCGTACTTCCTGTAGTATGTGTACGCGCCGAGCGGACCCGGATGTGCGCGGCGCCACTCCAGCAGGGCGGCGGCATAGCGGGCGTTGCTCGAAGTGCCCGCGTCGTCGATCGGGGCATCGAAGCTCTGATCGATCGGGCAGAAGTCCACGATCACGTCGCGATCGAGCCCGATGTTCCGTGGCGGGAGCAGGGCGTCGGCGTAAGCGATGATCTCCAGGTGCGCCCCGCTCTGCACGTCACGCAGTCGCGACGCCAGTTCGTTCGCCAGCGCCACCTGACGCTCCTGGGGCGTACCGAGCGACGAGTCGGCAGCACAATCGGCCCAGCGGGCCCCATCCGGTGGCCAGAAGTCGAACACGCCGATCTCGGCGCGCTCGCTCGCGTAGTGCACGACGTTGTCCAGCAGAAAGCGTCGTGCGTCGGCGTTCGCCGAGTTGAATACGATGTTCGTTGCGCGGCTCGGGCGGCAGCTGCTGTCGCGGCCGAACCACTCCGGGTGTGCCGTGAATACCGCGCCGTCCTTCATCCTGGCGCTGAGGAAGTTCTGGTAGCCGTGGCCGCCGACTTCGATCGACAATCCACGCCGCTTCAGCTCGGGCGCAATCGCGGCACGCCAGTT